>Ga0209158_1000160_pt1 | contig 53297 bp, 52 predicted proteins | sample GraSoiAngelo_140_FD_185897 | JGI IMG/M metagenome (GOLD analysis project Ga0209158, IMG submission 185897) | Grasslands soil microbial communities from the Angelo Coastal Reserve, California, USA - 14_0929_12_30cm (SPAdes) (version 2) | ecosystem: Environmental > Terrestrial > Soil > Grasslands ...
GTCGAGCTCGTCCCGCAGTCGATCCCTGGGGGATTGGAGGTGACAGTGCCGCGGCCGGTGCCCGCCTTGTTGACCGTGAGGATGAAGCTCTGCAGGCCTGCAAAGGTCGCGGTAACCGACCTCGCCGCACTCATGGTCACGGTACAGGTCGTGCCAGAGACCGTATCGCATCCGCTCCAGCCGGTGAAGGTGGACCCATTGGCCGGCGTCGCCGTGAGGGTCGCCACCGTGCCGCTATTGTAGGAGGCCGAGCAGGTGGTCCCGCAGTTGATCTTGGGGGGACTCTCGGAGGAGGTCACGGTGCCGCTACCAGTGCCAGTCTTGTTGACCGTCAGCGTGAAAGTGTTGGGCGCGTGGGCGGTGTTGTTTATGAGTACTGAGACGGTGGTGGAATAATAATTGGCCACCGCGAGATCCGGCGTGCCGTCGCTATTGAAGTCGCCCACGGCCACGAATGCGGGACCCAAGCCCGCACCGAAGTTCTGTGCGGCCTGGAAGGTCCCATCGCCGTTGCCCAGCAGCACCGAAACGGTGGTAGAACCAAGGTTTGCCGTCACCAGATCCTGCACGCCATCACCATTGAAGTCGCCCACGGACACAGACCAGGGATAGCTGCTGGCGGCAAACGTCCGCGCTGCCTGGAAGGTCCCGTCGCCATTGCCCAGCAGCACCGAAACGGTGAAGTCATAGTAGTTAGCCACCGCCAGATCCTGTACCCGATCGCCATTGAAGTCGCCCAACGCGACGTATACGGGGATGGTACCAACACTGAAGCTCCGTGCCGCCTGGAAGGTCCCATCGCCGTTGCCCAGCAGGACCGACACGCTGTTCGACCCTCCATCGGGGACCGTCAGATCGAGCTTGCCGTCGCCATTGAAGTCGCCCACGGCGACGGACCAAATGGTATTGCCAGCGGCGAAGCTCCGTGCCGCTTGGAAGGTCCCATCGCCGTTACCCAACAACACAGAAACAGTACCGGCTCGTCGAATACTGGGACCCAAGTCAGCCACCGCCAGATCGAGCTTGCCATCGCCGTTGAAGTCGCCCATGGCCAGGAAGTAAGGGCCGCTGCCTGCCTCGAAGGTCTGCGCCGCCTGGAAGGTCCCATCGCCATTGCCCAGCAGCACCGAAACCGTAGTGGCAACGGTGGTGCTGGTTGAATCGTCGTTGGAGCCATAGTCGGTGACCGCCAGATCGAGCTTGCCATCGCCATTGAAGTCGCCCGCGACCACGGAGGTCGGATTAGGACCTGCAGCGAAGGTCCGTGCCGGCTGGAAGGTCCCGTCGCCGTTGCCCAGCAACACCGAGACCGTGTTGGCCCCGGCGTTGCTGACCGCCATGTCCAGCTTGCCATCGCTATTGAAGTCGCCCACGGCCACGGTTTGAGGATTAAGACCAACCCCGTAGAGCGCCGCCGTCTGGAAGGTCCCGTCGCCGTTACCCAGCAGCACCGAGACGGTCGTAGAGCCATTGTTGGCGACCGCCAGATCCGGCTTGCCGTCGCTGTTGAAGTCGCCCATCGCGACAGACCAAGGAGTGATGCCCACGGCGAAGGTCTGCGCCGCCTGGAAGCTTCCATCGCCGTTGCCCAGCAACACCGAGATGGTGTTGGACCCAGCGTTGGCGACCGCCAGATCCACCTTGCGATCGCCGTTGAAGTCGCCCACGACCACGGAGCTGGGATTGGTGCCCACACTGAAGGTTCGCGCCGCCTGGAAGGTCCCATTGCCGCTGCCCAGCAGCACGGAGACGGTGTTGTCATGGTAGTTGGCAAGCGTCAGATCTTGCACCCCATCGCCATTGAAGTCGCCCACGGCGACGGATACGGGATTAGATCCAGATACGAAATCTTTGTGGGCGATGAACGAGACCGTCTGGGCCGAGGCGGGGCTTGGCAGCGCTGACGAGAAGAGGATCGCCGCAGCAACCAGTAGCGATAGCCAGACTGAGTTTCTGGTCATGTCGTCATCACCTGTGAAACAGACGATTCTCCCGGGAATGTAAGAGGTACGACTGCTTCTGTTCAGGGTTACATGGGCCGGGTCAATAACCAATCAGGAGTAACCGTGAGTCGCCAACGGGAAAATACCTGAGATTCTCCAAGGTGTTACCGTTACTGTACACATCCCACTAGGATGCGCGAGGTCATTTGGGATCGAGGAAGAGTCGATGCAGGAGCTCCAGGGTCAGCACCTTGTGGATCTCGGTGGTGTAGTTCCGGTCTCCCTTGAGGTGTCCCCCAATCATGGCCTCAAGCCGGCGCCGTTCGAGGTAGGGCCGGGAAAGGGTTCGCGGGTCGAGGAGCACTTCCCGAACGTACCCGGAGAGGGCGTCCCGGTACCAGACCCGGAAATGGCAGAACTTGTGCCTCCCGAGGAAGAGGCGTTCGAGGCGGAAGGGCGAGAGGAGATGATCGATCCGGGCCACCCACTGGGGCATCCCGTAATCGTAGGCATATTCCGCCTTGAACAGTAACTCGAGGAGGCCGCGGGAGGCTGCGGAGAGAGGTCCCGAGCCTCCTCCAAGCCCCCGGTCGGTCCGGATAAGTCTGAGAGCCGGATCGCCTTCCGCGATCAACCGCAAGCAGACGTCGTTGCTCGCGAAGGCCACATCTGGCCCGCTGAAGAGCGTTTGAACAAAGTCGTTGTCAAGGTACGGAGTCCGCACGGAGAGTTGTGTCTGCTCAAGCGCGAGGAGGCCATAGTGGTGCCAGGGGGCCTGCTTGAAGACGGTGAAGGAGAGGGGGTGCCCCTGCAGAAGCGAGCCGTATGTCTCCTCTGCCTGCCGAACGTAAGGAAGAAGTTCCTGACGGAACATGCCTGGCAAGTGTGCCACTGGCTTGAACGCCCGGACCCGGCGGAGTACCTCCCCGCCATAGTTCCCCGTCATCCGCACGGGTGCGATCTCGCGGGCCCTTTCGTTCACATACAGGTCGGGGGAACGGCTCACGTCGGCGCATCCGTCCGTGAGGTACACGGTACGCTCGGCGTAGTGGGGAAAGCGCGAGAGGAACTCCTCTCCCACCGGGATGACCTCGTGGGACTGTTCGCACGCGCGGGCTACTTGACGCGCCACGAGGACATCCCGAGAGTCGCGGAACATCCCGCCGAAGGTGTAGCAGGGAAGGGATCCGGGGGGAGGCTTCTGCCAAGCCATGATCATTCGGGTGTCCAGTCCCCCCGTCAGGGACATCCCGATCCGCTCCGGCCCTTCGAAATGCCGAGACAGGCTCCGCGAAAAGGTCTCCCGGATCTCCCGGTAGTATCGTTCCGGATCCAGGAGGGCCTGGTCCTCCCACTCCCGGGGCTGGAAGTACGTTCCTTTCCGCTCGACGGAGCCGTTCCGGAAGACCCACGCCGCAGCGCGCGGCAGCACGTGGACGCCCTCGAAGAGCGTCCGGTCATTCAGCACGCAGCCGCAGGCGACGAACTCCCCCAACCCTTGGGGATCCGCCCTCCGGAGCTCGGGACACACCGCAAGGATCGCCTTGGCTTCGGCGGCGAAATAGAAGGCCTCCTTCGACTCGTGATAGTAGAGCCGGTGCATCCCATACCGGTCGTTGAAGAGCGTCGTCGTTCCGCGGGTCCGGTCCGTCAGGAGACCGTGGAACCTTCCGTTTAGTCCCACCGGAAAGGAGGGGTCGTCCTCGTAAAGATGAACGAGATAGGACGGTCCGCCGTGATCAAGCCGGTGTCCCCGCTCCTTGAGGCGGCGAGCCGTCCCCGGCTCCGGGAACTCCTCCCCGGAAAAGACGAGAACGACGTCCCTCCGTTCGTTCCAGAGCGGCATTCCGTCGGAGAAGGAATCCTTCCGCACGATCCAGCCGACGTACACCCCCAGCGACTCGTCCACCCACATGCCTGTCCCGTAGAAGTTCTCGTGGCGAAGGGCCTCGACCATCCGTAGAAGCTCTAGCTCCGCCCGTTTGCGCGGCATCCTTGTCAGAAGACCGACGATTCCAGGCATGGCACTCGTTAGCGGGTTTCCCTCGCGACCTGCAACCGGCGTCGGTGCCACAGGCTCCGAAGTTTCCTGAGCTGGATGAGCACCGGTTCCGGAATGTGGTCAGCGAGCCTGTGGTGCAGGCCCAGGCGGAGGGCGACCCAGCCAGTGCGAGTCAAGGGGATGTAGTAGCGAGGCACCTCGATCCGCTGAAATCCGTTATATTGCTTGAAGTCACTGAGGCTGTCCCGCTGCTTATCCCCGTAGGTGAACTTTGCGTATACAAGGTACGGGATTCCCCGTTCGGCGCAGGACCGAACCGCTTGGGCGATCAGCGCATTCGTCGGAGCCTTGTCCCGATGCTGGATCATGGAGAGGATCTGCATGAGGCCAGCCTGCCCTTGAGCTTCGTCGCTAACCAGCTTGGCGAAACCGATCATACTCTCCCTGAGAAACGCACCGATGAAGACACTCCGGTCGAGGAAGGTGGCATTCTCCCTGCGGATGACCTCGAGATCTTTTCCATAGTGCCAGAACGACCTTCCCTGTCGGATTGGGGACTCGTTGTAGATGGCGGAGATCCCTTGAACGAAAGCATCATCGAAAGGCACCACCCGGACCGTTACCCCCTTCTTCTCGGCCCGCCGGACCATGTTCCGAGTCTTGTCGTTGATCTGTCGCGTCCACCAGTGGTCGAAAGTCGACACGGGGAGGGCGGCCACGTTGTCCCACTCCATCGGAAAGCTGTAGTTCGACGAGGTGTGCGGTAACTTCTGGATAAATGTGAAGAGGTCGATCCGGATGTCGGACTCCCGCAGGGCGTCGAGCGCCGCATCCGGATCTTCCAGGAACTCGTACCCTTCGGCTTCGAGGCGGGCGATCCGGATCAGCTCTCCCTGGACCTGAATGTCCTTGCCGCAAACCTTCATGAATCGCCTTCTCTCCCCGTGCACCTGCGCCGGAGCACGGCCGAAGGGGGAGCAATCCGGACATCGCCAGCCCGACGAGAAATTTCCCCTCCAGTGAGGAACCGATATTCTTCCGGGTGAACGGGATGCGTCTCCACTTCGACGACAAACTCGCGAGCCAGGGAGAAGATCCGTTGCAGGCGGACCGGAGGTTCGAGCGGCGCCAGCGAGAAGAAGAAGTCGACGAGGCGGTGGCGCCGGGCCAGCATGCCGTCAACGAAACGGCGGTAGAGGCGATTCCACAGGCTCTTCTCACCGGCCTGGAATGAGAAGTTTCGCCGCACGAGGGTTCCCGGCGGTAACAGGCCCCCGAGAAACACGTTCGCGCAGAGGTGCATGTGATGATGGCCGTCGAGGCGGTCCGGGTCCGCCCCGTAGAGACGGCGGAATTCGTCGAGTTGTGTCGCCACGACGTACTCGAAGGAACGGGTGAGCCCTGGGTGAAACACGACCTGGGCGAGACGGTGCCGCAGCAGGTACCGGGCCAGCTCCTGCTGGCGTTCCACGAGCTGCGTGGGACACCCCGGCGCCGAAAACGACGTCGTAAGGTTGAGGTGGAGGCCGGCTTCGATCCCGCGCTCCCGCGCGATCGCCGCGGCCCGCTCTGAATCCTCCATGAAGACCATGGCACTCACGGAGGAGACGGCTCCCCGCAGGGCGCAATCGAGGACCCTCCCGGTGGTCAGGGGGTCTCGTCCCCAATCGTCGGCATTCACGATGAGGAGACCGGCGCGAGGGGCTTCGTCGCTCCGGCATGTCGGCTCGCCAACCGCGGCGCGTGTCCACGAGGAGTCCGTCCAGGAAGGCATAGAGAGCTCAGCGGGTGGTGCAGGGAGACGGTTTGCTTCACACTTCATCGGGTTACGACCCAGACTGGCGAGATGTCGGTGTATTTCAGTCTCACTGTCGCAGCGTGGTATGCAAGGGCATCTGGTCCCGCACTCGGGATTCGAAATGAACCCCCGACTGTCTCGCACCGAGCTGATCAAAGATGGCGTCCATGATCCTCGCGGTTAGAAGAATTTCTCGGTACGGTATGGGCACCGGCGTGTCTTGAATGATCGAACGGTAGAAAGACTCGATTAAATACTTCATGCCTGACTTCATGTGGAAGTCCCTTGCCAGGAAAGTCCTCACGTTCGTAACCAGGTTCCCGAGATGCTGCTCCGCGAAAATCACAGGGGGAATGAACTTCTCGACGTAGCTCTTGAACCTCCCGCCTCGAAGCTTGATCAATGTCTCCTGATCCTGATCAAGAACAAGACCGTTTTTCGGGCCATAGACACGAAACTGATGGAGTGAGGGGCGCATCTGCGACGAGAAGGTGAAATAGGCGGTCGTGCGCTCCTCTTCACAAATGATGACTCTCAGTTCATCGATGATCTCGCGTTCGTCCATACGCTTGAGTAGCGGGCTGACAAAGCCGTACGCGATCACCTGAGGCGACTCGCTGCCCAGAAACTCCGCGATCCTCGCAATGCCGTGGCTGATAATGTTGTGCAATAACCGTCCCGGCAATCTGCGAACCCAATGCTGCTTGTCGCCAAGAAGCGCCCGCGCATAACCGGGCTCTCCAAGGTCATAGCAGTAGTAACTTTCCATGTGTACCGGAACCCCGCCCAAGTAGCCACCTTGGACGAGCGTTCGCATGCGTCTCGCCACGTGACTGAATTGGTCGTCATGTCCTACGGTCAGCTTGAGTCCCTTCTCATTGGCGAGTGCCACAAGTACTTGGGCCTCTTCTGCGTGGAGTGTGAATGGTTTCTCCACATAGACGTGGCATCCCTGTTCCAGGCAAAACCTCGCAATATCGAAATGGCTTTCCGGCGGTGTCGTGATGTGAACAACGTCTGGGCGGGCGTCACTCAGAAGTTCAGTCAAGTCGCTGTAATACCGTTTGACCGGGAACCTCTCGTAGAGCTGCCTTGCCATCAGCACCTCTCGGTCACAGACCCCAACGATCTCGCATCCCTTGATCCTCTGGATCTGGGACGCGTGAGCATCGGCGATCTTGCCGCATCCCACAATGGCGACTCTAAGCATGTCGGTCTCTCTCCCGGCAGCTCTGGAAATAACGCCTCAACCCCTCCGTCGTCGGCACCTTTGGCGTCCAGCCAAGCCGCGCCTTCACTTTTTCGTTGCTGTACCGAGTCTTCTTCCAGTATGCCTGCCATGTCTTGCGATTGAAGACGGGCGGCAACTGGCCCTCTGACCAGTTCGAAAACTTCTCCCATGCGCCACAGAGCGCATAACTCACAAAATGCGGCACATAGATGGAGTTGAAGCGCCTCACATTCCGTTTGTACAGCCGCAAGAACTGCCTGCTGGAAGGAAGATCGTCGTCCACGACATTGAACACCTCGCTATCGATTCCTCTCATCAAGCCCGTCAGTACAATTGCGTCCACGCAGTTATCAACGTACGTGAACGGTATCGTGTTGGAGCCGCCCAGATGCAGAAAGACTCCAAACGTGCCGATGCCCACCCGGCCAGTGATGCCCTCATTGCCGGGACCATAGACATACCCGGGCCTGACGATGACGTACGGGATCCCGAATCGCTTGCCATACTCGGTGACGATTTCGTCCTGTTTGACTTTTGCGAAGCAATAGGCGTCCCCTCGGAGCTCGGGACGGTTTTCAACCGGGCACGACTCATCCAGCAGCCTCCGCCGAGGTTTCTGCGCGTTGGTATAGACCGCGAACGAACTGATGCTGACGAATCGCCGCAGGCATGTGTTCCGCAGGCTTGCTTCGAGAAGATTACGCGTCGTGACAACCGAGTTCATGAACGCATCGGGAAAAGACTTCTCGCCTCTGCCCGCGGCCAAGTGAAAGATGACCGCCACATCCTTGGTCGCAGTGACGCAATCCTCGCGGGACAGAAGATTGCCTTTGATCACCTCAACTCGTGCCCCGCCGCGGCGGCCAGCGATGGCTTCGACTCTAGCCACTTCACTGGAGGGCCTGGCAAAACAGCGCAAGTTGCGGAACCCACGATCCAGCAGACTCTCTATGAGTCTGGACCCAATGAAACCGGTGGCCCCTGTGATCAGGATCGGATCGTCCGGGCCGATTATAAAGTCGTCGCGTTCCATCTGGCCGTTCTTGCTGCTAATCGGTGACGTATGGCTCTCTTATCGGGTTGATGCCCAAGAGGGCAAGGAGCCTGCCTAGATGATCGAAGAGTTTCACTAGGCAAGTCATGAACCTGCGATGCCCCAACACTAACGCAAACGGCAGCGCGGCCGTGTAAGCGGGAACAGCGATGACCGATTTTGCAATGTCGAGCGCTCCGAAGGTCGGATGGAGGAGGGAGACTGTCCCCCGGAGCAAAGCTCTTCGCAACATGAACGTGTGTTTCCAACGTACCGGGGGAACAACCTCATACGCCACGGCCTCGTTGCACCAGATAAAAACATGCCCTTTTTCGATCATTCTCCTGAAAAAATCCTGGTCCTCTCCCGTCAGAAACTCCGGTCTAAACGGCTGTGCGTCAGCCGCGAAAATGCGCTTTTTCAGCAGCACGTTGCCGGTCCGTCCTTTCCTCCAGTCGATAACGAACCCCGTCGGGTAGGTCGGCCGTTCGTAGAACTTGCCCTCAACGACCCACCTTGGCGGCGCTTCGTCGAAGTGCGGCTTCACTGGTCCGAGCACACCGTCCACGTCATATTCGTCGCGGGCCTTGAACAAAGTCAGCAACCAGCGTTTGGTCGGAAACTCGTCGTCGTCGATGAAGGCGACAAAATTCCCGTTCGCATTCTTGATGGCCTTGTTCCGTGCCAGCGCGATATTCTGCCTCGGCTCCACACAGTATGTAATCGGAATACTCGACGCAGCGGCGAAGTCCCTCACCACTGCCTTGGCGGACTGCAAATGATCGTTGTCGGCAACCACGATCGAATACGTGAATAGTCCGCCCGTGTCCTGACCGCCAAGTTCCTCCAGCAAACGTTTGAGAGAACGTGGCCGCTTATAAGTGCAAATGCACACACTGATATGCTTCGTTTCGCTGGTCATCGCCGTCTGGGGCAGACTCGGAACATCGGACGTCCCGAATTGCAGACTGGAATCAACGCCATCGTTCCCATCTGATTGCCAGTCTCACTGAATTGCATCAGCCGATGTGCCGGTAAAGAAGCTTACCGGCCACGATCAGCATGCCGTCCGGAAGTCGGGAGGAGATCTGCTTCGCAAGCTGAATCCTCCAGCCATCGGTGAGAGATGGCTTCGCCGCCGCCGGGCAGCGCCAGTTGGTCAAGGTGGAGCGATCCGCTGCCCAACGCTCCTTAAAGACGATCAGACCCGCGTTGTCGCAGTCGGACCGCCCCAAGTCGAACTCTTCAGTCCCTGCCTGCTTGGCGTCCTGGATGGCCTTCCAGAAGAGCAGCGCCATGCCACCCAGACTGTTCAGACGCGCATCGGATCCACCGTACTTGTAGACCATCCTCTTCCCGTGGCTCAACGTCAGGATTCCCGCCACCGGCTGGCCGCCCTTGGAAGCGATGCGGATACACGCGTCCTCACCGAGGCAGTCGACGAGGTTCCTAAACCAATCCAGAGGTTGCGGAGGGAGGTGGTGGCGCCGACGGGTGATCCGCAGGAGGCCGTACAGCTGCTGTAGGAGCGACTCGCTCCGGCCCCCCTCGTAGGTCAGTCCTTCTCGTTCCGCCCGGCGGATCTTCCGTTGAACGGAATCCTTGTCGAAGCTGCGCAATAGGGCATCCAGGCTGGGCCGAAGGTCCAGCCGATGCAAGTAGAAGGTCTTGGCCTCGTGAAAGCCGCCATCCAGTAACAGCGCTGAGTTCGCCGATCGAATCTCCACATACTTCCATCTCTCCAGTTTCCTGTTGCGCTGCAGGAAGAGGCTGAGTGCGCTCAACTCCTCGGAATTGTGGACGAGCGGCTCACAGTGATCCGAGAACGGCAAAGAGACCAGCCTGCGGCCGGTGAGCCAGCTCCGGACGCGACAGAAAACGAGGCCGTTCGTCAGTTCCGCTCGGGGCAGGGAGGTCGTGTAAACGACGGGTTCGTATCCGTACGTCCGGCGCAGCGCTTCCAGCCAGCCGGGCGTATGAAAGACCGAGGCCCGTGGGTGTCTCTGGACAAACTCCGCCCACCGCGGATCCTCTAGCGGATCAAGGGAGTACACGGTCATCTCTCGCTTCGCCGCCGGCTCCGTGATCTGCTCCTCGATTGAGTTAGACACAGATGGGGTCCTCAGAAAAGAAAAGCTGGCTGATAGCCAACCCTTTGAAGAACGCGACGGGCCAGTCGCCGTAGCGCAGCCTCGAGCCGCCCGCGTCGACGAAATCCTATGCCTTCAAGAAGCCGGATCTGGTCGGGCGAAAGCCGCCAATCCGAGGCAGCGCAGTCTTCTACCACATGATCGACGGAAGTTGCCTTAGGAATGGCAATCACCGCGTTTTTGGCAATGCACCAGTTCAGTGCCACCTGGGCTTCCGTCTTACCCGTCATCGCTGCCACGTGGGCGAGGAAGTTTTCCGGATCTCTTAGTTTGATGTGGGGCAGCCCCTTGGCCAGAGGACTATAGGCGATTACGGCGATACGGTTTTCCTGGCAGTAGCACAAGAGCTCTGGCTCGATGCTCCGTTCCACCAGACTGTAACGAACCTGGTTGGAAACGATCTTGTATTTGGACAAAGCCGCCTGTGCTCTTTTGAGCTCCGCCACAGAGAAGTTGCTCACCCCAATGAACCGGATCTTGCCTTGCTCCACCAGCTCTTCCATGGCTGCCATAGTCTCTTGGATCGGCACGGTGTAATTCGGCCTGTGGAGTTGGTAGAGATCGATGTAATCAGTCCTCAAACGTTGGAGGCTGCGCTCAGCCGCTAGCAGCAAAGCTGGCCGTCTGAAGTGGGTGGGTGAAACTTTGGTTGCCAGAAAAACACGGTCCCGGTTGCCCCGGATCGCTTCGCCGACGATCGCTTCTGTTCCATAGGACTCAGCCGTGTCAATCAGGCTCGCTCCTAGGGCGATTCCGGCTCGGAGGGGTTCGACACCGCCTTTGTAGTTGAAAGTCCCAAGACCAATCTCCGGAAGGCGGACGGTTGTATCGGCGAGGCACTTGTAGTTCATGCGCCGTCAGCCAGTCAAACTCCCCCGTGAGTGGTACGACAGTGCTAAATCCCCTTTCCCCGAAGGATTCGCTTGCCGAGCGTACAGGCGAGTAGTGGCAGTTCGAGGAACCCCGGCAGGGGATCGTCCCAGGCAAAGATCGCAGATTCTCGAGGTCCTTGAAGCGAACGCAGATAAGCCCGAAGAGAGAGCCGACCTCTCAGGATTTCGTGAATCGCCACCGGCAGATCGGCGGGCATGCGCATCCAGCGCTCGCCGGCGCGCCCGCGCACGTCGGGGACTGGTTCGCCCCTGATGAGGAGCCAAAGGAGGTAAGGGAAGTCGACCCCGGCACGCCTGGAAAGTGTGTGCCAGCCCCAGACGCGTGGATTGACATCGAGAACCTTATATTGACCATTCCGTGGATCTCTTTTGAACTCTACTTCGATAAGGCCAGTGAAGCGGATAGCCGCCAGTAGTCGAACGGCAGGCTCTATGATTTGCGGCTCATCAACTGTCTCAACGTAGGTACTGAACCGGCCGAAATCCATCGGAAACTGCCGGGTGCGCCTTGCCACAATGGAAGCCACGGGGCGACCATCTCGGCAAAGGGCCGCGTACGAAAACTGTGCTTCCCCCCATCCCGGCACGACTTCCTGGACCATAAGCATCTCAGGGGCAACCAGCGCACACGCCTCGTCATAGCGCGACAGCAACGACGCACGATCTTCGATACGCCAAGCTTTGTCACAGTTGAGACGATTGAAGCCAAGTCTCATCGCTGGCTTGAGGATGACGGGGAAGGGGCATTCGAGCGAGGCAAGTTCCTCGCGATTGCGGGGGCAGAACGTCCAGGGCCGATCCAGGGCGAGATCCTGCGCGAGGCGGTGCAAGAGCCGTTTGTCAAAAACCCAGCGAAGCGCGTCCCACGGCGGCGTCGTGAGTCGGTAGTGTTCTGCGAGTAAGTCGTGATGACGCGCGACCAGCACGACGCTTTCATCGGTGGTCGGAAACAATACCCACCCGTTGAGTCCCTCCCTTACCGCTAAATCCAGGAGGAAGTCGAGCTGCTTGCGGTCATCCTCGAGCGGGTAACGCAGGCTGCGGCAGGTGTACCGGGAGACAGATCCCACTAGATGCTCGTCCTGCTTCAAGACCCAGACCGGTATGCCCCGACGACCCAAGCTGCGGACAATCCCCAGTCCTCGGTAATCCGCGCCTGTAACCAACGCGCCATCACCAAGGTGAATGCGGTGGACGTTTCGGATCGAACTCGGCGCCGCGCTCAAGACCGGCATCGCCATAGCACCTAAGACCTCCGCAAGTCGGCTTTGCCGAGGATCCTACGAGTGAGGGCACGTGAAGCAAACTCGGTGCCGGCCACAAACCGCATGAGCGGACCGAAGCTCCAGGCAGCAGGAGCCCCGAGAAAGTGTAGTCCGGGCACCGAGGATTCAAACCCCGCATCGAGGCACGGAAAGCCGTTGATCTGACGGACGGAAATCAGAAGCCCTTCGGCAAGGAATGCATAGCGAGAAATGTCGGCCCGGTAACCCGTCCCCAGCAGAACGTGATCGACCCGCCGGTCGCTGCCGTCATTCAGTTTGACGGTTAGCCGCTCACCAGCGGGAACTGCTGAAACGACCGTGCGTCCGGTCGTGATTGGCACTTTTTCGAGGCGAGGCTTCAACCAAGCTGCCCCAGCGGGCCGGATCGAGCGCACGCCAAGACGGTCCTGTACCCCCCTCGGGAAGCGCCGGTACAAATCAGGCCTTGCGACGAGGTGGCTGACCCCCGCCGGGCCTACGTCCGGCGGGGCGTACAAAAGGCGCGCTACCGGCTTGCACGTATGCAACCAGGGGCGGGGCCACAACCAGCGGACCATTGGCGTCCGGACGACGATCTCAACTTCTGCTCCAGATTCGTGTAACAAGGCGGCCGACTCCAGCGCGCTCTGCCCGCCGCCGAGGACCAGCACCTTTTGTCCGGCGAACCGACCGAGGTCCCGGTGGTCGGACGTGTGCGACACCAGGGCAGCCGGCAGGCCCGCGAACTCCGACGGACGCCAGGCAAACGCGGCGATCCCGGCTGCGACGATCACTCGCCGTGACTTCCACACCTCTCCGTCTTCGAGCGTGACTCGGAAACCTGCCGAATCATCCTCCACGCGTGTGACTTTCCGTGGGTCGATGTCGGGCACCGCCTGCTGCTGGAACCAGTGCCCATATTGGATGAATCGGTCGAGCGGCACCGGAGCGGCCAGACGATTGTCACTGGCCAACCGATATGCGTCCAGGGTCAAGACCCGATTCGGATCTGCAATGTGTGATCCCTCCCATGGGGAGCGCAGGAGCATACCCATTGGCATATAGCGTTCCCAGAAAGCCATCGTTTCACCGAAAACTTGGACCTCTAGCCCATTGGCCGCTCGCAAATGCGCAGCAGCCGATAGTCCATAAGGACCAGCACCGACAATCGTACAATCAATAGATTTCATCTCTCCTCCCTCTCGCTTCTTCAGCTGACTGAAGGATCCAATCTTCTGTACCCTGGCCGCCGCCGTCTTCGATATGAGCACCATGCTCTGGCATAGCAAAGAGCAAAGATACCCATTTGCTACTTATCGGGAACTGTTAGCTCTCTGCGGCTATAAATCGCCAACCGCGTCCCCAGAATGTGCATAATGGGCCTGTCTAATCTTGGAGACAGCTCATTCAGAAAAGCAAAAATTCCTGGATAGAACGTGTAATCATCCCAAACAATAGTGCCCTGCTCTGAAAGCATCTCAAATGCCGCCTTTGTGTCAGATTTGACATAACTGTAGCTATGGCTAGCATCAATAAAAACGAGGTCAATAATCCCGCGATACGGTGAAAAATCGAAAGTTGCAGAGTCACCATAAAGTTGGGTGATCCTTTTCTGTTCTGGTGTACCTAGAAACTTCGCCCCTCTGTCCCATGTTCTGAAGTAATTTATATCTGTCAAGTCGAGCTTCACATTGCTTGCGGCATTGATGTCTGGCAGGTCAAGAGTATATATGTGAGCATCTAGTTTATTGTGAGCCAATAGCCAGGCCGTTTCCCCGAGATAGGTTCCTATCTCAAAGACGGTCTTGCAGTCTAGCACCTGACATAGAGCAGCCAGTATAAGCGGACAATATTGGGAGCCACATGCTACTCTTGTAACACCCCCTGCCACTACTGCCTTTTCTATCCCTGCGATCTCCGACAATTCGATATTTTTAATATTCGGAGAGCTAAACCGTTTTATTTCTACAAAGATGCCTTTGATCAGACGATGCCTGAAGCCGTGAGGATCCTTCAGTGAATTCCGAACTAGACCTGCCAAAACAGTTGGCAGGATGAGCCACTGGTGCACTATGGAGTCACTCGGGAGGCGAGATATCCAGGGCCACCGCCTCGTGGTGCCTGGGGACGGGTTCGAGAAAAGGCTTTCCCACCGCTGACTACCTAACGGAGCTTCTTCCATTGTAGTAGACATGTCGGGCTACATCTCGCGGCAGAGCAAACCAGCATTGACTGCTGTAATGCTTCGCAACGTATTCGAGAAACTCCTCATAAAGTTCCGCTCCATATTCCGATGAGCTCCTCCTTCCACCAAAATTCATGTAGTCGGGATGAACGTTGACCAGCGCCAACCCGCCGTGTGCCGCCACCCAGTCGAGCTTGCTTTTCCACACGTCGATCCCCGTCTCTTGGAACACAAGAAAAAGAGTGGAGTCCTGTGGCAAGGTGTATGGCAACTCGACGTAACCGGTGCAGTCTTCTCGAGGGACCCAGAACGGGAAGATGGTGTTCACGCCGTCTGGTTGTGGCTCAAAGGGATCAGTATCAAAGGTGGATGCGTCGTACAGGATATTGAGATGCTGAAGCCATTGTAGATTATGGAGCATGAATCCGGAGCGAAAGCCGACGGCGCCCCACGACGTCAGATAATGATTGATTTTGTGAGCATCGTTTTTGAAGGTCTCCCAAGAACGGTAAAGTTTACCGTCATGCCGCAGGTCATGGACACCTACTTCGAATCCGTTTGAGGTGAGAAAACCGTGTAGCGATTCAGGCGTCGTATACTCGCCTTCTGGCACGAAGTTGAATGAGGAGCGGAATCCCAGACGCATCTCCGTCTCGGCCAACTCGCGGCAGCGATCCAACCCTCTCTTGCCTTCGACGTCATGCGTCAGGACGAAGGCGAACTCCTTGCCGTCCGGCCATCCGGGCCACCCCGCCGGGGCCCTAGCCGCTACCTTGTTGATAGGCCAAGAATTGCTGAACCGACGCCTCAGTCGTCTGGCGCGGACGCGTCGAAGCGCCATGCGGGCCGTCCACGGAATGGCAGGCTTTAGAAGGTAATAGATATTCCTCAACAGCATTTCAGCGCTCATTCACGGCGCTCCTTCGACGAACACGAGCATCCAGTTGCACGGGCGTCGCAAATCGCCGAACAGACCGTTGCCCAGAAACCACAGCGCCACCCGCGTCGGAACGTAGCTGCGCAAAAGGTAATGCCCCGGCGGGACAATGACATGGTCCACGTACTGTTTGTCAGACCTCTGGTCTACGGCAAGATGATGGTCGAAGCCGCGTACGGCCACGGTCACTGCGTAGTTCTTGTTGTGCTTGTAGCGGTCGGGCACCGTGAAGATGCCGTAGACGTGGTGTCGGCCGAGCCAAGGCTCCACGACAACCTTTGTCGCGCGAATCTCATGCACCTTGTGATTCGCAGGTGCTTCACCGCCACAGTCACTGGTTGCGGGCTTGTTCAGAAGCCATGCGACGGTGGCGGCAAGCATCAGGGCGACACCTACGGAGACGGTCCCAATAGTCTTGTGGGCACCCCGGGGCTTCATTGGCGGCGGTAGAAACGACATCAGCCAAGCCAGATGCCGGAACTAATGTAGCCCCCAATCTCCTCGAAGCACCGCCTCCGGAACAACTGGCACGCTAGCGAGACGTGCTTGACGCTGGTGTACCGGTAGTCGTACCGCACCGTCCGTTCATGGACGGCCCGCTCATCCGACTCCCGCGTCTGCACCATCAGGAGGACGCTGCAAGGCATGATTGTGGGGAGACCTGCTGCCCGTGAGAAACTTCCTCAATCGCCGCATCTGCTCGCGTCTACGGAACTCTACTAGTTCACGAGACACTGGCCTCTCCACGCGTCCGACGATCGCCCAGACATAGCCGGCCAACAGCATCAGCCCGCCGACGACAAAAGGCCTCTTCGTCATTTGGTATACCGTTCTGAAGAGTTCCCAAACCGGATGGCCTCCAAGAGCATAGTCCAAAGCACCGCATCTAAACATCGCCACCAATGCGCTGTGCTCGGCCGATCCGATTTCCCGATGGTGCAGGCAAACTTTGTCTGTAAACGTCCTTGTCCTCCAACCCTTCATTCTCGCGGTGATGACTGCAATATGATCCACGCCGCCCTGCTTTACCGGCACATATCCGCCAATCTCCTCGAAGCACTCCCGCCGAAACAACTGGCACGCGCCGGAGACGTGCTCGATGCTTACGAAGCGATAGTCGTAGGTTGAACTGCCCTTGAACGGTGTTCCGACCAGTCCCAGTTTGGGATCCTCAGTAAACTTAGCTAGTAAGAAAGAAAAGTGGTCTTCGTCAAGTGAGATGTCGCCGTCCAGGCTTCCGATCATATCGTACTTCAGGTCTTTCATCCTGGCGTAGCCGGCGTTGAAGGCATGAACCTTTCCGGCGAAATGCCGCTCGCGACGCTCAGGCATCCGGACAAGTTCGATCCACCGGTGCTCCGCCGCATACTTGCGCACGATGTCGTCCGTGCCGTCGGTCGAACCGTCGCTGACGATAACCCATTTGGCTGGTCGGACCGTCTGGCCCACCACGGACTTGATGGTCAGTTCAATGAACTTTGCCTCGTTCCGCGCCGGGGTAATGAGAACGTAGGTATAGTGCATACCTCAGGCCAAAGCTGCTGAACTGTGCGTCCGTGGATGCTTCATCGCTAGGGTAGATTCGTCCAAAAGCGTGGAAATTGCCAGGAGCATCCACGCCTGAGACCACCTCATGTACGAGGTTCGGATGGTGCAAGGGCGAAGCACTCGATAGTAAAAGAAGCCCCGATCGTCCCACATGTGATTCATGGTCCACCGGAAGACGGCGTGCGCCAATCGGACATTGCTCGGGTCAATCTCTCTAAGCGCGAGGAGTGTGATGATGCTTTGCGCCACACAATGAATGTCGACAGGATAGTCACGGTCATGAAAGTATCTGGCTGCACCGTCCTCCCGGAAAAAGTGGGCACGGTAGAACTCGAACCCGCGGCGGACGGACGGCTCGAACTCCGTAGTCTCTAGGTTCTTCCCAATAGAACGCAACGCGCACAAGTTGTATCCGGTGTGGAAGTTGTCGATCCATCGTTGTGTCGGGGCCTCCCCGTAGTACCACGAACCGTCTGTATGCTGTTTTGCAGCCGAGTACCGGGCAACCCTAATGGCGGGACCGAGGAACTTTTCTTCCCCTGTATGCTCGTACACGCGGCACAACAAAGCGGCAGCAAGGAAGTTTGCGTTGTGAATTTGAACCCGCAGTGAAGGGAGAGGATAGCTGAAGCCTGCAACAGTGCTACCTTCCGTCCAGTAGAGTTCGTTCATGATGTACTCAGCCGCACTCACGGCCATGCTCAGGCACCGTGACTCCTGGCGCTGCTCATATGCATCCAGGAGTGCGTTGGCGACGAACGACGTGCAGACCAAGTTTGGCGCTCCTCGCGGGACCACGATCGTGCGCGTCTGCCAAGGAAAGCTGTACCCCCAGCACCAGTAAGCAACGTCTCGTGACCGAAGGGCGATCAGCCTTTCGGTCATAAGCCCGACGAGGTCTTCCTGGCTAAGCGCCCCGAGTCTTGAGAGCTTGATGAACGCCGTCAAAAAGAGCGCGATGGCTTTTGGATTCTGGGTCTTGGGAATCAGCAACAGACGGCGAATGTTAATGGGGCTCCGCTTCAAAGCCTGGGTGAGGACGAGCCGAGGCAGTCTGGAGTTCAGGAACGGCAAGGCCGTAAAAACCCTGCTGTTCAGAGCATCGTAAGGGTCGTAACCTGCCCAATCGTTTGCCTCACAGTACGCCAAAAGCTTCAGGGCGGTGGCTTTTGCGTTCTCCAAAGAAGTTCTGCTGTCAATCATGGACTGAGCGTGGGCCTTCATGGAAAGTTTATCGTTGCAAAAGGCTCACTTCAGCGGCGCGCGACTGTTCCGCCGTGCGGCGCCCGGGACCGACCGTGTCTTCCACCAGTCCTAAATATCGCTGCTTCATCACATCCCAGCGTATCGGCGTGTATTCCTCCTTAGCCCTAGCCGCCAGCCGAGCACGCAACCCTTTATCTCGATAAACGCGTACCATCTGTCTCGCCAAATCTGCCTGGTTGTTGGGCTCAAAAAAAGCCAGCGCTTCCTCGCTAAAGTAGTGCTGTATCGCCTTCAGACGAGAAATGACGACGGCCTTGCCCATGATGATGTATTCCGGCAGCTTGTTGGGGAACGCAAATTCGAGGAATATGCCGCGGCGCATCGGCAGAATACCGATGTCGCACTTGTTCAACCACGCGGGAACTTCGGTCGGCAAGACGAGCCCAATCAGCCTGACCTTCGAAGCTAACCCACGTCGCTGCGTCAGGCTTACCAACGAACCCTTTTCAGGGCCGTCCCCCAAAATCCAGAACTCCGCTCCCGGCATCTCGTTGTGCACCAAGCAAAAAGCTTCAATGGCAATCGCGAGGCCGTAAATCTCGGCAAGGTATCCATGGTACATTATCACGAATCTTCCCGAGGCCGTCGCCGCATCAGCGTCAGTAGACGAACTCGAGCCATGAGTAAAGCGCGCCTCGTCCACTACGTTCATGATCACGGTCGACTTCCGGCGAGGCAGCCCGCGGCTCACAAGGAGATTCCGGATCGGCTCGTTCACCGTGATCACGTGATCCGCAAAGTCGAAGCTGATCTTCTCCAGGTGTTTCAGGAGACGAACCGACCATGAATTCTCCGCGATCCCGTACTTGGAGATATAGAACTCGGGGGTGATTTCGTGCATGTCCAAGATAAGCTTGGCCCCCTTCCATTTGGCCGCCACCGCAGCGAAGACCAGGAAGTCAGGCAGTGTGTTTACATCGATGAAGGCATAGCGTTTCCACCGCATCTGGAGAGACACGCGAACGAAGGCCCACAAAAAGAATGCTACGTACTCAAAGACGTAACGCGCCAAAGACCCGCGTTTCTTGCCCAATGAAATCGTATCAACGTTCACTCCGTTCAGAGTATAGGTCTTCTCGGTATGGGAGGAGCGCAACGACAGCACGTCGACGGAATATCCGGCAGCTACCAAGGCCTCAGCCTTTCGCCTCACTCGAACATCAAACTCGTAGTAGTTTTGGAGTAGTATGCAAACAGATTTCATCGGCGGGACCCAATCGACTGTTCTTTCTGGTGCCAGACGTCGCCTGCCTCACTTCCACGCTCAATTCCAGTTGGCTTGGCTGAAAAATCAGAAACCCTTAGGAGCAACTCGTCCAGTTCGACGGCGGTCTCGCCCTTCCAAGGGATGTCGACAAATTTCGATGTCGTCTCGCAGAGCGATGCTTCCTCGTTCGTTCCTGTGCACGGGTGATGAACCCTTATGTTCAAAGGAGGTTGAATCTCCTCATCATAGTTGCGGACGCAAGTTCGAGCGGTGCCGTCCGCAGCCTCAACCCGTTCGAAACGAACCTCACGCCGTTTCCGAAACCAACCGACCACCTGGGTAGCTGTGCCGAACCATGCATCAAGGGATCTCAGCGCTTGAACGAGCCTGACATAGAAGTCGCCCCAAAACCGCTCCGCTCCATGACTTCTGTCGTGCCAGAGAACCGTCAGCACCCCCCCAAACTTTTTGGCATTGTCGATCAAGCCTTCACAGCGTTTCCAAGCTTCCGCCTCGGACAGATCAAGCCTCTGAGGGTAGAACAACGCTCCATCCTGAATGTGCATAGGGAGCTCGAGGAGTGCCTGCACACCCAAAGGACGAAACGTCTGGGATGTCCCGCTGCGGTACCCGACGGTCTCGTTGTATCCGACGCTCGAATCGTAAGCGTAGCCTGCTTCCTCTAGGACACGAAATGTGTTCCCGTCGCGCAACAACCAGTGCATCCGGATTCCAACCCTGGACTCGCCGGTGACCCCGGCGATTCTCGCTAACTCATCGCGCCCTTTCCCCACGTTGTGCCAGGCATCAATTCCGTGAACGCCAAGCTCACAACCTTCCTTCATGAGAGTCGTTGTCCACTGCGGAATGTCGGCAATGTCGTAGGCGGTCGCGCGTCGAGACACATGTCGAGCGGATACGTTTTCGCCAGGTTGCCTCTTAAAGGGAATGAAGAAGTAGGTGGCGGGCAGATTCTTTTCGACTCGCAAATACCACTCAAATGGCTCCCAGAAATCTTTCGCCCAACCCAAATATACAAACGGGAGCGACAGGGCCGCACGCCAGATCTTGAAAAGACGCGGTATTGAGATTCTACCCCTGAAGAGGTTGCGGATGGCACCAACTGTGGACCGGTAGAGGAATCCCCACATTGTGTGGTCGAACCTGTGGTTGCGTATTCCGACAAAATCGATGTCGTGGGTCAGGCAAACGACAAAACTGTGTCCCGCTGGAGCAGGAGGAATTTCCAACAGGGCGACTCCAGCATTCAGTATCCACTCCCGAAGCATCTTGATGTGAATGTCGAGCGTAGGGATGTGTGCGTTGTCGAGAGGCTGGCCTTCCGAAAGGAGGAAGTGGACCTCTTGAAACAAGTCATATCCCAGCCGCATCACGGTGGTATCACCCGAGCGGAATTTAAGGCCAGCCACCCCGCCGTCCGCTGTGACACAAGGGATGCAGGCACCTCTTCCCTCGAACGTGAGTAATTCCCCATATATCGGTAGGGCACGTCCACCTTGGTCGACGGGCCCGCCTCGACGCCGGGAACTCACACCAATGCCGTTCCTCGAGTCACTGCTCTTGGTTTCGGAACCATAGATGAGAAGGAGCCTTGTATCCACTTCCGGTATTTCGTCGGTTGTGGCAACAACGACATCGTATGTTCGGCCTGGCTCGTAGATCTCCCAGGGTGTCTTGAACAACTGGAAGAACTCCTCAGCGACTGCAATTTGGTCGGCTTTGGGAATAACCCCAATCATGGCGCTTTCACTCCGCGTCTAGCGGAACATTCATCGTTTGGCTTCTTCTTTCAGTTGCCTGTACGATTTGGTGCCATTGCTCAACTCGGTGGGTAGCGGAGCTTCTTCGTCTAAGTCGAGGCACCGAAGAACGCTTGAGTCGGCCTCCTTATAGCGGTAGCCGCTTTCCGGGCACCGCATCACCCCATCGGATTCGGGCGAGCCAAGCCGGTGGCCATGGCGACTCATCCATCCTATCTGGTGGGCTGGATTTCCAACGACCAAAGCGAAGTCCGCCACGTTCTTGGTGACAACCGATCCGGCCCCGACAAAGGCATAACGCCCGATGGTGACCCCGCAGACAATCGTGGCATTGGCTCCGACAGTACAACCGCGCTTCAGCCTGGTGGTCTCATACAACGAGTGCCTGTTCACCTGGGCACGAGGGTTAGTGACATTCGTCAGGACACATGAAGGTCCGAGGAACACATCATCCTCAATCACCACACCCGCATAGACAGTCACGTTGTTTTGAATCTTGACACAGTTTCCGATTATCGCCCCACCATCGACATTAACGTTTTGCCCTATGATGCAGCGTTCGCCGATCTGTGCGCCCTTCATGATGTGAGAGAAATGCCAGATCTTTGTGCCAGAACCGACCTCGGCGCCTTTATCAACATAGGCAGATTCATGTACGAAGTAAGGCAGTTGCTGCTTCTCACTCTGGACGTCGGAGGATTCTACGGCAATTCCGCCGCGCAACAGCGAACGCTGACACGCGTCCAACACTCGCAAGACCCGCAGGCCTTCCGCACCGTCACTCAGAGGAGAAGTTCTTGACCCCACACAGTCGAGGAAATGCTGGCATTCCGCCCTTAGTGGTTCCCGATTGTCTAGGTCAACGATTTCGCCTTTGGCTTTGACCGCCGTCGGAACCCGGTTTCTCCATTCCACTCTGTGAGGGTACAAGATGAGCTTGTGCTCTGCGGTATCATCGAAGACAGCCATCTTTTCGGTACCGACAACCACAAGCCGTTGTTCTTTGACCGGATGCAACCAGCTCACGAAAATGTGGGCTTGAACCCCACTTGGGAACTCGAAGAGGCTCAAGGTGACGTCAAATATGTGGTGATTCAGATAGGCGCCGCCCTGGCAGGTAACACGATTGGGAGTCTCATTGAGGAGCGACAGCATCACGGAGATGTCATGCGGAGCAAAGCTCCAGAGGATATTCTCCTCGGTGCGTATTTTCCCGATGTTTAGACGGTTGGAATACAGGTAGTTGATCTGTCCAAGTGCCCCCTCCTGAATTAATTCCTGCAACTTTACGACTGCCGGATGATACCTGAGAATGTGGCCAACCATGAGGATTCTGCGCTTCGACGCGGCCAGCTCCACAAGGTCCTCGCCCTGCTTCACATCAATGGCCAGTGGCTTCTCGACGAAAACGTCCTTTCCGGCTTCCAGAGCCGCCTTGGCCATTTCGTAGTGGGTAGCAGCCGGTGTGGCCAATGCGACGGCGGCAATAGAAGGATCGGATAGGACTACACTGAAGTCCCGGCAGAACCTGACACTCTCGTATTCTTGCCTGCAGCCTTCCTCAACAGATCTGTCCGCATCGCAGAGTAGAGCCAAGGCGCCAAGTTCGTGGAAATTCCGAACGATGTTTCTGCCCCAGTAACCAACTCCAACGACGGCTACTTTGATCTTGGACTCACTGAGTGGTCTGCTTTGCATGGATACCCTCCGTCACACGCGCCTTATTCCCTGCCCAACAAGACATGGCACCTCGGAAACCCGCTCAAGCTGTTCAACACACCTGGTCCCTGCGCATCCATCTCCGTAAAGGGCCGGTCGCGAATCAGCCGGCGCAAATGAATGCACAGTCTGGACAATCTTCTCGGAGTCAGATCCCACCAAGGTATTCCAGCCCGCTTCCACGGTCTCCACCCATTCCGTTTCGTCTCGGAGTGTGAGGCAAGGCACGCCCAGCCAGTAGGCCTCCTTCTGTAGCCCGCCGGAGTCTGTAAGAACCAACCGCGCGGACCCCGCCAGGGTCACCATGTCAAGGTAGCCCACAGGATCGATCAGCTGTACGTGAGGTTTCAGGCGGCAATCCGCTCCGATGATGACCTTACGAGCGCGAGGATGAACAGGGAAGACTACTGGTTCGTCGAGCGAGTTGAATGCACGCAGAATGCGCCAAAGTTGCCCCCAATCGTCCGTGTTCTCACTGCGGTGCACGGTTGCAAGTAAGTAGGACTGCTCCCTCAAGCCAAGTCGGTGCAGAATCTCCGGCGGGTTCGCCTCAGCGCGTTGCTTTGCCCAGTTCAGGACATCCAGCATGACGTCCCCGACGCGATGGACGTTTCGCGAGATGCCTTCAGCGGCCAAGTTACTGACCGCTGTGTCGCTCGGGCAAAGCAGCAGACTCGACAGATGATCCGCCACAACACGGTTGATCTCCTCCGGCATGCGACGATTGAAACTTCGCAGGCCAGCTTCGATGTGGGCTACGGGCACGGACAACTTTGAGGCTGCTATCGCGGCGGCCAGGGTAGAGTTCGTATCGCCGTAGATGAGGAGCCAGTCCGGACGTTCGACAAGCAACACATCTTCAATTCCTTTGAGCATGGCGCCGGTTTGAGTCCCATGCGAACCAGAACCGACACCCAAGTTCACATCGGGCGGAGGCACCTCGAGTCCGTCAAAGAATATGCCGGACATTTCGTAGTCATAATGTTGGCCGGTGTGCACCAAGATCTCCTTGTGCCGCTCTCGCAATTTCAGGCTTACCGCAGCCGCTTTGATGAACTGGGGCCGCGCCCCCACGATGGATACAAGCTTCACCGGTCCTCCGGCTCCAGTAGTTGGTGCGGCGCTCCCTGTGTATGGCCATCGCAATGCGGTGAGGGTTCTGCTGTGACCTTCATTGGATCGATTGGGAAGACTGCCGGCAAGATTTGGCGAGATCCTTGGGCAATCCGTGAGGTGAGGAACCAGCGGGCCGCGCCGCTATTTGAGCCCGCCGCTCTCCCTTACCGTCATGGACTGGAGCACCTCTGTGACTACGCGGCGCTGCTGCTCCTGGGCGAGCTTGGGGAACATAGGGAGCGAAAGCACTTCGGAAGCGGCCTGCTCGGCGGCCGGAAAGTCACCGTGGCGGAAGCCCAGAGTCTTATAGGCAGTCGCGAGGTGAAGCGGGATCGGGTAGTGGATGCCCGTTGCGATGCCTGCGGCGGCCAAGTCCTTCTGGAGCCGCTCCCGCTCCGCAACCCGCACTACGTAGAGATGGTAGACCGGCCGCGACCACGACGGCACGTGTGGAAGGATGACCGCCCCCTCGGTGTCGGCGAAGAGCTCGTTGTAGCCGCGTGCAAGCTCCCGGCGCTGCTCGTTCCACTTCGCCAGATGGTGAAGCTTCACCCGCAAGACGCCCGCCTGGATGGCGTCGAGCCGGCCGTTGTACCCCTCGATGTCGTGATGATACTTTCGCACCTGGCCGTGGTCGCGCAACATCCGAACTCGTTCGGCGAGCGCCCGATCGCTGGTCGTTACCGCTCCGGCCTCACCACAAGCGCCCAAGTTTTTTCCCGGATAGAAGCTGAAGCTAGCCGCGTGGCCCATTGAGCCGGCCCGTATCCAACGCTTCTGCTTGCCGGAAAAATACTCGGCGCCGTGGGCCTGACAAGCGTCTTCGATCACGATCAAGTTGTGTCGTTCCGCGAGCTCCAGGATGGGATCCATGTCCGCCGTCTGGCCGTACATGTGCACCGGGATGATTGCTGTGACAGGTCGTTGCGTTTTCTGGTTCAGTAGTTTTCCAGTCGCACGATCGAGGCAGCAACATGTTTCCAGGTATTCCTGGAGTCTCCGCGGATCCATGGTGTAGGTGCGCTCGTCGATGTCGACGAAATCCGGCCGCGCGCCAGCCTGGGAGATGGCTTCTGTGGTTGCGATGAACGTGTTCGGCACGGTAACGACCGTATCTTCCGCTTGCACGCCGGCAGCGATCAGGGCGAACCGCAAGGCGTCTGTGCCGCTTCCTACGCCGACGCAATACTGCACTCCGCAAAACTGTGCAAAGTCCCTTTCGAAGTCTTCCACCATCGGTCCGCCGACGAATCCCGCAGTCTTCAGGACGCTTCGGAAGATCGACACCAATTCCTCTTCCAGTTCGAGGTGGGGCGTGACTAGGTCTAAGAAAGGAATGTTACCGTTGCCGGTCATTACGTCGACCTCAGCTCGGGCGTGATCAAGCGGAGGACCCTCGCCGGATTCCCAGCCACAATCGCATTGTCGGGCACGTCGCGGGTCACGACGCTGCCGGCTCCGACGATGGCATTCTCCCCGATGACCACGTTCGACAGGATCGTCGCCCCGGACCCGATCGACGCGCCTTTCCTCACCAACGTTGCCTCGACCTTCCAATCCATCTCGGTCTGGAGTTCCCCCGTCGGAGTTGTCGCCCGCGGATAGGAGTCGTTGATGAAGATGACGCCGTGGCCGATGAAGACGTGGTCCTCGATTGTCACGCCTTCACAGATGAAGGTGTGGCTCGAAATCTTGCACTGCCGGCCGACCTTCGCATTTTTCTGGATCTCGACGAACGTCCCGATCTTTGTTCCGTCGCCGATCTCGCAGCCGTAGAGATTGATGAACTTCGCGAGCTTGACGTCCTTCCCCAGCTTGACGTCGGGCGCCATGTAGAGGGATTTGTTCACTGGCAGACCACTCTCGACCTTCGACACTGCCCCGGGCCGTGTCAGCAGGCACCCTTTCCCGAGATGACCGCGGCGGGCGTCGCGAGGAGGATCTTGAGATCGTTCCAGAGGGAGCGCGTCCTGGCGTACCGGAGGTCGAGGCGCACCATCTCATCGAAAGTCGTGCGGCTGCGCCCGGCCACCTGCCAGAGTCCTGTGATCCCCGGCTTGGCCTCTAGGACCCGGCGGCGATGCCAGGGCTTGTACTGCTCGAGCTCGTACGGAAGCGGGGGCCGGGGTCCGACCAGCGACATGTCTCCTCGTAGCACGTTCCACAGCTGAGGCAGCTCGTCGAGGCTCGTCTTGCGAAGCACGCGTCCGACCGGCGTAACCCGTGGATCGTTGGTGAGTTTGAAGAATCGGTTCTTGCCGGGCTCGTGGACCTGGCCGCTCGCCTTGATGAACCGACTGACGAACTCGTGATGGACCCCGTGATCAGTGCCCGAATACATCGTTCGAAACTTGAGCATCGTGAAGGGCTTCATCATCTGCCCGATTCGCACCTGCCTGAAAATGACCGGGCCGCGAGACGTCAACTTCAACAGGACGACGATCAGCAGGAGGAGAGGCGAAAGCATCAGCAGGAGTGTCAGACTGCCGATGACATCCAGCCCCCGTTTGATCGCGTCGTAGATCGTCCTCTGTTCCTGGCGCGAACGTGGCTTCGGGTAGAGGAGCGGATCGACCTGCCAAACTCCTTCCTCTCCCGCACGCCTTGGCTCGGGATAGACGCGGAGTCGAATCGAAAATCTGCCAAGCGTTTCCCCATCCACCCGCTTGGCGAGCTGTCGACGGACTCGAGTGTCGAGTCCTTCACACGTGTTGGCCAGATCGGACACACGGGTCTCGGGCAGGATGACGCCGATCACAGCCCGCCGCTCGAACCACCCTAGGACGTCTGTTTCGCGCGTGGCAGCGGCCAAGGCCTCGATGGCCGTCTCCCCAATCGACCAAGAATCCGCCCCCACCCCATCATTCACGTCCACGAGCATAAGAACGAGTGGCTGGTTGGAGCGATCCGCCCGCTTCCGCTCCCGGCTCAGGACAGTCCTGAAGAGCTCTTCCTTGAGGACGTGCCGACGGCCCCGTCCCTCCGCTTGATCACATGCCCGTGTTCTCGGCTGCTCCGTCTGGTGCCGTGTAATCATCGGTCTAAAGAGCGAATACTATGCATCATCGTGTTGACAGGTACTATGCATCATCGCGTTGACCGGATATGTCGAGTGGACTACTCTCCGGCCCCGTCCCGTCGAGACGACCTCTCTGCGGTGCGTGAGCGACTCGTCGGCCGCCTCCAGCATCCTCACCACGCGCAACCCGGCCCGGCCGTCGTTGAACGGCTTCTCTCCCGAGGCCACACAGTCCAAAAAGTAGCGAGTTTCGAGCTGGAGGGCCTCGGTCTGGTCCACGCGTGGTGCCCACATGTCTCCGCTCCGGTAGCTCACCAAAAGGTCGTGGACCGCTTGCTCTGCTCCCACCTCGAAGACCTTCGCCTCGACCAAAGCCTTGAGCCGTTGACGCGATTCGTCGTGACTATTGGTCACCTGGACTCCCTTGTCGTACACCTTGACCTTTTCGGAGGGCTCGAGATCATTCCACACCAGCATCTTCCGCTCCCCGCCGACCAACGTGGTGCGCACCTTCACGGGTGAAAGCCAGTTGACGTTGATGTGGGCGATGATGTTCTTGGGAAAGTACAGAGTGATATAGGCCATGTCCGCGAGGCCGTTCAAGTGCGCTCCGCCGGTTGCTACGACCAACTCCGGCTCAAGGCCGGTCAGATAGTCGATGATGGACAGATCGTGCGGCGCCAGGTCCCAGATGACGTTCACGTCGTGCTGAAAGAGCCCCAGGTTGACTCGAGTCGAATCGTAGTAGTAGAGCGGCCCCAAGATTCCCCCATCGACCAACTCCTTGATCTTGCGCACAGCACCGTTGAAGAGAAAGGTGTGATCCACCATGATCTGGAGGTTCTTGCGGTCGGCCAGCTCGATCAACTCTTCAGCCTGGGCCGAAGTGGCCGTAAAGGGCTTCTCGACGAAGACGTGCTTTCCGTTCTCGAGCGCCTTCTTGGCAAGCTCGTAGTGCGTCGACACTGGAGTGACGATGGCCACAGCGTCGATTTTGGGGGAACTCGTGACTTCATCCGGATTGGAGGTCGCGTGCACGGCCGGATGGCGACTCAACACCTGAGCCACCGCCTTGGGGTTCTTGTCGCAAATGGCCACCAACTGGCAGTCTGGTTGGCTCGAGAAGTTGCGCACAATGTTCGGGCCCCAGTAGCCGTAGCCGATGACACCAAGCTTAAGCATCAGATTTCTCCCCAGATCAGCTTAGCCCCAGACCCGAATCGGTCCTTCCGGACTCGGGGTGTTGATAGACGCGCACCTGGAGTCGGTGGGCAACATTCGCGGGAAGGCCTTCGCTAAGCGCTCCACTGACCCTTTGACCAATGAGGCGGCAGACTTCCGTCGGGTGCCTATCTCCAAGCTCGGTCAGCACGGCTCCGGCCACGCGCTCCTCGCGGTACCAGCCGATGCAATCAGTCTCGCGGAGGCAGAGCCATAGAGCCGAGAAGAGCCTGGGGGCGACCATGGGGTCGATGCGCACAGGTACCCCTGACTGCTCCTTCAGATCCACTAGCAGAAGCAGGAAGGGGCAGCCCGAGCGTTCGGAGCGCTTCCGCTCGATCGCCAAGAAGTACCGGAAAGCCTGTTCGTTGTAAGCCTGCCCCAGCCGACCCTCCAGGGCGACGCCGCACGGGCACCGATCTGACTCCCCCTGCATGTCGGACACCGCTCCACCTCCTGGGGTCGCAGGTAAAGGCAAGAACTCCGTGAGCGCACCGTTGGTTGCCCCGCGGAACTCGTTCCTTCTTCCCTCTTTCACTTTCAGAGCCAGCGTGTCCTCTTTCTGTCTCAATGTGTGCCTCACTATACGTCGGCGGGCGTAAAGGACAATCGGGGGAAGCCCCGAATTTCAATGGGGGGAATCAGGGAAACCAAAGCGCAGAAATCCTTCGCTAAGTTCGAGACTTAGAAACGCCAACGTTGTTGCCATGAAGTATTTACTTCCTAGAGAGATTTCAGCAGGGTCTAACGAGAGAAAATGCGGTCTAGCGTGGCTGCCAATCGTCTCCACCAGCTCTGCTGCTGATGGGTCCCGGGGCGGTCACCCTGGTAGAGATAGTTGTAATAGTAGTAGCTCTCGATATGATGATCGTCGTAATTGAACACGAGGCCGACCAGCTTTGAGGGATCCATGAGATTCTGCGCTTCCTCCACCAGCCTGCGCGGGGTTTTGTGGGCAGCCACCACCATCAGAAAACCATCGACCCACTTGCTGAAGATCCGGCAGTCGGGGACCAGGAGCAACGGCGGGGTATCCAGCACGACGTAATCATACTGCTGGCGGGCTTCTTGAATGAGTTCACCCAGCCGGGGCGCTTTGAGGGCTTCGTGAGGATTGGCCAGATACGGGCCAGCAGGCAGGACTGAAAGGTTGAACCCTCCAAGACGCTCGACCACCTGCGTCAACGTTTGCCCCTGGTTCAGGATTGCGGTCGCAAGCCCGACCGGGTGCGGGTTATCCATTCCAAGGTGTTCGATCACGGAGGGCTTGCGTAAGTCAGCGCACATCAGTAAGACCCTTGCTTCTGGAGATTGGGCCAGCGCCCCCGCCAAGTTGATCGCCGTCGTCGTCTTCCCATCGCCGGGCGTGGCACTGGTGACCGCCAGCACTTGAAGGCCGCAATCCTTGTGCATCAACTCAATCGTGTGGGCGAGCGTTCGGTACTGCTCCGCTTCATACGAATTGGGAGCGAAGAGACTCACCAAGTGCTCGTCGATTTCTTGTGTTTCAGCCATTACTTTCTGCGCCATTTCAGGAGCGGCTACTATCGAGCATCCAGACCAATTGTTCGTTTCCCTGGGCGATGTAGTAAGTTGTGCCAACAAGGATCGCCAGGCCCACGAGCGCCGCAGCCGTTCCAAGCCAGACCCGCCTGTGCCGCTGTGAGGTATCGGCCTTGGTGACGATACAGGGAATCCTCGCCAACACCGGCACCTTCGTGAAGGCCTGGAGTTCTTTCAGCATGTGAAAGGAGGTATCGCGATGTTCGATCAGCTTGACTGCCCCACCGGCTAGCCCAATTGACAGGATCAGTCCGATGAAAATCAGCCGGAGGCGACTCGGTGCGGCCGGTCGTGTTGACGGAATCGCCTGATCCAACAGTCGGAACTGGTCCCCTTTCTGTCCGTGCTCCATGCTCTCAGCCACCTGGGCTTCCTGGTACCGTTGCAGCAGCGCGTTGTAAAGCTCTTTCATCGTCTTATAGTCGCGAGACAGCTCTTGGTACTCTTGTTCTCGGTGTGGCGCGAGGTCCACACGCCGCTGGTATTTCGCGACAGACTGCCGGAGAGTCTTCTCTTCCTCCTTGAGGGCGTTGAGCTCATCCTCCGCTTCACTGCGGACCTTCCGCAGCCGGAGGGGAGACGGGTTCGCCGACGATGCGGTGTTCGTGGGGGCCCGCCCGTCGATCTTCGTCTCCGCGAGTTGTCCCTCCAAGGCGGCGATTTCTGTCTTCACTCGGATCACGTCCGGGTACTTCTCGCTGAAGCGGGTGCGGAGTTCCATCAGCTCTTGGTTCAGCCTGGAGAGCCGGGCGGCGAGCGCCTCAGCGTCGCCTCCAGGAACGGGCCCGTCGCCGCCGTCAGGGACCGACGCCCTGGCCTCGGCAAGTTGTCGTGTTAGCCTCATCCGCTCCATCCGGTCCAGGGCTCGCATCTGGTTCTCCTTGTTAAGACGCATCTCTGTATTAAGCCGTTGCAGGGTGGCCAGGTTCGCCTCCATCTGCTCAGGCAGCTCGCCTATGTGGCTCTCCTTGAACTCGCTCAGCCGCCGCTCCTCTTGATCCAGCTTTCCCTTCATCTCCTCAAGTTGGACTCGAAGGAATTCAGCCGTTCCGGCCGCTTGTCGTTCACGCCGCTTGATGTTCTCCTCGACGAACAAGGAAGCCAGGGTATTGGTCACTTTCGCCACGGTTTCCGGGTCCCTGCCTCGGTAACTGAGGATGAAGGCGATGGTCGGGCCGCGCATGAGTTGTGGGTCCCCCCCCTTGAACTCTATGCGAATGTCGCGTCGCATCCGCTCGACGACCTCTTCCGGGCTCACCCGTTTGCGAAATTCCGGATACAGGTCGAATCGGGTGATCAGCTCCTGGAGCTGCGACCGGCTCAAGATCTCCTGGCTGATTGTGTGCAGCCTCGTCTCCAGCTCGCTCGTGACGGAAGACTTGACGAATGTCTCCGAGACCTCCGGTCGTTCCACGAGCAGGGTGGCTGTCGAGCGATACAGGTACGGCAGGGCGATCGCCAAGCTCACGGTCACCGCAAATGGCCCCATGAACGTAAGGATCGCCAGCCACTTCCGCCGGCTCCATACCTCCAGCAAGACATCCAATCCTGAGGTGTTTCTCCTGCCTTCCATTTCCGGTTCCGTTCAGCGCCGTCCTGCTTAGGGCACCACGATGATGTCGCCAGGCTGGAGCATGAAGTTCTCCAGCTCTCCGTCCGTCGAGACGACCTTGTTGTAGTTAAACGGGATCCGCTTCAAGGTGTTCCCATCTGGCCTGAGAATGATGATTCGTCCGCGGGCGGCGAACTCCCCGAGTCCTTCGGCCATTGCCAGGGCATCCAGCACTGTGGCTCGGCTCTTCAGCTCATGGCGCCCTGGCTTTTTGACCTCCCCGATCACGGAAACCTTGATGCTATGGACTTCCCGAACGATGACCGAAACTTCGGGTGCGGGTATGTACTCGGCCAGCTTCTTGATGAGGACATCCCGGAGTTGCATCGGGGTCAGTCCTGCCGCCTGCACGTCGTTCAAGAGCGGGAGGGAGATCTTGCCGTCCGGCCTCACCGGGACGGTTCGGCTGATTGCCGTGTTGTTCCAGACGGCGATGTCGAGCACGTCTTCGGGCCCGATGCGATAGTCTCCTTGCTCAGGAGTGGGCTTCGATCCGTTCTCCTTGGCTGGCGCTGCGGCCGACCCGAGGCCTGGGGTGGTCAACGAGAGCATGACCAGTGTTGCAACGAGCGCCCTACGAATGTGCCTCAGCATCGGTGCCCTCCTCGACAACCTAGTCCACCCGGGCAGGATAGGTGACGGTCAGCCTGATCAGGAAGATGTTGTGCAGGATCTCCACATTTGTTGGTCCAGTCGGGCCCGTTTGCGGGTTGAAGCTTCCCCGCTGGAAACTGTACTGGTACGATGCCTGCAGAGCCAGCGTTTTTGTGAGCTGGTGAGTGGCTTCAAGGAGCACCGAGTAGGCCGTCGCCTTGAACGCCTCGCTTGAAATCCAGTAGACTACTGGCCCCGCACTGAGCTCCAGCCTGGGCAGCAGTTCCGTCCTCGCCTTCCCCGTAATGCTTTGAGCCTTTGCGGCAGCGGCCTGCCCGATGACTGTGGTCAGGGTGCTGGCATACGTAAGTGACAGTTCGCCGCGCTTCAAGGTGTGGCGGATGGACGCTAAGGCTTCTGGTAAACGGTCTACCGTTCCCTCGGTCAAGCGCGGACCTCCGCGCAGCGTGAACGTGGTCAGCGGTGTGAGCTCGTGCGACCAGCCCAGGGTGAATGCGTGGGAGGTCAGTGCCGGGAAGCCTGCAAACGCGAACTGACGGCCGACATACCCAGGCCCCACTGTGTCTCTCGGGCTGAGCCGATGGTCAAGAGCCAGGTTCTCGATGTGCGAATCGATCGTAATGCCTCCGGCCAGCAGGTCCTTCGAGAAGGTGTAGTCCCCTTTGGCCGTCGTTAGCGGATCGAACCGGTAGGTAAACCCTGGGTTTGTGGTGTAGCGTTCGGCGCGCACGCGTGTCGCTGCCAGCCCTGTTGTGAGGTTGAGTTCCTGCGGCGTTCTTGTCTGGTAGTACGCCCCGGAGACGGAGAGTGTCAACACCTGAATTGGCGTGGCCTTCAACTCGATCAAGCCCCGCTGTCGCATCTGGGGAGTCGTCAACTCCGTGCGCCGGCTGTAGATTTCCGAGTCAAAGGTGTAGCTTCCCTCAACCGTCAGCGGAGCGGACTGGTAAGCGGCCTTAAGCCCCGGGCTGATGCGGGTCAAGAAATCGTGCGTGCGTGGAGATGTGGTGTAAAACACGTTATCGTCGTAGACCTCGGCGACTGACAGTGAGGGGGTCAGATAGTAGCCCGTTTGGGCCGGGGCTGCCGTGGTGGGTATGAGTTGAGCCGGGGCTGCAGTGGGGAGAAGGACTCCTGCGACAAACACCACTCGGAGCCAATACGGAATGTGTCCGTGTCCTGCCATGGTCGCGGAAAAGATAGCATGTCCGTTCGCCCCGCAGCATGTCTGGCTTACCTGCTACGCCGCCACTGCGAACGTGCAATCCACCTCCACAGCCACGCTCCGCTGGAACAGCTCGATGGAGAGGACCAGCAGCCCCTTGTTCGGCTTGGTGTGCACCAGGATCCCTTCCACCCCGGCGAGAGGCCCTTTCGTGATCCGGACTCGTTGGCCCTCATGCAAGTAGGGATAGAGAAGGGAGGGCAGGTGAGCCTGCACTACCTTCTGGATTGCTTCGACCTCCGCATCCGGGATTACTGCCAGGCGGTCACGTCCGTCGCCAAGGATGCGGACCAGCTCCCTCGTCTTGAGAACCTCGATGTAACTGTTCAGATCCATGGCATGGTGGAGGAACAGGTAACCGGGAAACATGGGAACGGAGATGCGGTGCCGCCCGCCGTTACGTCGGGACCAGACCTCCATCTTGGGGAGAAACACCTGAAATCCCTTGGCGGCGAGCTGGTCAAAGACCATCTGCTCGCAGTGGCTTTTGCTCCAGACGGCATACCACTTCCGTGCTCCCGCGTCCGAGCCCAGGCTCTGATCGGTCGTCGTGGAACTCGGTCGCTCAGTCTCTGCCGTGAGGTCTTCTGGCAAGGCTCCGCCCCCTTCGGTTCTGATCACTCTCCGACCAGACCAACGTCATCGTCCAGATTGCTGGTGGCCAAGGTTCCCAGCCTCAATGAGACGGGGATCGTCAGCCTCCCTGGCCTTGCCAGCCTGAGGGCTGATCATGCCCTTGCCCGTTTATTCCACTCCGCACATGGAGAAGGGTCGTCCGCTGAGTGCCTTATGCTTGTTTAGGGACGTGCTGCGCTGCCCCTAACGCGCCCTAACTGTGGACTATAAATGTGTTTTCGCGTAGTCACTATCGGGCGAATCTAGCAATCGACGTCCGGGGAATACCTGATTATGCGTGCAGGAATTCCGGATTCTGCGTGCGAGGAATTCAGGGGCAACCGGGCTCACTGAAAACACGGGCCCCGGTGTTGTCGAACACGACAACCCGGGGCAGTTTATTGGCTCAAATCCAAGGTCAGTAATCGAACGCCGCTTCCATGAGTCATGACGCACAGCTAAAAATCGCAATAACCACCGAAGTCCCCCGTGGTTGACGGGTTAGGCTTGTGGAGCTGGATGTTGCCGCCCCCGCCGTCGCCCGGCGAGCATGGAGCATACGAGCCCAAATAGTGGGGACCGCACTCGGAGAGCGTGTCATAGACGATCGCGTGCGTTGTTTGGTTCCTCAAATAGATGTCGAAGGTGTCATTGACACCTGGTTCGCCCCCGTCTCTGGCGTAAACGACAAAGTTGACGTTATCGTTCGGGAACGGCAGGTTCGTCCTGGCCGTGCCACAAATCCAACGGGCACCGGTCCTCTTAGGGTCTTTGTCCGACGAGGCCTGCGTGTCGATCTCCATGTACCCCGTGATGCTGGTCCAGTGAACGTTCAGGCCTTGGCCGTTAGTGACGCTCGGGTTGTAACCGTGGTCGTGATACTCCAGATGGCCCCAGTACGGTACCCCATTCGTCCCCGACCCGTGCTTGCATCCTCCACCGACGCCGAAGGTCCCCTTGTTGCCATTGTAGACGATCCACCCGCCCCCGGTCATGAAGTCGCAGACCCAGGCGCTGGCAATATCAGCGGTGAGCAGCGGTACTGCTCCCGCCACTAGAATGATGAATACTATTGTTTTCCATTTTCTCAAGCGCATTGTGATACCTCCCTTCGTCCTTTGGAGAGACCGGCCTTAGAAGACCCCAGCCGTCGCAGAAGCGATCACCACATCGGCAACGCCACTGACGGTGACGTGGATGGCATTCACGGTGATGCCGCTCGGTGAAATTGTCTGCTCGTTGACGACCACCTGACCGCCGGGAATCGCGATCGTCTGGTTTGCATCCCCAGTCACGACGAACGGCACCCCGTTGATCGAAAGGTTGGCGATGCTTGAACTACCACTGCCTGGAGCACCCAACACTGCCAGTGCCCGCGCCATTGCGAAATCGGCGGAGATGCCGTTGCCGCCGACAGTCAGCGCCAAGTCCCCGAGCGAGGCTTCGGAGTCAACCTCATCGGGGTAGCCAATTGTGGTGGCGTGAAGGACATCTACGGTGAGCAGGGAGGGAATGTTGCCTGAAAACAGAGAAGCCTGCCGAGCGTCATCCGTACCGCTAAGAGTTCCGGTGTCGGACAACGTAGTGGTCGTCGTCCCACCAAGAATTCCAAGCATCACGGTGGCCTGCGCCGCTTTCGCCTGGCCCGTGACGGTTTGCGCTTCGCTGGTTCCTGGCCACGCCAGCAGGCCGACCAATGCTCCAGCGAGAGCAAATGCTTTCCAGTTGTGTGACGTTATGTGGTCCATACGAACCTCCTTTTCTGTGTGGCGCAAAATTCTTTACCCGCCACTTTCGCTGAACGTCGCAGACGAGTGGTTCATCTCAAGTCAACCCTAACTGCAGAGGAGAGAAAAGGAAATCCCTGCAATGCCTGAATTTTACGTAGGAAGGTCAGTCAGGGCCGATCACGCTATTTCCGGATAAACTGTGGAATTACCAGTTTAGGGAATAGTTTAGGGAATAGAGAAGACGCTGGCTGAACGCTACGGTGCAGAATCAGATATAGCTAACAAGGATTGATGGCCCGGAATCAGATCTCGCTAAAAGGGGTGACGGTCGTCGCAAACGGATGAGCAATTCAGTGCACGGTTGACATAACTGTGAACAAAATTGTTCTGCCTTTCCATGTTGTGCGGCCTTCAGAACCCAGGAGAGCGTCAGGACGACGGCCGTGGCACCTCATTTAGCGCTGAGTTACGTCGCAGCCGTGCGACAGTTGCGCCCGCGGCATTAAGTCTAAATAGTTCGATGATTCAAGGAATTACCTGGTTGACTCATTGTGAGAGTGATCACAAACTTGAAGTAGTATGCGGCATCCATTGCCTTTGGAATAATCTTGAAAGAACAGGACTAGTATGCCTGACGAGCAGCCCTTAAAACGCTGGTTCCCGAGACGCAAGGTCTCTCTCCCCTGTTGGGTGAGTTGGCAGGATCGACAGGCTCCCGCAAGGGCCGTTGACGTGTCTTACGCCGGTGTCGGCATCTTGCTGTCGGAAGCTGTCGATGTGAATGTCGAGGTCCTGATCCAGGTTCCCGAAGGAATCCAGCTACGCGTCCGGCCGTTGTACCTTGAGCGGCAAAATAGCGAGAGTTACCACGTCGGATGCAAGATCGAGTTCATCGAGGGGGGGGAGCAGCAATGGATGAACCTGTGCTACGTACCCCGTTGGTAATCATGCGTGCCTGCAAACATCCCCAAGCACTAGGAAAGTTTGGGATCGACAGTCAAGGTTTTACCCGATTGCATTGGTTCTGAATGGTGGTATTGTAACGATAAGTTAGGCTCTGAAAACCTTTCGGTGAGTCGAGGTTTTTGTAATGGCGGAAGATCAACGCTTCAAACGATTGTATCCACGGCGCCAGTTCGGCATGACCTGTCAGGTGAATTACCCAGACCGCCTGATCACGGGGAAGATCGTCGATGTGTCGTACAACGGCGTGGGCATTGTGCTTCCTCAGGCCGTCGAATTGACTGAGGCAGCCTCCGTCGTGCTTCCAGAGAGAATCAGGTTGCGGGTGCGTCCGGTGTACAACCAGCCGGTTTACACTCATGAGGAGAGTGCACAGTACCGCGTCGGATACAAGATCCAGCTCATCGAACAGGGGCAGCGGACCTGGACCAACCTGTGCCATGTGGTCCGTTGGTAGAATGAACCGGTCTTTGCCCTAGAGCCGGGGGCTCCCCTCGGCGACACGCTGATACATTTTCTCTCCTGCCTCCCTGCCGGTGGGATTCCTGTACGCGAGTTCGAGTCTCCAGAGCGTATATCGTCGATCAGCAGGATGACTGGACGGAAGGGTGGGGCCAACCGGAGGGGCCTCAGGCCGACGTGAGGCCCTGACGGATCGCGTAGCGCACGAGCCCAGCGGTCTCGTGGACATTCAACTTCTTCATGATTCTATTTCGGTGCGATTCTGCCGTATTGAAGCTGACGCCCAGAAGAGCCGCGATCTCTTTCGTCGTCTTGCCTTCGGCGACGAGCTGTAGCACCTCGCGTTCCCGTGGCGTGAGCGGATCATCAGTGGAGCCCTGGGACCAGATCTGAGGGACGACCTCTGCGAGGTCGGGGCTTATATAGGCCGTTCCACAGGAGACTTTGCGGATCGCCTCGAACAATTCTGATGCGCCATGGGTTTTCAAGACATAGCCCTTAGCCCCGGCGCGGAACGCCTCGAGGACGTAGGGCACCTCTTTCTTAAAGGTCAAGAGAATAGCCTTGGTGCTTGGGGACACTTTGAGGATCTGCCTGGCGGCATCGACTCCGTTCAGGAGGGGCATGCCAAGGTCGAGCACGGCGATGTCGGGGCAATGCTCTTGGGCTAGCCGGACAGCCTCGCGACCGTCCGCGGCTTCTGCCACGACGCTGTACCCTTCGCGCGTCAGAAGTTGTTTCACCCCCTGCCTGACAATCAGGTGATCTTCGGCCAATAGAATCCGGAGCGGCATCTCAGTTCCTTACCTCACACGCCTTGCCCTGCTACCAGATTGCCGAGCCAGTTCCTGCCGGCGAATCGGTTTACGCTTGCGTGGAACGACGACAGTTTCCATCGGCCAGTCCTCAAAGCCTGGACTACTCCTCACAATAATCTAGAATGACATTAAAGCGAAAAAATAGAGGGAACAATCAGACGGACCATTCAATTTCAGATGGAAAGAAACCTGAAACGTGATCGGTTGAATCCGTGACAGGCGATCGGATGCCCTCGCGCCCTCTGGCTGTCGTAGGCTGAGTGAAGCCCGCCATCGCTCCATCACCTGGACGAGTCATGAGTCCTCCGACCAGATTCGCGGCGGCTGCAACTGCAGCTTCTTCCTCAAGGGGAATCTGAGACGGCAAATGGCGGTTGGCCAGAATGACCGCATCAATATAATTTCCGCAGTTCAGGCACTGCCATGCCTCGCCCTCACAGTGGTCCGATTGTGTGGGGTGATAGTCGTTGCTGGACAACCACACAAGGGACGGAACCTCCACCAAGAGTCCGTAACAGCGTGTGCAGGTCACTGGCCACCTCCTTTTCAAGCCCCACCGGGTGCGTGTCAATAACAACTCGCTACTCAGAATTTCCTTACTACGTGTGCCTCGCACCCCTTGGATATTGCAGCTATTTAGACCATACAAAGGTGTGAAACAAAATCAGGAGAATGGCTCAATGGCCGGTAGGACAATACCTGAAGGTGAAGGGGGAAAGTCCGTGCCAGGGGGCAGGCTGTTCCCGGCTTCCTAAGGCAGGTGAAACCCCATCTGGAAGCCATAACGTGGCGAACTATAAGCGATGGTTTTGTTTGGCTCTTTATGTCAGCGTGATGATCCACCTGCTCGGCTGCCTCCCGACCTCGCGCCGTTCGCCGATCAGGACCTGGCCTGTGGGGCCCTGATACCGTTCGAAGTACGCGAGGCCGTTCGAGTCGCTGCCCTCGCGATAGCGATAGTCGCCGGTGTACCGGACGCCGTCCGTCGAGGAGGCCGATACAGTGATCGTATCCGCGTCTTCCTTGACCTCGATGTCGATGACGAGTTTGGAATCGGTGATGCTCACCTGGGTGCACTCATCTTCGTGCCAGGCGGCGCCATACTGCGAGAGGGACCACCCACTTGCCATAGCCGTCTCCTTTATTCCTATTCCCATTCGACTTCGCGCAGGCTCAACCGGAGGCTGTAGGACTGATCGGTCCGGTGGCGCACCACGCGCACCATCCGGTTGAGGCCCTCCACCATGAAACTCTCGCCGACGTTGGGCGCCTTACCCATCAGGGTCAGCACGTCGGCGATCTCCGTGAACGCTTCGATCACCGGTCGTTCCGAGAGGCCCGTCGGGCGATAGGTCTCGATGTCCTCCAGGCCGAATTTCGAAAGGCCGCGCGTGTGGAACCAGACCCGGTCTTCGGCGCGACCTTCGACTTGCTCGATCCGCAGGTGGTCGTCAAGCCGGAAAGTCCGCAAAGGGCGGTCCGTCCAATCCGAGGGGTTCAGGTAGGTGTCGGTCGCCGTATCGTAGGCGGTGCCGCCGGTCAGGAGCGTCAGGCCGCGTGCCAGCCTCGTCACGTGCAGGACGGCGTCCCGGCAGTCACGACCGGTCATCCGGAGCTGCAGGACCTGAGCTGCATGGGGATGGCCCCATTGCAAGCGCTCGCGCCAAGCCTCGGCCATGGCAAGGGGCAGGCTGGTCTCCACCAGGGCGCTCCAGGGGCCGTGCCGGGCTTCAAACCTCGTCTTTTGGGGGTCGCGCGGGAGTTGGATGGTGAGCGGGCCGCCGTATTCCTGGTCAAACCAGGCGGCGAGGAACCCGGGCGGGGGCGGCTCGGGCGCCGCGTATCCGATGACGAACAGCGGGACCTTCAGCTCTTTCCCCGCCGCCTTCCGCTTGATCTTTTTCAAGAGTGCCTGGCTAACGGGACAGCGAGTCCTCGATGTCGGGCGGGGTGGCCGCGATGCGCGTGCCAAGAGCGGGGTAGCGGGTCAGGACCGCCCGCTGCATGAGCCAGGCGATCGTGCGATAGGAGAAGTGCCCCTTCACGCCCGAACGCAGCCGGGCCATGTACTCCGCTTCCGCGTAATCCATCTTGAACAGGCAGCGGGTGCGGAACCCGAACGGCGTCAGGTAAGTCGCGGCGTCAGAGTGTGAGAGCGCCAGGCCCTCGACCTGCTCCTTGACCTCATCCATGACAGCCCGATACTCGGCCGCGATGCCAGCCTCCTTGAGAAGGGCGGGCGTCTCGTAGCCGTGGATCGTCGTGAACTCCTGCCGGATCTGCTGGCAGCGGCGGTGCCGGTGCAAGTCGCGCCATCCGCCGAGGTCCATGAGGATGTCGAAGATGAAGCTGTAGCCGCACCGGAACTCCTGCAGGAGTTCGTCGTGAGGACCGCGCCGCCGCAGCGCGATTTCGATCAGGTCCGCTTTCTCCTTCTCGGTCCACTCCCGGACCACTGCCAGAATCTGCCGGTAGGGGTAGACGGTCACGCGATACAGGAGCGTCGCGGCCAGTTCGTCCAGCGGCGCGTGCGGTTCGATCAACTCAACCGGCTCACTCGCCTCCACCGCACCCAGCCGCAGGCGCTCGGCGGCAGCCTGCTTCAGGTCGGGATATGTCTTGATGAGGTAGTCGCTTGGCCTCGCATGGCGGGCCAGCGTGGGAGCGAGCGGCTCGTTGGGAGCCGCAGATGGTCCGTTCAACTCGCCCCACACGTTGAGAGGCGGGTTGGCGCAGGCGCGTTTCAAGTCCTCGCCAATGGCGCGCAGCTCGGCCACCTGCAACGAGAGCAAACGGCCGATCTGTTTTTCCAATGTCCGGATGCTGACCACTTGGCCCACGTTCGTGGTCGTGGCAAGCGGCAAGAGGTAGCGCGTGACGTCGAAGGTCCGCGCGTTCATCGTCCTGTCGTAGGCCTGTGGCTTCATGTCTTCGGGCCTCGGAGTCGTGCGGGTCAGATGGTCCTTGATGGGCGTGTGCAGGGTGGTATAGGCCTGGTGCAGGCGCGCGGCGATGCCCCGGAAGGTGGCCTCGATCGGCGTACCTTGGACGTGCTCCGTTACGAAGACGCCACCCGGCCCGAAGTCCTGGTAGCGGGAAGACTTCGCCTGGCCATCCCAGAGCGCCTCGTCCTCGATGTGGATGGCAGCGAACTCCGAGATGCCTTCGAAGCAGATGATGACGTGCCCCAGGTCGGCGATCGAGGCATGCCCGTAGTCGAAGTAGAACTGCTCCCAGAACTTCTCCGACGAGTGGCCGTGGACCCAGCGCAGGCTGTCTTCGATGGAGTCGGGCGAGCGGCTGTAGCGCGCGAGCGCGTAGGCCGATTTCTCCGGCGGCATGGGCGCCAGCGCGATCACGCGGCGGGTCGGCGAGGTCATGCGGCCCATCATAGGGAGGCGTCGGGAGGCCGTCAAGAGCGCGGAGCGCCACGCGCCAGTTGATCCTCTCCCGAAAGGAATGCTAGGGTGCGGCCATGAGCAAAGAGAGGGCGGCGGCCGAGCCTGTTCTCTTCACGCAGGACGAGCTGACTCTCCTGGGCGACACGCAGTTCTTCCGCGCGAAAGCCCGGATCATGACGAAGATGAAGGCCGTGCTGGAAGGGGTCTATGAGAGCCTGCAGCGCGAGCTCGCGGGCGTGACCCTCCTCGCGCCAGCGGGGTTCAATCCGGCGGCCCACCAGTTCGTCAAGGGCGAGCACCTCGAAGACTTTCCCTATCAGTACCTGGATTATTTCAAGCACTTCCAAGGCGAGGAGAAATTCACCTTCCGCACGCTTCTCTGGTGGGGGCACCACATCGTGTTTGCCCTGATCCTGCAAGGCGGCCACCTCACGCAGTACAAGAAGAACCTCATGAACCGGTACGGGGGTGTGGCGGACCAGGGCCTCGCGCTCTGCCTGGGCAGCACGCCTTGGGAGTGGAAGCGCGGCGAGGGCTACACGATGGAGCTCACCTGGGAGCGCAAGAACGAGTTACAGGCGCTGCTCGACCGCCGGTCTTTCGTCAAGCTGGCGCGCTTCGTGCCCTTCGACCATCAGGTGGTGCGGGAAGGCCGGGTGCCCGAACTGGGGCGCGCGACGCTCCGCCAGTTTCTGCCGATCCTCACACCGTAGGGGCGAGTCAACTCTTTCTCTTCCGCATTCCCGTCATTGCGAGGAGCTTTTCTTGCGACGAAGCAATCTCGAAGCTTGCTCATTATATCCCCTCTCCCCTGGAGGGAGAGGGGAGGGTGAGGGGGAGCCGAATCCCACCTTGTCAGTCGGGATCGGAAAAGTGGGGTCAGAGTCCCTTTCATAGTAGTTTTCTGCAGTCCCAACAAAGAAGTGGACTCTGACCCCACTTTTCCGCTCCTTCTTGTTGTTACATCCAATCACATCTGTCAGCGCCCGCAATTCTCAAATGGCAGTGCGCCCTCCGTCGACGGCGAGTTTTGCGCCGTGAATGAAACTGGCACGATCCGTCGCCAAAAAGACAATGGCCTCAGCAATCTCGTCCGCTGTAGCCGGACGGCCCGCCGGCGCCTGGGCGGCCAGTTCCTCGAGCCCCTCCCCCATTGCGTCCGTGCCTTCCGTGCGCGTAGGTCCCGGGCTCACTGCATTGACGCGGATACCGCTCGGGCCATATTCAGCCGCCCAGGCTTTGGTCAGCAGATTGATGGCCGCCTTGCTCGAGCCATAGAGGCTCATGCCGGCCGCCCCATAATCGGCAACCATCGTCGATACATTGACGATCGCCCCTTTGCCTCTCTTTGCCATCAGCGGAGCAAGTGCCGCGACGAGGAAGTACGGCGCCTTGACGTTGAGCGAATACACGCTCTCAAATACTTCTTCCGTCGTTTCATGCGTCGGCCCGAACGGGAAGATCCCCGCATTGTTGATCAGAATATCGACATGGCCGTTTCCGAGTTCGACCGCTCTTCTCGCCACTTCGCGTGCGCTCGACGCGTCTCGAAGGTCAGACGATATAAAATCCGCTTCGCCTCCTGCTGCGCGGATTTCCGCAACCGTCTTCTCGCCGCGTTCCGCATTGCGGCCTACGACTATGACATGGATGCCAAGCTGGGCCAGTTTATTGGCTGCCGCCCGGCCAATACCGCTCGTTCCCCCTGTAATAAGTGCTGTCAACGAATTGGTAGTCATTTGCAATTTCCCCTAATAAGCTGTTGCTTCATTCTGTTCCAGATGCCTGACTATTGAGTATGCTGATCGTCATATCTCGATCCTGGAAGTCAGACACAAGTGGAGCCATTCTCCCCGTGAGTCGAGGACTTGTCAACGCCATCCACAGCGCAGGGCTGGCGCGCTATACCGATCGGCAAAGTTCCATAATAGCTGCGAGGCGTTGAGCCCCTGTGTCAGCGCATCCAGTCCTTATGTTAAATTCGCCCCTCACCCGTACCCTCTCCCCAAGATAGGGCGAGGGAATCTTAACGGACTCAATTTATAGAACGAGATTGCTTCGCGTCGCTCGCAACGACAGCGGTTGGCTAGCGCCCGTGGCTCTTCAGGATTTCCCGGACGCGCGTGAGATCGAGCGCCTCGGCCTTGTTGCCATCACGGCCGATGACCGTCGTCGCCATCGTGAGCGCGTTGAGGATGGCTTCCTGCGTGGCCTCGACCGTCGCGGTAAACAACGGGTTGAGGTGCGTGTCCGCGAAGACAGTCATCGGGTAGGTGCGTTCTTGAGGGTAGTGGGGGATGACGTTGCCGGTGGAGAAGGCCAGGATGAAATCGCCGCTGCCGTGCCGGCCGGTGGAGCCGGTGCGCGCCAGGCCGAGCGCCGCGCGCTTGGCCAGGCGTTTCAGTTGCCGGGCATCGAGCGGCGCGTCAGTCGCGATGATAATGATGATCGACCCGTCGGGTCCCGGCGCGGAGGCCGTGCCCTCTCCGTACAGCTTTCCGACGGGGATGCCTCCCATCACCAATTCCTCGCGCCGGCCGAAGTTCGCGTTGACGAGCACGCCGACCGTGAAGCCCCCCGCCGCCGAGACGATCCGGGAGGCGGTCCCGATGCCGCCCTTGAAACCGAAGGCGACCATGCCGGTCCCGGCGCCGACCGTTCCTTCCGACACCGGCCCGTCGCTCGCGCTGTCCAGGGCCTTGGTGACGTCGGCCTCCGAGACGTGGCGTCCCTGGATGTCGTTGAGCCGGCTGTCGTCGCACTCGGCGATGACCGGCGTGAGGGTGTCGTCCCGGATGCCGATTCCGGGATACCGGCTGATCATCCAGCTCATGACACCGTTGGCGACGCGGGGCAGGTTGAGCGTGTTGGTGAGGGCGATCGGATATTCGAGAAAGCCGGACTCTTCCACCCAGGCGAGCCCCGTCATCTCGCCGGTTCCGTTCAGCACGAAGGCTCCCGCCGGGACCTTCTTGTGCCAGACATCCTCGCGGGGGATGACCACGGTGACGCCCGTGCGGACCGGGCCTTGACCCGGCACGAGCTTGCCGTCTCCTCTGATCAGGGTCGTGTGGCCGACGCGAACGCCGGGCACGTCGGTGATGGCGTTGAGTTTGCCGGTGGGATAGATGCCGAGGTCCACCCCGAGGCTCCGCGCACGCACGCGCGGCTCGTCCCCGGGCGGTGATGGAGCGCTCTGGGCCTCTGCCGCGACAGGAGCCCAGAGCGCGAGCAGGAGCAGCAGGAGTGGCCGGATCAACGGCGCCCGCCGGCGAGCGGATAGCCGGCTTGCAGCCAGGCGTTCACGCTGCCGCGGATGTTGTAGACGTTCTTGTAGCCCAGTTCGGTCAAGGTGTCGGCGGCGATGTTGCCCCGCTTCCCGGACTGGCAGTACACGACGATGTGATCGTCGAAGCTGGCGCCGATCTCCTTGTGACGCTTGGCGATCTCCCTGAACTCAATATTCACGTCGGTGCCGGGAATCGCCCCGGTGTCGTGCTCTTCGACGGTCCGCACGTCTACCAGGAAGAAGCCCTTCTCGCGCAAACTGGACGCTTTGTCCAGCGCGACCTTCACTTCCTGCACGCTGAGCTGCCGGACGTGCGAAGCCGACGCCGGTCCACTCGCCACACCGGCCGCCGCAATGACCAGCACACCGAGGAACGAGAGCCAACGGAACGTCATGATGCACCGCCTTTTCAGAGGTTTTTGCAGAACAGCGCGACGCTGGCCGTGTAGCCGTGGAGGAAGTTGTTCCCGCCCACAGGGCCGATTTCGCCCATGGCGAAAAAGCCGCCGACCGGGATCCCGCCCATCTTTTCACGCACGGCGGTGACGTCGTGGTGGGGAGTACGGAAGAACCGCTGGCCACGCCCGTTGCAGCTGAACAGGAGCGCGCCGATGGGATCGCCCGCGTGTGTGTCTTCGCGTTCGCCGGTCAGCAGCGCGCGCAGGTCTTCGCTGGCGGAGGCACCGTCCCGGATCTGGAACTGCACGGTCTGCCCGACCCGGACGTAGTCGGCCACCGCCAAGCTGCCGGTCTTCTGGTCGACCCCGATCAGGTTGCGGATCAGGAAGTCCCCGCGCTCGAACTGGCCCTTGTGCTCGTCGATGACGACCCCCAGGTGCAGCGCGCGCTCGGCCTGGCGCTGCTCGGCGGGGGAAAGCAAGGAGAAGACTTCGCGCAGGCATTCCAGGGCCGGTTTCCCGCTGAGTTCGTGGATGACGTTCTGGTCGGCTTGCGTGATCATGAAACGGTCGCCGATCGGCCGGCAGCCCTGGGACACGACGGTTCGGATGCACACGGCCCCGGTCACGGCCACGCCGACAACACCGGTGTCCACGACTGTCTCGTTGAAGAGAAGGCGGTTCGCGCCGGGCTCCTGCGCGCCGCTGGCCATGCCGCCGATGGCCGAAGCCCCGGGAAAGCGTTCGGCTATATCTCCGAGAAGGGCCTCAGCCGGCGTGGTGAAGGGCTCGGCGATGACCAGAAAGGACGGATTTTGGTCCAGGGTCGGCATGTCCTTGGGCCAGCCGGACGCGGTGAACTGCTCGCCGGCCTGCACAAATTCGAGATGGAACGGAGTGAGGGTGGTCCCGGGCAGATGCCCGGCCCAGAGGCACAGGGCGGACTGGCCCTCCACCTCCTGAGTGTCCCCGATCACGCTTTCGGCCGAGCACCCCAGGAGAACCTTTGGCCGGAGCCGTTCGCGGACAGTTGAAACAATGAGATCGGCGGATTCGGCGTGGTCGGGGGAGAAAAACGCGAACGCCAGGTCCACCGGTCGTCCACCCAAGTGGGTCGTGGCCTCGCGGCACACCTCGTCGAGGGCGTCCGCGGTCCCGTTAGCTTTCGATAAAGCCGAATGCACTTGCATGGTGGCAGTGTATCACACGGGAATGTTGACTTGTCCAGCCGCCTTGAGGGGAAACCGCCTGCCTCTTAAATTTCGTAGGTGCTGGCTTCCAGCGTGCCGTTGCACACGGGGCAGCGTTGGGGCGGGGTGGCTGGCGAGGCCTGAGGCGCGGCGATCAATTGGGAGCGCTTAATAGCGGCGACGCCGGAATCGCAGGGGGTCCACAGCGAGCTGCAAACAGGACAGAGGTACCACTGGGTGTATCCAGGCCATTCCCGGTCACGCTGAGCCACGACTGATCTACCTCGTGGAATGTTTTACCACAGAACTGGCGACCGTGCAATTGCGCGTTCCCACTCTTTCTCTCGCTCCGGGGTCGTGATATGCTAGCTCATTATGATTCCTGATCTCGTCCTCTACCATGCCGACTGCACCGACGGGTTCGGTGCTGCCTGGGCCATCTGGAAGCGGTATCCTTCGGCCGAGTTCATTCCTGCCGACCACGGGCTCCCGCCTCCTGTCAGCTGCGCGGGGCGTCGGGTGGTGCTCGTGGACTTCGCTTATCCTCGGCCGATCTTGGAAGAGATGGCGGAGGAAGCCTCGGAACTCCAAGTCTTGGACCACCATATCACGGCCAAAGAGGCGCTTAAAGGACTGCCGTATGTCCGTTTTGATCTGGAAAAGAGCGGCGCCGTGCTCGCCTGGGAGTGGGCTCACGGCACCACGCCCCCCTGGCTCCTGCAATACGTGCAGGACAAGGACCTGTGGGCATGGAAGCTTCCCAACAGCCGCGAGATCAGCGCGGGATTGAACTCCTACCCCTATGACTTCAAGGTTTGGGACTCGTTGGAGAAGGAAAGGCTTGAACAAGAAGGGCGCGCCATCCTCCGCTATGAACACGAGTTGGTCAAGAAGATCATCCGTAATGTGGTATGGGTCCAATTCGAGGGAGAAACGGTCCCCTGTGTGCAAAGCGCGATCCTGACCAGCCAGATCGGCGAGCAGCTTTCGCCCGGCCGTCCGTTCTGCCTGATCTGGCATGACCGTCACGGTCTGCGTCACTTCAGCCTGCGCTCGGAGCAGGGTGGAACCGATGTGGCGAAGATCGCCGTGAAGTACGGCGGCGGTGGGCATACCCACGCTGCCGGGTTCTCGGTTCACCTGGGTAAGGCCGGCCCTCCGCCAGCCGATGGCTCGACGCCCAATGTGTTCATCCTGCCAGTTTCCCGTTAGCCCTTCTCCGCGCCTTGACGCTTCTCGCGTGATGTCCGTATAATTTCGTTTCTTCTGCGATCGGGGCGGGAATAGCTCAGTGGTAGAGCATCGCCTTGCCAAGGCGAGGGTCGCGGGTTCAAATCCCGTTTCCCGCTCCATTCCGATGGGCTCAGGGACCCCGCTGTTCCCTTCTTCCACTTCCGCTAGTCTGGCCGTCTAGCACCTCGCGAACTTTGCGCGCCAGGGCTTCAGGGGTGAAGGGCTTCTGCAGGAACGCCATATGCGCAGCCAGGACACCGTGACGAACGACGGCATCGTCCGTGTAGCCCGACATGTACAGCACCTTTGTCTCCGGATGTTCAGACGTCAGTTGCTCGGCGATCTCGCGCCCGCTCATCTGGGGCATCACGACATCGGTGATCAGAAGGTGGATCGGTCCCGCATGGTGGATACTCAGGACCTGGGCTTCGATCCCGTGGCGCGCCTCCAGGACGGTATAACCCAGATGCCGAAGCATGTCCCGCACGAGCCACCGCACCTCTGGTTCGTCCTCCACCAGCAGCACGGTCTCCATTCCCTGTGGGAGTGCGGACCAGTGAGTGACCGGCGGGACTGAATCCGCTGGGTCAACGACTCTGGGCAGGTAGATCTTGAACGTCGTGCCCTGCCCGCGTTCACTGTAGACCCAGATGTAGCCGCCGCTCTGCTTCACGATCCCGTACACCGTGGAGAGGCCCAACCCCGTGCCCTTGCCCTGTTCCTTGGTGGTGAAGAAGGGCTCGAAAATCCTGGACTGCGTCGCTGCATCCATCCCGCAGCCGGTGTCGCTCACGGCCAGGCGCACATACGAGCCGGGTTGCATGGGGAGATGCCGGCGGGCATACGCCTCGTCGAGCTCAGCGTTGTCGGTCTCGAGCAGGAGTTTGCCCCCCTGGGACATCGCGTCGCGGGAGTTGATGGCCAAGTTCATGATGACCTGCTCGATCTGTCCGGGATCAGCTTTCACCTGTCCCAGTCCGGGCTTCAGCTCGATGACGAGCTCGATGTTCTCGCCGATCAATCGCTGGAGCATCGGCTCCAGATTGGTCACCACGGCGTTCAGGTCTAAGACCTTTGGTTGCAGCATCTGCCGGCGGCTGAAGGCGAGCAGTTGGCGGGTCAGAGAGTGGGCCCGGTCCCCGGCCTTCTTGATCTGCTCGAGTTCGCGCCGCATGGGGTCTTCAGGACCGATTCGACTGAGCAGCATGTCGCTGTATCCCGTGATGATCGTCACGAGGTTGTTGAAGTCGTGGGCAACGCCTCCGGCCAGCTTGCCGATCGCCTCCATCTTCTGCGCCTGGCGGAGCTGTTGCTCGAGCTGGCGGCGCTCCGTGATGTCCACCGCCATGCCGCCGAGTAAGCGTCGTCCGGCGTGATCCTTCACGGGAAACTTGAAGACCAGCCAGTGATGAAGGGTCCCGTCTGGACCCGGGAACGTTTCGAAAATTTCGGCTGGCCTGCCCTCGGCCAGTATCGTCTGGTCGTTCTCGCGCAACTGGCGCGCCGTCTCCTCGGGCCAGAGATCGAAACCCGTCTTTCCCAACCACTGGAGGCGCGTCAGCTTGAAGAAGCGTTCGAACACTTGGTTGACGTAGACGAATCGACCGTCCTCATCTTTCACGAACGCCACAGCTGGGCTGTTGTCCATGAAGGCATGAAAGCGGTCTTCGCTTTCCCGGAGCGCCCGACGCTCTTGGGCCCGCTCCAGCACCGTCTTTACCGACACCGACAGGCGGCCCCAAATTTTGCAGTGCCGGGGCGCTTTGATGACGTAGTCGTCGAGTCCGGCCTTCATGGCCTCCACGGCGATTTCTTCGCTGCCGGTCCCCGTGACCATGATCACCGGACAGTCGGGGTACCGGCTTTTGACGGTGTGCAGGATGGCCAGGCCATTCGTCCAGGGAAGCTGGTAGTCTGTCAGGACGAGGTCGTAGGCCTCGTCTTTTTCCAGGGCGCGGTCGAAATCAGTCGCGTTGAGGATCGAGGTCATCCGGAGATCGGCATGCTCGCGCTTTAGTTCGTGCTGGATCAAGGCGCGGTCGTCTGGATTGTCTTCGATGATCAAGACGCGGAGCGGGCGGCTCATGGCATCTCTATCCGGCTTTCCGATGCGGTTACGAGAACCTTTTTCGATTTCCGAACGGGGCGGTATGATTCGCCTTGAAGATAAATGCAGATATCGTGCCCGAAGGACGCCAGCCTGGCGTTTAGCCGGTGGGCGCTGGCCTTGGGACGCATAGTGGCGGAGGCCAATCGACTGCACAATCTAAGGGTTCGATGCGGTCCATTTCTGTACACCGTCCGATTTTTGACTTAGGGGCGGCTGTCCCATAAGATGCGGTTCTGATGTCGGGAAAAGCCCGGAGAAGAAGGTGGTGCGCCCGGCAGGACTTGAACCTGCGACCTGCGGGTTCGAAGCCCGACGCTCTATCCAACTGAGCTACGGGCGCACGGGAGTTGTAGCGTAGTCGCATCTGTGCACGCTGTCAATTGATGAAGGAGTGATCGTCCATGTCAGTCGAGGGTGAGCGGGTCGGGTTCGCAGGCCTGCGTGTGGCCGCCTTTGAAAGCCGGATGGCTGAGCAGATGATACAGCTCATCGAGCGGCACGGCGGTCGCCCGCTGGTCGCGCCGTCCATGCGCGAAGTGCCCTTGGAAGAGAACGCTGACGTGCTGCGCTTCGGCGAGCGTCTGCTTGCGGGCGAGTTCGATCTAGTGATCCTCCTCACCGGCGTGGGCACCCGCTTCATGCTGAAGGTCCTGGATTCCCGCTGGCCCCGGGTGCAGATACTGGCCGCCCTCGGCAAGACCATCACAGTCGTACGCGGGCCCAAGCCCTTGGCGGTGCTCCGCGAGAATAACCTGCAGCCCACGCTCGCCGTGCCGGAACCGAACACGTGGCGGGATCTGATCAAGGCGCTGGATGACCTCGGACGGTCGCTGACAGGGATGAGCGTAGCTGTGCAGGAGTATGGAGTGCCGAACGTCGAACTGCTGAAAGCTATCGAGGCGCGCGGGGCGATTGTCATGCGGGTTCCGGTGTACCAGTGGAGGCTGCCCGAAGACACCGGCCCGCTCACCGACGCGGTTCGCGCAATCCTGCGCGGGGAGGTGGACGTCGTCTTGTTCACCAACGCGGTGCAGGTGGATCATGTCATGCAGATGGCCGAGCGGTTGGGCGGCGCCGATCAGCTGCGTCAGGTGCTGGAGAAGGTGGTGGTCTCAGCCGTCGGTCCCATCGTGGCCGAGCGCTTGCGCAGCTACGAGTTGCCGGTGGATTTCGAGCCTTCCCACCCCAAGATGGGCATTCATGTGAAAGAGACCAGCGAGCGAGCCGCGGAGTTGCTGCTCCACAAACGCGCCGCCCCTCGACACTGATCGAGGGGCCAACGGTTTTTCATAATCTTTTCAGCACAGTACAAGTCAGCAAAGCGGTATCCACCCCTCCTGGCCCCCCAGTTCACGAGAGCTCCTTTCCTGGACGGTGAAATGTAACTTTTCTGATTCGGGCGTGTCATACCCAGAGTAAAGGCAGGCCAAGGACAACGACTTGGGATGTTCTCGACTCATACAGGGAGGGCAAGATGTCTAGGACAACAAGGGCAATTAGTTCTCAAATTTCGGTCATTCTCGCTATCGGTGCTTTGCTAGCTTGGGGTGTCTGCATTCCTACCGAGGTCCGAGCCGATGACCCAAGCCAGAGGATGATGAGGGGCGGGCATCCCGAGCATGGCAGGGCCATGCACGACTTTGTCGACCATTCACTCCAAAGGTTACTCCGGCATGGAAAGGACCTGGGCTTGTCACAGGAGCAACGTGCCAAGATCAAGGCTATCGCGACTGACTATACGAAGACTCGTATCCGAGAGGAAGCCGACTTGAAACTGGCTGAGGTGGATGTCCGGACACTCATCCACGATGAGAAGGCCGACCTAGCTGCGATCGAGACAGCTCTGAAGAAATCCGAGAACACTCATACGGCCCTGCGTCTGGATGGGGTGAAGGCTCTGCGTGCGGCGGCCGCTGTTCTGACGCCGGAGCAGCGCGAGAAATGGCGTGCCATCAGAATGGAGAGATACGGCGGCGGAAGGCACGCAGAAGGCCAGCGGCCGAGAGCGTATAGTGGTGATGAGCCACAGGCTAGCCCTCACGAAGACGCACAACCGGACGAGGATAGTGATGAGTTGAGGGCAGTCCGCCACGATCTCCCCGAGAGAAAAGGCTAAGAGTCTGAGACTGGAACAGGGGACGGCAAGGATGCCGTTTCTCAGTAGGGCCTGTGCTACTTGACATCATCGTTGATACGGTGCTCGTCGTCGGGTCCTTGATCGTCCTCCTGCTCCTGTTCGTGGTCCTCCCAGGACTTGTGCTGTATGTCTTCCGCTGGGGGCGTATCAGTCGGAACGAGCAGGATGCGCCCCGTTCCCGCTGACCTGTCCTCTTTCAGCCGGTCCAGGTTTCATGCTACGTTTGGCTCACATGTTCATGCAAGAATCGACCAAGGCCGCCATTCCGGAGCGGACTCGATCCGCGGTGTTGCTCAAGCGCTGGGGGATCGGGCTGCTGGCGGTCTGTCTCCTTGCCATTGGCGCCTACGTCTTCTTCACAAAGTCGGGCGAGGCGCAACCGCGTCCCGCCAAAGGGTCGCCCGGCCCCGCACGCGCCGTGCCGGTGGTCGCCGTTGCGGCAAAGACAGGCGACATCGGCGTATATCTCACCGGGCTCGGCTCAGTTACTCCGCTCAAAACCGTCACCGTGAAAAGCCGTGTCGATGGAGAGCTCATGGCGGTTCTGTATCAGGAAGGGCAGATCGTCCGCACCGGTGATCTGTTGGCTCAAATAGACCCGCGCCCATTCGAAACGCAGTTGACCCAAGCTGAGGGGCAACTGGTCCGTGACCAGGCGTTGCTGAAAAACGCTCAGATCGACCTTGCGCGCTACCGTGATCTGATCAAGCAGGATCTAATCCCACAGCAGCAGTTGGACACCCAAGTGTATTTGGTGCGCCAGTATGAAGGGACTATCAAGAGCGATCAGGGGCAGATCGACAACGTCAAGCTGCAGCTGATCTACTGCCGCATTACCGCGCCGGTCAGCGGGCGAGTCGGGTTGCGTCTCGTGGATCCAGGCAACATCGTTCACGCCACTGATCCGAACGGCCTGGTGGTCATCACGCAGCTTCAACCCATTACGGTGGTGTTCACCATCCCCGAGGACAGTCTCCCCCCGGTGCTCGCCAAGCTCAAAGCCGGGGAGCGCCTGCCGGTCGAGGCGTTCGATCGGGAGCAAAAGCGGCGGCTGGCCACGGGATCCCTGCTGACGGTGGACAACCAGATCGATCCGAACACCGGCACCGTCAAGCTCAAGGCGATCTTACCCAACGAGGACAATGAGCTGTTCCCCAACCAGTTCGTCAATGCCCGTCTGCGCTTGGACGTCAAGCACGGCTCCACAATCGTGCCGACTGCCGCCATCCAACGAGGTCCTCAGGGGGTGGTGTTCGTCTACGTGGTTAAGGCTGACCAGACGGTTGCGGTGCGTCCGGTCACTGTCGGCGTGACCCAAGGGGACGAGGCATCCATCGAGACGGGTCTGTCCCCCGATGAAGTCGTTGTTGTAGACGGCACGGAGAAGCTGCGCGAGGGCAGCGCGGTTGACGTCAAGACCCGGACCCAGACGCAGACCGGCGAAACCCCGAAACGCCGTCCGTGAATCCGTCCCGTCTCTTCATCCTGCGACCGGTCGCGACCGTCTTACTGATGACGGCGATTCTGCTCGCCGGCGTTCTGGCCTACCGACAACTGCCGGTCTCCGCCCTCCCGCAAGTGGATTACCCGACCATCCAAGTCGTCACCTTCTACCCGGGCGCGAGTCCTGACGTGATGGCGTC
>Ga0209158_1000161_pt1 | contig 52926 bp, 49 predicted proteins | sample GraSoiAngelo_140_FD_185897 | JGI IMG/M metagenome (GOLD analysis project Ga0209158, IMG submission 185897) | Grasslands soil microbial communities from the Angelo Coastal Reserve, California, USA - 14_0929_12_30cm (SPAdes) (version 2) | ecosystem: Environmental > Terrestrial > Soil > Grasslands ...
CCGTGCGCCTCGATCGCGCGACCCTGGCGCGGCTGCGCGCGGAGCTCGGTCCCCAGGCGAACTTCACATTCCGCACAGCCGTCGAGGCGCTGCAACACAACAAGCTGCGTGCCTTCCTGACCTCGCTGGGCATCCTGTTCGGCGTCGCCTCCGTCATCGCCATGCTCGCCATCGGCAAAGGCGCCGAGCGCGAGATTCTCGAGCAGCTGCGCCTGCTCGGCTCCAACAACCTGCTGATCACGCCACTGGTGCAGCAGAAGGAAGGGCCGATCGAGGAGCGGTCGGAGAAGGAAGTGAAGAAATTCTCACCGGGGCTCACCTACGCCGACGCGGAGGCGATCGCGCGGGTGATTCCGGCCGTCGATGTCGCCTGCGCCGAGATCGTCCTGAACACGACAATCACGCGCGAAGGGCGGCATCGCTCCGGCAAGGTCGTGGGCGTGGACACAACGTACTTCCGGCTGACAAACCTCGCGCTCGCGAGCGGGGATCAGTTCTCGCCGCTGCAGGTGGAGCGCGGCCTGCCCGTCGCGATCATCGGGCTCGGCGTGCGGTCGCGGTTCTTCACCACGGAGGACCCGATCGGCAAGCCGCTCAAGGTTGGGAACAACTGGGTCACGGTGGTCGGCGTGCTGGCGGACCGGCGCGTGAGCACCCAGACCACGCAGAAGCTGGGCATCCGCGACGTCAGCATGGACGTGTACGTTCCGGCGCGCACCCTGCTGCTGCGCTTCCGGAATCGCGCCCAGCTGACTCAGCGCGACATCGAAACCGCGGCGCGCAGCTTCACCTTCGTCTCGTCCGACAGCGTTCCCGAGAGCGAAGCGGACCGTCAGGAGCGCCTCAATCGTAACCAGCTCGACCGCATCATCGTGCGGGTGAGCGATTCGAAGCTCGTCCCCTCCGTGGCGAGCGTCGTCCAGCGCATGCTCGCACGCCGCCACAACTCGGTAGTGGACTTCGAGATCACGGTGCCCGAGCTGCTGCTGAAACAGGAGCAGCGTACCAAAACGATCTTCAACGTGGTGCTCGGCGCCATCGCGTCCATTTCCCTGGTCGTCGGGGGCATCGGAATCATGAACATCATGCTCGCGTCGGTGCTGGAGCGCATCCGGGAGATCGGCGTCCGCCGCGCGGTCGGCGCCACCCGACGGGATATCCTGCTGCAGTTTCTGAGCGAGGCGGTGCTCATTAGCGTCGGCGGGGGCGTGGCCGGGATTCTCGTTGGGGGCGGTCTCAGCGCCGCCATCCAGCGATTCGCGGGCATCCAGACGATCGTGTCGTACCTCTCAGTGGTAGTCGCCTTCGGCGTGTCGTTCACCGTGGGCCTCGCGTTCGGGATCATGCCGGCGCATCGCGCCGCGCGCCAAGATCCCGTGGTCTGCCTTCGCTACGAGTGACTCCCATGCGCTCTTCGAACCCCGCTCGTGTCGCGGCGGCTGTGGCCGCGCGCCTGGCACTCGCCGGTCCCCTTCCGCTCGGGGCACAGCAACCGATCACCCTCCCGCAGGCCGTCGCCCTCGCGCAGGAGCGAGGGCTGCAGGCCCAAGCCGCACGGGCCGCGCGCGACGCCGCCCGCTACCGCTCCGGGGCGTTCACGGCGCGCCTCTTGCCGCAGCTCTTCCTCGGCGGGACAGTGCCGAGCTATAACCGGTCGATCATCCCGGTGCTGCAGCCCGACGGCAGCACCCTGTTTCGCCCCCAGGACCAAACGAACGCGGCGCTGAGCCTCAGCTTGTCCCAGACGCTTCCCGTGACGGGCGGAGATCTCTTCATTACCTCGTCGCTGGCCCGGCTGACGGTGAGCGGCCCGCAAGCGATCGAAACGTGGTCCTCCACGCCCGTCACCATCGGATTGCGCCAGGACATCCTGCGGCCTAACGTGGCGGAGTGGAACCGCCGCGAGCACGCGGTGAGCGCAGAGCTCGCGGAGCGACAATACCGCGAAGTGCTCGAGGACATCGCCCTCGCGACCAGCGACCTCGTCTTCGACGTGTACGCAGCGCACGTGGCGCTCGACAACGCCGTCGCGAACGCCGCGGTAAACGACACGCTGTACACCTTGAACAAGGGCCGGTTCGAGGTCGGGAAGATTGGCGAGAACGACCTACTGCAGAGCGAACTGGCACTGCTGCGTGCACGGGCCGCGCTGGAGCGCGCGCGGCTCGAGGATGAGCGCGCCACCGCCGCGCTGCGTCTCGCACTCAACCTCCCGCCGGGCACACCCCTCGAGATCGCGGTGACCCGGAGCGTGCCGGAGTTCGACGCCGACACCGCGCACGCCGTGGCCGAGGCCCTGAGGAACCGGGCCCTCATGAGCGACGTGGAGCTGCAGGAGGTGCAGGCGCGGCGGCGGGTGAACGAGGCCAAGCTCACAGGGGGCTTCGGCGCGACCGTCCAGGCCGGCTATGGATTCAACGCCACGGCGCCGAGCGCGAGCCTCGTGTATCAGAATCTGCTCGAGGCACGCCAATTCACGCTATCGGTGCAGGTGCCGCTGGTGACGTGGGGCGCGCACCAGGACGACATAAAGGCCGCCGAGGCCGATCAAGAGCGCGTGGCGAGACAGGCACGTTCTGCCATCGACCAGGCGGCGCACGAGGCGCACTTCGCGGCACTCCAGCTGTCGCAGGCGCGCCGCAACGTGGCCCTGCTGGCCAAAGCCGACACCGTGGGCCAGAAGCGATTCGGGGTGGCCTACAACCGCTATGTCATCGGGCGAATCGCGATCGACAATCTGTACATCGCACAGACTGAAAAGGACCAGGCCCTCACGAATTTCGTGCAGGGGCTACGCGGCTATTGGCAAGCCCATTACCGGCTGCGCCGGGTCACGCTATTCGACTTCGCGACGGGGCAGGTGATCCGGTGAACCGACTGCCCCCTTGCCCAAACAGCGGTGCCCTTCGTAGGTTGGTTCAGCGGCATCACCAAAACGGAATCCAAGGGACTCTTCTCCGATGATCCGCTTCTCCGACGCCTCACTCACGCTCCGCTGCAGGGCATCCCGGGAGTTCGTGTATCGGGCCGGCCCGCTGATGGGCGCTGACGGGCGTATTGCCTCTTACGACGCCGCGGTGCGGCGCCGACGAGCCCCCTAGAAGTCTAGGATTCACTGCCGTGATCCGGCCTCTCGGGGTGCTCTACTGAACCCCGGGAGGCCGTTCCTGTTGTCTGGACACTCGAACACGGATCACGTGCATGCCTACTGACCTTCACAACCTCCAGAACCTTCCGAACGTCCACAACCTCGACGCCGAGATTGTGGCGCGCTACACCGACCAGCCCCCCCGGCTGCCGGCTGAGCTGCGCCGGTGCATCGAGGCGTCCTGGCAGGGGGCGCCGGTGCAGCTGTACGCGCTGGCCGACCTGGACCACGCCCTCCGGCTCACCCAGGTGTGGGTGGCACTCGGACCCGGGTGCCTCGCGGTAGCCCGCCCCTTGGAGCGCGGCGACGAGTGGGCCATCGAAAGCGTGGAGCGCCCCCGTATCGAGGCAGTGCGCGAGGCGCCCGGGCTCTCCGCCAGCACGCTGACGCTGCTCGGCCGCCCCGGCGACCCGCCGCTCGCGGTGCTGCGCTACAGCCATCGCCAGCGGCGCGCCTTCGAGAACCTGAAGTTCGTGCTCGAGGAGGCGCTCGAGGGGCGCCCCGTCGCGCCCCCGGACGCGGACGAGGAGTACGCAGCCAGTGTCGCGCGGTCGATTCGCGACGCCCAGGCCCTCGTGGCCGGGCGCCGCGTGGCGGTGATCCGCCGCCTGCTGGGCTACCTCGCGCCGTACCGGCGTCAGCTCACGCTCGGCATGGCGGCCGCGACGTTGATCACCGTCGTGAGCCTCGTCCCACCTTACCTCGCGGGATACCTGATCGACCGCGTGGTCCGGCCGGCGCAGGAAGGCCGGCTGGACGTGGGCCGCGCCGGCACGATCGCCTGGCTCGCGGTCGCGGCGATGGCGCTCGTGTACCTGGTGCGCCAGGCCGCGGCCGTCGCACGCCTGCGGCTGATGTCAGTGCTGGGCGAGTGGGTCGCCCGCGACCTGCGCGCCGAGCTGTACGAGCACCTGCAGCGGTTGAGCCTCGCGTTCTTCTCGCGCAAGCGGACCGGGGGCCTGATCACGCGTGTGTCGGCCGACACCGACCGGCTGTGGGAGTTCGTGGCCTTCGGCGTGGTGGACGTCTCGCTGTCGCTCGTGATGCTCGCGGGGCTGGGCGCCGTGCTGATCTCGCTCGACTGGCGGCTCGGCCTGGTGATGATCCTTCCGGTGCCGCTGTTCTGCTGGGCGATCTACCGGCACGGCGAAGTGCTCAACCGGGTGTTCCTGCGCGTGTGGCGTAAATGGTCGCGGCTCACCGACGTGCTGTCGGACACCATGCCCGGGATTCGCGTGGTCAAGGCGTTCAACCAGGAGGCGCGCGAGGTGGCGCGGTTCGTCGGCCACAACAACGATGTGACGGACGAGATCAACCGCTTGCACGCGCTGTGGACCACGTTCTGGCCGCTGTTGATGCTCGCGGTGCACGCGACCACGATCGGCGTGTGGGTGCTGGCGGTGCCACGCCTGCTGGGCGGCGGAGCGGCGCTGTCGGCGGGGACGTTCGTCTCGTTCCTCCTGTACACCACGATGTTCGTCGGGCCGATCGAGGTCATCGGCCAGATGGCGCGTACCATGCAGCGGGCCACGACCTCGGCGCACCGCGTGTTCGAAGTACTCGACACCGAGCCCGAAGTCACGGACGCCCCTCAGCCGGTGCGACTCGAGCCGGTGCGTGGGCGGGTCACGTTCGAGCACGTGAGCTTCGCCTACGACGGCGTGCGCCAGGTGCTCCGGGGCGTGAGCTTCGAGGTCGCCCCGGGCGAGCTGATCGGCCTGGTCGGTCCCTCGGGCGGCGGCAAGACGACGATCGTGAACCTGATCGCGCGCTTCTACGACGTCACCGGCGGCGCGATCCGGATCGACGGCGTGGATGTGCGGCGGCTCGAGACCGGACACTACCGCCGCCAGATCGGGATGGTGCTGCAGGACCCGTACCTGTTTCACGGGACGGCGCTCGAGAACATCCGGTACGGACTGCCCGCTGCGTCGCTCGAGCAGACCGTCGCGGCAGCGCGCGCCGCCAACGCCCACGACTTCATCTGCAAGCTGCAGCACGGCTATGACACCGTGGTGGGCGAGCGGGGGCATACGCTTTCGGGCGGCGAGCGTCAGCGGGTCTCGATCGCGCGCGCGATCCTGCACGACCCGCGCATCCTGATCCTCGACGAGGCGACGTCGAGCGTCGATACCGAGACGGAGCGGCAGATCCAGGAAGCGCTGGAGCGGCTGATCGCCGGCCGGACGGTGTTCGCCATCGCCCATCGGCTCTCGACGCTGCGCCGGGCCTCCCGCCTGCTGGTGATCGCGGACGGGCGCCTGGTGGAGAGCGGGACGCATGAGGAGCTCGTTGCGAAGCCGGAGGGGAAGTACCGGAGATTGTACGAGATGCAGGTGGAGCTGGCGTGAACTGGGGCTGGGGGTCAGGGGTCAGGGGTCGGTCGCCTGACCCGGAGCCTCCGACCCCTAAGCCCTGACCCCTGATCCCTGGGAGGCAACATGGAAACAGCTACCGTCAGGAGACGTGACGCTGAGGAAGGCAGGGCATCCGCGGGCGAGCTGACGCTCGAGCGGCGGGCGGACGGGAAGCTTTGGGCCCTTCGCGGCGACGCCGAGCGCGTCGTGTGGGTGCGGCGCTGCTTTCCCTGGTCCGAGCCCGGACGGTTCGTGTCGCTGCGTGATGAGGACGACAACGAGCTCGCGCTGGTAGGCGATCCCGCGGAGCTCGACCGCGCTTCGCGGCGGGTGCTCGAGGAGGCGATGGCGGCGGCGGGCTTCGTCTTCGAAGTCACCCGGGTGATGGCGATCGAGGAAGAAGTGGAGATCCGGCACTGGCGGGTCGAGACTCGCCAGGGCACCCGCTCGTTTCAGACGCGGCTCGACGCGTGGCCGCGGCTGTTGCCGCAGGGCGGCCTGCTGGTCCGCGACGTGGCGGGGGACCTGTACCACGTCTCCGATCCTGGGGCGCTCGACCAGCACAGCCGGGCGCTGCTGTGGGCGTTCGTGGACTAGCGCTGCGGGGCCCCTCGTTTCCCATCCTACGGGGTGGGCTCAGCAGGGCACAACGCTAAAGCGTGGTGCGCTTCAGCGCAGTGCTTGCCGAGCCCACGCTTCAGCGTGGGGACCCGGCGATCCACTGAGCTCGCAGCGCGCGTTGCCGCTCGGTCGCCGCTGAGATCTCCTCGAGCCGCACGACCGGCCGCTCGTAGCCGGCGACGACGACGCTGGTGCGCCATGGGCCCGTGACCCGCCGCACCTCGACAGTCACCGTGTCGCCGTTCTTGAGCCGGTTGCGCAGCCCGCGGAACTCCTCCCCGCTCGGAACCGCCGCGCCGTTCACCGCCACGAGCCGATCACCGCTGTGCAATCCCGCCCTTCCCCACACGCTCGCCGGGTTGCTGATCAGTAAGCTGAGCGCGTTCTCGCCCGGCGGCTGCCACGCAGAGACCCGCAGATCCGCTGCCGGGCGTCCGTCACGGTCCAGCGCCGGCGTCCACGACACGCGTGCGCGCATGCCGATGAGCCGCAGGTAGCGGTCGAAGTCGATCGCCTGTGACCCACGCACGTGCGCCTCGAAGAACGGCCGCACGGTGCAGCCGCACACGTGGGCCACGGTCCGTTCGACGTCCCGCCCGCCGAACCCGCGCTCCCCTGAGAAGCGCTCGAGCATGGCCCGCATCACGTCGTCGATCGACCGGGCGCCGTTCGTCGCGTCGCGCACGATCAGGTCGAGCATGGCGCCGAGCAGCTCCCCTTGCAGGTGCGTGCTGGCGCTGTAGTCGCCCAGCGCGCCGGGCGCCGTGCCATAGGCGATCACGCTCACGCTCTCGGGAGAGAAGCGACTGTTGCCCGGGCTCCCGAAGTAGCGGCCCATCAACCCTTCGAGGTGCGCGACGCGGGTCGAGTCGAACGCGCCAAGACCGGCGCGCCGCAACAGCAGGTCGGCGTACAGCATCGTGAGCCCTTCGCTCCACCACAGCCCCCGCGTCCGGGGCGGCGGGCGATAGTCCACGTCGCCGTACTCGGCGGGGTGGATGCGCATCAGGTTCCACGTGTGGAAATACTCGTGCGCGATCTCGGCCAAGAGGCTCCGCCGATCGCTCGCGAGTTCCGTGCTCGGCGCGCCCAGGGTCACCGAGTTACGGTGCTCGAGGGCCCCGTACGCGCCGTCCTGCAAGAGAAAGGAGTAGTCGCGATAGGGCGCGCGTCCGAACAGCGCCACCGCCCCGCGCGCCAGTCGCTCGATCGCGCTCACGAGCGCGGTGGTGTCGAAGGCCGCCGCACCGGGGAGCGGCCAGTACACGACACGGTGCGGCACCCCGTCCACCGCGAAGCGCCAGCTCCTGAGCTGGCCCACGAGCATCGGGGAATCCACCAGCACCGCCGCGCTGGGCGCGAAAAACGTGCGCGGGTCAGCCGTCGGCTCGAGCCCGGTCACGGCTTCCCAAGTTGACGGTAGCTCGAGCGTGACGTGCGCTGGAGCCAGCGTCGCACCGACCACGTACATGAACGAGTGCGGCCCACCCACGAGCCCGCCGGTCGCGGCCAGGAAGGGACGCCACGCGGCGCGGGGTGACTCCGCGGCCGGCAGCCGGATCCGATAGCGCACCACCGCTTCACCTCCCGGCGCCACCACCTGCCACAGCGCGCTGTCGGCACGCGTCACCGCACCCGGGCCGCCCGCCGCCGCGACGCGGAGGTCTTCCACATAGCGCCAGTAGCGATCGTCGTACTCCGGGTGCGCCACCATGGCGAGACGGAACGTGTCAGGGACGTTGCGCAGCCGGAGCTCGACGGCGAAGGCCGAGAGGTCCACCGTGTCCACGCGCAACGTGTAGTGGGCGACGGGCTGCGAGCGCGCGAACTGGATCTCGACCGCGTCGGCGGGATGACGCAGCGGGTGCTGCGCCAGCGCCGTCGCGGGGGCGGCGGGGGCGGCGAGTGCAGCAAGGGCGACGAGCGTGGTTTTGGACATGGCCTGAACAGGAGTGGGATGCCGGCCACGGGTGAAGGGTTTGGGCCGACGCAGGGCGCCTAAAACCATGATCCGCAGCTAGTTCCGAGCATCTTGCCGAGGGTCGCGAGGTGGTCCATTATGGAACCGGCGCCCTGCCCTCCTACCCAGGAGCGACCATGACGCATCTCCGCATTTCCCAGCGCGCTGCGGCCGTCGCCGTCAGCGTGCTCGGGGCAAGTCTGTGGACCGGCTGCTCGGACCGCGCACCCGACATTCTCGGACCGTCAGCCCAGCGACAACCCGAGCTGTCCCAAGACGCGGATTTGCAGGGCGCCATCGCGGCCCACAAGCGGCACAGCGATGCCCTGTTGCGCATCCCCGGAGTCGTCGGCACCGCGGTCGGGCGGCTGCCGAACGGCAAGGCGGCAGTGAAGGTACTGCTGGCGAACCGCGATGTGCGTGGGCTGCCGACGACGCTCGACGGCGTTCCCGTCGCCGCACAGGTGACGGGCATGATCATGGCGTTCAGCGACCCGACGAAGCGACAGCGCCCCGCGCCGCTGGGCTTCTCCGTGGGCCATCCCCTGATCACCGCAGGCTCGATCGGCGCGCGCGTGGCGGACGCCGCGGGCAACGTGTTCGTCCTCTCCAACAACCACGTGCTCGCGAACTCGAACGACGCCACCATCGGTGATCCCGCACTCCAACCGGGACCCTTTGACGGTGGCACGGCCCCCGCGGACCAGATCGGGACGCTCGCCGCCTTCAATACGATTGACTTCTCGGGTGGCCTGAACACGATCGACGCCGCCATCGCGCGCTCCACCGTCGACGCGCTCGGGAACGCCACCCCCGCGGAGCCGCCGCTGGACGACGGCTACGGCACGCCGAACGCGGAGATCTTCGGCGACGTGAACCCTCGCGATGGCTTCTTCGACGATAAGAACACCCTGCTCGGCCTCTCCGTGCAGAAGTACGGCCGCACCACGAAGCTGACCCACGGAACGATCACCGGCATCAACGCCACGGTGGACGTTTGCTACGAGGTGTTCATCATCTTCTGTATCAAGCAGGCCCGGTTCGTCGATCAGCTCATCATCGAGCCCGGCACGTTCTCGGGCGGCGGTGACTCGGGGTCGCTGATCGTGACGGATGACGCGAACAAGAACCCCGTAGGACTGCTGTTCGCGGGCAGCTCCACGCAGACGATCGCGAACCGCATCGACCTAGTGCTGAACAATTTCTCGGTGCACGTAGACGGCGGCGCCACACCGCCGCCCACACCGGTGACCGATATCGCGATCACGAGCGTGAGCGCACCCCCCTCGGTCAACCAGGGGAACACAGCCAGCGTTGTGGTCACAGTCAGAAACGTCGGTAACCAAGACGTGGGTGCTACGATTAACGTCAGCCTGCAAGACGTGACGGACAACGCCCCGATCGGGGGAAGCCAGCCCGTCCCGGGTCTCACGGCGGGCGCGAGCGCGGCGGTGACGTTCAGCTGGACGACGAGCACGACGACCTCGCTCGGGAGCCACACGTTGACCGCGAGCCACGACTTCGGAGACGCCAACCCGGCGAACAATCTGGCCTCGACCAACGTCACCGTGAACGCGCCGAGCGCGGCGAACACCATTCATATCGGCAACCTGGACGCGACGACGTCGACCAGCGGGAACAGATGGTCGGCCACCGTCGAGATCACCGTGCACGACGCGAATCACAACCTGCTCAACGGCGCGACCGTGGTGGGCCACTGGAGCGTCCTCGGCCTGAACTCGGACACCTGCACGTCGGGGGACCTGGGCGGCAACGGCACGTGTATCGTGCTGTTCCCCTCGTTGAAACGGAGTGTCACGTCGGTGAACTTCACGGTGGTGAGCGTCACGTTCCCCGGCTCGACCTATGTTCGAGCCGACAACCACGATCCCGACGGGGACAGCAACGGCACCACGATCAAGGTGATCAAGCCCTAGTGCGACCCGTCGCGATGCTCCTGCTCGCCGGCGCGCTCGCGTGCTGCGCGGGCAGGAGCAACCGTGACGAGACGGAATCGGTGACTGCCAAGACGATTCACGAGGTCCTCGCCGCACATGCCGACTCCTTGATGGCGCTGCCGGGTGTCGTCGGCACCGCCGTCGGAAAGTGCGACGGGGTACTGTGCATTCGCGTGCTCCTAGCCGACTCCGGCGCCGAGGCGCGGCGGCGCATTCCCGCTCAGCTCGAGGGCTATCCCGTGAGAGCGGAGGTGACGGGGCGGATCCGCCCGCGAGCGCGCGATAACCGCTGAGCCGGCGCAGAAGACTGCCCGGGCGCGGTTTATGCAGCGTGCTCGCTCGAGCAAGTACAATCGTTATGACACCCGTCAATCCCCGGCGGCCACTGCTGGCCAGTTTGCTCGCAATCGTATGCGGTTGGGCATCGGCAGCCGCTCAGATGTCCGACTCGGCTGCCAGCAGTTCCGCGCCGCCCGCGTGGTGCGCCTCCGCAACAGCGGGCATCATGGCTCGCGTCAACACGGGCGCACACGGAAGCCATATCGGCCCGGTGCTGCACTGTGACGCGGCTGCGATCGTGCTCGGCGAGACGCTCGGGCAGGACGCGCCGGAATACACCGTCCCCACCATGTTCGTCCGCAAGGTGTGGGTTCGCCGGACGGGGGGCCGCATCGGCTTGGTACTCGGGGCGGCCTCGGGCGGCGCCCTCGGCGGAATGATCGTCGGCGCCAAGAGCGAGTTCTGCCCCAATCCGTCAGCGAATCCCTTCCAGTCTCGGCCGCTCAACTGTCACGGCAATATCCCGCTGGGAATCGCGGTCGGTGCCGCGGTGGGCGGCCTGTTCGGCTGGGTCGTGGGGCAGGCGTTGCCGGGTTGGAGGCGAGTCTACCCGTAGCGCGCATGCGAGCCGCGGTGGCCCCCATTATCTGTGTCGGCCTCACGGCCTTAGGGGTCCTGGCCCGGCCCGCCGGGGGGCAAGCGGACGGGACCCCGATCGCGCGGCTCGAAGCCGGTATGCTGAACGCCAGCGATCCATTCGACGTCACGATGGCGTTCGGCGGCGCACTCGGTTGGCAGCTCAGCCGCTCGAACGCTCTGCTCGTGCGCTACGTGCGCCAGAGCCAGAACCGCAATTCCGGCGCGGACATCGGAAGCAAGGCCCGGGGCCTCCTGACGGCAAACTGGGAGCACGCCTTCGGCCCGAGCGCGCAGTACCACCAGCAGGCGCTGATCCGCGTGGGCGTGGGCGCGCTGTTTCGCCCCCTGCTCGCCACCGCTCCGCTCGTCAATGCGAGCCTCGAGCTGCGCTACACGGTCCATCCGCACGTCGCTTTCGTGGGGAGCCTCGAAGACGACGTCGGCAGGCTGCCGCGCCAGGACTTCCAGTTCTGCGCCACGGACGCTTCCGGCAACCCGGTATGTCAGGTCTATACGTCCGGCGCGAAGGTACAACACAACTTCGGCTTCCTGGTCGCGATCGAGTGGCGACCGTAGCCGCCTCCAGGCTCAACCCCCGTCGTGCAGCCTCCGCAGGAATGTCTCGGGATCGTTGAGGAACGCGCGCGTCAAGGCCACGTGATCCAGGTCCCCGTAGGCCACCGCCTCGATCGGGAGGCGGTCGAAGCTGTAGATGCGGGCACCGGGAAATGCCAGTAGGATCGGTGAGTGCGTCGCGACGATGAACTGCGCGTCGCGCTCGATCAGGTCGAGCAGGAGCGCGAGCAACCCGAGCTGGTTCTGCGGGGACAAGGGCGCCTCGGGCTCGTCCAGGAGATACAGCCCGCCGGGCACGAACCGGCCCCGGAACAGATTGAGAAATGCCTGCCCGTGGGAGCGCGCGTCCGGGTCCCGCCCGTAGCGGCGCTCCATGTCGCTCAGCGACGCTCGCGCCGGGCCGGCCGCGAGCCCCTTCGCGTAGCCGGAGCGGTCGCGGTACTCGTCATCGAGGTCGAGCAGCCGTTGCTCGAGCTCCTGGCGCTCGACGGCGAGGCGGCGCTGGAAGCCGAAGAAGTCCTCGGCGCGCAGGAAAAAGCCTCGGTGGGTGCGCTTCGCCCAGGTGAGCCGCAACGCCGCCGTCAGCAGACGCTGAGCAGCGAGCGTGCCGTCTCGCGTTACCTCGGTCGCTCCGACGGTAGGAAGGCTCGCCGCTGCGGCGATCCCCTCGAGCAGCGTGGACTTCCCCGACCCGTTCTCCCCCACGAAGCAGGTCACGCGGGCCGACAGATCGAGCGACGGCAGGGTCTGGATGGCCGGGACGGAGAAGGGAAACGCCGCGTCGCCGGGGGGCGACGCGCGCTTCAAGCCGACACGCAAGAGGTGGGGCACCGCCTATTGATGGCGCGGCACCGGTGGAGAGTCAACGCTGAGGCGTAGCCACCTGCCGCGGGTACAACTTGAGGTGCGCACCACCCCAAGCCGCATCGCCTTGCTGGCGGCGCTGACCGCGCTACCCGGCCCCGCCGCCAGCCAAGTGGGCGCTGGCGACTCGGTGGTTTATCGCTTCACTCCCATCAGCCGTCTCGACGTCAAGACCGGCAAGGCCGGCCTGTTCGGCTTCGCGGGCCACGAGCACGTGATCCGCGCTCGCGGGTTTGCCGGGCGCGTCATCTACTATCCCGGCGCGCCGACGGCGTCACGCGTCGACCTCACGGTGCCAACCGACAGCCTGGAAGTCCTCACGCCCCCGGACACGGCGGAGATTCGCAAGGTGACCGAGGCAATGCGGACGGATATCCTCAAGGTGGAGCGCTATCCCACCATCTCGTTTACATCGAAGGCTGTGGCGGCGACGGACAGCGGGTTCCGCATCGTGGCCGAGCTCACGCTCGTGGGGCAGACGCGTGATGTGCCGGTGGACGTGCGGGTGGCGATGGGGTCGGACACGCTCCGAGCTTGGGCCTCGTTCACCGTGAAGCAGACGGATTTCGGGATCAGGCCGTTCCGCGGCGGTCCGGCGGGGACTGTCCGGGTCGCCGATCGGGTGACATTCGACATCGAGGCGGTGGCGGAGCGGGAGCCCTAGTTCCCTCGGAGGTATTGTCGGGCCGCCGCGAGCACCTGCTGCTGCACGTCGGCGATCGAGCCGTCGAGCGACGCTCCCGCGGCCCGCTTGTGTCCCCCGCCGCCGAATTGATGGGATAGCTCCGCCACATCCACGTCGCCCATGGAGCGGAAGCTCACTTTGATACGGCCGCTTGCGATCTGGCGGAACAACAGGGCGAGCCGGACGCCCGCGATCGAGCGGGGGTACTCCACGATGCCGTCCAGGTCGTCGGCGGTGGCCGCGTGGCGCTGCAGCGCATCGGGTGGCACGGTGACCCACGCGAGGCCGAGGTCCGGCTCCACCACCAGCGTTTGCAGCACTTCGGTCATCAGGCGCACTCGGCCCTCAGGGGCGCTCGCGTACACCGATTCGTAAATCGACTCGGGGTCCACGCCCCGCTCGAGCAGCGCCCCCGCGATCCGCAGGGCGCGAGGGCTCGTGTTCGCGAACCGAAACGCGCCCGTGTCCGTGAGGAGGCCCACGTACAGCGCCCGCGCCGCCTCGGGGGAGAGCGGCCAACCGACGGCGCTCGCGAAGTCGAACACCAGCTCGGCGGTCGCCGCCGCTTCCGGCGCCACGAGCCGTGGCCCGCCGGGGAGCGACCCCTGACTGACGTGATGATCGATACAGGCAACTGTGTGGGACTGCTTGATGGCGCGCTGCAGGTCGCCGAGCCGGCTCACTTCCGAGATGTCGAGCACGACGACCACGTCCGCCGCCTCGATCTCCTTCGCCGCCCGCTCCGAGCGGTCGGCCCCCGCGGGGAGCAGAAAGGCGAACCGATCGGGGACGGGCGTCGGGTTCGCAATCGCGGGCTCGAGGCCCCGCGCACCGAGCAAATGCCACAGCGCGACCTCGCTCCCCACACCGTCGCCGTCGGCGTTCACGTGCGTGGTGAGGGCGACCCGGCGGCCCGAGGTGAGCACGGCGGCGACGGTGTGGGCTGCGCTGGCGCGCTCCGGCGGGACAGGCACTCCATTCAGCATCACTACAAGATACGACGAACCAACGCGTAACACGAAGGCGTCACGCGAAACCGTCGCGACGAGTTCGCTAGACGCCTTTCTGCAGTACGGAGTGTTTGCGACCGTACCCGAAATAGATCGCGAGCCCGACCACGAGCCAGATGGCCAGCCGGATCCAGGTGTCGCCGGGCAGGGTCAGCATCAAGCCGAAGCAGCACACGATGCCCAGGATAGGGACGGCGGGAACCCACGGCGCGCGGAAGGGGCGGTGCAGATCGGGACGCTGGGACCTGAGGATCCACACCCCGGCGCACACCAGCACGAAGGCGAGCAGCGTGCCGATGTTGACCCACGTCCCCAGCAACTGCAGCGGCAACAACCCGGTGGCGAGGCAGACGGCGATGCCGGTGTAGATCGTCGAGAGATAGGGCGTGCGGAAACGGGGATGGACCTGGCCGGCCCACCGGCCGAGCAAGCCATCGCGCGACATCGAGTAGAAGACGCGAGACTGTCCCAAGAGCATCACCAGGATGACGGACCCAATGCCCAGGACCGCGCCGACGTCGATCGCGACGCGAATCCACCACGGCGCGCCGATCCGCTCCATCGCGTACGCCATCGGCGCGGGGAGGTTGAGCTCGCCGTAGGGGACCATGCCCACTAGCACGGCCGACACCACCACGTACAGCAACGTGCAGACCGCGAGTGAGCCGAGGATGCCGATGGGCATGTCGCGTTGGGGGTTCTTCGATTCCTGCGCCGCGGTCGAGACCGTGTCGAACCCGATGTAGGCGAAGAACACCAGGCCGGCGCCGCGCAGCACGCCCGACCAGCCGTAGGTGCCCCACTCCCCCGTGTTCGGAGGGATGAACGGCGTCCAGTTGGCCCTCCGCAGGTGCGACAGGCTGACGAGCACCACGAGCAGCACGATCGCGACCTTGAGGATCACGATGACGCTGTTGACCCGCGCGGACTCTCGGATCCCGATCACCAACACGGCCGACATCACGGCGACGATGAGGGCGGCCGGGAGGTTGATGATCGCGCCGGTCGGGTTCAGCCCCACGTGCGCGCATCCCGCGGCGTGAGCGGCCACCTGCGCGGCCGTGCACAACTGCGTGGGCGGCGCCGTGAGGCTCGCGGGAATCTGGACGCCGAACAGCCCCAGCAGGGACACGAAGTGGGCGGACCAGCCGACGCCTACGGTCGCGGCGCCGGCGGCGTACTCGAGCACCAGGTCCCACCCGATGATCCACGCCGCGAACTCGCCCATGGTGGCGTACGCGTAGGTGTAGGCGCTCCCCGCGACGGGCACGGCGCTCGCCATCTCGGCGTAGCACAGCCCTGCGAACGCGCAGGCGACGCCGACGAGGATCATCGAGAGCGGCACCGCGGGACCGGCGTACAGCGCGGCCACCTGCCCGGTGATCACGAAGATCCCCGCGCCGATGACGGCACCAATCCCGAGGGTGACGAGATTGAGGGGTCCGAGCGCCCGCACCAGGGCGTGCTCACCGGTGGCCTCCGCTTCGGCGCGGAGGGTCGCGATCGGCTTGGTGGCGAAGAGCGGCACGCCGCAATCTCGGCCGCCCCGCCCGCGCGGTGAACGGCCCGGGGACGAGCGGGATTGGGACGGGGACGAGCGGCGCTAGGAGGTGCTGGGCGCGAGCAGGTTGTCCCGGTAACGCCGGCTCAAGGTGACTCGCGTTCCCGTCTGGAGGATGATGATCGCGTCCCCGTGAAACCACGGTTGCAGCTCGCGCACGCGGTCGAGATTCACCACGGCGGACCGGTTGATGCGACGGAACCGCTCCGGATCGAGCCGCTGCTCGAGCGCCGTGAGGGTCGAGCGCAGCAGGTGCGTGCGATCGCCGACGTGCAGCCGCACGTAATTCTTGGCCGCCTCGATCCAGTCGACGTCCGCGGTACGCACGAAGAAGCTCCGGCCGTCGTCCTCGACCAGCAGGCGATCGGCCGGGCGCGCCACGCGGCGCTGCTCCAACGCGTGATGGTAATCGTAGGCATGGACCACTGCGACGATCGCCCAGTAGATCAGGACGTCCCAGTGAAAGAACAGGGTGAACTCGTCCACCAGCTTCTGCGCGAAGGGATACGGCTGGCCCGCTGCGGCGTGTAGCAGGTCCTGGATGCCGACGGCGGCGACGAGATGCAGCAGCGCGACATCGAGGCTTGCGCCGAGGTGAATGAAGAAGTGCCGGCCGAAGTTGGCGCGGTCCACCTGGAACCGCCGCGCGAGCCACACCACCACCAGGGAGAGCAACCCCCACAGATACCAAACGGGGAGGCTCGCCTCGAGTGCCTGTCCCCAGCCCCACGGGTCGGGACCGAGCCGCTGATGCGCGAAGTAGAGCTGCACGCTCGCGACCCCGCCGAGCAGCGTCCAGAAGCCGAACCACTTCATCGGGCGCATAGCCTGGGTGTCCGCTACGCGACGAGTCTCAGCCTCTGGACGCGAGCTTCGACTTCCGCACCCCGTAGCCGAAGTAGATCACGATGCCGACCACGAACCAGATGATCAGCCGCTCCCATGTCCGCCAGGGGAGCGCGACCATCAGGGAGAGCGCGGAGATGGCGCCGAGCGGCGCCACGATCCAGACCGCCGGCGTCTTGAAGGGCCGGGGCAGGTTGGGCTCGCGTACGCGCAGGAACAGCACCCCAGCCGAGACGATCACGAAGGCGAGCAGCGTCCCGATCGAGACCAGGCTGCCGGCCTCGCGGACGGTGAGGAGCGAGGCGACGAACGCGACGGCGATCCCCGTGACGATCGACGTGATGTAGGGGGTCTGGAACCGGGGGTGGACCTTGTTCACGATCTGCGGCAGCAAGCCGTCGCGCGACATCGAGTAGAACACGCGCGACTGGCCGAGCAACATCACCAGGATGACGGAGGACAGCCCGGCGATCGCACCCAGCTTGATCAGGGAAGCCATCCACCCCAACCCGGCGCGGTCGGCAGCGACCGCGATCGGATCGGGGACGTTCAGCTCCTTGTACGACGTCACGCCCGTCGCGATCCCCGCCACGAGGATGTAGAGCGCCGTACAGATCAACAGCGAGCCGATGATGCCGATCGGCATGTCCTTCTGCGGGTTCTTCGCCTCCTGCGCCGCGGTGCTCACCGCATCGAACCCGATGTAAGCGAAGAACACGATCCCCGCCCCCGTCATCACCCCCGACCAGCCGAACTCCCCGCGCGTCCCGGTGTTCGGCGGGATGAAGGGGTGCCAGTTGGCGGGGTTCACGGCATGCGCGGCGCCGATGATGAAGAGCAGCACCACGGCGACCTTCACGAACACGATGACGTTGTTGACGTTGGCTGACTCCTTGATGCCGATGACGAGCAGTGTGGTGATGATGGCGATGATGATGATGGCCGGGAGGTTGAACACCGCCGTCACGTGCGGCAGGGTGTTGGGGTCGATGCCGCGGGCGGACACGGTCTGTAACAGCGCGTCGGTCACCGCCTTCCAGCCCTGGTCGGGGATGTGGATGAGCTGCGTCCCTCGGGCGGCCGAGAGGGCCGCCGGCACGTCCAGGCCGATATCGTGCAGGAACGACACCACGTACCCGGACCAGCCGATGGCGACCGTCACGGCGCCGAGTGCATACTCGAGCACCAAGTCCCAGCCGATGATCCACGCGAACAGCTCGCCCAGCGTGGCGTACCCATAGGTGTAGGCGCTGCCCGCCATCGGCACGAGCGAGGCGAACTCCGAATAGCACAACGCCGCGAAGATCGAAGCGACGCCCGCCAGCACGAACGAGAGCACCACGGCCGGCCCGGCGTTGAGGGCCGCGACCGTGCCGGTCAGCACGAAGATCCCGGTCCCGATGATGGCGCCGATGCCCAGCATCGTAAGATTGAGCGCGCCGAGGGCGCGCTTCAGGGAGTGATCGGTCAGCGCCTCGGTCTGCAGGTCGGTGATGCTCTTGCGGCGGAGCAGATTCATGCGACCCTCGAGCGATGGGGGGAGCTACGGCCTGGGGACGGGCGCTAGAGTAGGCCCCGGCCCCCTAACCTGTCAAGGCGCGAGCCTCAAATGCTGTAGTTGGGTGCTTCGCGGGTGATCACGACGTCGTGCGGGTGCGACTCGCGCAGCCCGGCCGTGGTGACCTGGATGAATTCCGTGTCGGTCTGCAGCCCCCCGATGTCGCACACGCCGCAATAGCCCATGCCGCTACGCAGCCCGCCTGTCATCTGGAAGATCACGTCGGCGACGGGCCCCTTGTAGGGCACGCGGCCCTCGATCCCCTCGGGAACGAGCTTGGACGGCGAGACCTCGCCTTCTTGGAAGTAGCGGTCGCCCGATCCTTCCTCCATGGCGCCGAGACTTCCCATGCCGCGGATCACCTTGAAGCGGCGCCCTTCGAGCAGGAACGACTCGCCCGGGCTCTCTTCGGTGCCCGCCAGCATGGAGCCCATCATGACGCAGGCGGCCCCGGCGGCGAGAGCCTTGACGACGTCGCCCGAGTACTTGATGCCGCCGTCCGCGATGACGGGCACGTCGCCCGCGCCCTCGACCGCGTCGAGGATGGCGGTGATCTGCGGGACCCCGACGCCGGTCACCACCCGGGTGGTGCAGATCGAGCCCGGCCCGACGCCGACCTTCACCGCGTCCACACCGCGCTCGACCAGCGACCGCGCCCCCGCCTCGCTCGCCACGTTGCCGCCCACGATCTGCGCGTCGGGAAACGCCTCGCGCAGGCACGCGACCGCGTTGAGCACACCCTCGGAGTGGCCGTGGGCCGAATCCACGACGAGCACGTCGCAACCGGCGTCCAGCAGCGCCCGCGCGCGGGTCATCGCGTCCGGGGTGCCGCCCAGCGCTGCGGCGACGCGGAGGCGACCATGCTGGTCCTTGTTGGCGTTGGGGTGCCGCCGCCGCTTGAAGATGTCCTTGATCGTGATCAGGCCCTTGAGGATGCCCTGCTCGTCCACCACCGGCAGCTTCTCGATGCGGTGTTTCGCGAGGATCCGTTCCGCCTCGTCGAGCGTCGTGCCGACCGGCGCCGTGACGAGCCGCTCCTTCGTCATCGCGGCGCGGATCGGGCGGTCGAGCTCGCGCTCGAACTGCAGGTCGCGGTTCGTGATGATGCCCACCAGGCGCCCGCCGTCATCGACGATCGGGACGCCGGAGATGCGGAACCGCTCCATCAGCCGCACCGCCTCGCGCACCGGACGGTCCGGGCCCAGCGTGATGGGGTGGAGGATCATGCCCGACTCGCTGCGCTTCACGCGATCCACTTCCGCCGCCTGCCGGTCCACCGGCATGTTCTTGTGGACCACGCCGATCCCGCCCTCCCGCGCGATCGCGATGGCCATCTCGGCCTCGGTGACGGTGTCCATCGCGGCCGAGACGAGCGGGATATTGAGAGGAATGCCGCGGGTGAAGCGGGAGCGCACGTCCACGTTCCGGGGATGCACGCTCGAGTGCCGCGGAACGAGCAGCACGTCGTCGAAGGTGAGAGCCGTGCCGGGGCGGAAGGTTCCCATGGCGAAAGTTACCGGGGCGGCGGCGGTTCCTCAACCTTCTCCGCCGGCTTCTTGGCGGCCTCCTCCACGGCGGCCTTCCCCGCCGCCGCCACTTTCTCGAGCAGCTTCCCCGCTTTGCCCACCGCGTCCATCGTCCCTCGGATGATGTTGACCGGCACCCGCCCCGCCCGCAACGTGTCCTCGAGTGTCTCCGCTACCCTCTGGAACGGCGCCGCGCCGGCGGGGCGCTCGGCGTACTTCGATTCGAGGAACTCGACGTAGTCGAGCACCAGGTAGGCCTTGTCCTCGGGCAGCGTGTCGAGCTTGCGCAACATGCGATCCCGCAGGATCTCGTTCATGGCAGCGTCTCCAGCGACATGAGGTCGAGCACCGGGTTGCCGAGGAACCGGGTGCGCCCCGCGCGCACGCGGGCGGTGACCTGGACGGTGGCGAGCGGGGTGAGGGCATCGAGCTGGGCGCGCTTCCCGTCCGGGACCACCACGTACACGAAGCCGCGCTCCGGCAGAGGCCCACGCGCGAGCAGGTACGTGGCGCCGTTCGGGATGTCGGGCCGGAGCTCGTCAGCTTTCTGCTGCGCGATGAATTGGAGGGTCCACCGGATCACCTGCCCCACGTAACGCTGCGGATCGGTACGCAGCTCGGCCGCGGTGACACCGACCAGCACCCCGGGCGGCGCCGCCTGCAAATCCGCGCTTCTCACCCAGCCGTCGATCTCGACCCGCGTCCAGTCACCCGAGCGCCCCAGCACCTTGAGCGGCGCCGATGGGGCCAGCGTCCCCGACGGCGGGCCCTCGGGCGTGCGATAGAGCACCGTGCGCCGGGCCGGCTCGACGCGGGAAGGATCGGGAGCGGTGGCACCAGTATCCCCTCGGCTGACCCCGGGCCGTTGGCCCGGGGGCCCCTCATCCCCGGGGCTCCGCCCCGGGGTCAGCCGCGCCGGAGCGGTGTCCGAGGCGCCCGCTGCGCCTGAGGTCGCCACCGGCGCGACCGCTTCCACGTCGCCCCGTTGCACCCAACCGGTGCGCGTCACGTGCACCCAGCGATCCGTGCCGCCCTCCTTGAGCTTCGAGAGCAGGAACCCCTGCGGCAGCCGGCCCACCAGCGCGCCCGCCGGCGCGGAGCGGAGGTTTTCCTCGGGCGCGCGGATGACCACCAGATCGAATCCAGCGCGCGGCGTCGGACCGACCGATGTCGCGAAGATCCAACCCTCGAGCGTCACACCGATCCAATCGCCCCCCCCCGCCTCTCCACCCGAGACTTGGGCGCCGCGCGCGAGCCGGGCCAGGCGCTTGCCCCCCGCCTCCTGAAAGAACCAGGCGCCGTCGCTGGTGATGCGGTACCCTGCCTGGCCGGCGAGCGGCGCACCCAGAGCGGGGATCGAGAGACACACGACAACTGGAAGGGCGTGGAGGGCTCGGCTAGATTGCATCGCTCTCAATATGGCAAAGAGGCATGGGCCGCGCACCCCGGTCGTCCTGATCGTGCTCGACGGCTGGGGCTTCCGTCCCGGCCGGGAGGGCAACGCCATCGAGCTCGGCGACACGCCCACCTGGCACCGTCTCTGGGCGAACGCGTCGCGCACGCTCCTCAACGCGTCCGGCTTGGCCGTGGGACTTCCCGCCGGACAAATCGGCAACAGCGAAGTAGGCCACCTGAATCTCGGCGCCGGGCGCGTGGTGCCGCAGGACATCGTGCGCATCTCGCAGGCCATCGAGTCCGGTGAGTTCTTCCAGCTGCCGCCGCTCGTCGAGCTGTGCCGCGGCGTGAAACAGCGTGGTGCCACGCTCCACCTCATCGGCTTGATCGGGAACGGCGGCGTGCACGCCCTCGACCAGCACCTCCTCGCCGCGATCGCGCTCGCCCATCGACACGATGTGCCGGTCGCCGTACACGCTTGGCTCGACGGGCGCGACACACCGCCGCAGTCGGCGCTCGGGTTCATGCAGGAGCTGCTTGAGGGGATCGGGGATCGGGGATCGGGGATGGGAGGCCGCGGGGGCCGACCCCCGACCCCCGACCCCCGAGCCCCTGTCATCTCCACCGTCGTCGGCCGCTATTACGCCATGGACCGCGACAAGCGCTGGGAGCGCACCAAGATCGCCTACGACGCGATGGTCCACGGCGTGGGCGAGCCCGTCCCGGATGCGCTCACGGCGATCCGCGCGGCGTACGACGCCGGCGAGACGGACGAGTTCGTGAAGCCGCGCATCATCACCGGCACGCCCCGCATCCGCAGCGGCGACGGGATCTTCTGCTTCAATTTCCGCGCCGACCGCATGCGGCAGATCGTGCGCGCCCTCGCGGTCGACGGCTTCGACGCGTTCGAGACCGGCGCCCGGCCGACGGTGCAGCTCGTCACGATGACGCGGTACGACGAGACTTTCCCGTTCCCGATCGGCTTCGGGCCGATGGTACTTTCGCAGATCGTCGCCCAGGTGCTGTCCGACCACGGCAAGACCATGTTCCGCACCGCCGAAACCGAGAAATACGCCCACGTCACGTACTTCTTCAACGGCGGCGTGGAGACGCCCTACCCGGGCGAGGAGCGGCTGCTGGTCCCGTCACAGAAGGTGGCGACCTACGACCTGATGCCGGAGATGAGCGCTCCCGGCGTCACCGACGTGCTCTGCCGGGCCATCACGGCCCGCCACCACGACTTCATCCTGTGTAACTACGCCAACGGCGACATGGTCGGGCATTCCGGGGTACTACGCGCGGCGGTGCAGGCCGTCCAGACCGTGGACCAGTGCCTCACGCGCGTCCTGAAGGCCGCCGAGCAGGCCAATGCGACGCTGCTCGTGACGGCGGACCACGGCAATTGCGAGCTGATGATCGATCCGACCACGGACGGCCCGCACACCGCCCACACGACCAACCCCGTCCCGTTCCTTATGGTAGGGGACGGCGCGAACGTACCGCTCCGCCACGGCAGCGCCCTGTGCGACGTCGGACCGACCGTGCTGCGGATGCTCGACATCGAACCACCGCCCGAGATGACGGGGCGGGACTTGAGAGAAACGGACTGAGCGATGGAACGATGGAACGATGGCACGTGGTGTCGCGGGCGCCGGTGGGGCGCGATGGTCCTGCTCCTGGCCATCGTTCCATCGTTCCGTCTGGCCGCCCAAGTGGGCCACGATCCGAGCCATTCCCCGTACCGCGACGTCCGTCGCGGCGCGACGCTGGTCCTGACCTTCGGGCACTTAGGCGGCTCGCGCGGCGGACCCGGCGTGGGCATCTCGGACGGCCCGACCGGAGGACTCCGCTATGAGGCGTCGTTCGGCGCGCTCGGCGCCGCGCTCGGGATCGCGTACGGCCACACGACGCGGTTCGTCGTCGATCCGACCAAGGATTCCGTGTCGCGCAAGAGCGGCCCCTTCGACACCGATGTGGTGCTCGCCGATGCGGCGCTCCAGCTCTCGCTCACCGGCCGCAAGACGTGGCACGGCCTCGCACCCTACGTGGGCGGCGCCCTGGGAGTCGCCGTCGGCGGCGGCTCCCCCCCCGACCCGAGCGGCTACAACTTTGGCAACAAGCTCACCCTGGCGCCGCAGGCCGGCGTGCGGTGGTATCCCGCACGACGCGTGTCGGTGCGAGCCGACTTCCGGCTGGTGCTCTGGAAGCTCCGCTACCCTCTCGGGTACAAGCAGCCGTCCCCCGTGGATGGCGGCCGCGTCCTCCCGCTCGACGCCTCGCTCGACGAGTGGACCAGCCATCCCTGGATCACCATCGGCCTGGGATGGACTTTCTAGGAGAGGGACTGCGGCGCGCGCTCGCCCTCATCGTCCAGGGCGACGCCGAGGTGACGGGCGTCGTGCTGCTCACCCTGAAGGTCGCCGTGACCGCGACGGCCATCGCCTGTACCCTCGGTCTCCCGCTCGGCTTCTTCCTGGCGACGCGCCCATTCTGGGGCCGGCGCGCGGCATTCACGCTCGTCAACACGGCGCTCGCCTTCCCCACCGTCGTCACCGGCCTGCTGGTCTTCGGGTTGTTGTCCCGCCGCGGCCCGCTGGGCGGACTGGGGTGGCTGTATACGTGGCAGGCGATCGCCGTCGGCGACGTGCTCATCGCCTTGCCGATTGCCGCGGCTCTGTCCGCGGCCGCGGTCCAGGGCGTCGACCCCCGCATCCGCCGCACCGCCCAGACGCTGGGCGCGTCCGCCTGGCGCACGGCCTGGGCGGTGGCCCGGGAAGCGCGGTTCGCGCTCGGCGCGGTGATCACGGCCGCCTTCGGCCACGTCATCGCGGAGATCGGCTCCGCCATGATCGTGGGTGGGAATATCCGCGGCTCGACCCGCACCCTGACCACCGCGATCGCGCTGTACACCGGGCAGGGCGAATTCGGCCTGGCGCTCGCGCTCGGTATCATCCTGCTGGTGCTCGCCCTGCTCGTGAACGTCGTGCTGCAGGTGCTCCAGGGCAAAGCCCATGCTTGAGCTCGTAGGCGTGCGGCACCGCTACGACGGCCGCGTGGTGCTCGACCTGGCGCGCTTCGAGGTCCCGCCCGGCGCGCTGATCGCCATGGTGGGGCCCAACGGCTCCGGGAAGAGCACCCTGCTCCGGCTGCTCGCCTTGCTCGAGCCACCGACTGAAGGCGAGGTGCGGCTCGACGGCAGGCCGGTGTCCGGCGGGCCGGCGCGCGCCCGGCCCGACGCGGCGCTGCGTCGGCGGGTGACGCTGGTGGAGCAGCGCCCGATCCTGTTGCGGGGCACCGTGCGCGATAATCTCGGGTTCGGGTTACGGGCACGTGGGATGAGACGCGCGGACGTGAACCGGGTGACGGAAGCCGTCGCGGCGCGGTTCGGCGTTACGCCGCTGCTCGAACGCCATCGTCACGAGCTCTCCGAGGGAGAGGTGCAACGTGTGGCGGTGGCCCGCGCCCTGGCGCTCGAGCCCGAGGTGCTGCTGCTGGACGAGCCCGTGAGCTCGGCAGATCGCGCCGCGGCGCAGACGCTGTACGGCGCGCTCGCGGAGGAGCGCCGGCGGCGGCCGCTCGCGATCTGCCTCGCCTCCCACCAGCTCGAGGACGCCTACCGCTGGGCGGACGACGTGCGCGCCCTCGCCGACGGGAAGTTGTCGCCCGTCACGCCGGAGAACCTGTTTCGCGTGGAGTTACCGGCCTGGGTCCCCGGCTCGGGCGACCTGAGGCACGTGCGCGTCGGGACGGTCGAGATCGCCGTGATGACCGACAAGGCGGGCCCCGCGATCCTGGCAGTGCCCCCCACCGACATCTTCGTAAGCCGAGAGCCCCTGCCGTCGTCGGCGCGGAACGTGTTCGCCGGGCGAGTGACGCGGCTCTCCCGGCAGCGGCCGGGCGCCGTACACGTCACCGCGGACGTGGGTGTGGAGCTCGTGGCGATGGTGACCGAGGAGGCCGCCCGGGACCTCCAGCTCGCCCCGGGCGGACCTGTGGTGTTCGCATTCAAGGCCAGCGCGGTGCGGGTGTTCTAGGGATGCCGATCAGCTATCTTACGCGTATAGTTGAGTTTACCGCGACGCACCGCATTCGGCGCGCCGACTGGTCGGTCGACCGCAACGCGGCCGAGTTCGGCAAGGCAGCCGTCGACCACAGCCACCGTTACCAGTGTCGCGTCACAGTGAAGGGGGCGCTGCAGCCGGAGGCGAGCGGGGTGACCAGCCTGGTCGCGCTCGACGCCCTACTCGCCGAAGAAGTGACCCGGCGGCTCGACGGGCGGAACATCAATGAGGCGCTGCCCGAATTTGCGGACGGCCGCCGTCTCGCGACCGGTGAAGCGCTGGCGGTGTACTTGTGGGAACGACTCGCCCCGCGACTGCCCGAGGGCGTGAGATTGCACGCCGTGCGAATCCAGGAGGGCCCGCACATCTATTCCGAGTACTATGGCGAACCGTGACCAGCAATCCCCGCCCTCACGGGCGGGGCCATCTCCCATCGCCCCGGGCGTCAGCCCGGGGACCCCGGAGGCGCGCACCCCCGGTTCGCGTCGCGGCCGCATGCTCGCCGAGTCGGCCGCGGTCGAGGAGTGGCTGGTCTGGCTCGAGGTGAATGGTGAGCCGGCGGTCACGTGGATGTGCACACCCGGCCAGCTCGAGGAGCTGGCGACGGGGTGGCTCCACGGCGAGGGGTACATCGAGTCGCTGGACGACCTCATCAAGCTCCGCCCCTGCGCCACCGACCTCGGCTTCTGGGCGGAAGTGAAACCGGAGCGCGTGACGCTCGTGAAGGGCGAAAGCCGTCGACGCGTCCTCGCGTCGGGGTGCGGCGCGGTCTCCACGTTCCTCGCCGACCCGCAAGCGGTGCAGCACGCGTCCGCGCGGGGCGAGCCGCCCCCGGCCGAGACGCTGCGGGCGCTCTTCAAGGAGCTGTTCGCCCGCGGCGCGCGCTACAACGAAACCGGCGGTATCCATGCCGCCGCGCTCACCGACAACACGGCGCTCGAGTTCCATGCCGAAGACATCGGACGACACAACGCCGTGGACAAGGTGATCGGCGCCGCGGTGATCGCGCGGCAGCCGATCGCGGGCCGGGGGCTGCTCGTCACGGGCCGAATCTCGGCCGAGCTCGCGTACAAGGCGGCGCGCGCCGGGCTCGCCTACGTTGCGACCCCGAGCGTGCCGTCGACCCTCGCGCTCACCATCGCCCAGCGATCCGGCATGGTGCTGGTCGGGCGGGCGGTGAGTGGAACGCCGCACATCCACCGGCCGGAGACATGACCCCGGAGGCGCTGGGCGCCCTCCTCCGGGAAGCGAAGACCATCGCGGTCGTCGGACTGTCGCCCAAGCCGTGGCGGCCCAGCCATCAGGTGGCTCGCTATCTCCAGCGGGCGGGGTATCGGATCGTGCCGGTGAACCCCGGGCACGACGCCGTGCTCGGCGAGCGGAGCTACCCATCGCTCACCGCCGCGGCCGCCGCGCACTCGATCGACGTGGTGGACGTGTTCCGGCGCGGCGAGCTAGCGGGGCCGATCGTGGACGAGGCGATCGCCCTGAAGCCTCGGCTGATCTGGCTGCAAGTCGGCGTGGTGGACCCGGCGGCGGGGGCGCGTGCCGCCGCGGCCGGGATCCCGTGCATCATGGACCGCTGTCTCATGGTCGACCACCAGCAACTGCTCGAGGTGTGATGCGCCGACGGCTCGCAGTCACGGTCATGCGTCGATGAACCCTCGGACACGCCCGCGTCCGACGCTCCTGACGCTCGTTTGCCTGGCCGCTGCCCTCCCGCACCAGGCGACCGCCCAAACCGGGTCCCAGCCCAACCTCGTGCTGACGCTCGCCGCGGGGGTCGCGGACGGCGCCAGTCTGTGGACGGTCCCCCGGCAGCCGTTCTGCCCAGTCTACTCAGGTGGGTCGTGCGCCGGGCCCAGCGACACGTTGCGCCTGGCGCGCGAGCAGAGCTCGAGCATCACCATCGGCGCGGCGGTGAGCTACTTTCCCGCCCCGAGCGTCGGGATCCAAGCCGAGATGGCCTACCTCGGCTTGCCGCTGAGCGACGCCTGCACCGTGCTCAACGCGTCGCCCAGCCAGCCGAGCCGGCAACTGTGTGCCAACATGCAAGGGGCGTCGCATTCCACGGGCGCGATCTCGTTCGCGGCGAGCGCGCTGGTGCGCGCGGCGTCCCGCGGCCAGCTCAGCCCGTACCTGCGCGGCGGGGTCGGACTCGTCACCTTCGATCACAGCCCGATCGAACTCGTGGGTGTCGACAGCGCCGGACCCAACTCGTATCAGGTTTACATCGACGACTCGCCCCAGCGGATCGCTCTGAGCTTCGTCGCGGGCGCGGGCTTCACCGTGGCGCTCGGCCCCGCCTACCGGTTTCGCTTGGAGGCCCGCGACGCCATCACCCGCTTCCAGCGTGTCACCGGCCCATCGGACGCATCGCTCGTCCCCCCCACGGGCGCCAAGTTCTTCCACCACTTCGTACTGACGATGGGACTCGATGTGGTGCTCGAGCACAAGCGGGGGCGCCGCTACTGACCGTGCGCGCCGCCGTCCTCGCCGGCGGCGCCGCCCGCCGCTACGGCGGGCGACCCAAGGGTCTCGTCGAGCTGGGCGGTCGCCGCATCCTCGATCGCGTCGTGGACGCGGTGCAGGCGGTCGTGGGCGAGCCACCACTCCTCGTCGCCAACGCTCCGGACGCACCCACCTGGCGGCCCGATCTCCGCACCATTCCCGACGTCCGTCCGGGGTGCGGCAGCCTGGGAGGCATCTACACCGCCGTCGTCTCCGGCGCGGGGGAGGCGCCCGACGCAGTGCTGTGCGTCGCGTGGGACATGCCGTTCGTCAGCGCCGAGCTGCTGCGGGCGTTGCTGCTCGGGGCGCCGGGCCATGACGCCTTCCTCCCCGAAAGCGATTCGCGCCGCGGCGTGGAGCCGCTGTGCGCCGTCTACGGCCCGGCCTGCGGAGCCGCCATCGAGCGCCAGCTTGCGCGCGGGGACCTCAAGGCGATCGGCTTCCACGCGGACGTCAAGGTCGGTACACTACCCCTCGAGCGGGTCCGCGCTTTCGGCGAGCCTGCCATGCTGTTCTTCAACGTGAACACCCCCGAAGACCTGGAGCAGGCGGAGACCCTTTGGCGGCGACGCGGATGATCTCGATCATCGGCCGCAAGAACGCCGGCAAGACCACGCTGCTGGTCGCCGTGGCCGCGGAGCTCGCGCGCCGCAAGTTCCGCGTCATGACCATCAAGCACGGCACCCATCCGGCCGACCTGGACCAGCGGGGCAAGGACACGTGGCGGCACTGGCACGAAGGGAAAGCCGAGCGCGTCCTGATGGAGGCGCCCGGGGAGCGGGTGCTGTTCGAGCGCACGGCCCAGGAAGCCGATCCGATCGCACTCGCCCGGCGCTACCTCGACGGGGCGGAAATCGTGCTGGTGGAAGGCTTCAAGCGCGCGCGGCTGCCCAAGATCGAGGTGTACCGCCTCGCCGCGGGCCCCGAGCCGATCTTCGACGCGAAGCTGCACCAGTCGGGCGAGTGGGTCGCGATGGTCACGGACAATCCGGCCTACCGTGCCGAGTTCCCGGTGTTCCGCTTCTCGGACACCGCGTGGCTGGTGACCCTGGCGAACCTCGCGTGGGACCGGGCCAAGATCCTCGCGCCATGACATGCTGACCCCGACGGAAGCGGCTCGGACCATCCTCGACCATGTGGCGCCGCTCCCGACCGAGCGCCGGGCCCTGAAGGAGGCGCTCGACCTAGTGCTGGCCGAGGACGTACGCAGCCCGATCGATCTGCCAGCCTCGGATAACTCGGCGATGGACGGCTACGCCGCGCGTGCGGCCGACGTCGCCGACGCGGGGCGTGGGAGCAGTGTGACGCTGACGGTGATCGAGAGCGTTCCCGCGGGGCGATTCCCCACTAAGACCGTCGGCCCGGGCGAGGCGACCCGCATCTTCACCGGCGCGCCGCTCCCCGCCGGCGCCGACAGTGTGATCCGTCAGGAGGACACGGAGCCGCTCGCCGGTGGCCGCGTAGTCGTGCGCGATGGTCGGGACGCCGGGAAGAACCTCCGCCGGCGCGGCGAAGACATCCGCAAGGGCGACGTCGCGCTGTCCGCGGGCGCCGCGCTCGGCCCCGCCCAGCTGGGCGTACTCGCGTCGATCGCCCACGGCACCCCGCTGGTGCACCGACCACCGCGCGTCGCGTTCATGGGGTCCGGGGACGAGATCGTGGACCTGGATCGGACCGCGGAGATCCTCGCCGGCCAGAAAACGGCGACGTCCAACTCCTACACATTGTTCGGGATGATCCGGCGGGCTGGCGCCATGCCGCTCGACCTGGGCGTGGCCCGCGATACCAAGGAAAGCCTGCGGGACCATCTCACGGGCGCGGCGGACGCCGACCTGCTCATCACTACCGCGGGCGTGAGCGTCGGGGAGCACGACCTGGTGCGCGAAGTGCTCCGCGAGCTCGGCTGCGACATGAAGCTGTGGCGCATCGGGATGCGCCCGGGCGCACCCGTCGGGTTCGGGCTGCTCGCGGGGAAGCCGTGGATCGGGCTGCCGGGCAACCCCGTGAGCACGATGGTCACGTTCGAGCTGTTCGTGCGGCCCGCGATCCGCAGGATGCTGGGGCACGCACTACCGTTCCGCCGCACCGTGCCGGTGTGCGTAGGCGAGCCCATCGCCCTGGGTCCCCGGCTACGGCACTTCCTGCGCGCTGTTGTCAAGCCGGAAGGCGCCGGCGGGGGACTGGTGGCGCGCTTGACGGGCCCGCAGGGTTCCGGCATCCTCACGTCCATGGCCCGCGCCAACGCGCTGTTGATCGTGCCGGAAGACCGGCCCGCGGTCGCCGCTGGGGAAACGCTCGCGGCGCTGCTGCTGGATGATCCTCACCACGTCGCCGAGGCACCCTTCTAGGTGGCCGGCCACCCGCAGCTGAATCGCGGGCTCCGCCTGCTCGGAGCCCTGGCGTTGATCGGGCTGGTGCACTGGTTGAACCTCAAGACACCGCCCGCGTTCCGCCTCGACGCCCTGTACGTCATCCCGGTGTTGCTGGTGGCCTGGCACGAAGGTCTCGGGTGGGGCATCGGGTTCGCGGGGGCTACGTCGCTGCTGCGGTTCCTGGTCGGCATCGACCAGATGCCGGCGGAAACGCCGATGGTGGCCCGTCTCGTGAACGAGCTCGCGTACCTCGCGGTCGTAGCCGTCGCGATCACGGGGCTGTCCCAGTTACGCCGCATGCAAGCCCAGCTCCAGCTGCTCGCCACGCACGACCCACTCACCAATGTGCTCAACGCGCGCGCCTTTTCGAATGAACTGGCCCAGGAGCTGAGCCGGAACCGCCGTTACGGCCGGCCGCTCGCGTTGATCTATCTGGACTTGGACGACTTCAAGGCCGTCAATGACGCGCACGGTCACGCCACCGGCGACGCGGTGCTGCGCCTTGTGGCCGACGCCATCCAGGGCGCGGTGCGCCAGGCCGACCTGGTGGGCCGCCTGGGCGGGGACGAGTTCGCCGTGCTGATGCCTGAGACCGAAGGCACCGTCGCCCACGCGGCCGCTAATCGGCTCGCCGGCGGGATCCGGACGGTGTTCCGCGGCACGCCGTCCGTCACCGCCAGCATCGGCGTCGTGTCGGTCACCGGGAGCGAGGCGGGCACCGACGAGCTGTTACGTAAGGCGGACCAGGCGATGTACCAGGCGAAGCGCGGTGGCAAGGACCGAGTGGTGCAGGTGGTCCTGTGACGAGCCTGAGCGGCTAGCTCAGCGGCCGGCGGTGGGCGCTATCCCTCTGGGAAGCGAAGGCCATCCGGTGTGATGCGAAACCCTTCCGCGGGGGAAATGCGGCGGTCCGCCCCAGAGTTCCGCCGATTGGTTACGCGGCGATCGGCACCGTTGCGGCGCTCGAACGGAACCGGGATCGATTCACGTCGCCGCTCGCTCACGATGCGGCGCCCGAGATCCCGCCGGCGATCCCAACCACGCCGTCGAGGGTGCTCCCGAGACTGCTCTCGCAGGATATGGTCGTTTGCCACGTGAAGCCCCTTCCCCAGCTTGCCTTGGACCGCGCCTCTCGAGCCCCCACCTCATATGCCGGCCGTGCATAACCGGGGCCACTTCTTGGCCTGCCAGCTTGATAGGCTATCTCGTTACTGTGATTGTGGTTGTCGTGTGACCCAAGAATTGGGTCGCAGGCTCGTTGCACTAAGATTGTGCCGCCGGTTCCACCACTGATGCAGCGCCGCCAACGCAGCGCGGCGCTGGGCCGGGGCCTACATCCGCTTGTACTTGGGCCCACTGCCTCCCTCCCGCGGAGTCCAGCGGGGTCCCAGTATGTCCGTCGCTTTACAATCGACGCAGTTCGGTGCGTTCACCCGCAGCGTCCCATCCACCCTTTCATAAACACCCGCGGGGCACATGTGCGCGTAGAACGTCGCCGCATCGGGCGGCACGTCCGGTCCCACGATCAGGTGCGTGGGGGTCGTGTCGCGTGTCGTGTTGCCGGACTTGAAGACGCCGTCCACCTTGCTGAAGGTGAGCGTGCCATCCGCGACGCGCGGCTCGTCGCGCCCCGCCCCCCCCGCCAGCCCGGTGCGGCGCGGCACCGCGGCGTCCGGCTGCATTGCGATCTTGCGGCTGGGAAACCGCCCTCCAGTGAGCGTCATCAGCCCGGCCTTAAGCCCGCCGGTGTAGAAGCCGTCCTTGAAGGCGAGCCGCATGTTCCGGGTGCGGTACAGGTCCTGCATGATGAAGGACGCATTCACCGCGCGATCGTACTCAGCGAGCTGAACGGCCGACGCCTGCTCGCTCCGCAGCGCGGCGAAGATAGCGCGCGCCGCGAGGATCCCCGACTGCACCGCGTAGTGGATCCCCTTGAGCGACGGCACGTCCACGAAGCCAGCCGAGTCGCCGAGGATCAAGACGCCGTCGCCCGAGCGCCGCGCCGGCACCGAGTAGTAGCCGCCCTCGGGAATGGTCTTCGCGCCCCACTCGACCATTTCCCCCCCATCGAGGTAGCGGCAAAACAGGGGGTGGAGCTTCATGCGCTGAAACAGGCTGTGGATGTCGAGCGTCCCATCCCGGTAGTCGAGTCCCACCACGAGTCCGAGCGCGACGAGGTTCGGCGCGAGCGGGTAGAGGAAGCTTCCCCCGAAGGCATCGCGCGGCAGCGGCCAGCCGAGCGTGTGGACGATCCTGTCGAGCGGCCGCTTGGTTTCCCAGATCTCTTTGACGCCGAGCGCGAAGATCTGCGGGTTCTCCGCCGGCACCTGCTGCCACTCGGACCACGCCTGCGACAGCATGCCCCGCGTCCCCTCGGCGAGCGCGGTGACTTTGGCGACGAGGTCGTTTGGGGCTACGTAGTTCGCGAGCGGCCGCCCGTCCCGGTCGAGCCCTGCGGCCGCGGTGCGGACACCCACGACGCGCTGACCCTCCACGAGGAGGCTGGCCGCGGGGAAGCCCGTGAACAGGTTCACGCCCAAAGCTTCGGCCTGTTGGCCCAGCCAGCGGACGATCTCGCACAGCGAGGCGACGTAGTTGCCCTTGTTGCGCATGGTTGGCGGGGTCGGAAGGCGCAGTCGGCCTTCGGCCGTCAGCAGATACACCGCTTCTTTGCGAACCGGCGCGCGGAATGGAAAGTCCGAATCGGGCAGCCCGGGGAACAGCTCGCGAAGCGCTCGCGGGTTGACCACCGCTCCCGAGAGACAATGCTCGCCCAGGGCCGCCGCCTTCTCCAGCACTCCGATGTTCAGCTCCGCGCCCCCCCCCCGCTTGGCGAGATTTGCCAACTCGATCGCGCACGCCAGCCCCGCCGGTCCCGCGCCGACGATCAGCACGTCGAGCTCCGTCCGGTCGCCGGCGCCCGGAGAACCGTGCTTGAGAATCAGTCGGTCCGTCGGCAGCGGCGGCTGATAGACCGCCGGAACGAACGGCTCCCTGCTCGCTGCTCGCTCAGCCATGTAGCTTCTTGATCTCTTCGGTCAGTTTCGGAACCACCTCGAACAAATCGCCCACGACCCCGTAGTCGGCCACCTTGAAGATCGGCGCGTCCCTATCCTTGTTGATCGCGACGATCACCTTCGACGTGCGCATCCCGGCCAGGTGCTGGATCGCGCCCGAGATGCCGACCGCGATGTATAGGGTGGGGCTCACGGTCTTCCCGGTCTGGCCCACCTGGTCGGCGTGTGCCCGCCAGCCCGCGTCCACGACGGCGCGCGAGGCGCCGACTGCGGCGCGCCCCCCGAAGGCGGCCGCGAGCTGCTCCAGCAGCTTGAAGTTGGCGGGCTCCCTCAAACCGCGGCCGCCCGAGATCACGATCGCTGCCTCGGCGACGTCGAGCGCGCCCGCCGCGGCGTGCTTGATGCCCGTGACGACGACACGACCTACCGGTGCGTCCACCGCTGCTGTCTCGGCGCTTCCCGCGCGGGGGCGCTGCACGGCAGTGAACACGTTGGGTCGGAGGGAGACGATTGCCGGCCGCGCCGTCAGCTTGAGCTTGAGCAGTGCCCTCCCCGCGTAGACGGGATGGACCACCGTCACGGCACCGCCCTCGACGGCGATGTCCGTGATGTCCTGCGCGAGCGGGACTCCCAGCCGGGCAGCGACGCGGGGGGCAAGGTCGCGCCCCGTCGCGCTCGCCGCGAAAACGACCGCCCCGTACCCGCCCGCCTTCGCTCGGTCGGCGATCACGCGTGCGTGGCCCTCCGGGGCGTAGTGCCCGAAGGCAGGGTTGGTGAGCGTGATCACCTTGTCCGCCCCGAATCCGCCGAGCTGGTCCGCACCCGCCACCGTGCCGGCGGCGATCACCAGCGCATCGACGCGGGCGCCCCCCCCGCCTTGGCCGAGCGCGTCGGCCAGCCGCCGCGCGCCGGTGACGACTTCGTTCGAGACCTTGCGTAGCGTGCGCTCGCGCTGCTCCAGCACGGCGAGGACGTCGTTCACAGCACCTTCGCCTCGTCGCGCAACAGCCGGAGCAGCTCCGGCACTGCTGCGGAGCCCTCCCCCACGACCCTGCCATCCTTGCGCTGTGGCGGCGGGCTCAGGGCCAGGACTTCCAACGACCCCGCCCCGAGCGCCGTGGGTTTGACCTCAAGCGGCTTTTTCTTTGCTGCCATGATGCCCTTCAAGGCGGGATAGCGCGGCTCGTTGAGTCCCTTGTCGGTGGTGAGCACGGCTGGCAGGGGGAACTCCACCACCTCCACGCCGCCCTCGATCTCCCGTTCGGCGGTGCCCTTGCCGCCGGCGATCTCCAGGTGGGCGATAGCGGTCACGCACGGCAGATCGAGCAGTTCCGCCACCATGGGGCCGACCTGATGGTTGTAGTCGTCGATCGCCATCTTGCCGAACAGGACGAGATCGTAGGCACCGGCCTTGAGCTCGGCCCCGAGTGCCCGTGCGACCTCGAGCCCGTCCGCGGGAACGCGATCGGCCTGCAGCAGGATGCCCCGGTCGGCGCCCATGGCGAGCGCGGTGCGGATCGTCTCTTGCGCGGCCGGGGGGCCGAGCGACACGATGACGACCTCACCGGCACCGGCGTGCTCTCTGCGCCGCAGGGCCTCCTCGACCGCGAATTCGTCGTACGGGTTGAGGATAAACTTGACGCCCGCCTCGTCGAGCGACTTGCCATCCGAGGCGATCTTGACGCGGGTCTCGGAATCGGGGACCCGCTTCACGCATACGGCGATCTTCATGCGGGAGTCATCAGCTTCGGTTGTCAGTCGTCAGATCCGCCGCAAGGCGCAAGCCGCAAGCGGCTCATAGTTGTAAGTGCGCAAGAAAGCAAACTTGGCCACTTGCCTCTGGCAACCGCTTGCGGCTTATGGCTTACGCCTTCAGAAGTCCGTACTCACGCTGAGCTGTAGGTGTCGCGGCAATCCCGGCGTCACCCAGCGCTGGATGGGAGCACCGGGCAGCGTCGGATTCGGCGCGTAGGTCCCGAAGCTCACGTACCGGCGGTCGAGCACGTTGCGCACCATCCCGCGCAGCTCGAACTCGCGCCAGTCGATCGTCAGCGACGCGTCGGCGACGGCATATTCGGAAAGCCGCCGCGTGGCGTTCGCTTCGTCGCCGCGCAACCACTGGCGCCCGACGTAGCGAGCGTCGATCCCCGCGCGGATCGAGGGGCGACAGCACGTGGCTCGCCCGGTCACCGGGAACGAGATCCCGGCATTGGCACGGTGGTCCGGCACGAGCGGCAGGACGTCCCCGGGGCGCACCGTCTCGCCCGCCGGATCGCGCGTGGTGGCGAGCACGGCGGTGGTTTGGTACGTCGCGACCGTGTAGCCGTAGTTCGCGTACACGCGCAGGCCGCTGGGGGCGGTCCATTGTAGCGCCAGCTCGAGGCCGTTGCGCCGCGTCCCGCCGATGTTCTGAAAGTAGCCCCCCGTGACGCTGGAGGCGATGAAGAAGATGTCGTCCCGCACGCGCGTCGAGTACACGTTGGCGCTCGCCTCGAGGCTGGGGTGCGACGCGTGGTAGCGCCAGCCCAGCTCGGACGTCGTCGCTACAACGGGCCTGAGGGCGGGATCGGGGCCGAGGGCGAACGGCAGCGGACAGGCAGCGGCGGGGTCGGCGCACCCGATTTCCACGACGGCGGGCGCGCGGAACCCGCGGGAGAGCGAGGCGAACAGCTCATGCCCGTGCCATCCCGACCACGCCAGACCGACCCGCGGGCTGAGGCGGCGATAGATGTTGAGGCCGTTCTGTGCCGGATCGACCAAGTCCTCCAAGGGCACGCGGATCCAGTCGTAGCGCGCCGCCAGCGTCGTCGTGAGCCCGGGCACGATCTCGAGGGTGCCGCCCGCGAACCCGCCCGCGTCCGCCTGGTTGGTGCGCACCGACTCGGCGAGCGAGTCGGGGCCGGCGCCGCCCTTCACCGCAAAGATGCGGACCCCGGTGTTCAGGTAGTCGGCGTCCGCGCCGGCGAGCCAGCGCAACTCGCGCCCGATCAAGTGAACCTTTCCCGACAGCTGGACCGCGCCGCCGCCGATGCGCGTGCGGGTGAGCTGGCGCGAATCCTCGCCCACGAAGTTGACGTTGAACTGCTCGCCGTTGAGCGAGCGCCCGAACGCGTTCAGCGCGAGCTGCATCCGACCGAGCAGTCGCTGCGCGTTCACGATCACGAGGTGTGCCTGCGGTGCGAAGTAGTCGCCGCTCGTGAAGTTCACCCGGGGGCTCGCCGCCGCCACGCTGTCCGGCAGGCTCCCCGCTTGGAGGATCCGGTTGTCCGCCCCCGAGTAGCTGAGCGTCGCATCCCAGGTGCCGTTCAGGAGCCCGACCTTGGCGAACAGCGTGGCGATGCGACTCTGTGTCGCGTCGCGCCAGCCGGCTTCGCGCTCGTAGCGCGCACCGAGGTAATAGTCCCACGGGCCGGCGCGCGCGCCCGCGTGCGCCTTGAGCTCGTAGCGGCCGAAGCTCCCGGCGGAAGCTTCGATCTCGCGACCTGCCGGGCTGGTGCCCCGGCGCGTCACCAGGTTCACCGCGGCGCCGAGCGCGTTGCGTCCCAGCAGTACGGACGGCCCGTACACGACCTCCACCCGCTCAACGTCTTCGAGCGGCAACAGGTCGAAGTTCACCTCGTGGGCGTCCGGCTCGTTGGCGCGTACCCCGTCCACGTACACCGTGACGCCCTGGGGCAGCCCGATCACCGGCGACACCTGAAACCCGCGCAGGCTGACGTCGAGCTGGCCGGTCGCGCCGAGCTCGTCGGACGTCGTCACGCCCGGGAGCTGCTCGAGCGCGTCCGCGAGCGAGCGCACGCCCCGGGCGTCCAGATCCCCGGCATTCAGGGTCGCGGTGCGGCCGGTAAGCCCGCGGGCGAGCTCGCGCACCGTGGGGAGTCGGACGCCGGTGACGACGACCGGGGCGAGGGTGTCGGTGGGAACGGAGTCGGGCTGCTGGGCGCGGGCGGGGGAAGCGAGTAGGGCGAGCACCAGCGCGCCCGCCAGCAATTGCGGATTGCGGATTGCGGATTGCGGATTCGAAGGTCGGGCATCCAATGCGCAATCCGCAATCGCCAATCCGCAATCAGTTAAACGCATTCAGCCCCGTAATCTCCTGCCCCAAGATGAGCGTGTGGATGTCGTGCGTCCCCTCGTAGGTGTACACCGACTCGAGGTTCGCGAGGTGGCGCATCGCCTGATACTCGGCGAGGATGCCGTTGGCTCCGAGCAGACGCCGGGTTTCGCGCGCAATGTCGGTCGCGATGTTCACGTTGTTGCGCTTGGCGAGGGAGACTTGTTGCGGCGTCACCTTCCCCTGGTCTTTGAGGCGTCCGAGCTGCAGGCAGAGCAGCTGCGCCTTGGTGACCTCGGTGAGCATCTCGGCGAGCCTCGCCTGCTGCAGCTGGAAGCCCCCGATCGGCTTCCCGAACATCACGCGGGTCTTGGCATAGCCCACCGCCTCGTCGTAGCACGCCATCGCCGCCCCCACGGCGCCCCACGCGATGCCGTAGCGGGCCTGCGTAAGGCACAACAGCGGGGACTTGAGGCCGCCCGACTTGGGCAACAGCGCGTCCTTCGCCACGCACACATCCTGTAGAACGAGCTCGCTCGTGTCGCTCGCGCGCAGCGAGAGCTTGCCCTTCTGATCTTGCGCGGAGAAGCCGTTCGCGTCGGTGGGGACGATGAAACCGCGGATCGACTCGACGTCGTCCGGCTTGCCGGTCTTCGCCCAGACGATCGCTACCTGCGCGGTCGAACCGTTGGTGATCCACATCTTGGCGCCGTTCAGGATCCAGCCGCTCTCCGACTCTCGCGCGACCGTGATCATCCCGGCGGGGTTCGACCCGTAGTCAGGCTCCGTGAGCCCGAAACAGCCGATCACCTCCCCCGAGGCCATCTTGGGCAGCCAGTGCCGCTTCTGCTCGTCCGAGCCGAAGGCGTGGATCGGATACATGACGAGCGCCCCCTGCACCGAGGCGAACGACCGCACGCCCGAATCGCCGCGCTCGAGCTCTTGCATGATCAGCCCGTAGGCGACGTTGTTGAGCCCGGCGCAGCCGTACTCCTCGGGCAGATTGGCGCCGAACAGCCCGAGCTCCGCCATCTGCGGCACCAAGTGCTTGGGGAACCCGCCCGCGAGGTAATGCTCGGCTATCACAGGCATCAGGTTGTCATCCACCCACTGGCGCACCGTGTCGCGCACGGCGCGCTCCTCCTCGGACAGCAACCCGTCGACGTCGTAAAAATCGACGCCCTGGAACTTGGTCATGTGAGCCTCAGGAAACAGTGTGTCGTCGCGCGGCGATCAGTGCAGTCACCAGACGCCAAGCCGCAAGCGGTTTCCAGTCACAAGTTGGCAGGGCGCGCTCAACTTGCAACTCTCGAACTGAAGACCGCTTGCGGCTTGGCGTCTGACAGCTCAACTGGCGACCGGAACCTGTTGCACTGGCGCCTGACGGCTAGAGCGGGCGAAGGCGAACGTATCCGACGCCCGGAACTTGCCCCGCTCCGTTTCCCAGCGGAACACGGTGATGTGAACGGCGGAGGGCTCGATGGTCACGAAGTTGAAGCTCGACGGGCGCCCGCCCCGCGTGCGGGTGCAGAGCGTGCTGGCGGTCGAGACCACCACGCGCCCCTGCAGCATGTCCGCGCCCTCCTGGTGGTCGTGGCCGCACAGCACCAGCTCCGCGCCCGACTCCACGATGCGCCGCTGCGCCTGGCGCCAGCGGGCGAGCCCCATGCGGCCGGAGATCTCCCCCCGCAGCACGTTGTGGTGGATCACGAGGACCCGCGCCTGATCAGGAGGCGCGGCGGCGAACAGTTGCTTCACCCGCTGCAGCTCGCCCTTTGGGAGGTGCCCCTTCACCGCGAGGTCGCGCACCCGGAACGTGAGCGAGCCCCAGGCGACCCCGTGCGACGTGAGCGCGCCCGCGATGACCGCGCCCTGCAGTGTGAGCGTCGGGGCGAGGTCCGAGCCAAAGTACTGCACGTACTTGCGATACAACGCGTCCTTGGCGAACGGAACGAGCGGCCGGGTCCACCACTGCACGTCGTGATTCCCCGGCATCAGGTGCACCGGGGCGGTCTCTCGGGCGAGCTGCGCGAACGCCCGCGCCCGCTGCAGCTCGCCGTGTCGGGCGCGCTGCGACAGGTCGCCGGCGATCACGATCGCATGGGGCCGCAGGTCCGGGATCATTTTCTCGAGCGCCTCGATCTGCCGGATGTCGGCGAAGCCGCCGAAATGCAGATCGGCAAGATGGAGCAGCTGGACGGTCACGATTCCGCCTGCACGGTATAGGTGAGCGTGGCGGCGCCGTTGGCGGGCACCGGCAGCCGGAACCGGACCTCCGTCGCGGACAGCTTCTCGGCGGGGACGCTACTCTCTACGATGTGCCACGTCCCGTAGTGGGATTCGCGCACGTCTACCGTGACGGCCTCCGGCTTCGCGTTGCTGATCGTCACTCTGTACGCCGCGGTGATGCGCTGCCGCGCCGCCAGGCCGCGCTTGGGCGGCGGGATCTGCTCCTGATTGTAATCAGTCTGCACCCGTTCGGCCGTCACGTCGAACGCCTCTCCCGACTGCACCCGCAGGTCGCGCCCCGGTGCCGTATGGTCGCTCCGCGCCTCGCCCACCAGCTGCACCCGACCGCCCGAGTCCGCCTGGTACAGCTGCACCGTGCCGCCGGGGAGCGGCCGGTCCCCGAACGCCGTCCCGCGAGCCCGCTTGAGTGTGTACCACACCTGCACCGGCACCCGATTGGGCTCGGTGGGCATCGGCCCAAAGAAGCCGCGCCACGGAAGCACGCCCGGGACGACGAACTCCTGGGTGTAGGCGACCGTGGCGCGCGGGAACAGCGCGGTCGTGACCGGCATCCCCGGTGCGAACGAGACTCGACCCGGGAGCTGGTACACGTGGGCTTCGCCGACCGCCTGCTCGCTCGCGACGGCTGCCTCCTCCCGAACCTCCATGGCGGCAACGCCTCGTGCGACGTAGTCGAACTTAGGCTGCGGGGTGCGCGGCGCCCGGTTGATCGACCCGGCCACGATCTGCACGTCGGTCGAGTCCGCGCGCAGGCTCTGGGAAACGATCGTCGCCGCGCCCGACACGGCGGCGCGCTCCGCCCCGCCGAGCACCACCTGGTACACCGCCTCCCAGCGGGCGCCTTCGGTCGCATAGGCGAGCTCGGTCCTCGGTCGCGCGCGCGCCGCCTCCAACACGACCACGTCTTCCGGCGCCGTGCGGACGAGCTCCGCGGGAAACAGCGGCTCGCCCGGCTCCGACAGCAGCAGACGTCCATCGGAGAGCCGGTACTGGGGCGGCGCGACCCGTAGCACCGTGGCGCGCACCGTGTCCCCCTTCGTCCGCACGAACGACAGGGTTTGTCCGAGCGCGCTTTCCAGGGCGGCGCCGCGCTCGGTGGGAGGACGCAGCACGGCGGACACGAGCGCGACGCTGGTATCCGGCGAGAACAGGGTCGCGGGGTCCAGGCCTTGTAGCCTGAGCGTCAGCGTGTTGCGCCCCTTCTCCAGCGCCTGCGGCAGGGTGCGCCGCACCACCACCCGGCCGTCAGAGTAGATGGACAGCGACGTCTGGGCGGCAAGCGGCCCCACGACGGCCAGTCCTGCGAGCACGGGCAACGTGCGACGTGCGACGTCCAACGTCATCGTAACCATTCCAGCGCGACCCTCTTTGCGATGCGATAGGTCAGGAGATACCACACCCCCACGGCGACCGCTCCCACAACCCTGGCGGTCGCCTGCCAGGTCGTGGGCACGGACTTGAGCGTCAGCATCACGTACCCCGCGAGCAGTAACGTAGTGACCAGTGCCACGAGACGCCCTATACGTGACGCTCTTCTCGTGACGATTTGCACACACCTGGCGCAAACGTCGCCCACCGCGATGCCCGTGGTGAGCTCGCCGCAGCGCGCGCAGGGGTGGCTAGAGCCGCCGGGCCACGGCCCGAGCGAACTCGGTGGTCGAAGCACTGCCGCCCAGGTCCTTGGTCCGGACGTTGTCCTTCACGATGGCGGTCTCGAGGGCGCCTCGCAGCCGGTTGGCGGCGTCGAGCTCGCCGATGTGGTCGAGCAGCATCGCCGCCGCGAGCATCTGTGCCGACGGGTTGGCGATCCCTTGTCCCGCGATGTCGGGCGCGGAGCCATGCACCGCCTCGAAGATCGCCGCGGTCTCCCCGATGTTCGCCCCCGGGGCGAGTCCCAGCCCCCCCACCAGCCCGGACGCCTCGTCCGACAGGATGTCGCCGAACAGGTTGGTCGTCACGATCACGTCGAACTGCGCCGGGTTGATCACGAGCTGCATCGCGGCGTTGTCCACGATCTTGTCGTCCGAGGCGATCTGCCCCTGATACTCCTGCGCGATGAGCCGCGCGGTCTCGAGGAACAGCCCCGAGGTCGCCTTGAGGATGTTCGCCTTGTGCACGACGGTCACTTTCTTGCGCCCGTGCTGTTTGGCGTACTCGAACGCGTAGCGGACGATCCGCCGGCAGCCGTCGCGTGTCATCACCGACGTCGCCTGCGCGAGTGCCTTGGGATCGCCTCCGACCTTGAACGTACGGTCCATCCCGACGTACAGCCCCTCGGTGTTCTCGCGCACGATCACGAGATCCACGTTCTGGTAGCGGCCGCCGGGCACGATCGACTTGACCGGGCGCACGTTGGCGTAGAGCTCGAACTCCTGGCGCAGCGCCACGGTCACCGACCGATAGCCCTCTCCCACCGGCGTCGTCAGCGGGCCCTTGAGCGCGAGCCCGGTGCGGCGGATCGAATCGAGCGTGGCGGCGGGCAGCGGGGTGCCGGCCTTCTCGATGGCACTCATGCCACCGTATTCCTCGTCCCAGGCGATCTGTACCCCGAGGGCGTCCAGCACGTGAAGCGTCGCCTGCGTGATCTCGGGCCCGATGCCATCGCCTGCGATCAGCGTCGCCTCCCGTGTCACGGCAGCCCCGGCGTGAGGCTCTTCACCGCCCGCGTGAGCGCCGACCAGGGATCGGCGCCGTCCCCCCGCGCGACCGTCCGGAACCCGACCCTCCCCATGCGTACATCAACTAGGACCACCGAGAGCTCGGCGGTGCCCACCTGGCCCGTCTGACCAGGTGACCGCCGAAACACCAACGCCGCTGGTACGAAGGCGTAGCGGCCGCCGTTGCCCCCCAACGCCACGAGGGTGCGCAGCTCGCTGCGCAGCGGGTCCGGCACGCTCGTGATGGCGGGCGCCCGCAGGATCGCGGTACCCATCTGGTCAGGATCCGGTGCGATCCCGGGGGCCCGGCGCGCCGCGCGCCGTAACTCGTCGGGGAGCGTCCAGGTCACCTCCGGCGCGCGCGTCTTGAGCAGCGTACCGATCACGCTGTCGGCCCGCGTGAGCACCGCCCGGCGGTCCGCCAGCAGTGCCTGCCAGCGCAGCGTGTCCTCCGCGGCCACCAACGTGAGCGGCAGCAGGCTCACCTGTTGGGCGGCGAGCCCGGCGGTGGGCAGCGGCTGGGTGGGCGCGGGAGTTTCGGCGTGCTGCTTACCGCCGCATCCGGCCAACAGCGCCACCACGACGCCGCATCGCGCACCACGCACTAAGCTTTTGATTTGTAAGGGATTAGTCACGGCGCCCAATATCGTGAGCGCGCGCGGGTTTTTCAAGAAGCGAGCGTCAGCCCACCGTCCACGACGATCACTTGGCCGGTGATGTGTCTTGCCGCCTCACTGCACAGGAACGCGATCACGCGCGCTACGTCTTCCGGCTCGGCGACCCGCCCCAGCACCGACTCGTGCTCCGCCCGCTCCAGCACCTCGCGCGGCAGCGTGGAAAGGAGCTCGGTTTTGACGAATCCCGGGGCGACGGCGTTGACGTTGACGTTGGACGGGCCGAGGTCTACGGCGGCGGCCTTGGTGAGGCCGATCAGCCCTGCCTTGCTCGCCGCGTAGTTGGCGATTCCGAACCCCGGCCGGAAGGCCTGGTGGCTCGCGACGTTCACGATCTTGCCGTAGCGCTGGGCACGCATCTGCTGAGCGACGAGCTGAATGCAGTTGAAGGCGCCGGTGACGTTGGTGTCCAGTACTTCCTGCCACGCCTCCGGCTCGAGCCGCCACAGCGCGCCGTCGTGGGTCACGCCGGCGTTGTTCACGAGGTAATGCACCCCGCCCAGCCGCTCGCGCACCTTGGCGACGAAGGCCTCGACCTCGTCGTGGCTGCGCACGTCACAGCGGGCGCAGTACACCGGTACCCCCAGGGCGCGGATGGCGGTTTCGGTCAGGAGCGCCTGGGCGGCGACGTCGCGCCCGGGGAGCTCGACGTAGTTGATAGCCACGGCCACGCCGCGCTGGGCGAACTCGAGGGCCGTGGCGCGCCCCAGGCCCGTGGCGCCGCCCGTGACGATCGCCACCCGGCCCTGCACCGTCTCGGCCAGGCGTTGCGGCTCGGGACGCGCCTCGGTCGCCGGCGCCCCTGCTGCCGCCCCCCGGGACGCGAGGCTCCACGTCGCTTGAGTGGGTGTCAAGATTTCGAACCTATGTTCGAAATTGAACATCGGCAAGGCACGGCGTAACTTAGGCCCCATGACACGGCTCGCCTCGATCCTCCTGTGGGGCGGGATCTCAGCCCTGGGCGCCGGCGCATTCGGGGTCCTCGCCTTGAGCCGGGGGGAGACCCTCAGCGCTGCCTGGCTGCTCACTGCGGCCGTCTGCACCTACGCCGTGGCCTATCGGTTCTACTCGAAGTTCCTCGCCGCCCGCGTGTTCGGCCTCGACGACCGGCGCGCCACCCCCGCCGAGCGCTGCAACAATGGCCGCGATTACGTCCCGACCAACAAGTGGGTGCTGTACGGGCACCACTTCGCCGCGATCGCGGGCGCGGGGCCGCTGGTGGGGCCGGTGCTCGCCGCCCAGTTCGGGTTCCTGCCGGGTACGCTGTGGTTGGTGATCGGGGTCGTGCTGGGAGGCGCAGTCCAGGATTTCACGATTCTGTTCTGCTCGCTGCGGCGGGACGGCAAGTCGCTGGGACAGATGGCAAAGGAGGAGATCAACCACTCGGCCGGCATCACGGGAATGTTGGCCGTGTTGTTCATCATGATCATCCTGCTCGCGGTGCTGGCGTTGATCGTGGTGAACGCGCTGAAGGCATCGCCGTGGGGGCTGTTCACGATCGCCTGCACCGTCCCCATCGCGCTGCTCATGGGCTGGTGGATGAAGCGGTGGCGCCCGGGCAAGGTCGGGGAAGCCTCCATAGCGGGGGCTGTGCTGCTGCTTGGCGCGCTGGTCGCGGGGGGGTGGGTGGCGGCGCAGCCGCACCTCGCCTCCGCCTTCACGCACACCGCGACGGCGATCACCTGGATGATGGTCGCCTACGGGTTCGTCGCCTCGGTGCTTCCGGTATGGATGCTGCTCTGCCCACGGGACTACCTGTCCACCTTCCTCAAGATCACCACGATCCTCGTGCTGGCCCTTGCGATCCTGGTGATTCTGCCGCCGCTCAAGATGCCCGCGCTCACCCCCTTCGCGAGCCTGGGAGAGGGGCCCGTGTTCGCGGGGAAGCTGTTCCCGTTCGCCTTCATCACGATCGCCTGCGGGGCGATCTCGGGGTTCCACTCGCTCGTCGCGTCGGGCACCACGCCCAAGATGATCGCCCGCGAGTCGGATGCCCGGTTCATCGGGTACGGCGGCATGCTGATGGAGTCGTTCGTCGGGGTCATGGCTATGATCGCGGCCTGCACGCTCGACCCAGGCGTGTATTTCGCGATGAACACCACGCCCACCGGCCTGGCGCAAGCGTCGCAGGTCTTGAGCCAGGCGGGATTCGTCGTCACGCCGGACATCATGCACCAGCTCGCGGCCCAGATGGGAGAGCAGACGCTCATCGCGCGTTCGGGGGGGGCGCCGTCCCTCGCCGTGGGGATGGCGCAGATCTTCGCGAGCGTGAGCTCCGCGCTCGGCGGCAGGACGCTCACGGCGCTGTGGTACCACTTCGCGATCATGTTCGAGGCGTTGTTCATCCTCACGACCATCGACACCGGCACGCGCGTCGGCCGTTTCATGCTGCAGGAGATCGTGGGCCACGTCTGGCCCCGGTTCGGGGAGACGTCGTGGTATCCCAGCGTACTGGCCTCGAGTGCCGTGATCGTGGCTGGGTGGGGCTACTTTCTCTATCAGGGCGTGGTCGACCCGCTGGGTGGGATCAACTCGCTGTGGCCGCTGTTCGGGATCTCGAACCAGCTGCTCGCCGCCGTGGCGCTGTGCGTCGGCACCACGATCCTCATCAAGATGGGGCGGCAGCGGTTCGCCTGGGTCACACTTACGCCGCTCGCCTGGCTCGTGACGGTCACCATGACGGCCGGCTGGCAGAAGGTCTTCTCGGCCGATCCGAAACTCGGCTTCCTCGCCCACGCTGCGTCGCTCACGGGGTCCACTCTTCCGGGCGCCCAGCGGCTGGTGTTCAACGACCGCCTGAACACGTTCGTGGCGCTGTTGTTCATGACGGTGGTCACCGTGCTCATCGTGACGTCGGTGCGGGAATGGTGGCTGGTCTTGTCGAAGCGCAAGGTGGCGGTGGTGCATGAAGCGCCGTTCGTGGAGAGCGCGTATGCGGCTGGTGACTGACGGCGGCAGCGGGCGGCAGAAGGCGGCACAGGGCGGCACCGGTTGGCGCCACGCCCTGCGCCGGATGTTCGGCATGCCCGACTACGACGCGTATCTCGAGCATTGCCGCGCGGCTGGGCACGAGCCACCGTCGAAGGGAGAATACCTCGCGCAGTTTTTCGAGTCGAAGGGAAAGGGCGTGCGCTGCTGCTAGCCATCACAGAGGGCTCGCGCTTCGGTATCGCGTGGGTCGCGCTGTGCGTAGCGTTCGCCATTCACGTGGCGGACGAAGCGCTCACCGATTTTCTGTCCGTATACAACCCGACGGTGCGCGCGATCCGCGCACGCTTCCCGCTCCTCCCGCTACCCACCTTCACGTTTCGGTGGTGGCTCGGCGGGCTCATCGCGGCCATCGCCATCCTGCTCAGCCTGTCGCCGGCGGCCGGCCGCGGGGAGCGGTGGATGCGACCGGTCGCGTACGCGTTCGGGATCGTGATGGCGGCGAACGGCGTCGCGCACCTCGTGGCGTCGATTTACCAGCGCAAGGCGATGCCGGGCGTGTATTCGGCGCCGCTTATCCTGGCGGCCGCGCTCTATCTGCTCGCGGTGATTTAGCCGCCACCGTCGCCCGACACTCGATCTCCACCCGCGCGCGGCGCTTGATCGAGCAGCGGCCACGCGAGCGCCAGTGCGAGACCGCCCGCCGCGCTCGTGAAGAATGCCGGCCCCGCGCCGTACGCCTGGAACACCGCCCCCAGCCCGATCCCGCCGGCGAGCGCCGCCAGGCCGGTCACCCCGTGGTAGCGGCCGAACCCGCTGCCCTGCCGCGCCCCCGCGGACTGCGCCACCAGCGCCCGCTCGGGGCTTTCCGTGAGGCCGGCCACGACGCCTAGCGCCAGGAACAACGCCCACGCCTGGGCCGCACCCCGCGCCACCGCGAAGCCTCCGGCGATCAAAGCGTACGCCGCCCAGCCGAGCCACATCGTGCGCGTCGGGCCGAGCCGGTCCGAGAGCGCGCCGCCCGTGAAGCTCGTGGACGACCGCACCACGTGCAGCGCCGCCCACAGCAGCGGCACGACCGCCACTGGGACGCCGAGCTGCTGGGACCGCAGAATGATCAGCGTCTCAGGCATGCGGAGGAGGTAGAAAAAGGTGATGGCGAGGAGGGCTGGCGGCAGAGGCCGGTAGCGGGCGGCAGCGGGCGGCATGGTATCGGCAGCCTGTGCCGCCTCTTGCCGCCCATTGCCGCCTCTTGCCGCCCCGTCTTTCACCGCCCACGTCGCCAGCAGCAGCACCACAATCCCCGGTGCCAAGCTCCACGCGATCACGGTCCGCAGGTTCGCCGTCCCAGACGCCAACAACCACCACGCGACGAGCGGCCCCAGCACGGCACCGGCGTGGTCCATGCCGCGCTGCAGCCCGAACGCGTGGCCCCGCAGCTCGGGCGGCGTGACGTCCGCCACCACGGCGTCGCGCGGCGGCGTGCGGATGCCCTTGCCGATCCGGTCCACGACTCGCAGCCCAATCACCTGCCACGCCGCCCCGGTGAGCGCGATGATCGGCCGCACCAGCACCGCGATCGCATAACCCAGGACGACGAGCGGCCCGCGCCGCGACCGCCGGTCCGCGAGGCGGCCCGCCCCGAACTTCACGACCGACGCCGCGAACTCGGCCGCGCCGTCGAGCGCACCGAGCGCCTGCGGGCCCGCGCCCAGCACCCCGGTCATGAAGGCCGGCAGCAGGGGGTAGATCATCTCGCTCGCGAAGTCGTTGAGCAGCGAGACCGCCCCGAGCAGCTTCACGGTGCGCGGTAGGCGTGGCGCCGCGCGCAGTGGCGCGAGCGCGCTACTCATCGTCCAGCCCCAGCCCCCAACGGATCAGCGCGATAGGCAGTCCGCCGTACGCGAGGATCGCGTCGTGGAACCGCCGCAGGGTGAACTCCTTGCCGCGCGCCGCGCGGAAGTCCTCGCGCAGCTTCAGCAGCTCCCGCCGGCCCACCGCGTAGCTCAGGGGGTAGGCCGGCTCGGCGCAATAGCGCCGCACTTCCGCCTCGGCGTTGGCGCGGTCGACATGGACCTGACTCGCCAGGTAATCGACCCCCTGCGCGAACGTCATCCCGCGGGTATGCAGCCCGACGTCGAGCAGGATGCGCACCGCGCGCCACAACAGGTGGACCCGCTGAAAGAACCGCTCCTCCTCCGACCGATAGAACCCTTCCTCCCCCATCATGTCTTCGCAGTACAGCGCCCAGCCCTCCACGGTCACCGGTGTCCACACGTTCTTGCGCGTGTCGGACGACTGCTGCTGCGCCAGCACCAGCTGGAGGTGGTGACCGGGGTAGCCTTCATGCAGCGCGGTGGCGGCGAGCTCGTGACGGCAGTGGTCGCGCAGCATCCGCTCCTGCGCGCTGGCCGGCAGCGTCGCGTCGGGGACGGTGACGTAGAACCAGCCGGTGCGGTCGCGCGAGTAGGCGCCGGGGCTGTCGTAGGCGGCGAAGGGAATCACCGGCCGCATGAACGCCGGCGTGGGCACGACGTCGAGCGGCGCGTCGGGGATCGGCGCCAGCCCACGCTCGGCCACGAAGTCGCGCGCCCGTACCATTTCCCGGGCGTACGCCTCCACCAGCGCCGCGGCCGGCGGGTGGTCGGCGCGCAGCCGGTCGGCCACCTCCGGCCAGGACTTCCCACCGTCGAGCCGCGCCGCCCGCTGGGTCAACTCCGTCTCGACTTCCTCCTTCAGATGGAGCCCGTAGCGCCACAGTTCCGGGGCCGTGTCGCGCAGCGCGTGCTCGTAGTGCAGCCGGAAGTTGAAGGCGTCCTCACCCACGGCGAATTGGTCGGACGCGGCCTCGAGCCAGCGTTCCAGATCGTGCTCGAACGCGGTCATCGCCTCCGCCGCCTTTTCCACCGCCGCCCGCAGCGCGTCGCCCTGCTCCGGCGCGCTGTCCGCGACCGCCGACCCGATGCCCCGCACCAGCAGCAGCCCGCCTTCGTTGATCCGCAGGGCCGTCTCGACGAAGACCCGCACCGGCTCGACCAGCGTGGCGCGCGCGTCGTCGAGCAGCCGGGGCACGTCCTCGAGGCGCCCGATCACGGCGCGCATCCGGTCGGCGTCCTTCCAGTCACCACGCCCCAGCAGGAAGTGCAGCCCGCCGAGCAGATGGTGCAGCCAGAACGCCGGGCTGCGTGCCTGCGGCCGCTCGCGCTCGAACCGCTGCAGCGTCACGCGGATGTCGTTCAGGAGGGCGGTCCGGTCGATCTCGTCTTCCAGCCGGTCGGCGGCCGTCTCTTCCAGGGCGGAGGCGAGGGACTTGAGCGCGACGAGATGGGGAGTGAGCGCGGTCGGGCTGTAGCGCCCGTAGCGATCGTCGTAGGTCTGCACGCCGGCCTGCGTAGCCGCGACCGGATCGAGGTGCCACCGCAGATCGAAGTATGCCTTCTCGATCTCGCGGAACGTCCCTACCGCCATGCGGCTTGCCTGAGCAGCCGGTGGCACTCCTCGTCGGACAGCACCCGGTCGGTCCGCTTCGCCGCCTCGAACAGGACGCGGCACGCGCCCTCGTCTTCGGCGTCGTAGCCGTGCGTCTCGAGCCAGTACTTCACGTTCGAGAGCCCCGACACGGGGGAGATCTCGATCTTCTGCTCGAGCCCGAACTCCTCAGCCGGCACCGAGCTGTACACCCGGTCGGCGAGCCAGGCGTGGCCTTTCTTTTTCGCCTTGATGATCGCCGCCGCGTGCACCCCCGTGCCGGTGCGGAACGCGTCCTCGCCCATGACGGGATAGTTGACCGGGATCGGCACGCCCACGGCGTCGGCCACCAGCCGGCAGTACTCCGGCAGCTTGGCGATGTCGTGCCGATGTGCGCCCAACAGCTTCAGGTTCACGATCAGGAGATCCATCTCGGCGTTACCGACCCGCTCGCCCACTCCCAAGGCCGTGGCGTGCACCCGATCGACGCCGGCCTCGATCGCCGCGAGGCAGTTGATGAGGCCCATTCCCCGGTCGCGGTGGCCGTGCCAATCCACACTTACGTCCTTCTTCCCCACGATCTCTTCCTTTACAAATCGTACCAACGCCTTGACCCCGTCCGGCGTGGCGTGTCCCACCGTATCCGCCAAGCAGATCCGCTTCGCGCCGCAGTCGATCGCAGCGCCGTACAACGCCTTCAGTGCCTCGGGTTTGGCCCGCGTCGTGTCCTCGGTGACGTACATGACCGGGAGGCCGTGCTTGACGGCGTACGTCACCGCCTCCTCGGTGGACGCCAGGATGCGGTCGAGGGTCCAGTCTTCGGCGTATTGCCGGATCGGCGAGGAGCCTATGAACGTGGCTGCCTCGATGGGGATACCGACCTCTTGGGAGACCCGGACGATCGGCTCCACGTCGGCTATCACCGTGCGGGCCGCGCAGTTCGGGAAGATGGCCAGCTTGTGGTCCCGGATCTCCTGGGCGAGCGCCCGCACCTGCTCCACGACGCGTGGCCCGGCCCCCGGCAACCCGATGTCGGCCGCCACGATGCCGAGGTCGGCCATGAGGTGCAGCAGCCGTCGCTTGACCTCGAGCGAGGGGTCCCGGACCGAGGGGGACTGGAGTCCGTCGCGCAGGGTCTCGTCGTTCAGGTCGACCTCGACCCTCGACCAGTCGAGCCCGGCGCCGGCCCGGTTCCAGTCGTAAATCAGTTCACGCTCGTCCATGACCCTAGTGTCGCCCTCTCGCCCGGCACCGTCAAGCCAGTTAGTGTGAACGGGTGGATCAGACCATCTCTCGCCTGCTCGGGCATGAGCGCATCCGCGCCGCGCGCCATCACGTCGAGCGCACCGACGAGGTGACGCTGGCGCGCCAGGCGGCGCTGTGCGCGATCCCGGCCCCGACGGGAGCCGAGGGTCACCGCGCGGCGCGCGTGGCCGAGCTGTTCCGCGCCGTCGGCCTGCAGGACGTCGCGATCGACGAAGTTGGGAACGTCTCCGGGTGGACTGCCTGGGAAGGGGGAAGCGGGCAGGGCAACGGCACCGCCCCGGTCGTGCTGGCGGCGCACCTGGACACCGTGTTCGGGCCGGAGGTGGACGTCGCCGTCGAGCGCCGGGGCGGGCGGCTGGAGGGGCCCGGCATCAGCGATAACGCACGCGGCCTGGCGGCGCTGGTCGCGGTGGCGGAAGCGATCGTCGCGGCGCAGGTGCGCACCACGCGGCCGGTGCTGTTCGCCGCGACGGTGGGAGAAGAAGGGTCGGGGGACCTGCGGGGCGTGAAATACCTCTTGAACGGAAAGGCGGGGAACGGGGGAGTGGGAGGGGTCCCCCCAGCCCCGCTCGCGTTCATCGCGCTGGACGGCGCCGGCCTGGAGCGCGTCGTCCACCGCGCGCTCGGCTCGAAACGTTACCGCGTCACCTTCCGCGGCCCGGGGGGCCACTCGTGGGCGGCGTTCGGCGTGGCCAACCCCGCTAACGCCGTGGGCCGCGCCACGGCGCTGCTGGCCGACCTGCCCACGCCCACCGCTCCGCGCACCACCTGCGCCGTGGTCGGCCTGGGCGGCGGCACCGGCCTGAACTCGATCCCGCAAGCGGCGTGGCTCGACCTCGACCTGCGCAGCGAGGACCCCAAGGCACTCGCCCAGCTCGACGTCACCGTGCGCGCCGCGCTGGACCGCGCGCTCGACGACGAGAATCGACGACGCGCCCCTGGCACGCCCCCACTCACGCTCGAGCCGCAGCCCGTAGGCGACCGCCCGTCGGGCGTGACGCCGCGCACCCACCCGCTGGTACTGGCCGCGGTGGCGGCGAACCGTGTGCTCGGCCGGGACGCAGAGCTGGCGAGTGCGTCCACCGACGCCAACGTGCCGATCGCCCTCGGCATCCCCGCCATCGCGCTCGGCGGCGGCGGCAAGGCCGGGGACGCGCACCTGGCGACCGAGTGGTACGAAAACAGCGAGGGCGCGCTCGGAATCGTGCGCGCCCTCCTGGTGACGCTGGCGATGGCGGGGGTGGACTAACCGTTCGTTAGGTCGGAACAGGGTTGAGCGACTGCAGGGCCTCCAGCGCCTCCCCGCTGTGCCGCGTGGCGCGGAGCTGCGAGGAATAAATGTGGCGCACCACCCCCGCCTGGTCGATCACATACGTGACGCGCCCGGGTAGAATCCCGAGCGTCTTCTCGACGCCATATAGCTGCCGGACCGTGCCGTCCCGGTCGCTCAAAAGCAGGAACGGTAGTCTCTGGCGTGTCGCGAAGCGGCGGTGCGACGCCACTGAGTCCGAGCTGATGCCCACGACCTCCGCGCCGGCGGCGGTGAAGCGGTCGTAGCTGTCCCGGAAAGCACGCGCTTCGAGCGTGCACCCAGGTGTCTCATCCTTCGGATAGAAGTACAGCACCACCGTCCCTTGGCCGAGCAGATTCCGCAGTTGCACCGGCTTGCCCGCTTGGTCCCGCAGCGTGAAATCCGGAGCCGGATCCCCTACGCGCACCTTCCCATCTCCCCGCATCCATCCTCCATCGCTCGAACTGTATTGCCCTGGGCATCAGCCCGGGGAATCAATGGGCGGCGGTGCCCCCCGGCATCCCCTTGCTCCGGTGCATCAGCAGCAACAGGGGCAGCGACAGGACGAAACACGCCCCGAACAACAGGAACAGCTGCTCGAACGAGAGCATCATGGCCTGCCGCGTCACCTGGCCGTTCAACACCATCAACGCTTTCGACTCGGCGAGCGGCGCGGGCGTGCCGGTCGCAATGAGGCGCGCCATGATGCCGGCGAGCCGCTCGCGCGTCACCTCGCTGAACTGCGTTACGTTGGCGATCAAATCGGCCCGATGGATCGCGGTGAAGCGCTGCACCAGCGTCGCCGAGATCGCGATCCCCACGCTCCCGCCCAGCTGGCGCATCAGGTTGAACAGCCCGGTGCCGTTCGGGATCTTGCTCATGGGGAGGTCCGCGAGCGCCAGGTTGGTGAGCGGAACGAAGATCAGGCCAAGCCCCACGCCCCGGAAGATCAGCGGCCAGAAGAAGTCGGACATGCCGCTGTCGGTGGTGAAGTGTGCGTGCTTCCACATCGACAGGGCGAAGATCGCGACGCCCGCCAGGATGGACAGCCGCCCGTCGAACTTGCCCGTGAAGCGCCCCATCGTGGCCATCGTGAACGCGCTAGCGAGCGCGCCCGGCAGAATCACGAACCCGGTCTGCTCCGCCGTGAAGTTCTGGAGGTTCTGCAAGTACACGGGCAGCACGAACACCGTCGCGTACAGGCAGATCCCCAGCACCCCGCCGAACACCACGCCCACAGCGAGCTGCCGGCTCTTGAGGATGCGGAGGTCCACGACGGGATGCTCCGTCGTGAGCTCGTGCCACACGAACCCGATCAGCGAGATCGCGCTGATCACGCCGTACAGCACGACCTCGCGCGAGTCGAACCAGTCGAGCCGCTCGCCCCGCTCCAG
>Ga0209158_1000163_pt1 | contig 52589 bp, 51 predicted proteins | sample GraSoiAngelo_140_FD_185897 | JGI IMG/M metagenome (GOLD analysis project Ga0209158, IMG submission 185897) | Grasslands soil microbial communities from the Angelo Coastal Reserve, California, USA - 14_0929_12_30cm (SPAdes) (version 2) | ecosystem: Environmental > Terrestrial > Soil > Grasslands ...
ATCCTCGATCCTCTTCTCCGGTCAGTGTGGGAGAAATTGTCTGCGGTGCTCCGAGTTCGGAATGCCGAGTCGCTCTTGCCGAGAGGAACCACTCCGTCTGTCTGGTTTCCGAGAATGCGTCAACACTACGTCAGTTTCTGTGTGGAAGAGAGTTCATCGCCCTCGAATAAATTTCGCCAGGGACCGCGACAGCCGCATCGAAACTGGTGGTCGCATGAAATACTCGCGAGAGCGCCCAAAATACTGGGGGCGGGCAAGAAATTGTTACTATTGGCAATCTTTGCCAGCCGTGCTACAGTGAACTCGAAATCTACATCCCTGGGGAGGGCCTCGGTCATGCCTACACGAAACGTCAATTTGACCGACGAGCTTGATCGTTTCGTCGCTAAAAAAGTCAAGACCGGTCGTTACGAAAACGCCAGTGAGGTCGTGCGCGCCGGGTTGCGGACTTTGGAGCGCGAGGAACAGCAGTACGAAGCGAAAATTGCCGCGCTGAAAGCGGCTATTGACGCTGGCGACGCCAGCGGTATCGCCGAGGGCAACGTATTTGGGCGTGTCCGTAAGGCGCTTAAGCTTCCTGTGTCGTCGCGCTAACCGTGGCTGCGTTTCGTTTTTCGCGTCGTGCTGAGGCCGACTTGCTGAGCATCGGCGACTACACTCTTCGCACATGGAGCAAAACCCAAGCCGCCCGTTACCTCGGGGAGCTTGAGGTTTGTTGCCAGACGCTCTCCGACAATCCGGCGTTAGGCCGACTCTGTGATGAGGTTCGCCCTGGCTTACGTCGTCTGGAGCATGGCAAGCACGTCGTGTTTTACCGTCAGGAACGCGGTGGCATTCTAGTTTCTCGAATCTTGCATCAGGGCATGCTGCCCGAACTTCACTCGACCGAGGATCAAGACCACGAGCCGTAGTATGCCGTCACTTCCCTGGCGCTCGAAAAACTTTGTCCGAGGCTGGGACAAAAGGAGTTCTGGGTTTGTTACTCATGTTACTTTTCTTGAGCACTTTCGGTGTCCATAGGAGAGACTGGAGGGCATTGCTGAGACGGATAAGACTGCTGAGACTCGGCCTTAAGCGACAGAAAATGCAGGTATTACGAGTGAAGTGATAGAAACAAACGGAGTTGCGAAACCCGCGTCAATATAATCCCCCCCTCTCCGCCACGGCTAAAATCATCAGTAAATATGCGGCCATTTGCGATTTGCTACTATTTTTGTCGATGGTTCCTTTATTTGTATTTATCGCTCTTGGAATTCAAATTTAAAACTGGCTGGAATTTTAGTTGGAGGATACGCCTCACGTGTGTTTTTGGCAGTCCCAGTTGTTGTAGGAGCCATAGTCTCTACCTTAATAAGGTGTCAGAGGCGGTGAGCGACTGGTCCATTTTAGCGGTCCATTTAGGGCCACCCCTTTCCCTCTTGTCGAGGATCTCAGAACGGTCCTCGCCGTGAAGGGTTCGCTTCGCCGCGCAACGCCGGCGCGCCCTTGACCGCTGCGGGCCGTTCTGAGAGAACACCCCCTTCCAAGAGGGAAAGGGGCAGAGTGAAAAGTAACCAGACCACCGCTGTTTTGGCCCCTTTTTCCACCGCCATCGACATAATAAGGCAGGAGTCCGGAATGGAATCCATATGAAGAACGGCTTTCGCAGGCTACAACGGTCTTGGAAACCGTCGTGCTCAGACTAACCTGCTGGTCGCACGCAAGAGATTGGCTAGCCCATGGCTAGCCCAAACCCACTGATTGTAGGGATGCGCGGAGGTCCTTCATAAGCAGCATGAGTTGTTTGGGATCAAGCGGAGAGGGTTCAAATCCGAATTTTCTGTAGAAGGTCACAGCGTCTTCATCGATGGCGTGAACCAACACCGCCCTAGCACCGATAGCATCGGATGCGATCATAGCTCGCGACAAGGCGTCAACCAGCATGGTCCTGCCAAGCCCCGCTCCGTGTTCCGTGCGGTCAATTGCGAGACGCGCAAGCAAAATGACGCCAATCGGATGCTTTGCGAGTCCTTTTGCGATGCGAGCCGGTGACTCTTCCCTGCGGACTGAGCCTGCTGAGAGAGAGTAATAGCCGACAACCTTGCCAGCGCGATGAAGGACGTAGGTGCGAGCTGAATCATTCTGTTGGTTTGTGAGGGCGAATCGGCGGAGCCAATCATTAAGCGACGCTTTTCCGCAGTCGAATAATGAAAGGTCATGATCCTTCGTCAGCTTTTCAATGACGGAGAGAGGTTCTCTATTTTGGTTCGGAGAACTGCTTGTCACTTCCGAGACCCGCGCTCAAGAACGCCAGTTTCAGAAAAAAGGCGCGCTAACTCTGGTTTTATCTGAGCCGGTCTGTCGAGAGCCTCGACAAACACCTTCCATTGTTTAGGAGAGACGATGAACTCGCGTTTGTCGGCAAGGACGTGCTCTGCCTGCAAACAGGCGCTATCTAGGATGAAGTCTGTCACACTAATGCCAGTCGTCTCGGCACCAGTACGAATGAGTTTTTCTTGACTGTCTGTGGCACGGAGATTAATGCGCCTAGTTCTGATTGTTCTAGAATGCGATACTCTCACAGCTACCTCACATCTGTATTGTACGTACATTGTATGTCATAAGTTTAGGCTCGTCAAGAGTTCATGAAACGCGTACTAAACGTAGGTGCTCATTCATTCGTCGCTATCTAATTTAGCCAAGGTCGTCGCCCATGATATTGCTACTGACTTCGGAGGCTTTCACGATGCAAGAGAACAGAATTCTCGTTTCCTGACGCATAACTTTCTAACGCCAGGCGACTAGAGACGTCTCAGGAATAGTGTCGCGGTCGCTCCCTTCTTTCAGCGCAACGGTTATGCTGCAAGTGGTTAGGCGGGGCCGCCAGAATCGGGCACCCTGCGGCTGGTGAATATGATTATCACTAACGATCTCGTGGAAGCCTTCCTTAAATGCCCCACCAAATGCTTCCTTCAGTCATGCGGAGAAGTTGGGACGGGAAACGCTTATGCCACCTGGGTACGAACTAGAAACAAAGTCTTCCGCATCGAAGGGACCAAACGCCTGGTGGCAGGGGTCGCGCCCGATAGATGTGTCATCGGCACACCGGCCATGGGAAGCCCTAAGTCGTCTCAATGGCACTTGGGCGTAGATTTTGCTGTACAGAGTCAAAACTTACGATGTTCCTGTCACGCAGTGGAACAAATTCCCTCGGCCGGCCGAGGCCGAACCGCGCAGTTTGTCCCGATTCGATTCGTGTCCCGCAACAAGCTGCACCGGGACGACAAGCTTCTACTGGCACTTGATGCGCGAGTATTGTCAGAAGTGCTTCGCCGAGGGGTCAGTCTTGGCAAGATTATGTATGGGGAGAACTATGCAACCCTGAAAGTGAAGACCTCAGCTCTGGCGACTGATGTACGTAAGTTGACCGACAAGATTGGTACGCTGCTTGCCAGTCCCTCACCTCCCGACCTGGTTCTGAACCGACACTGTGGCGAGTGCGAGTTTGAAAGCCGCTGTCGACAAAAGGCAATTGAAAAAGATGACCTCAGCTTGCTCGCTGGTATGACAGAAAAGGAGCGCACCAACTTCAACAGCAAGGGTGTCTTCACGATTACCCAACTCTCCCACACTGTTACGCGGCGCACTGATGCAGGAGGTCATCTGCAGGCTGCTCCAGGGTTGAATCACACGGGGCGATGGGCGTGAATCTTTGAACCTTCCCTTCCCGTTCTACTCTAAGGGGCGGGAACGGAAGGGCGATGGTCTGGCCGGATGGAAAACCGGAAAAAAGGAGCGCCGGCAAAGAACGCCGGCGGACGTCGCGTTTATTTTCCGAGGGACTTCAGCTCAGAAACCGAACCGGCTCAATGAGGCAGCAAACAAAAGAATACCCCGCCAGAGGGAAAGATTCCGGCGGGGTTGGTGGACTGCAGGGAAAGAGCCGTATGCGGATCCTCGCCTCAGCCCTCGGGGCCTGCCTAACCCGGCAGGCAGGTTTCGCCGCGGCGCGACCTGCGGCAAGTGGCGGACTCTGGCAGGAGATACGCGATCAGTAACGATCTTTGTCCCTGAAGCGGGATGATCCGGGAATTCTTCCTAACCCTGGTTCAATCGGCGGCATTACACCCACACCTTCCGACCACGCCGCCGGCCACAAGGACTAAGGGACAAGAGAGAGAGGTACCACCACTCGTTGAAGGCGCTTGCAATCCGGGAGAAGAAAATCCATATCGTGGGCAGCCCAGAAATCAAGATCGAAGGCACACCTGTTTACATCGATGTCGAGGGTTTGCCCGACCGAGACTTCTACTATCTGATTGGCGTTCGAGTCAAAGCGGGCGACTCAGCCTTGCTCAAGGTGATTTTCACAAGCTTGGATAAATCTTGCTTCACAGGAGACAACATGGGAGACGACAAATTGATTCTGAAGTATGACATCTACATCGCAGCTCCAGTCAACAAGGTCTGGCAAGCGCTCACCGACGGTTCCGTAACCAAGCAGTATTTCTATGGCTGCAGCGTCCGAAGTACTTGCAAGAAGGGGGCGCCGATATCGTATTTGGGAGATGGTGAATTCAACATGCTCGACGGCGAAGTACTCGAGGTGAAGCCTGAGAAGCGCCTCGTGACCACCTTTCAGGCACTCTGGGCCGATAACGTAGGTAAGGACAAGCCATGGAGAGTAGTCTTCTGGGATCTTGCCCCCATTGGAGAAGCCACAAAAATCACACTCGTTCACGATCAATTTGCCGGGGAAACGGCAGCCTACAAGCAGTCCGCGGATGGCTGGAACGTAATCCTTTCTTCCCCTAAAGACTTACCTGGAAACAGGGAAACCCCTCATTCTCAACCAAGCAGCTTGAGTGCACGAGTGAAGTACACGCAAGCAAGGTTTTGTGGACAAGTGGGACTCGGCTCCAGGAGAACACGATGCTGAAGGTCGTCGATCGTATTTTCGGATGCTTGTTAGCTCTGGCAGCCTCAAAAAGCATACTTTGGACAGCGAGCCGACACTGGAGTAGTATGTAACTCTCCGCTGCACGTCCATTCCAGAGGTGTGTAATGAAATGCTTGGTTCAAATTCCAACTAGGTTTGTCGATCATCTAAATCAAAATAATGAAACAGGTATCGGCTATCAGGTGGTCTCGGTGGAACTCAAAGACGGGAGATCTTTCGATCAGGTCGCCACGAGTGAGGGCTGCGTTATAGAGGTCCGGGGGTACAAGGAAATCCCGTTTGCGGCTGAGGACATTGCGTCGGTGAGCGTCAATCACAAGCGTTGGAATTTCAGAGACGGGTCGGACGCTCGGAGCAAATGCAGGGCTGTGACCGCTTGATATCGACGTCTCCCTGGTTGGTCTGGTATGCAGAATCCCTTCGTTAAGCCCAGGGCCCCTCGCGCAGAGGCTCTCCTTGAATGACCAAATGAAGGCTGTGGAACCCGGTCATCCAGCGATAACCGGCGGACTCATAGAGATATAAACTCCGGACTGGGAAGGGCGATATATGGGCGACGTGAGGATCCCGGTGAGTTCCGCGGAATTGCCGGCAGACAACAATGAAAAACAAGAGCATTCATATCGCGGCTGTAGCAGCGGCGGTTTTTGTACCGCTCGCGCTGTTCTTGCATACATTTTCGGCATCACCTTTGCCGAAGCCCGAACCCTACACGGGGCCGCAGCCCTCGGCCACGCCGCCGCAGAACCTCGCCGTCTTCTCGGTGGTAACTGGCGTGAACCATCGCGTTACGGCCTTCGGATATCGCGGAGGCTCGTTGTTCGAGCGGCGCGACTTTTCCATGGCCGGAGCCCAGGTGAAGCACCCAAAGGGTGACCTGCTCATCGACACCGGCTTCGGCCGCAACATCGACGAGCAATTTCGGACGCTGCCGTGGGGCTTGCGTGCTGTCACTCCTTATCGTGTGTAGAAGCCCGCCCTCGACCAGATGCAGGCTGCTGGCTACGACCAGAAATCGCTGCGTGCCATTCTGCTGACCCATTCGCCCTGGGACCATGTCAGCGGCTTGCCCGACTTTCCGGTTTGCCGGAGTGGGTCACGCCGCAGGAGCACCAGTTCATTCGCCCGGGTGGACAGGGCCAATTCGGCAAATCCTTCAGCGGCATCCGCTATGAGGAGCACGGATTCGAGGGCGGCCCGTACCTCGGATTTCCGACGAGCCATGACGTCTACGGTGACGGTTCGATCGTCGTTGTACCGGCGCCGGGTCACACTCCCGGCGGCGTGATCATCTTTGTGACGCTGGCCATCGGAACGCGCTACGCGTTTGTTGGCGACCTCGTTTGGCAGTTGGAAGGAATCACATTGCGCGAGGAACGCCCCTGGATCACCCGCAGAGGGTCCGATTCGGATGCGGAGGGCAACCGCGAAAACCTGCTGCGCATGATCGCTCTCAAAGAACGCCTGCCCGAGTCGATCATCGTACCTGCGCACGACATGCGTCCTTTTGCCGAGATGCCGGCGCTTAACTCAGGCAAGCAGTGAGACCGTCGCTAGACACCGCGGCATAACCACAGACCGAGAAACACCAAAACAAGGCAAAGATATTTGAGGGTGTTTGATCCCCCCCTAGATTCTGGTGATTGGAGAAAATCAAAAATCGCGTTGCAAACAAGAGACATACCAACACTCACCAACGTGTATGTCCTCCCATTCACCAATTGGGGCTACACGCCCCCCTCTCCGCCAGTCAGTTGTTAGTTATTAGTACTTTGTCGTGATCAGACGACGCGCACTTCGCTGTTCAGAGAAGCTTTTTCTCATTCGTCTTGCTCGTCGCCTGGCGCCCGCATCGCGTGTCGCGATACGTAATCCGCGACAGCTCGACCCAGCGAATTCCCTCGGGCGCAACTGCTTCGGAGGTGAATGCCGCCAAAGACGCGCGCATCGGCGATTTCGGCTATCGCCTCGGAAAAACTCGCATAGGAACGAGTACCTGGACGTATCTCGGAGGTGAGGTTGAAGGCGGTGTTCTCTCCAAACGCGGCAGCCAGGATGAACGCGGCGGCGCCACTGTACGTGGAATGCGCCGATGGATACTCGGGATGCGCAGGAGTGCCGGTCAGAGAGTCCAGCAATGGCCTCCAATTGGCGTCGGGGTCTCCCGGCGCGGCACCCGCTCGGATCGCGGTGACTGGCCGCCAAGAAAGGTAGCGGTACTTGCTATCCCAGCACGCCATTATCGCGTCGGCGAGAGTTACATTGAGCACAGCAAATAGACGCGCATTCTCGGTCAGACTGAGCCCACGCGCCGCCGCAAGCTGCGCTGCAACACGGTTCCAGGCTAATGGAGTGTTCAGCGCCCAAAACAACGCGACCTCCGTCTGTTCACTTGAGCGACCTGCGCTGGAGAGGCTCCCCATTTCTCTTACTTCCTTGAGATCCGCGGCGTACTCTGGGCTGTTGAGGGCTAGTGGCGGCGGCAAGCGGAACAGCGAGGGTCGCGTCAGTACCCAGGGCGTCATTGTGGCAAGTTGCGGTGTTGCGCCTGATGCGTTAGCCGGTGGCGTGGGGCGCCAAAAACCAAGGGAATTTGGAGTGCCGGCTATGCTCTGCACTCCAAAGAATGGCGGCGGCGTGGGCGCGAACCCGTCGGTCAGCCTCCAGGCCCAGATGGCGTCCGCCACGCTTTGTCCCCAGGCGATGCCCGCGGCGATCGAATTGGCGGTTTCAGTTGCCGCAAGCGCCGCCACCGATGCGTTCCGCTGATTGGTCAGCGTGGCGGACTGCGCGGGATATAGATTGAGAAGAATGGCGTACGCCGCCTGGATCGCCGCTGCGCGTTGTGACGCATTAGGCGGTGCGTCCGGCCTCACATACAGTGGACGGAAGCGTGGCTCGATACCGTTGACGGCATCGAACACTGATGCCGATACCAAGGCGACCACGCGACCGGTGACGTTTGGAGCGGTGCCCGCTGTAAGAACCGTGGTGTTCATCACAGCGATCCACTCCAGCACCGGGTCTGGCGTGGCAGCCGACACCCGTAGCGGACAAGCGGCGAACAGCGCCGCAATCGGTATCAGCGCCGCCCTCCGCGCAGTCGCACCAATACCTTGCCGGACAACCGAGGGGATGAGCCTCAGATTACATTCCGTTGATTTGCCAATTGCCTGCGCGACTCCCGATAGAGCCGTTGTAGAAATTCGGGTTTCGGTCATACGAGCCTTCCTTGATGTTGCTGAGTCAGAGTCCAGTCTGGAGGTCAACCGCCTCGACGTACCAGTCGCGTTCAGACTTGGTCGCTTGTACCGGCATGGTCGGGCCGGCATACTCCCCGACGCAACGAGCAAAGCCGGGCAAACTGCGGCAAAATCGGGCAAAGTGGGGCAAAAGGCGCCCGCCGCCCATTCAGGCCTCGGAAACAAACGATGTGATAAGCTTCGGTCAAACAGGAGCCCTCAGACCCATGCCTCCCGAGGCGATATCGAGGCCAAACACCCATGCCGACCCTCGAGGGCGGCGCCTGGAGTCTTGGAAGGAGATTGCTGCTTATCTGGGGCGTGACGTCACGACCGTCCGCCGCTGGGAGAGGCGCGAGGGGTTGCCGGTCTATCGCATCCTTCATAGCAAGCTCGGGTCAGTTTATGCCTACACGACGGAACTCGATGCGTGGCGGGATAGCCGGGCTCCTGCCGCGGCAACCGATGCCGCGGATGCGGATTCAGCCCTGGAGATCGCTCGGCATGGGGCTCGGGCGCGTCGCTGGCTTGTTGTATGCGGGGTCGCTATCCTTGCCCTGCTGGTCGTCGCTTACTTTACGACACGAAGCCGCCTAAGAGGCGCGACCCGGTCGAAAATAAGGTCGTTGGCGGTATTGCCCCTGAAAAACCTGTCGGGCGACCCAACACAGGAATATCTTGCCGACGGCATGACCGAAGCTCTCATCGGGCGCCTCTCCAGCATTCACGATCTACGCGTCATCTCCCGCACCTCCGCTATGCAGTTCAAGAACACTCCGCTCTCCGTGCCGGAAATCGCCAAAACTCTTCACATAGACGCCATTGTAGAAGGCTCGGTCATACGCGACGCCGGCCGCATTCGCGTTCATGCGCAGCTCATTCGCGCCGCCACTGACGAGCACTTCTGGTCGGAGATCTATGATCGCGAGTTGCGCGACGTCCTGGCCCTGCAAAGTGAAGTGGCTCAATCCATAGCCCGCAAAGTCGAGATCACCCTTACCGGAGAGGAACACGCCATGCTTACCGCCGCGCGTTCCGTCTCACCGGACGTGTACGAGAGCTATCTCAAAGGCCGCTTCAACAAGAACAACACCAAAGCTGAACTTGAACAGAGCATTGTCTACTTCGAGGGCGCCATCAAGAAGGATCCAACATTTGCCGCCGCTTATGTCGGCCTGGCGGACGCTTATGACAGTCTCGGGACCGTTTTTGTCGGCGCTCCTCCGGCCGAGGCACGCCAAAAGCAGATGAGCGCTGCCCGGAAAGCCCTGGAGCTTGATCCGACGATCGCCGAAGCACACGCCCTGCTGGCAGACGTCCTGCAGAGACGCTGGCAATGGGCCGAGGCAGAGGCCGAATACAGGCGCGCTCTCGATTTGAACCCTAGCGATTCTGCCGCTCACGTCGGTTTTGCTCGCTGGCTATTGTGTCAAGGACGTGCCGACGACGCGGTCGCCTGGGCCAGGCGTGCCCGTGACCTCGACCCGCTTGGAAGTGTCGGCACTAGCATCGGTTACATTCTGTTCGAGGCCCGGCATTACGACGAGGCCATTCGCGCCATGCGGGCTGTTGTTGGTGTGCGCCCGGAGGATGCCTCGGCTTATTGGTATCTCGGCTTTGCGCTGATCGCTAACGACCAGCCCGAGGAGGCCATTCCCGTCCTGGAGAAGGCCCTTTCTGTTTCCGAGCGCAGCCCCGGCGTTATGGGTGTGCTGATCAGGGCGTATGCCCACTCCGGACGCCGCTCCGATGCCCTGCGCGTCCTCGAAGAATTGAAAAAACGTAGCCAGACTGGTTACGTCCCTGCCGGCGCCTTTGTGAACGCCTACTTAGGACTCGGCGACAAGGAGCAAGCCTTTGCCTGGATGGAGCGCGCCTACCAGGAACGATCCAACCTTCTACAATTCCTTAAAGTCCATCCGTTCTTTGATCCCCTGCGCAGCGATCCCCGTTTTGCGAACTTGGTCCGACGCGTGGGGCTTGGGTAGGCTCCGTAGCCAACGGCTCCGGGTTAGCAGACCAGCGAACTGGCCAAAGACTGTCGCGCGCTGCCTGATCCATGGTGGAGTTCACCTGGGGGTGTCGCCCGTTGATGAGCGCTCAGCTTATCGCCAATTCATTGAAGCAGATTCGGCCCCGGTGGCCTTTACTTGGAGCGAACCCTGAACAGCGATATCCGCGGATGATTTTCCGATCATAACGTCAAAGGTCCCTGGCACCACCACCCAACGCATGTGGCTATTGAGCAATTGCAGGTCTTCCGGACCCAGAGTAAACGTAACGTTTTTCTTCTCTCCCGGAGAAAGGGCGACTCGCTCGAAACCACGAAGCTGCTTGACGGGAGTTGCGACTGGAGCGAAGCGCTCGTGCAGATAGAGCTGGACGGTCTCTACGCCGGCCAGCTTCCCCGTGTTCTCGACGTCTACGCTCACTCGCGCGTTTCCACCCGTGTAGATCTGCACGGGCTCAATGCGCAGGTTGCTGTACTTGAACTCGGTGTAGCTCAGTCCGTAGCCGAATGGATAGAGAGGCGTGCCAGGCATATCGGCGTAACCTGGCACATGAGTCCATCCACGGCTTAACCAATAAGCCTTCGAGGGTTTATAGTTGTAATACACAGGCAACTGGCCAACACTGCGCGGAACAGTAATGGCCAAGCGACCGCTGGGATTGTCATCGCCGAACAGTATGCGCGCCACCGCCTGTCCGCCGCGTTCCCCCGGCTCCCAAGCTTCGACGATTGCGGAAACGTGTTCGGCGATCCAGCGCACCGAAAGCGGACGGCCGTTGATGAGCACCACTACAGTGGGCTTTCCGGTTTGCACGACGGCTTCAACAAGATCTTCCTGCTCGCCTGTGAGGTCAAGACTGGCGACGTCGTAGCCTTCCCCGTCGGTGGGCTGCACGCCGTGTGTTCCATCGCGAGGGTGTTCGCCCACCACGACAACCGCCGCATCAGCCTGCTTGGCGGCCTCAATTGCCTTTGCAAAGCCTTCCTTGCCGCCACCGATGATCTCGCATCCTTTAGCGTAAATGACTCGTGTCGAGGACGAAACTTCTTTCAGGATCCCCTCGAGCACTGTTGTCAGATGCTGCGGAACCACCTGGGGCGAATAATCGCCGAGTTGGTTCAGGCCATTGTCTGCATTCGGGCCGATCACAGCGATCGAGCGGAGGTCTTTCTTGAGCGGCAGCACGTTCCTTTCGTTCTTTAGGAGGACGATGCCCTCACGCGCGACCTGAAGGGCCAGATCCTGGTGTTCGCCCGAGTGCATAACTTTGACCGCCCGGTCCACATCCACATAAGGGTGCTCGAAAAGTCCGAGCTCGAATTTCAAAGCGAGCACACGGCGCACGGCGCGATCCACCAGCTCCATCGGAACTCGCCCTTCTTGGACACTTTCGACTAGCGGTCCCATGTAGGCCGGCTCGTAGGTAATGTCGAGATCCACGCCTGCGCGTAGCGCCAGTGCGCCAGCTTCTTTCTGAGTTGGAACGATATTTTCGTAAATCAGTGTGTCGAATCCGTTGCCTTCACTGACAACGATGCCCTTGAAGCCGAGTTCTTCGCGAAGGACATCGTTCATCCACTTTTCTGAACCGTGGCTCGGCACGTCTTCGACCTCGGGATATCCGGCCATTACGCCGAGCGCTCCAGATTTCGTGATTGCGGCTTGCCAAGGGGGCAGAAAATTCTCGCGCAGCGAACGCTCGGAGAGCTCGATGGCGCCGCGCTCGAGGCCGCTCGTGGGTTCGCTCTGCGTTGGAAAATCGGTCATTAGCGCAACGACTTTGTCCGGGGCGGCGATGTCTGCGCCCTGCGCTCCCTGTACGATATTTTCCGCGATTCGGGAATAGAGATAAGGGTCTTCCGTGTAGGCTTCTTCGTTTCGCCCCATCCTTGGGTCGCGGTCGAGCTCGAGCACGAGCGTTGAGAGCACGTGGATACCTACGGAGCGCGCTTCCTGGGCGGCAGCGGCGCAAACTGATTTCACCAGCGGCATATCAAACGTGCTACCAATGGCCAAACCTTCTGGAAAAATTGTCGCGCCCGGAAACATAGCGCCATGCGTACCTTCTTCGTCCTGGAGAAGCGGAATCTTCAGCCGGGTTTGCGTCAATGCGATTTTCTGCAATTCGTTGAAATATTCAGCCTGCTGCTTAGGGCCCTCGTGCAAGATCGTGTCAGCCAGCGTGAAGAAACCACACCCCGGCCCAATTTCACTGGTATAAGTACCTGCGGCAAAACGTCGGCAGGCATTCATCTTGTCTGGGATCGTTTTGCCGAGCTCGTCGACGTAGACGCAAGGTAGATTCAGCTGGCCAACCTTTTCCTTTAGAGTCATTCGAGAGAGTAGATCATTAACTCGCACTTCGATGGGCTGCTTGGGATCTAAGTAGGTAGAGGCTCCTGTGGAAGACTGGGCCCAGAGTGGTCCGTTTGCTGCCAGCATTAATGCCGTGACGAGAAACGGACAAAGCCATAACCGTGGGACCCGCAAAACACCCTGAAGGCTGAATTTGGCCCCGAGTTTTGTACTGGGGCAGGCTATGCGCTCCATGCCGTCTCCTCCAAAGCACAATGTTTGTAAGCCCATGCGCCAATCGCTTCGTCCCGGTGCCGAACACGGCCCAAGCGGTCGGTTCATCTCGATTTTCAGTTCTGGCTAAAAAAGGAACTCCATCGCGAGTTGCCCTACGCGCGGGTCACTCTGATCTTTGACAGCGCCGGAAATTGTGCCTCCGGTGCTGCCAAGAGCCGATAGGCAGCAGGACAGGACTGAGAGGACTAGCGCACAAGCATGCTGAAAAAGGCGCGACGACATGTTTAATCTGTCGGACTTCGATGGTGAGTTAGTACGGAAAAATCTGATTTCGGTCGGCATGTTGCCCTCCATGCAAAAGGTGGGAACGCTAGCTTGGTCTCTCCTGTGATGGTTTGATGGCTCGTCGGTCATATCTCACCGCTCCACAACACGGACTAACCGAAAAGCACGCTTTTCTCATACCACGAGGTTTAAAATGGGTCAAACCTACTTCCCGCGCGTCATGGAATAACAAGAGATGTTTGCTGCAGTGTCAGATACGTTTGAGGGTTGAATGCGAAATAGAGTATTGGGTACGAACATGCTAGCGACTGTGGCCACCGTGCTACTGATCGTCGGCACAGCAATCGGGCGGCAAGTGCCCAACGCTGACTCCACTAATCCCGCGAAGAGGTTCCGCTGGCCAAATGGAAGGCGCGCAGCCGTGAGCCTGAGCTTCGACGACGCGCGGGTTAGCCAAATCGATACCGGCCTAGCCCTCTTGAAGCGGCAGCTTGTTAAGGTTACTTTTTTTGTGCAGGCAGAACAGGTCCGCAAGCGGCTGGATGGATGGAAAAAGGCGGTCGCTGACGGTCACGAGATTGGCAATCACTCGAACACTCACCCTTGCACTGCAAACTATAGCTTCTCACGGCTCAACGCGCTCGAAGACTACACGCTCGAAATGATGGCGACGCAGCTCGATGGTGCGAACGCTGAGATTCAAGACTTGCTTGGAGTGAAACCCCGGACCTTTGCCTATCCTTGTGGCCAGAAATTTGTGGGTAGAGGACTCGACGTAAGGAGCTATGTACCGCTGGTTGCGGAGCGGTTCCTTGTTGGACGCGGTTACCTCGACGAATCGGCCAATGACCCACATGTTTGCGATTTGGCGCAAGCCATGGGCACTTCCTTCGATGACATGGAGTTCGAACAAATGCGGAATCAGGTGGAACAAGCCGCGAATGAGGGCCGCTGGGTTATTTTCGTCGGCCACGAGATCGGCAAACGAGGCTACCAGGTGACGGACACGGCGGCGCTCGAAGCCCTTTGCGAATACTTGAAAGATCCTGCGCACGGGATCTGGCTCGGCACCGTGGCAGAAATCGCCGAGTACATTCGACAGCAGAGAACCAGCAACTTCTAAGAGTCTCTTTCTCGCTATAAACAGATCACTACTGTCCGGTTATAAACCGAACAGAATTAGCTGGTTAGAGTTATCGAGTAACTCCGATTGGGAGTCGAATGCTTCGAACACTTGTAAAATGGGCACTTTTTCAAGGCTCGTGATGCTGAAAATCTGTAGAATTTGGTAAAGACTCTTCTCCAGCCCAAGGCGCTTGCGAGCGATGGCTACCAGCACATGAATCGAGACGGCGATCCAGATTTGAGTCTTCATAGCGTTCTCGCTGGTGCCGTAGAACGCTTTGATGCGAAGGTGCTGTTTGATCCATTTGAAAAATTAGTTTCGCAGAATCAGACCAAGCCGGGAGGAGCCAAAAAACGCCGTTTGCATTTCAAATCGAAAAAAGTCGAAATGTCACTTAAGCCGCTGGGTTACAGACAGTTACGTCGATATGAGAATTCGACAACCGGACAGTAGTGTAAACAGATATTCTAACCAATCATTAGCGAAGCTACAGCTTCGAACTGCGTCACGTGCTGATGTATTGCTTCCGCCTTTGTCGGTGTCGGAACGCCGAGTGGTCGGCAAACTCTTTCCTAGTTCGGTTTTGTCCGCGTAGGCCGTCCTCCGGCCCCAGCGTAGATTGCTGGCACACCTGCGTTTTCAGAACGGGTGGCGCAGTAGGCTTTTATCGCAATTTATCCCAATGCGCCGTACGACGGTCCAGGAAACCGTTGCATGTTCCGTCATGCGCTGGCCCCCGAACCGAGATTTCTTTGCCCGAAAAGAGTCGGTAACGTGGTCACGTCCGCTCAGGATGCGATGCTTAACCAGAAGTCATGTCTGGTTTCCAAACGCGATTGCTTCCGACCGTCAATCCTCACACGCGTCCTCCCCTGCTATTGCAATTGGACATCGTAAGCATTAGCATCTGGAGTACCCGCTCAACACAGCCCAATCAAGTAGTGTCCGTTCAACATCACTTAGAGACAACTTCGGAGGCCATCGGGGTCGAAAATGAAGACGATGACACGCCGTCCTGTACCCGACAACAATTTGATCAAATCAGTTCGCAAACTCGGCCCTCTGTGTGGTCTATCCGGCCCTGCCCTGGTAATCGTGTTGCTTTTCAGCTGGTTTCTGGCAAGCTGCGGAACCGTTTCCAAGCAGTCACAGCCGTTGCCGCCGGACTTCGGTCTTTCCACGTCGCCGGGCACCCTGACCATCGCTCAAGGATCTAACGGCTCGAGCACCATCACCGTCGCTCCCCAAAACGGCTTTACCGGAAACGTTACTTTGGCCGCATCCGGTCTGCCAAACGGCGTCACGGCGTCGTTCAGCACGAATCCCACCACACCCACGAGTACGATGAGTACCTTGACGCTGACGGCTAGCAGCACCGCCGCGACCGGAATGTCCACGGTGACGATCACCGGCACTTCAGGCACACTCAGTCATACGACCACACTGGCTCTTACGGTAAACACCACCGTCTCGACCCTGACAGTTACGCCAACGACGCTGTCGTTCAACTATCAGATCGGATCAGCCGTGCCGGGGGCTCAGTCAGTTTCAGTCACTGCGAGTCCAGCCGCGTTGAGTTTCACGGCGTCGACTTCCGGAGGTACGTGGTTGTCCGCGGCACCGATGAACGGCACTACGCCAGGGACAGTCAGCGTCACGGTGAATCCGGCAAGTCTCACGGCTGGTACCTACAATGGCAACGTAACCATCTCCTCTCCGGGCGCCACAGGGAGCCCGCAGACGGTTCAGGTCACGCTCATGGTCAGCGGGACATCGACGGCGAATCACTATGAGTATGTGTTCACCGATGGGACGCTCTATGTGTATGACCTGGACACTGCTGGATTCCCGCTGGTTAAGTCCAAGGGCATACCGACCAGCACCGGCACCCGCGGTACCGTCGCATGCGCTGGCAATGGCACGTTGTATGTCAGCTTTGGCGGAGATGGTGGCTCCAGTGGCAACGGGGGCCTGTTCGCTTATGATCTGGTCAGCGATACCGTGGTTTGGACACAGCATTATTCGCACGGCATCGACAGCCACGCGATCACCCCAGATTGTGCGGTGATTTACATGCCCGACGGCGAGTTGGCCAATAGCACGACATGGCACGTGGTGGATGCCAAAACCGGGAGTGAGATCGCTACGATCGCAGGGTCGCGGGCTAGCAATCCTCACAACACGATCGTGTTTAATGGCCACGTGTATCTGGGTGGCCGACAATCGACCCTATTTCAAGCGGCCAACGTGTCCAACAACACTGTGTATTTCACATCGGCCAATACGGCGAACACGATTCGGCCCTTCACCATCAATGCCGAAGAAACGGCCGCGTATATAACGGAGACAAATTTCCTGGGCTTCGAGCAGATAGACTTGACGACGGGGGCGGTCCGTTTCAAAGTTCCAGTCGCTGGATTTTCGAGCAACTGTTCGACAAATTGTCCTTCCACACCTTCGCATGGGATTTCGATGTCACCGGATGAGAGGTGGCTCTACGTGATGGATTCGATAAACGGCTATGTGCACGTCTTCGACATCAGCGGCGGAGTGAGCGTGCAACCAGTGCAGAAATTTGACGTCAAGCTTAATCATGGGTTGCTTAACACGGAGAGCCCCTGCGCGTACGACTGCCTCGGGGATGGTTGGTTGCACCACAGCCTCGACGGACGATACGTATTCGTCGGCGACTCGGGAGACGTGATCGACACGGGTATCCAGAGCGGATATGGCAGTCCGCCCGCGGTGGTGGGTTTCCTTCCGCAAATGGCGAACTCGCGGAAGGAGATTGAAATCGACTTCCAGAACGGCAAGGTGATCGATGCCATGACCAACCGTAGTTCCATCGGAACCGGATTCAAGTAAACCGGTCAGTTGAGCACGCACCCTGTAGGCGCTCCAGCTAAGAGAGCGGATCGTCGAACGCTCGAAGCTCTTTGCTTCCGTTAACAACGGCGATAAATGGTCGACCCGGGCTAGCTGCAGAACCGCCGAATGAGTCCGCCGCCAAACGCGTAGACTTGCGCGGTTTGCATCTTATAGCAAGGGTTGCACGAAAGTTGTACAGCCGCTGCCGAACATCTGCATTTTCAGCCATTCCCTTTAGAAACCACTTCGAGAGCGTGCGGGCAAGCGTTTGGAAATCTCGTTTTGTGTTGATTGAGTCTTTTACTGCTTCTTTGACTTGCTAATCTTTCCGACGGTGAACAGAAGGAGATCCCTGTCTTCCTCACTCATGCGGGCCAGGCATTGTTGCAGCTTCCTCAAATACCTCGCATCTTTTCCCGAGGAACCCCACAACTTCTGGCCTGACTTTCCCCCGGGCAACTGGGCTTTCGGCGGTTCTTCCCCTTCATACAGCAGCTCATACATCGGGACTTCCAGCGCGCGGGCGAGTTTTTCCAGCGTTTCGACTGCCGGAACGGTGTGCCCATTTTCCACGCGCGAAATGTAGCAGCGCAAAAGGCCTGAGCGTTTCTCCACGTCGCCTTGCGACAATTCTTTCTGTTCACGTACAGTGCGGAGCCGTTCGCCCAAAATCATCAACGTTCCTCGGTTCTGGCCTTTTCGCTAGGGCCATGGATATCGCCCATCCGGGTCAGTCTCTAAACTCTAATCGAACTGAGGGGTAAACGTCGAGGACGAGGGTTGTACCAATTGAGCTTCGTTAGCCGTGGAAAGTAGCCGCGAGTTTCCCGCCCCCTGGACGAGAACCGTGTCATCGGGGCTTATCGTCATAAGCGTGATATTCTTCGACGCGCACGAAAGGAGACTCGGTGAATCGCGTTCTCATTGGCTTGGCTTTAGTTCTCTCCCCCTTAGGCGTAGCAAGTACCTTGGGAGAGCAAACCTCTCTGGCCCTTGTGGAGAAGAAGGTAGATGAGCTTTTTTTGGCCCTGACTTCCCCGGACGCGCCGGGTCTCGCGGTGCTGGTGCGCCACAATGGCAAGACCGCATTCGAGCGCGCCTACGGCGTGCGCGATCTCCGCTCGAAAGTCAAAATCGATGCGCGCACCAATTTCCGCCTGGCTTCCTTTACCAAGCAATTTACCGCTATGGCCGTCATGCTTCTGGTGCACGACGGAAAACTCCGAGCTGACGAAACGCTCGGCGAAGTCTTTCCGGATTTTCCGGATTATGGAAAAACGATCACGGTTCGTAACCTTCTGAATCACGTTTCCGGTTTGCCGGATTACGAAGATTTGATGGCAGAAGCAGAACAAGCGAATGGCTCGATGTGGTCTCCCGAAAAACAAATCCAGGACGATGAGGTCTTAAAGTTGTTGGAGAAGGAACAATCGGGGAAGTTTGCGCCCGGCACGAGTTGGTCCTACAGCAATTCCGGTTATGTCGTGCTCGGTCTGATCGTCGCCAAAGCCTCAGGAAAACCTTACGGAGAATTCCTTCGCGACCGCATTTTCGCTCCGCTGAAGATGCATCACACGATCGCCTACCAAAAAGGAAAAAACGAGGTTGCGAATCGCGCCTTCGGCCACTCCAAAGAAAATGGTCTGTTTAAGGAGACCGATCAAAGCGCAACCTCGGCAACGCTTGGCGACGGCGGCATATACTCGAATCTCGAAGATCTCGCAAAGTGGGACGACGCGCTCGGAAATCACGCGCTGCTCAGCGACAAAGAAATGCAGCCCGCCTTAACGCCGGTGAAACTCAACGACGGCTCCGAACCGCATTGGCCCAAAGAACCGAACGGCGACAATCTTCATCCGGGCAAAGTCGTTTGCTACGGGTTTGGCTGGTTCCTCGATCCTTACAACGGCCACCCGCGCATGTGGCACACCGGATCAACGATGGGCTTTCGTACCGTGGTCGAACGCTTCCTCGGAGAAAACCTCACTATCATCATTCTTTCCAACCGCACCGACCTCGATCCAGAAAAGCTATCGCTCGAAGTCGCGGACCTGTTTTTGCCCGCGAAAAATTGAATCGCCGCGACACAGCCGACGAAGTCTCTTCAGTCCAGACCAAACTCGTCAGGACAGGCCCGAGAGTTTGCCGAGGCCTCTCATTTTGCCGCGTAGGGCCATGGCGCCGTACTGCTTCATCATGGTGCGCATTTGCAGGTACTGCTTTAGGACGGTGTTGACGTCCTGCACCGTGGTGCCGCTGCCCTTTGCAATGCGCTTCCGCCGCCTGCCGTCAATGACGTTGTGATCGCGCCGCTCTTCATCGGTCATCGAATTTATGATGGCCTCCACCTGTTTGAGCTTTTTCTCGTCCACGCTTGCATTCTTTGGCAAGTTCGCGAGCGGCCCCATTTTCGGCAGCATGTCCACAATCTGCTCAAGCGGTCCCATCTTGCGCACTTGCCGGAGCTGGTCGCGGAAATCTTCGAGCGTGAATTCCGACTTGCGGAGCTTGCGTTCGAGCTCCTCAGCGGCTTTCCGATCCACCACCTGTTCGGCGCGCTCGATAAGCGACAGGATGTCGCCCATGCCCAAGACGCGCGAAACAATGCGCTCGGGATAAAACCCTTCCAGGGCGTCGTATTTCTCGCCCAAGCCCACAAACTTCACCGGCGCGCCGGAAACTTTGCTGATGCTCAGCGCCGCGCCGCCGCGCGCGTCGCCGTCGAGCTTGGTCAAAATCACTCCGGTCAGGCCGAGCCGCTTGTGAAATTCGCCTGCCGACCGCACCGCGTCCTGGCCGATCATGGCGTCCGCGATAAACAGGATTTCGGTCGGCTGCAATTCTTTCTTGAGCACGCTGAGCTCGTTCATCAGCTCGTCGTCGATGTGTAAGCGGCCGGCGGTGTCCACGAGGATGACGTCGCTCGCGGACAGTTTTGCTTCCTTGATAGCCCCCTTGACGATTTCGATTGGTTTGTCGGTGCCGGCGCCGGGCCAGAGCGCCGCGCCAATCGCTTTAGCCACTTGCGTGAGCTGCTCCCGCGCGGCGGGGCGGTACACGTCGGTGGACACCAAGATAGGCCGGTGCCCATGTTGGGTAAGCCATTTGGCGAGTTTGCCGGTCGTGGTCGTTTTGCCGGAGCCTTGCAGACCAACGATCATCCACACCGAAGGAGGCTTCGCAGCAAACAGCGGCTTCGCGTGCTTGCCGAGCAGCGCAGCCAGTTCATCGCGCACGACTTTGACGACCTGCTGGTCGGGAGAGAGTTGCAGCATCACTTCGCTGCCGATGGCTTTTTTGCGGATGTTGGTGAGCAGCTCGTCGGCGACTCCCACGTTGACGTCGCCTTCGAGCAGCGCATCGCGGATCTCCGCTAGGGCCGCGTCGAGATGCTCTTCGGTGAGCTTGCCCCGCCCGCGCAGGTTCTTGAAGGCTCGTTGCAGTTTTTCGGTCAGGTTCTCAAACATAACTCAGACAGGTTCCTTATCAGCTTCTCTAGAATATCAGCCAACGCGAGGGAGTGCACCGGCATGCGAAGATTGCCAATGCCCCTCGAGCAGCACCTCGTGCGGTACAATAGAGCCGCTGTGGCGAAAGAAGTTCAACAGGTCCCAAGATCTCGGAGTGAAACCGGGGAGGTTCCCGGGCAAGAAGAACTACTAGATATCGTGGAAGAAGCTTCTTTGGAGTCCTTCCCCGCAAGTGACCCGCCAGCTTGGAACTCCGGCCGCGCGAGTGTGCGACCATCTCCTCAGAAAGCCACAGCCTAAGTGTGGTCGTCTAGGTCCGCGCTCTTTCTTTAGCTCATTATTGCATCTATTTTGTTACGCCCCTTCAGTAATGCCACTGCTTCACGTCCTCTCCACCCGCGTTCTTCTCCACATGCTCTGCCATTCGCCGCACCAGATTCGCCGTGGTCACCGGCTGCCAGCCATGTCCCTTCATCGGCCTTCCATATGCAAACTCGCATTGGCATTCGGGATTGTGCAAATCCTTGGCCATCTCCTCAAACTTGTACACCGCCAAATTTAAATAAAAATTGTCCATGTCTCCGACATAAATATGAATCTTGCCTTGCAGCATTGGCCCCAGCGTTGCCCAATTGGTCTTAACGTTATAACTCAGGTCGTAGCCGTGGTCGCGCATGTAAATGGCCACGCTGTGATCAATCTTTCCCGTTCTCTTGTCCCACAGCGCTCTTGGATACCCATCGTCGCCAATCGGTCCGTACGCGGCGTCCCAAATCTCAATTTGCTCCCCCGACCTGCCGTGGCTACCCAGCACCGCCTCTCGCTCGCTGAACTGCTGCACGGTAATCTCGTCCTGCCCCTCCGCCGTCCGCATGATAGACCGCGGCACCTGCACCCACGTGTGCTTCGGCTCGAAGAACGCGTTGTCATCCTCGTAGGCATTCACGGTTCCGTACCAGCGAAAATCAATCGGGTCGGGATACAGCGTCCATGTCCCGCCAAAAAAACCGGGATAAAACACTTGCGCCGCCAGGGACTCCCATCCTCCGGTCGATCCTCCCGTCAGCACACGCGCATACGGTTTCGCTATCATCCGAAAGTGCGCTTCGAGATACGGAATCATCTCTTTCACCAGCGCATCGCCATACGGTCCGTTGTTCACCGAGTTCACCGCGTACGAATCGTCGTAATACTGCGTCGGATGTTGAAACGTCACTGCGATCATTCGCGGAAAATTCTCCGAATTCCACGCTTGATAAAACTCGTATCCCGTCTCACGGTTCAGGTTCGTCAGCGTCGTCCGCAGTTCCGGAGGAATGGACCGGTCCTCGGTCGAGAATCCGAAGGGCGGCTGAAGACTGAAATGGTTCTGTTCGTAAATCGCCGGATAGCGCGCGTTGGGATGCTCGTCATAACCCTTCGGCAACAGCACAATCGCGCCGATGTACATCGGGTGCCCCCAGAACCTCGTCAGCATTTCGCTCTGAATCTTGATGTGCTTCACCCAGGGCGTGTCTGGCGGCACCTCGATTGGCGGGATCGCCCTCGTCAAACTCAGCTTGATTTTGTATCCAGCCGCCGGATCCAGATGCACCTTCTGCACCTCGCTATACAGGTTTCCCGGCGACCGGTTGAAGTGCTGCCCCTCCCACTGGTCCATGTGCAGCCAGACCCGATGTCCATCCGCGCGATGAAACTCCGTATAAATATTCAGGATCGCCTGCACGAAGTAATCACCCGCGGGAATATCCCGTAAGCTGTGCACCGGCGCACCAAATGTGCTCTCATCGATCACCGCGGTCTCGTCTGCTGCCAGCTTATTTACGTCCACACCGAACAGCGGCCCCGAATCTCCCCAGCTGCCCGCCACGAGCCGCGGCTCCGGCGTATCCGTCTTGGTAATCACCACATAGGCCCGCCCCGTAATTGACCCTGCATGCACGGCCGTGGGAAACGAGATCTCGAATCTTTGAGCCGCCTGCGCATCTGCCGAAAACAAGAAAAACGCGAGGCAACCCACCGCACTCAAAACCTCTCCCCAACATGTCCTCATGTTCCCTCCCAGCTCGCCGCCGAGCCTACTACAGCTCCTTCGGTGTTTCAAAACATGCTTGTCCCCTCTTGTGAAGAAGCTAGGTGGCTATGATTCATTGAGTGCTGAGGCGACTCAAGGCTCTTTGTCCGGAATTGCCATGGTTTGAAGAGATGCGGCCATTTGCTGGAGTCCTTCAGTCGAGTAGGCATAGATTTCGATCGTAAGGAGATCGTCGCCCGCAACGGTTTGGACCATCGACCGGTACATGTGGACTGCGCCGATGCCGCGGTCGAAATCGGCGCACGAAAGGATGTTTCTTCACGCGGAATTCGACTGGAGGGCTGGTCAGTGTCAGACTCTCAGCCGCCGACATTTTCTCCACTATCCGCTGAAAGGTGTCCAGGTTCACGGAATCCAAGCGTGAGGGCCCTGCACCGATGTAGAAGAAGCCTCTCTGGAGTGTTCCCCCGCGAGTGATCCATCTGCACGGAATTCCAGCCTAAGGGCGTGGTCATCTAGTCTTCGGGCGACGCTTTCTCATCAAAAGGTGAGCCTTAGGCCCACTTGTGCGGCGAAAGGAATGCCCACGGTTGTGCCCGGTCCGAAGAAATCGCCAAGCGCACCTGCCGGAACACGCAGTTGGTTCAGGCTGGTGATGGGCTTCGTCTGTGTGCAGGCGGGGTCGAGGCAAAAAGCTGTGGCGTTGGCAGGATTGTTCACTGGCGTGGGCAACGCCGAGATATCCGGCACGTAGTTATTGCCTGGATTCAGGTGGTTGAAAAGATTGAAAAATTCGGCGAACGGCCGCAGAGTGGCGCGCTCGCCAAGAACGATGTTACGGCTTACGCGCACATCCACCTGATAGAAAGGCGAACCGCGGAACTCATCGAGCGTCGTCTGCACGCCATTTACTACCGCACGGTCATTCGCCACTCCATCGCCGTTGACATCGAAAGGGGTCGTCATGGTGTATGGGCGAGCGCTTTCCAACTGCGCCAAGGTGGACGCCTCGAATTTCCAGGGAAGTTGCAAGACGCCAACCAGTACGAAGCGATGGCGGATATCTTCGCCGGAAGGACCGTGATCTCCGGGACCGAAGGGATCGTGAACGTTCGAAACACCGTTGACGTAATCGAACAGTTCGCCGACGGTGGCGCCCCAGGTGGTCGCGTGCGCAAGAACGTAATTGGCCGTCAATTCGAAGCGGTGAGCGAAGCTGTGTTGCATCTGCACGGCCAAGCCGTCGTAGATGGAGCGGTTATCGCTGCGAAAAAGGGAAAAACCCGGATACTCGTAGCGCCGATATTGGTGTCCTCCTTGCTGATGCTCGTAACTGAGGCTCAACCGCCAATTGTTTCCTAACTCGTGCTCGTAGGCCGCGCTGGCCATCAGCGCGTACGGCGTGTGGTAGTTCGAATCGATCAGCGCCGGCGTGCTCGTGCCGTTCGCGAGATTGAATTGGTTGACCGCGGTGAACGCGTCCACCCAGCCGTTCTGCGCGAGATCGTTGTAATACATTCCGACTCCCGCGCGCAGGACGGTTGTGGCGGATCCATGCGGCGCGAACGCAACGCCTAAGCGCGGCGCGATCGCCTTGCGGTAATCGTGCGGGATTCCGGAAACAACGCCATTGCCCGCGAGCGCCGGATTCAGCCTTTGATCGTGGCCGGCGGCGATAAACAATCCAAAGGTCGTGTCGTAACGCAAGCCCGCGTTCAAAGTAAAAGACGGAGTAACGCGCCATGAATCTTCCGCATATAGCCCGAGGCGCCGGATGCTTTGCGAGAAGGAGCCGTCCAATGGCCCCGCGGTATGGACCGCCGGACAATTCGGATCGGGATTCGAAGAAGCGCAGGTCCCGAGTACGCCCGGATTCGAGACATAGAAACTCGGATCTTGCAGGTAAGTGAAAACGGTCTCACGGTTGCCGGTAAGCTCGCCGCGCAGGACCGGCTCGTGGATGAGGTTCACTCCAAAGCGCACTGCGTGACGCCCCGCGGCTCGCGAAACGTCGTAGCGGAACTGGTATTTCTGCTGGTCGCGCTCAATGGGGAACGCGGTAATGGCGGTGGCAAACTGATTGTCGCCGAAGGTCTCAAGGCCGGAAGTCGTGAGGAAGCTCACGGTGAAGGGAAAATTCAACGCCTGGCCAATCTCGGAGTTGCGCAGTTTGGTGTGATGGAATCCGCTGGCTTCCAGAGTGAGCGTGCCGAGCCAAGACGGCGAGAATTGTAACTGGTTGTTCATCAGCACGTTGTAGTAGTTCGACGTAGTCGTCGCGCCGGTCGATGGCAAGGCCCCCTGTTGCAATAGATCGTTCTTCGTAGTGTTGCGGTCGAGCGAGCCGCGCGCGAACCATTGCGAGTGCGAGCATTGCGTCCAATCGAGGCGCGTCGAAAAAAGCGTGTCGCGAAAAGGGACGGAGACAGAGGACGGAATCGTGGCAATGGAAGAAACGTCGGGCAGATCCCCTGCGGCAGCCATTTGCGCCAGCGCGTTGAATTCGGAAAGCGATTTCGCGCTGTAGGCCAGGCTGGCGTTCTCGTCAATGTATTCGTAAGAAGTGAAGAACCACAGCTTCTTGACTTTGAGCGGTCCGCCAAGCGAGCCGACTCCGTTTTGGCGCGAAAACGGCTGCTTGGGATTCGGTTCAGGATTGTCGAGCGCGTTTCGCGCGTTCAAGCCCCTGCCGCGGTAATAGTAGGAGGCGCTGCCGTGCCAATCATCCGTGCCGCGGCGCGTCGAGATAATCACGCTTCCACCGTTGGTCCTTGAAGTATCGGCGCCGAACTGCGAGGTTCGAACGACGAACTCCCCGACGGCCTCCGGCGAGAAATTCTGCAGGAAGCCGCCGATGTAGTCGTCGTTGTTGTCGCCGCCGTCGACGGAAAGGTCCACGTTCAACCCGGAGCTTCCGCCAAAAGAAACCGCGGTGATGCGGGCCTTCGTGGGGTCTGAAGGTTCGACCGGCGCGGTAAAAGGAGCGAGATAAGAAATGTTGGCGAAGCTGCGCGCGGAAAGCGGCACTTCGTCAAGGTCGGATGACGTGATGACGGTCTTGATGGTGCTGCTGGTCGTCTCAATAGGCTGGCTCGCAAGCGAAGGGCCGCGGTCGCGCACCTCCACGGATTCCCGGACGGATTGCGGTTGGAGCGTTACCACCAGCACCGGCTGGCTGCTCACCGCGACGACCACCGCGGCGGTCTTTTCCGCAAAGCCTGTGACGTTCACCGTAACCGTGTAACTTCCCGGCTGCAGTGATTCGAACCGTTTTTCGCCTTGGGCGTCGGCCTTGCCTGTGCGCGATATCGCGAATTTCTCCTGGGTCAGTGAAACACTCGCTCCGGCCACTCGGGCGCCAGTCGAATCCTGCACCGTGACAAGGAGCGAACCACCCGGGTTCTGGGCCCTTACCGCAGGGGGAAAGGACACAAGGACGGCTGCGCCGAAAAATGAAATGGCAAGGGCGATCTGCTTTCGAACTTCATTACGCATGGATCCAGACTTGGCCTCACCCGAGTCAGTAGGTTCGCAGGAGCATCACAACTACGAGCGGCTGCCTTAATACCTGCTCAAGCCCTTCCGCAACAGAGTAAGAATCGCCGCTCGATTCGTCAACAGGGTGGCTCAAAAAGTACGGTGGCCAGGCCGACGCTGGAGCAGGAGATAAGTCACTCCACGTCGAGGCCTGGCCATCCCGATAAAACAAGCCAACACACGCGCTTGCACATGAGACGTGCCGTGTCCCTGACGCGTTTCACTTTTTCGCCCCAGGTATCGCGGAAGAGCCTCGAAGAGCGCTTGATGGCCGCGATGGGAGTCAGGTCTTCAAACGCCAGCACCGGCACAACGAAGTAGCAGGCAACCGCCCAGGCAATGCCAATGATGCGCATCACCAGTCGGCCGATCAGGCCCATGCGCTCCTCGAGAGCGCGCAGAATCATGCCTATTGTAGCGGCCACAAACGCCCACTGCGAAATCGTGCCTTTGCGCGCCCAGGCCAGCTCAATGCCGTCGCGGAAGGTCCAGTTGCCGCCCATCAGACGGCTGTTAGCTACGCCCACTAATGCGACGTTGAAGAACACGATGACGAAATTAGTTCGCCACGTACATCGTGAACATGCCGATCAGAAACAGCGGCGACTGGTTGGGATGAAATGGCTGGTCATTCGCTGCTGCCGACGCCATGGCCGGCATGATGAGCAGCGTGCCGCCCGTAGCGATAAAGGCCGTGACCAACACTCATCTGATCGCTGAGAGAACCGGAAACCACATCAACTGTTTGCCCGGCGCCTGGTCAACGTTCCCGATCGGGGGCGTCGATGGCGGAACGGTGCAGGCCACGCCAGTCCTGCTCGGCGCGAAAATCCTCTTTGGCAATCTTCGCGTCAATCTTTGCGTCCGCCGAGGCCCAGCGGAACAGTCCGCAGAGCAAAATCACAGTGGCCGTTGCAATTAGAACCAGAATCAACCAGTGCATCGAGGCGACCCACGTACCGGGCAGGCTGCTGGCCCGGCAACTCATTTTCCTTCCAACTCTCGAGGGCCGGATCTTCGTTCGTTTCGAAACCTTAGGCTCCTGAAGTTCGCGCCAGCCGAACCGAGAGGTTCGAACCGCACCAGAATCCGCCAATTCAGCTGAGAAAGCAATTGGCGAGAGCGTTACTATTGACCATTCTCAACTTTTTCTGATGGTTTGAGCTGGGACTGTGTTCGCGTGCGATGAACAAAAAACCTGGGCTGACTCGTTTCGAGGCAGCCCAGCGTCGAATCGTTAAGTATTAGAGATTCCCCGTTTAGAACGTGAAACGGGCGCCGAGTTCACCCCACAGTGCGTGTGGAATGATGGTGCTGGCCGGGGCGATGAATCCGACCGGATGACCGAATCTCGAAGGCGAGGCAATGTTATTGCCAAAGTTGTTGCCATAGTTGGCGCGATTGGTCAGGTTGAACGCTTGTGCGAGCAATTGCAAGTTCATGCGATCGCCGAACTTGATATTCTTCGCGAGCCGCGTGTCGAGCTCAAAGAAAGGGTCGCCGCGCAGCGGATCATACTTCGCAATCGTGCATCCCTGCGTAACTCCGTTCAACCCGTAGAAGCAGTTCTGCGCCCCTGTGGCATTCCCTGCGAATGCGAACCAGTTCGTAGGAGCGTTCGTGGGCACGACCACGGCACTCGCCGTGCCTCCTCCGGTGTTTAGCGTGTTCGATGAGTTGGTTAGATTGTAAGGACGCGCCGAGCCGAACTGCAAGATTGGCGAGAGCTGGAAGCCTTTTGGCAAATCGACGATGCCACTGATGGTGACGTGGTGCCGCTCGTCGTTCGGCGACGGGCCCCACTCGTAGCTAGCAAACGGGTTGGTGGAAAGCCTGGGGTAGGTGCGGTACGAAGCACCTCCGCCGTCATAGGCATACGCCCACCCCAGCGTGTAGTTGGCATACAGCTGGAAACGATGGCTCATGCGCTGACGGAATGTGAAGTTTATCCCGTCGTAGTGAGAACGGCCAATCGACTCGTCGTTGCGAACGCTCCCCAATTCCGGCAGCGGCGGATTCGATGCTGTAAAGGCACCATCGAGCGGGCGGGTGCAGCAGGTTCCATTTACGGGCACCTTCTGGTCGACGTTGATGGTCTTATTGTCGTGCAGGCCAAGAACGTGGGTGTATTCCACTTCTACCGCTGCGTTTGCATTCAGCGCCAAGCTATAGCCGCCATTGAACTCTTCGGTCACTGGGTTGCGATAGTTTGGGTCCATCAGACGGCCTACGCTGCCGGGATTGAGCTGCGACGACGGAGGCGCGATCGTGGGCATGGGGTCCACGCCATAACGCCATTGGCCGAGAGGTATCCCAGTTCCCGGGACGGTGTCTTTGACGGGGTCGGTGATGTCGAATAAAGTCTGAAAAATGGTGGCGTTGGCCTGCTGCTCCATGAACAACGGGATGTTTTGGAACACATTCCCAAAGTAGAGGCCGAACCCTCCGCGCACCACGTGCTTGCTCCGGCCGGTCAAATCGTAGGCGAAGCCGATGCGTGGGCTGAAGTCCTTGTTGTCGTCGTGCGCAATCCGGCTGACATAAGGATTGGAGATCGGGCTGTTAAGCGCAACCAGCTCTTGGTAAGTGCGGCTGTTCTGGATCTCCGAACCGCCAATCATATTGAAATCTTTGTCCCAACGAAGGCCGAGGTTGAGCGTCAGACGAGGCTTAACTCTCCAAGTATCCTGGCCGTAGAAACCGAGCTGTTTGGTGGCCACCAGGAAGTACGGGTTCCCGTTGGCGATGGACATTTCAGTAACTAGGCCTGGCGTGGCAAACCCTTGTGGATACGTTGAAGGATTGTCCAAGATCGTGCTGGGGTTGGCTCCAAAGCGAATTAGAAGCGTGGGATTGAACTCAAAAAAGCCGCCCTCGACAGGGTTGTAGATGAAGTCTACGCCCGCCTGCACTGTATGGTGGCCAATCGTTTTTGAAAGGTCATCCTTGAATTGCCATTTCTTCTGGAAAGATTGCTGAGGAACGTTCGTGTTGGTACCGAACGAGGCGTTTGGGAATATGATGTTAGGAGCACGCAAGTTGCTGTCAATGAGGTTGTTCCAATACTGATAGCCAAATGTGAATTGGTTGACGGTCGTATTTGAGACGTTGGAGTTCAACGTAAGATTGCTCGCGATCAGGTGGTTTCTGGTGAAGTTGCCTTCGGTTAGGTCCATCGTGGCGTCCGACTGGTCATTCAGGCTGTCATTAACCTGCGAGGTGTAGCTGAGGTAGGCGCTGTTCTTACTGTCGATGACCCAGTCCATCCGGCCGTTATAACGCCATTCAAAGAAAGGCCGCGGAATCGTGGGTGAAGGCTGAGCCGCAAAACCGTTCGCCTCCGCGATGGTCAGCTCACTGAGAGACGTGGCGTCCACTGTCTGTGCTTGGTGTTCGCGTTCGCGTTCGAGGGCAAAGAAACCAAAGAGCTTGTCCTTCTTAAATGTGCCCCCCAACGATCCCCCAAATTGCTGGCGTGTGTAGTCGGGATGAGACTTAGTTGTGGTGCCCGTGCCGCTGGGATCCTTCTCATCCGTGTTCAAATTGGTGGCGCGGAAATAGCCGAAGAAAGAGCCGTGAAGGAGGTTCGTGCCCGACTTGGTAATCATATTGATCGCCGCGCCTTGCGAGCGTCCATTCACGGCTGAGAACCGCTGTGTGCTGATCTGGAATTCCGCCACCGCCTCCAACGGAAGCTGCATGACTGGGCCGCCCACCGTGTTGTCCTTATTGTCCACACCGTTAACCGTCACGTTCACGTCGCGTCCATTGTTTCCGTTGACCGAAAGAATGGCATAGCGGTTTTTTGTGGGGTCGTAAGAATCGGCAGGCTTCACGCCGGGCGCCAGGTAGGCGAGATTGGCAACATCGCGTCCGACCATGGGCAGCTCTTGGACCTCTGTCGGTGTGATGTTCTGGCTCACGTCGGTCTTGGCTTGATCGAGAAGGGGCGCTTCGCTGGTCACCTCGATGACCTCACTTTCCGCACCCGGCTTTAGCTCCGCATTTGCGGTCGCGGTCTGACCGACGAGAATTTCGATCGTTTGCGTAAAAGCTCCAAATCCGCCTTTCGTGACGGTGACCGTATAGGTCCCCACAGGCAACAATTCGAAGCGGTAAGAACCAGTCTCATCGCTCGAAGTAGTTCTTGTAATGTCCGTAGCCTTGTTTTTCACTACGACTTCCGCGCCGGCCACGACCGCTCCCGATTTGTCCGTAATCGTGCCTTGAATCGTCGCACTTGCCGTAGCCTGAGCAAAGGCCTTGGTGCGACCAAGGCTCAACAGCAGGACCACCATGCATAACCAATACAGAGATTTTCTCATTTTTTGTTTCCTCTCCCCCGATCGCAGCTAAGCTACGATCATCCCTCTCGGAATGACTGCGTGAGCGCACTACCGGCTTGTAGAATCCTGAACAATTGGAAGCGAAGAGTGCCCCCAACACACCTCGGAACTTCCTTGGTAGGACTCGCAGACCCCCTAACTCTTACCGAAGTTGTTCTAAATCGACCTCTCATCACCGCAACTCAATTCCCCGGTAAACTGAGTTCAAAGGCAGGCTTCCTTAAAGGCGCCGCAATTTATATACCATCCATCTAGGGAGGTAAGGCACTGCCACATAAGGCCTTAGTTGCAATCTCGTGGGTTTGCTTCAGTAGACATACAGAAATAGGTACCTGGAATATACAAGATTCCATACGTTCGCTTTGTTTCTGTGGTTCCGTTGCGTCGCGACATGACCGTTGTCGATGTCGGAACGCACCATGGACTCTACGCGCTGCTGGTATCGAAGTGCCTGGGATGGCATGGCCGGGTCTCTGCGATGGAAGCGTCGCGATCCATCCCGCTTATGTGACGAGTTCTCTCGCCGGTGTTAAACGTAGGGACTGCTGCTATGCTCCTTGCGGAAAGAAAACGGTCGTCCACAAATAGGCAGCGTCTGAGGCACGCTGTGCTCGGAGGACGCTAGGCGCAGAGGATTCGCGGCCGTGCCGGGGAGAAGAGATTCGCAACGTGAAGGTGCTCGTTACAGGAAGCAGTGGGCTGATCGGTTCGGAAGCCGTGGAACATTTTGACCGGCAGGGTCACGAGGTCACCGGCGTGGATAACAACATGCGCCGCGTATTCTTCGGGCCCACAGGAGACACGCTGTGGAACTTGGAGAGGCTTAAGCGCACGACAAAGCGCTTCACGCACGCCTCTGTGGATATTCGCGACCGTGCCCTGATCGAAGAACTGTTTCGAACGCAGCGTTTCGACCTGATCGTGCATTGCGCGGCGCAACCTTCGCATGACAAGGCAAGAGACATTCCGCTGCTCGATTTTGAGATAAACGCTTTGGGAACAGTGAATTTACTCGAGGCCACGCGGCAGCATTCGCCGGAAGCGGTCTTTGTGTTTCTGAGTACCAACAAAGTGTACGGTGACGCGCCCAACGAGATTCCGCTAAAAGAGCTCGAGAAGCGCTACGACTATGCGCGCCTTGAAGATTACGACGGCATTGACGAGACCTGCCGGATCGACCGCACGTTGCATTCGTTGCTTGGAGCGTCGAAGGCAGCCGCCGACCTCGTCGCTCAGGAATATGGGCGGTACTTCAAAATGAGGGTAGGCATCCTTCGCGGCGGATGCCTGACCGGCCCGTCGCATTCCGGCGTCGAGCTCCATGGATTTTTGTCGTATTTGGTGAAAGTCACTCTGAGCGGCGGCACGTACTCTGTTTTTGGCCACAAAGGCAAGCAGGTGCGCGATAACATCCACAGCTACGACGTGGTGCGCGCGATCGAAGAATTTGCGGCAAGTCCCCGGCCTGGCGAAGTTTACAACCTCGGCGGAGGACGCGAGAACAGCATCTCGATGCTGGAAGCGATTGAGCGTATCGAACAAATGAGCGGCAAGCAACTGACGTGGCGCTATGTCGAGGAAGCCCGCAAGGGCGATCACATCTGCTACATCTCGAACCTGGGGAAATTCAAGAAGGATTATCCCAACTGGAAGATCACGCGCGGGCTGGACGCGATCCTCGAAGAGATCATCGCGTCCGAGCGGCAACAACTGAAGTAAGAAACGCTCGCGGGAGACAAGGACAAGCAAGAAATGCTCACGTTCTTCAAGACGACGAAACCCTTCCGTGAGCACAAGGGAACCATCCGGCGAAATGCGCTGAAGAAGGCTGCGCACGCAGATGTGGAATCATTTTTAGTCGAGAATTGAGCACTCGTAAATGATCCGGCTGGCCACCATTGCGCTTCTGGGACGAGCTGATACACCGACGGACGCCGTGGAAGAATATTGCTGGTACCTTAGCGAAGCACTTCGCGCGCAAGGAATCAGACTGACTATCGAGAGAGTGCCCTGGGAGGAGGGGGGATGGGGCGGCGCCTTGCAGGCCCTTCGGGGCCGGGCGAAAACCTGGAAAGGCTTGTGGGTCATTGTGCAATACACTGCCTTGGCTTGGTCCTCGCGGGGATTTCCACTACGATTTTCCCGTGTTCTGGAGATTCTAAAAGGAGCTGGCGTGCGCGTGGCCGTCGTCTACCATGACGTCGAGCCGTTTGCCGGAACGCGCATCATTGACCTGCTGCGGCGGCAAGCGCAATTGCGCGCGATGCGGCACGCGATGGACCTTTGCGATGTGGCGGTCTTCACGGTTCCGATGGAGAAGCTCTCCTGGATGCGGCCACAATACAGGCACTCGGTTTTCATACCGGTTGGCGCAAATCTGCCGGTTTCCCGAGAAGCGGCTTCCCGAAAGACCATTGCGAGACGTGGGAAATTGAAAATCGCGGTGTTTAGCGTCACGGGAGGGAGTGCCACGCAAAAGGAAATCGGCGAGATTGTCGGAGCCGTGCGGTTCGCATCTTCGCACGTCGGAAATCTGCAACTGACCGTTCTGGGCCGCAATTCGAAAGAGACCGAAAGCGAGTTCCTCAAACAATTGGATGGCGCTCCCGTTGAAATTCAAGTGCTGGGCTTGCTTTCGAACGAAGATGTCGCGCGAACGTTGTTCAGTTGCGACGTGCTCCTCTTTGTTCGCGGGCCGATCTCCACGCGCCGAGGCAGCGCCATAGCAGGAATCGCTTGCGGATTGCCGGTAATTGCCGCCGAAGGATCGGAGACATCCTCGCTCATCACGGAAGCGGGGGTGGCATTTTACTCGCCGCAGAAAAAAAACGATCTCGGCACAGTTCTGCTCCATGTCCTGCAGGACGAACACTACCGCGCTTCTCTTGCGCAGCGCAGCTGGATCGCGCAGCAGCGCTATTTTTCTTGGACCGCGATCGCCTCGCGTTATGCACAGTTCCTGGAAGAGAGATCCTAGTCACAGCTCTGCTCGAATTTAAATTCACGGCACAAAGCATCTCGCCCGGAAAACCAGCTCACATTCTAAGCTAGCCTTAGGAGGCTCTTCCCCATCGGGAGCAAGCTTGAAAAAACATCCGCAAAAGCACCTCAAGTCGGTGAATCGAGATGAGTTAGCCTCAGATATGGCCGCGGCTACTACCAGCTTCTCGCCAGTACTGTGACGATCTTGGCGAGAGCGTCGAGGTCGCGCGTATCGATGATTTCGGCTGGGGAATGCGAATAGCGCAAAGGCCAGCCCAGGGGAATATTCACCGAGCCATAACGCGTGAAGACCGCGCCATCGTTGCCGCCGCCGGTGACGCCGAATTGCGCGGGGATGCCGTTTTCGTACGCCAGCTTGACGACACGATCGACATATTCGCGCGGCGTGATGTTCGAATTGTCTACTGCCCGAACCACGAATCCTTTGCCAATTTCTGCGTCAGCGAAGCGCTTCGATTCGAGCGGAGAATCGGCGCTGACGAAAGTGTCGATGGCAAAGACAAAATCGGGCGTGCGGCCCTGTTTGGCCATGTGCTCCGCGGCTGCCGCTGCGCCCTTCAGCCCGACTTCTTCTTCCGTCGACCAGATAAACGTCACGTCGCGCCCCGGCAAATCCCGCCCGAGCGCCCGCGCCGCTTCGACAAGCGCGGCGCAACCGACCCGGTCATCGAAGCTGCGCGCGTTTGCGCGCGTTCCCAGCAGGGGGCGATATTCCTTGGGAATGGTGATCCAATCCCCCACTTTGATTCCGAGCTTCTGCGTTTCTTCCGCGGAGCGCGTGCCGAGGTAAACGTACACGGGCTCTTCCATCGAGTGCGGCCCATGCGGCCATTCGAATCCCGGCTGATCCCAACCTGCCGGCAACTCGAGCACCCCGCCAACAGAATTCCCATCGGCTTTATGAATGACGACAACATGCCCCAGAAAGTATTCTGGATAGCCTCCTCCCAGAACGGATACCAAGAGTCGCCCATCGTTTTCTATTTTCTTCACCTCGTATCCGATCTCGTCCATATGCGCTACAAACGCAATCCGTGGCGACTTTGCGTCGGGCTTTCGATCGCCAAGATGCAAGATCAGGTTTCCGTCCGCATCGGTCTCCGCTTCTTTCTGCAATCTTGGATCCAACCGATTGAGAACCACTTTGCGAACGTTTTCTTCATGGCCGCTTGCGCCATACGCGTCGACCAGCGCTTTAAGGTCGGAGATCGTGGTGCCGCCGCCAGAACCTCCTCGTAGCCCGCCAGTGGTGGACTTAGGGACCTGTAAATACGCTTCAAGCAGTCGTTCCAGATTCCCGCTATCGCCCGAGGAAATGGACTCCCCAGGGGTCACCGGCCAAAGTGTCGGAATTCCAAGTTGCGCGAAGCGTTCCGGAAATGCGTTTGGCTTGGCATAGCCCGCTATCCGTGGTAGTGACGCGCTTACGGCTGTCACGCGTTCGCCATCCGCTTCGGCAATGGCTTTGATCTCGCCGGGAAACGCACTCAGCGGCGCTGACGCGTCTTCCACTCCCAGAAGCACGCCATCCCCAGGCGTGAGCGCCGCGGTACCGGCCCTGGCGACGCTTTTGCCGCCTGTCGCCATGCGGCCGACAAAAATCATTTCGTCTGGCTTTGTCTCTTCCAGTAAACGGTTGAGGCCGCGCCCTCCGGTCCACTGTTGCGTTAGAAACGCGACGGTTGTTGTTCCTTTCGCTTTGGCGTCCTTGATTCGTTCCAGCAACTGCGACAATACGGTGCATCCAAAGCGATCGCCGGCGGCCGCTCCTGCTTCCCCACCTTGGCCTACCGGAAACCATTTCCGTTGGAGTGCAATTGGATCGAGGAGGTCCACCCCCGCAGCATGCACGTCGGCAGCGCCTGTGGCGCCAAGATCCACGTACATTTCGTCGGGATGATTCATTTTCGGGGGGTTAACACGCGCGGGCTGAAGATGAATGCTCAGCCCGGCGAAGACTCCGGGAACTTTCTTTCCGGAGCGCGTCATTACCCAAATTGTCTGGGCAAAATGCAGCGTGTCAAATACCGGATTGGGTGCGGCTTGCGGCAAGCGTTGCACGCGCAAGTAGCCGTCCGGAGTGATCTCGCTGACGACGTAACCAGGTTCATCGACGGGCGTAACCAGCAGGCGTTGCGGCGAGCCGCTCCCAAAGGTAACCCAAAGGTTACCGACATTATCGGTCTTGGGTGAGAGAGGGCGCAGCTCCGCGCGAAGCTCCTCGATCAGCGGCTGTTCGTAGCCCGAAACTGCGGGTACTTGGTCAAAATGGCAATCAAAAGCGGCCTGCGCACTTGCGGAGCAAGCGATGAGCAAAGGAAATAGCAGCGAACTCGCGGTTCGAACGAGCCACTTCATGAAGCATTCTCCTCTTAGACCATGACACTCGGCCTGCATCATCGGCACAACGCTTCGATCAGCACTTCTTTCTTTTCTTCGGCCAGCCGCGACATGCTGTCAAGCGAGGCAAAGTAGCCACCGACGGCCGCCGCCGCAAGCAAGGTGAAGGCTTCAGCGGGGAACCAACGATTCCCCGTCCAGCGCCCGCTAAAAAGAACCACCGCGGACACTCCGCCGAACACAATTTGGGCGGCAAAGGCCAGGAGCACGGCCATACCGGACTGCCGCTGACCGCGGATCTGGCCGAATTCGAGCTTGCGCGGAAAGGTGACCGAAGACCAGTTGGCAATACTCAGCTGCCCAACGACGGCAAACACGATGGCAGCCATCGTAGCCAGGAAGACGGGGAGCGAGGGCAATCCCAGCAGCCAGGCGAGCATCACCAAAGACAATACGGTTTCAACGCCCAGCACCGACAGGAGCATCAGATTCTTGCCAAGAAAAATGTCACGAAAATGCAGCGGCGCCATGAAGTAGGTTTGGATGCCGCGGCCTTCAAAGGCAAAGCAATTATAGGCAGGCCCCATCAGAATCAGGACGAGATAGGCCATGATGCCCGGGAAAAGCATTTCAGGAGAGACCGGATGCTCCGAGGCCGGGTGTTTTCCGGCAAACATGGTGCCAAAGATGAGGACCATTACCGGGGGCATGATCAGGGTGAAAAAGGAAAACGTGTTGCGCGTGAGGTAGCGGAACTCTTTACGGACGACCGTGGCCACTTGCGGCGATAGCGCACTCAAACGATCTGAGGAGTCTGCCGGTTTTGCTAGGGCGCGTGCTGCCGCAGGCACGGGCGCTGCGGTTTCACTCAGTTCTTCTCCGCGATATTGCGAAGCGAATCGCCGCCAGAGAAAAACGCTGAACACCGCGGCATAAACGAACAGCCCCGCCGAACCCAAAACCAACCATCCGAACCGGGCCTCGGCGGCCGCCGCAATCGCTCTGCCCGCAAGTGCAGGCGGAAGCCACGCAAAATACGGAATGATCCGCAGAGCCAGCGGCCCCAACAATCCGCCATAGTGGCGCATAGTCGGTTCGATGAGGTTCAGAGAAACCATTGCGAGAATGAACAGAGCGAAAAACAACTCGCGGGTCCGGCGCCGCGAGAGCAACCGCTCGAGCCACGAACCAACAAGCCGCTCCAAAGTCACGTTGAGCAATAAGAACAGCGCCGCAACCAACAGCATCGCGGGCAGCACTCCCGGCCGCGCTGCTGCCGCGCCGAGTGTCATGGAGGCAAGCCAGCAAACTGATGCCACCGCGGAAAAATCCGCCAAGCCGTAGGCCAGACCGATGACGTAAAACGCGGTGAGATTCAGCGGAAAACGGAGCATCGAGCGGAATTCGAAGCTGGCCCCGAACCCCGCTGCAAAAATGGGAAATAGCTGCCAGAACAGGAAAATGCACCAGAACAGCAGCCCAAACAAGCCGAAGCGGCCTTCGGAAAGAAACGCATAAGCACCGGTGAAGAAAGCGACGCACAGCCCCACCACGAAAAATCCGCTAAAAACTCCGAGAAGGATCAGGCCGAGCAGATCGAAACGACTGGCCTTCTTGCGCAGACCGTTGCGAAGAATGCGCCAGCGCAGCCCGGCAACCACACGAACTTGCGTCAGTATCCCGATGGGGCTGGCTACATCAGCCATGAGAGTTCTTCCAAACGTGGGCGTTCGGTGCCGTCCTGCCCCACAATCGAGAGAAACACCTGTTCGAGCGTCGTTTTGCTGCCGGCCTCGCCGGAAATGTCGGCGCGCAACTCTTCCAGCGAACCCTGCGCCACTAGCCTCCCTTTGTGAATGATGGCCACGTGGCTGCAAAGGCGCTCGACAATTTCCAAAACGTGGGATGTCAGGAAAATCGTAGTGCCGCGCTCGGTCATGCGACCCAGAAGAGCTTTGAGCACACCCGCTGCGAGCGCGTCGACGCCTTCGAACGGCTCATCCAGAAACAAAATCCGCGGCCCGTGAATGACCGCGGCGGCAAGCGCCAGTTTCTTTTGCATGCCATGCGAGTAGTCCGCGATCAACGTTTTGGGGCGGTCCGCGAGTTGCATGAAATCCAGCAACTCGTTCGCGCGCTGTTGTGTCATTCGGCGATCTAGACCGTACATGCGCCCGACGAATTGCAAGTATTCCGAACCGGTGAGGCGTTCGAGAAGCCCCATGCCTTCCGGCACCACCCCGATCTGGCGCTTCACTTCGACCGGATGCGTCGCAAAGTCCAGCCCGAGAAGGTCCATGCTTCCCGCGGTTGGTGCAAGCAAGCCGGTGAGCATCTTAATGGTCGTGGATTTGCCCGCACCATTCGGCCCGAGGAAACCGAAGAACTGGCCGGCGGCAACCTGGAGGTCGACGCCGTCAACGGCGGTGAGGTTCCCGAATCTGCGGGTCAGCCTTTGCGTGCGAATGGCTATTTCGGGCATTCGGTCTCCGTGGAAAGGAGCGGGCTCCCAAGATGGAAAACTCTAACACGAGTCGCACGCGGTTTAGCGAGGATGCCGAGCAAAGCAGGGCCCTTCAAGCGCGTTTGCGCGGATTCGATCCTTGGGCGGTGAGCTGTTGTAATTCCCTGGCTGGAAGGCCCGCAAGAACCGCCGGCAGTTCGACGCGAAAAACCGCGCCGCCTTCCTGGCGGTTGTAGCAAAGAATCTTCCCGCTGTGTTCCTGAACGATTCCGAAGCAGATGCTCAGACCGAGACCTGTGCCCTTACCCACGGGTTTGGTGGTGTAAAAGGGATCGAAAACGCGATGCGGCTCCTTGATGCCGGTACCGGTGTCGGAAAACAGAATGACCACGTTGCCGCGGTCGCGCATGGTCTTAATCGTAAGCAGGCCGCCTTGGTGCGCTTCCATGGCGTCCACCGCGTTGCTTATGAGATTGAAGAAGACCTGCATGAGCTGATTCCCATCGCCGCGCACTCCGGGAAGCACTGATTCGAGCTGTTGTTCAATGCGCGCCGTGGAAGGGCGGAGGTCGAGTGCGCGAAGCTGAACGGCATTGTTTACCACGGTATTGATATCGAGGAGCGTGCGCTCGGGGGGCACCTGGCGCGCGAAGCTGAGCAAATTTCCTACCAGCGTTTTGGTCCGCCGTGCCTGTTCGCGGATCTTCGAAGCCGTGCAACGCGCCTTCTCAGGCAGGGTTTGATCATCGGCCAGGAGATCGGAAAACCCGAGAATCGCGGCGAGAGGATTATTGATTTCATGGGCGGCACCGGCGGCGAGCTGCCCCAGCGACACAAGCTTCTCCGTTTGAACGAGCTGCGCCTGAAGGCGCTTCAGATTTTTCAGTGCTTGTTCGGACCGCACGAGCAGGCGGGCGCGGTCCACCTCCGCAAAGTGGCTGCGCACAAAGATCAAGCCGGCTAGCGGCAACGCCGCCACCACGGTGGTCACCAACCGGAAATCACGAACGCCCGGTTCCATATTGTCGGCATGCAAACTATATAGAGCGAGAAGAGGCAGAGAAACGACCGCCGTCATGGCCAGATGGCTGGACCAACCGTGGACATTTTCTGCGGAATCGTCGCGGGAATCGAGCGATTCCCCCGGCTGAGCGGCGTCCAGTTGCGCGCGATTCAAATAAGCGATCAAGCCGGCCAATGCGAGCCAGAAAAAAGAAGAAATAATCGGGAGGTCGTACAGGCTTCCCGTGTAATAAATGCCGACATCACTTTGCACATCCACGACCAAAGAGGCCAGCATGTAAACCACAGAAGCGCCGAGCAGATGGAAGTACACTTTTTTCCAAGCCCCGCGGCTTCGCAGCCACAACAACATGAGCCCGAGCACAATGAGGCCGTTTTGCGTGTCGGTGATAACGTTGAAATTGTGATTGTACTGGGCGATATCCGGCGTCGCGTAAAGCCAGGGCATCACAAAAAAGATGTAAACGAACGTCCACCAGGCCAACAACAGGCCGAAGTCCAGGTATCCGAGCCGGGCGCGCACCTCGCCGCGCTTGCGGTGCGGTTGGAGAGCCAGCGCAGCTATTAGCGGAATGCCCCGCAAGAAAAACAGAATGTCGCCTGGATACAGCCCGGGCAACGGCTTATGTAGATAGACCTCATAATAGGTCCATTCAAACTGCCCGATCATCCATAGCGTGCAGCTCAACGCGATCAGCATCCAGAAGATGTTGCGCCGCCAGTACGGCGTACCCGCGTTGAGGAGCAGCCCGGCATTCGCAATCAACGGCACGGTGCACTGCACCACATCGCCGAACGCGACTAGCGTCTGCGAGCCGCGCGGATGCGACAGGGAAACGCCGGCATAAAGGGCAAGGACGAACGCCCAAATCCCCAGGCTCCAAGTGATGGTGCGGGACGAGGTCATAGACTTGGCGGCTTCCAGTATAGGCTCTCGTAACTGGCGCCGCCGTTTTGAAATTCCTCGGCTTGGCTAGAATATAAATGGATTGCGGAGACTATTTTAGGCGGCGCTTATTGTTGTACCTTGGATTTCTGGCGGAGGAGGGGGGATTCGAACCCCCGAGACCCTTTCGAGCCTAACGGTTTTCAAGACGGGTGATTGTGCCTCGGCTCCGGCCTAAGTTGATGATAACACTAGATGGCGTTCGGCCCACTCTGGACGGTTTGGGCACGGATGGCAGCCTATCGGGATAAAGTGGGATAAAGGCGATTGCAGCGCGCGGTGGACCGAGGACTTTAGTTGCACCCAATCCTGCGCCAAGGAAGTCATCCATCGATCGGTTCTTTTCGCCTCCCTGCTAGTGTACCTAACACGGGCGAAGGCAAGTATACGGGCCACATCACCCAGCGCAGCAGCTCTCCGACCGCGTCCCTGCCACCGAGATTAATCGCTTGGTGACTCTTCTTCCATTCTTTTGTTGACAAGCAAAAATAAATCTTCTACAAGACAGACAAGTTCGCCCAGCTCCCTCGTTCCCTCTCCAGATTTCCTCGTCCGGGCTTGGCGGAACCGCCACGGCGTTTGCTGGCGGTGAAGTTGTCTTCGTAGTCCAAAACTCAAATTTGGAGGCCTGTGTGATCCGGAAATCAATCCCCCTGGTGTGGTTTTGTGTGCTATGCATTCCCAATCGAGTGTGGGCCCAAAGCCAGCCTGAAGTAAGTGTTGATGTAAAGCATGATGTTTCGCCCGCGTTGCGCGATTTGCCACGGTCTCCTAGCCCGTCTGAACCGAAACACGAGAGACGACTGCGTCTGACCCACGGACCCCGCGAGTTGGTATCGCAGCCGGATCCTGCGCTGCAGAGTTCGGCTGGTCCACTTGTGAACACGGCGGCCGGCCAGAATTTTCAGGGTGTGGGCATAGGGATCGACAACAGTTATTTCAACTGCTGTGCGCCCCCGGATACAAACGGCGCTGCTGGTGCGACACAGTACGTGCAATGGGTGAACCTGGACTTCGCGGTGTTCGACAAAACGACCGGGAATCTCGTTGCGGGCCCTACTGCAGGAAACACACTGTGGAACGGTTTTGGCGGACCTTGCGAGACAAACAACAGCGGCGACCCCATCGCGCAGTATGACAAAGCAGCGGGGCGGTGGGTGCTGGCGCAGCCGGTTTACGTTTCGCCGTACATGTATTGCATAGCCATTTCGACCACTTCCGACGCAACGGGAACATATAATCGATATGCTTTTGCTGCGCCCAACAACACGACCCTTTTCCCTGACTATCCGAAACTGGGAGTGTGGCCCGACGCGTACTATGCCTCCTTCAACGCGTTCAGCGGGAACACGTTCACGGGGCCCATCGCCTGCGCTTTTGATCGAAGCGCCATGTTAACGGGTGCAACAGCCACGAAGGTCTGCTTCCAGCAGAGCTCCAGTGTAGGCAGCCTCCTGCCCTCGGACTTGGACGGGGCAACGGCGCCGCCGTCTGGTTCACCGAATTTCTACATGAGCTTCGGAAGCAATTCGTTGAACCTATTCAAGTTTCATGTGGATTTCACCAAGCCTGCGAATTCGACCTTTACTGGCCCGACGGTAATTCCCGTTGCGACGTTCAGTGAAGCGTGCAGTGGAGGCACTTGCATTCCGCAGCCATCAACTAGCACAAAATTGGACTCGCTGGGGGACCGCTTGATGTACCGGCTGGCGTATCGCAATCGCAGCGGAACCGAATCGCTACTCGTCAACCACTCCATTCACGTGAGCGGAGGAAAACATAGTCAAGTAACCGGCGTGCGCTGGTATGAAATCCAGAGCCCCAACAGCTCTCCGACGGTACATCAGCAGGGCACCTTCTCGCCCGATTCCACTTCACGTTGGATGGGCAGCATCGCGATGGACAAGGCTGGGAATATCGCGCTTGGGTACAGCACTTCGAGCGGAAGCGTGTTTCCGGCAATTCGCTTCACCGGACGTGTTCCCATAGATCCGTTGGGCACTATGGAAGGTGAAAACAGCATTCAGCCTGGCGCAGGCTCACAAGTGGTCGGCTTGAGTCGCTGGGGCGACTATAGCAGCATGAGCATGGACCCAGTGGACGACTGCACATTTTGGTATACGAACGAATACCTAATGTACAGCGGGACGTACAACTGGAGCACGAGAATCGCATCCTTCAAGTTTCCGACCTGCCAATGAGCGGCAAGAGGAGGCTGAAACGCTTCCGCCAGGGACGGTTATGCGGATGTAGCTCTTGTGTCCCGTAGGTGAAACTCAGTAAGGAAAGCAAGGGCACGATCTTATCGTGCCCTTGCTTTTGGCCATGTACAGAAGTTACGGCTATCAGCGAGCAGCGATTCCTGCGGCGGTGTCCGGCAGGCTGCTGACTTGCGTCTGCGCGAGTGGTCTCAAGCTGCCATTCGCCTGGAGCGCGAAGGCGCTGACGGTTCCGTTCGCGCCGTTGCGAACGTACAGAAAGCGGCCTTCACTGCTCAAGGCCATGTCAGACGGATTCAAGGTGCTGCCGTCTGGGGCCAGGATGGAGGCGGCTGCGGATTGAATTAAGGTGAGGGTACCGGTCTTCGGAGCAATCGCGAAGCTGGAGATCGTGCCGCTCACGGTATTGGTCGTGAGGGCAAGACTCCCCTTTTCCGCTATGAGAGCCCAAGTAGATGCGGTTTGGTTATTCATCACAGCTGGTGATGCAGGAGCGAGTTCGCCGCTGGGCAACACGGCATACGAGCTCATACTGCCTGCTTGAGGAGTGTCGCCAGCCGTATTGGCCGTGACGACGATATCCCTGCTGAACGCCAAGCCAAACGGCCCGCCGCCAGCAGAGGCTGAACTCCCGGCGCCGGAAGCAGAGAAGGTGCCGGCAGGCGCCGCGTGTCCACCCGAGCCCACGGTAAAGGAAACAATTTGGTTAACTGCTGGCTCAGTCACCAACAAGGATCCGCCGTCGGGAGTAAAGGAAATCTCCGCAGCAGCAGCCGCACTGCTATTGGGGAGGAATTGCGTCGAGCCCGGAATAGGCGCCAGGAGCTTTGCCTGGTGCGCTTCCGGCGTGATCCGGAAACCGGTAATGTTGGGTGATGCGCCGCCGGAGTTCAGCACGTAGAGCATGTCTTTGTACACGGTCAGGCTGACGGGCATGGTTCCGCCTGACGGCACGGTTTGCAGTGCGGTGAGAGAGTCGCCGGCCACCGAGAAAGAGGTGATGGAATCGCTCCCCGCGTTAACGGCGAATAGCAGGCGGTTATCCGCACTCAGCATCAACGCCCCTTGCGAGCCGAGGGGATTGGGTCCGCTGCCGAAGCCGGCGCCGCCAGTGGGAAAGCTACCCCCAGGCAACAGCGTGCCATCGGCATTTCTGTGAAAGACGATCACAGCGTTTTCAACCGGTTGGTTGGACAGGACATAAACAGCGCCGGTGGACTGGGCAGCCAGGCGTGCTCCGGGCATGATCCCGAACAGTGCAACAGCGCACACTGCCAGGAGCATGCAAAACAACTTTGCGACTGACTTTCCACCTATCATGATCTTTAGAACCTCCGTTTGTATTGAACTTGAGCAAAAGTCACAATTCCTTCCACTGCATCGGACTTTCACTCCAAGTTTGCGGACAGTTTTGCCGTCGCGCTCTTGTTAAGTCGGAGTTGGCGAGAAAATCCCCCGCTGAAATTTTTACGCTGTAAAATTTTCTCTAGGAAATTTTTGCGATGGATGAACAGAGCGCGCGGAATTAGAAGCAAAATCTCCAAATAGCAACACTGCCGCACTTTCCGGGCGCGAATCCCTGGACAACTGATCCCAAACCAGCCGAAATTCATCGCGCGCGCGCGCGAGCATTCGTTCTGTCGCCTTTTCGGTCTTGCCGATCCGCATGGCAATCCCTTTGACGGGAAATTCGTTCCAGTACCGCCAGAGGAGGATGACTCGGTATTTTTCTGGCAATTCGTTCAGCACTCTACGGATTTTTATTCGCGCGCGTTCCTTGTCCAAGTGATCGTCGATCTGCGGGGGGGCAATTTGTGCCCCGGAATTTTCTTTATCGGTTTCGAGGAGATCTGGTTCGCGCAAGCGCGCCCGATAATAATCTTTGACCTTGTTGCGCGCGATGCCCATCAGCCAGGATTGCAGGGATGAGTTTCCGCGGTAAGCGCGTAGATTTTCCCATGCTGCGAGAAACACATCTTGGACGACGTCATCGGCATGGTCGGCGCGCGGTGCTAAGCGGGAATGGACGTAACTTTTGACTGCTCGTACATAGCGGGAAAGCATCATCACGATTTACCCCAAATTGGCAGCTGCATCGAAACTGCATCGGGCAGCGAAATTTACAAGCTGGCAGGTTCATGCGGCCGCTTCGAAGGCGTGCGCATGCAACGTGCCTCTTTCTCGATTGAGGGACACGCCCCCAACCGCGAGGAAACACCCGATGAGCTAGGCGATTAGGCTGGACAACTAGGCAGGAGCCCTGGGGTGAACTCCGACACTTTTGAAAGGGCGGGCCTTAACAGCACAAAACCGCTTTCTTGTAGCAGCCGGGAGCGGCGCTGTCAAGTCAGGTGAACGCCTTAAGACTGTGGTCCCACTCGGTCCTGTACTTGATTAGAGTACTGCGAACAAGACAAATCGCGTAGCGAAGCCTTGTCGGAAGCGGGCATTCCAGTCCATTTATTGTGGTGGAGCCGATCTTTCTCTCTTCGTTCACTTGGAGTTCCACAAACACAAGCGGAAACAGGTGTTTCTCCCAGCAATGGAGCGACGCCACCAACGAAGCTTACCGTGATAACCTGCGATCCGATGGCAGCCAAGGGGCTGTTGCGCCATTCCAGCGTCAACACAACCCTCGCCCACTACATCAAGGATGTGCCGGAAGTCACTGCGAACGGGAACGCCACACGTCGCACAGCAATTTAGCAGAGCTGGATTATAAGGCCGTCTGGGCAGTGCACTAAAGAATTAAAACAAAACTCTGAAGAGCAGCGTAATCTCTCGCCTCAACCGAAAGAACAACCCTTCTAGCTCCAGAGCTACAAGCTGCGCGGCGTGAGACAGAGGTAATGAGCGGCCTGAGACATAGGTAACACTTTGTGGCGGAGGAGGAGGGATTCGAACCCCCGAGACCCTTTCGAGTCTAACGGTTTTCAAGGCGGGTGGTTGCGCGCTGGCTCGCTGGTAAGTTGCTGAAAACTAAAGACGCCGTTCGGCTCGCTCAGGACGGTTTGGGCACGGTTGGCAGCTTATTGGGATAAGTTGGGATAAACGCCATTTACGGCGAATCGAGGACTGAAAACGGATTTCGCGCGTACTTAAGACTCTCTTCAGGCGGATCGTGAAGGGCCATCACATAATTTCCGTAATGCCATCCGGGAATTGACCGGATTGCTTACTTCGCCGTTAATCACGACCGATGGCCGAAACTGTTAGCTTGAACTCACCCCTCATATTCCTGGGTCCAGGCCGCGTCCTCGTGCTACGATTCGCCGCGTGATGTTCCCTGCTGCTGTCCCAGAGATCCCCGCGGCCAGCGTCGACAAAGCCGCTGCTTACTATGTCAACACGCTGGGCTTCACCTTCGATTGGGGCGACGAGCAAGGCGGCATTGCCGGCATCTCAAGGGGGAAGTGCAGATTGATTTCCGGTCGGACGTGTAAGTAGTAGGCTTTGCCCATGATTCGTCAGATCGCGCCTCAGTTCTTCACCTTGGACATTCCCGGCACTCTTGCCTATTACACAGATAAGCTTGGCTTCAGGTGTTTGGGCACCTGGCAGGAGCCGCCCGTTTACGCCATCGTTGCACGCGACCAGCATAAGATTCATTTCCGTTGTGCCGCTCCTCCCACCGCGAACCCCGACAAATATTCGGACGAACTGCTCGACGCCTACCTACTCATCGAAGATGCCGACGCTCTTTACGCCGAGTATGCAGCTCGCGGCGTGGAATTCACGCGTGGACTTGGCAACACGCCATGGCAGTCGCGTGAATTTGTAGTGAAGGATTGCGACGGCCGACTGCTTGCCTTCGGCGCGAACTTGTAGCCTTGTCTAGGCTATCCCGCCCCAAACGTTACTCTTGGACGGTGCGCAGAGCAGACGAACTGTCCACTTCTCTATTTTTGCGAAAAGGGGACGTGAAATCGATCAACCTACTACTTTGGGGATGCGCGTTTCGTGGGGCCACTGATCAGCCGATGACTCCCGCCGCGATGCTTCGCGCGGCATGGTGCCCGCCAGCAGGAGAACAGTGCCGCAAAACATCAGCGTCTCCGCCAAATAATTCAGGCCCTTGTCGAGGCTGGCGCGTTCCACTACTCCGATCGGCACGTAGACCACCAACACCACGAAGAGCACGGTCAAGCCCAGCCACGTCGCTGCCGCGCGGGTTTTCTTACCAACCAGCAACAGGATACCCGCGACCACGTAAACCGCGGCCGCCAGGTACGTCCCAAGAGAATCAGCTTGTCGAGTCCTCGCGCCTTTTGCCAATGGCCGCGAAGAAAAATCGCGGCCAGCCCGATTGCAAGAACTACTCCACCGACGGAGTACGACCAAATCACCGTGCTGGGAACTGCGAAGAAAGCCACGACTGCCGAAGAATTTGCTAAGCTGCCGCTCACGACGATTCCTTTCCCCCGTTTGCGCCTGCAATTATCACACAGCGAAGCGACCCGTCTCCTGGCGGTTTGTCGACATTCGGAACTGAGCTGGGATTGCTTGCCAACTTCCGGGTTGCTCGTCACTCGGCCGCAATCGACCAGCGGCGCCAGGCCAAGTACAACTGAGGCAGCTGAGAGTGCATCAATGGTGCATGAAACAGTATGGTAACAGGCTCGACCCGCACTCAAAATCGTCTTGCAAGGTGCTAGTTATGACTGGAAGATGGACAATCGTTCCGTTGGTGGTTGTTTGTTCTCTCTATCTCTTCAGCTGCGGTGGGATTATCCAGCCGGAGCCGGGCCAACTATTCCAATTTGATTTCGCCAATGGAGCGCAGGGCTGGAGCGCCGGCTTTTCCGACTACCCGGCTGGACAAGAAGCTTTCTTTGAACTGGCATCCGGCATCAAACCTCTGCCATCCCCGCTGGACCAGACCAGAACCGGGTTTTTCATCAGCGGCAATAATCATAGCGACGATTTGTTTATGTTTCTCAAAGTGCGGATCACCGGTCTGAAGCCGGCGACCGCCTATAATGCCGGCTTCCATGTTGAATTTGCTACGAACGAGTCCAAAGAGTGTGTTGGAATTGGCGGTGCTCCCGGTAAATCCGTGTGGGTCAAGACGGGAGCTTCCGCCATTGAACCGCAGCCGGTTCTTCAAAGCAATGGCCAATTCCTCATGAACATTGATAAGGGCAACCAGTCCTTGGGGGGCAAAGATGCCATAGTAATCGGCACGATAGAGAACAGTTCAACCGATTGCGTCCACCTAGTGTATGAAACTAAGAGGCTGGACAGTGTTGCGCCCTTCACAGTCCGAACAGCTGCGACAGGCAGCCTCTGGTTGCTCGTGGGGACCGACTCCGGTTTCGAAGGGACCACCAGCCTGTACTATCGCCAATTCCGCGCCGCATTTGCAGAACTGCCGCAATAGCTACTTCTCCCGCGTGGTCCCAGTCCGCGTGCCGCGAATCCTCGCTCAAGACGGCGGCCACTCCACTAGCAACGCCTCGGGCCTGTTGAAGCTGCGGTACATCCTTCACCAACATCTCAAAACGCGAAGGGAAGACGGGTTCTGGCCGAGCGGTCGGCAAACAAGAAGTAATTTGGTTCCTTCCTGTTTGCCCGTGGTCCAGGCGCGATCCCGATGGGCGCCCACGCACTTGCCAAACAACGGTGCTGAGGCTCCTCGCCAGACTCCGGGTGGGAGCTAGCGGAAACGGAGTATAAAGTACATGCTCGGGAGTAAAGAGCTGGCGGATGAGAAGGAGTTTTCTTTGGGAGCCTACGGTGTACAGCGCAGCCGGGTACGAATTGGGGCTCGGAGGAGGAGGAGCCACGAGATTGACGGCGCTCGCACCCGAATGCGGGGCGGCGTGGGCAGACGAAAATGACGCCACCAGTAGAATCAGAATAGCGATGATAGGCTTGTGCGCGTTGGCAGACATCGACACTACCGCAACCTCACGAAGGAGATGCGTTTAATCGTAAACTGTCGGCGAAGCGATACGTCGTGGGGAGCAGCGTTTGACTAGCGGCTTCCTCCGAAGACGCGTCCGGCTCGCATGAACCCACGGTGAGGTAAGCAATAAGCTGGCTTGCCCCCAACGCGGACCTGATCCAGCAAGAAGCACATTTCTTCATCATCCGGAAACAGCTGCTCGGAACCAGGATAGTGAATACGTGAATTGTCCTCATATCGTTGTCAGGAAATCGCCTTCCAGACTTTTGTCCGGCAGCAGCGCTCGAACTGCGCGATCCATGGTGGCAAGCTTTCCTTTCTTATGCATCGCAAGTCCTAGCAAGTAGGCATCCGTCACTTGTTGATGGCCCGCCAAGCGCTGAGCAAATGGTTCAAGTGCGTGGGCAAGACTGACCTCGTCCGGCCAGAATCGGTGCGCGGGATGGCCAAGGTTGGCTTGTAGCAGGGCGAGAGCATCCGCGGGGGTGAGCGCATTTGGAGAGAAAGCAGGATTCGAGAGTATGCGGACGAAGGCGGTCTGGGTCAGTGGGCATGTTGCCCACCCTTCGCGCGCGTGGCGCGCGAGCCATTCCTGGACTTTCTCATGAGCGCGGTGGGTGGGCCAGGCCATCGCGATAAGGACATTGACGTCCAGCAAAAAACCGGCTTTCACTCCAATTCGTCCTGGAGTCTTTCGACATCCTCGGTGCTTACAGCCGGCGAGCCAGGCGGAAGCTCGACGACGTGAAAGCCGTTGACGAGGCGGGTTTGCAAGGGTGCATGTAGCCCCCGGCGCACTAGTTCCGATACCGCTTTACCGATGGCGACGTCTCGAGCTTCAGCGTACGCCTTTACTTCCCGAAAAACATCGTCGTCCAGCGAAAGTGTGGTTCTCATGCACGTATGATGCTCCAAGCTAGGTTTGATGTCAAGTCAGCAAGTCCTGCATCAATCTAAGTCATTTGGTGCGATGCGCGGCTCGGGGTCATCGGGCAATGGTACCTCAGCACCGCGTGCCCCCCTGAAGCGCGCTGCTCGTGAATCCTGCGAAGACTTGTTAGGGTGTACCCAAGAAGAAGTCCATTCGTCGTTTCATGGACCAGGGACGGCAGCGAACCAAACGGACGACACCTTTGAAAACCAAGGAGCTGATTGAGGAGCTAAACCCGCTCTTGCGAGGGTGGGTCGAGTATTACAAACGCGCCCACATCCGAAAGCCCTTCCAACGTCTCGACGGCTGGGTCCGGCGGCGCATCTGGTCGCATCGCTACAAGTGTTGGCGCAATGCTGGCTGGAAAAGGCTGCCTGCGCAGTCGCCCGCTTAAGTGAGAGGTGCAATCTCTCTGACTCCACAGCTGCTTTGGGTTTAGTGGCGGAGGAGGAGGGATTCGAACCCCCGAGACCCTTTCGAGTCTAACGGTTTTCAAGACCGCCGCATTCAGCCACTCTGCCACTCCTCCGGATTGATAATACAGCAGTTCACAAAAGCACCATTGTACATTTTAGAGATTTTGCGTCCAAGTGCGGAGGATACGTCCCTTAGCGGGAGGCGTGTCTTGAAACCGCAAATAACGGGGTTCGACCACTTCTACGGAAAGGTTTTTCAGCCAAGTGGATTACGTCCGGATTGCCCGTCATCCTTGAGGAACGCATGAATTCCCCTTTGCTAGGGAGCCACTTCAACGAAAGGCCAACTATGCGGAAAAGTGGTCGGAGCCGCAAGGGCGAAACCTGAACCTAGTGCTTGTGACCTCAGCGCGAAATGGATCATCATCTGATTGTAGGTTTTTGGCCACCAAGTTGACGGTTCGGATAGCCGTGAGCAGAGAAACGGAACTTCAGCGTCAAAACGAGCGGCTTGAGTTGCTCCTCAATCTGACGACCAGAATCACGTCTAGCCTCAACCTGCGGGAGGTCTTGCGCGCGATCGCAGCGAACATACGCGAAGTCATACACGCTGATGCTGTGCCTGGCGAATTGGTACGGTGTCAAGGTTCAGCGCAGTGTCACATTGTCACCGAAGCAAAACAACAATTCGCCAACCACATGGTATTTCCGGAGCTCGTTGTCTGCTTGGATTGTAGACCGCAGAATTTCCTGTGCCGGAAGCTGAACTGCGCGAACTTGCGAAAATCGATGCCGCTTAAATTTGGGTGCCTCATCCTCGGCCCGCGAAGGCGGAACTATTCTCTGAGCGGCACGCTGGCATGTATCTTCGTGCCCCGCTTTGGCTGTGAGTCGATTGAAAACGCTCCATTCACCAGCTTCAGCCGGTCCCTCATACTGGTGAGACCAAAGCCGTTTCCCTTCACGGACACTTTGTGGTCAAAGCCTACCCCCGGGTCGCTCACGATGAGATGGATTGCGCCCGGTGTCCCGAACAGCTCAACTTTAAACTGCCGCTCCCCGCTATGCTTCGCCGAGTTGTCCAGCGCTTCCTGCAGCACTCGGAACAGGGCAAGTGAAATTTCCAGCGGCGGACGGCTTGGCACATCGTGGCTTCCAAAGTCAATCTCCACTTTGTGCCGTACGGCGAACTCTCCGCAGAAAGCTCTCATAGTCACCACCAGCCCCAAATATTCCAGCTTTGAAGGGTACAAGGTGTGCGCCAGGGCTTGAATGTCGGTGCTTATCTCCAAGGATTGCTTCCGCAGTTGGTCGGAAGCGTCTGTCCCCAATTGTTGAAGCTGAAGAGCCAGCAGGATCATACGTTGACAGATATTATCGTCGAGGTCTTTCCCGATCCGCAAACGTTCCTTCTCTTCTGCTTCAATCAATTTGCGGTTTACGCTTGAGGCGGCCTCGTCCCTCATCTCGCGGAGCTTGGAGACCAGACGAGCGATGACCGACGAAGTGATCAAGAAAGCTGCGATGGCCACATCATCGAGCGGATCGTCAACCCGAAAAGAATAAGCGGGGGGAGCAAGATGCGCCAAGCACAGAGCCGCGATGATGGAGGCAACAATTGATGAGGCAAAGTTCCCCGCGCGGGCTAGGAAGACCACGACAATAATATAGAGGAGGCAGGCCGTAGCAATATTCAAATACAGTCGGTAGCAGACAACAGTAAGTGACGTCAGGACCAAGCAGGCAATTACGCTTTGCGCGACAGCATGCCGGAATCCCTTGTTGGCGATGATCTTGAGGATGTCCATTCCAAGCACCTACTGCGGCGGTCCGCTTGTTCCTACCAGCCCAAATCCATTTCTATGATGATCGTAGCACCACAAGGCAACTCATAAGCCTTTGGCATCGCCGGGAGTCTTAACCAACCGTGGGAACGATGCATTTGCCACCAACGTCTGAGTAAGTCCTTCAATGAGAAGGCCGATCTCGGGTGAGTAGGCCCGGCGGCAACCAGCGCGCCAAATTGAAAGCCGCATCAGCGGGAGCACCAAACATTTGAAGCGCGCCTGATCATCGGGTTCCAGCACGTCCAAACCTTTCCGCCTTTTCACTCATGCTTTCTCCCCATCGCGAAACGGCCTGCCTCGATCAATTGCGGCTGCATCCTCCAGACCAGTGCTCCGCATGAGATTGCGTAATCGCTCTAAAGTTTCTCAGAATTGAACAAAAAAGCATCCGAAACCTTAGATGTCGTGAGGCTAAATTACCGAATTGATCCGGAAGGGTGGGCCCTATGGATTCAAGAGAATCTGTAACTTTGGCGCTGCTTTGTAGTCTTATTGGGCCGCTGTGTGCTGTCTAGCAGGGGACCTGACCTCCTCTGGGTCTTGAGAGGAATTTGCTCACTGGGAGTCTTTCATGTCAGACGTAAGACTTGTAGTCATATACCCTCGTCCCCAAAGATACCGATGTCTCTGAGTGAGCCTATACCAACCAGCATGTGCCGCTGGCGGTCGAAAAGCTTGACGGCAAAAGCAAGATTGTCGCAACCAAGATTGTGGTATCTCTGCAAGCCCTTCCTCGTTTTTATCGCATTGCTGAAGTGCACTTCCCCTCATGCAAGCTCTGGAAGCGTGCGCTGCATCGGAAGGCGGGAAAGAAACATGCAGCCAAACGGCGAACGCTTAGTGGAAAAGCATGCGCTTCAAGGTTCCAAATCTAGCGCTACTCACTCCCGGAATAAACACGTCGTCGCATCGGTCATTGGAGTGAGCGGCTGTCTGCTCACGGCGAGAACCGGTTCACTACATAGCCGCACGAGCTATATAGGTGCGCATAAATAATTCGACATACTCCGAAAAATGAGCAATGATGGGCAATATGCGCCCAACATTCGCGAACGGAAATAAGGCCACCATCTCCAAGCTGCTGGAAGTTCGACGCCAAG
>Ga0209158_1000165_pt1 | contig 52459 bp, 36 predicted proteins | sample GraSoiAngelo_140_FD_185897 | JGI IMG/M metagenome (GOLD analysis project Ga0209158, IMG submission 185897) | Grasslands soil microbial communities from the Angelo Coastal Reserve, California, USA - 14_0929_12_30cm (SPAdes) (version 2) | ecosystem: Environmental > Terrestrial > Soil > Grasslands ...
CTCTGGCGCACTGTTTTGCGCTGCGGGAAAGGCTAACTCTCCTGTTTTCAAACACTACCGCTCCCTTTGGCAAAAGCAACTACGGGGTTGGGTACCCCCTAGGAAGGGCTCCGCGGGAATTTCCGGCTAGGTCACAGGGGGGGTCGCCCTTGTCGAAGATCGTCTTACAGAGTCTCTAATCTCTCCTGGCCGTGATTTAAGCTGTGTTTAGGTTGTTTGGTTTACTTTTCCTTCTCACGCTATGGTCATGAATCGATCGAGGGGTTGGCGATGCAAAAGCACTTCTGGGGCATAGGGTTGATAGTTGCTGCGGAGGCGTTGGCAACGCTCTCTCCATGCCCGGCAATTCTGTCCTCGGCCACGCCGCCTGCGGATCAATCTGCTATCCTCGTCGGTGCGGGTGACATCGCCGACTGCAAGGATCTTTCCGGCGCGGAAGCCACGGCAAAACTGCTCCAGAATGTCGGCGGCACTGTCATGGCCGTAGGCGACCTGGCCTATCCGGATGGCAGCAAGGAAAACTTCACCTGCTACGACAAAACGTGGGGCCGCGCAAAATCCCGCACCCGCCCCGCACCCGGCAATCACGAGTTTCATGCCGCTGGTGCGGCACCTTACTTCAACTATTTCGGAGCAGAAGCCGGCGACCCGAAGACCGGCTACTACAGCTACGAACTCGGAACCTGGCATATCATCGTGCTGAACAGCGAGTGCCGGGATGTCGGCGGCTGCGAAGCCGGTTCACCGCAAGAAAGGTGGCTGCGTGCGGATCTTGCCGCTCACCCCGCTGCCTGCACGCTCGCCTACTGGCACCGACCGCTCTTTAGTTCCGGCAGCGCCCACGGCAATGATCTCACCGTTAAGCCTCTCTTCCAGGCACTCTACCAAGCCAATGCCGATATCGTTGTCGGCGGCCATGATCACGATTACGAGCGCTTCGCCCCGCAAACGCCTGCGGGCGTTGCCGATCCGCAGCGTGGCATTCGCGAATTCGTTGTTGGCACGGGCGGCAAGAATCACCGCCCGTTCGGCGCGCCAAGGCCCAACAGCGAGTTGCGCGACGCCACGGCCTTCGGCGTCTTGAAACTTACTCTCAGGCCCGGCGCCTACGACTGGCAATTTATTCCCGAAACGGGCAAGAGCTTCACAGATTCCGGCAGTGGAAAATGCCACTGAGAGCTTCAAGTTTTCAGGGGAGAACCGGGCAGAGCATCACATTTCATCATAGGAGAAAAAATGAAACGCAATTTCACAGTGTGCACAGCGATTCTCGGCCTTTTCGCGATAACCAGTCTGGCGTCGCCGTCATCCGGATACCACATCATCAAGAAAGTGAACGTTCCCGGCACGGGTAGCTGGGACTACGTCACCGTGGACGAAGCGGGGCGGCGCGTTTACATCGCGCATGCCACGCAAGTCGAAGTCCTCGATGCAGATACCTCCGAACTTGTCGGCACGATTCGAAATACTCCGGGCGCTCACGGGGTGGCCGTCGTGCCGGAATTTGGCCGCGGATTCGTCACTGCAGGCAAATCAGACTCCGTGATCATCTTTGACCTGAAGACGCTAAAGACGCTGGGTGAAGTCAAGGTCGGAAAGAAACCTGACGCGATTATTTATGATCCCGGTACCAAGCACGTCTTCGCGATGAACGGTGACAGCGATAACACCACGGTGATTAACCCGGCGGACGGAAAAGTGATTGGCACCATTGACCTGGGCGGCGGACCGGAATTTGCCGCAGCGGATGGAAGAGGCAATGTTTATATCAATCTTGAAGAAAAGGCGGAGACCGTTCACATCGACTCGAACACGCTGAAGGTTCTGCACCATTGGCCGCTGGCGCCGGGAGGAACGGCCACTGCTTTGGCTTTCGATCCACAATCCCGCCGGTTGTTTGCCGGCTGCCGGGGCGGCCAACTGATGGTTGTGCTGGACGCCGATAGCGGCAAAGTGATCACCACGGCTCCGATCGGCGAGCGCGTGGACGCAGCCGCTTACGACCCCGGGACGAAACTGGTGTTTCAGTCAACAGGAGGCGGCACCATCGCGGTATTCCATCAGGATTCCGCGGACCAATATACGCTTCTTGAAAACGTCACAACCAACCCAGGTTCAAAGACCATGGGCCTCGATCCCAAAACGCATCATCTTTTCGTGCCCGCGAATCTAGGAGGACAATTCACGATTCTCGTTTTCGGTCAATAAACAATCCGCAATTGGCCCTTTTGGTGGTGCGCGAGCCGCCACGCTCTCTCGGCTCGCGCGCATTTTTTTTGCCGTTGCTCGATCCCTCGTGGGCATTCCAATTTTGTGGCAAAGTAATCTGTGATGGCCGCGCTCGAGATCTCCAAAGCCACCAGGCGAATTGCTTCCACCTATCCGAGTTTGGTTCTCTTCCAGCTGGCGCGTTTCTTCCTCGTGCTGGCCACCGAGATGCAGGCAGTCGCCGTCGGCTGGCAAGTCTACGAAATCACGAAAAGGCCGCTGGATCTTGGCCTCGTCGGCCTGGCGCAATTTCTTCCCGGCATTTTCTTGTTTCTGGTTTCCGGTCACGCGGCGGATCGGTATCCGCGTCGCACGCTACTCGTCCTCTGCTATTGTGGATTTACGCTCTGCTCGGGCTCGCTGCTCTTTCTCACTTTGCGCGGCCTGCATTCCGTTTACCCGATCTTCGCCGTGACGGTACTACTCGGTGTCGTTCGCTCCTTCAACGGACCCGTGAGCCGCGCGTTTCTTCCCCAGCTGGTCTCCGGGAAGGATTTTCAGACTGCCGTTGCCTGGTACTCGATCTTCATTCAATCCGCGGTGATTTTGGGTCCTTCACTCGGAGGTCTGGTTTACGCCGCTTTTCGTGGGCCCGCCGCTGTGTACACGCTTTCTTTCATCGCAGCGGCCCTCGGCGCGATGTCTACTGTGGCGATCAAGGCGCAATCTAATCCCCGTCTGAGAGAGCCGATGAGTTGGAAAACCATGCTTGCGGGTTTTCACTACATCCGGAGTGAAAGACTGATCCTCGGTTCCATCTCCCTGGATCTCTTTGCCGTCCTGCTGGGCGGTGCCGTCGCACTGCTTCCGGTCTATGCAAGGGAAATCCTAAAGACAGGGCCTTGGGGCCTGGGAATTCTTCGCAGCGCACCGGCGGCCGGAGCCGCGACTATGGCGGCCTTGATTGCGCACAAACCTTTGGGACACCGAACGGGATCAACCATGCTGTGGTGCGTGGCGGGATTTGGAGCAGCCACCATTGTTTTCGGCTTGTCTCGCAGCCTTACCATTTCTCTGATCGCACTTCTTCTCGTGGGCGCGACGGACATGGTTAGCGTGATTGTTCGCCAGTTGTTCATTCAGGTTAGCACGCCCGATGAAATGCGCGGGCGCGTGAACGCCGTGGACATGATTTTTGTCGGTGCTTCGAACGAGCTGGGACAGTTCGAATCCGGGCTTACCGCACATTGGTTCGGGATCGTGCCTGCGGTTGTGCTGGGCGGCCTCGGCACTCTGGCGGTAACCGCCTTGTGGGCTTGGTATTTTCCTGAATTGCGAAAAACTGAAAAGCTCCACAGCCCGGCGCCTTAATTCGGCGCGTCGAATCTATTTCTTCTTCGGCGCCGGATTGCCCGAGGGCATGGCCATTTCCATCGGTGTAGTCGCGCCTGCGGCGAGCTCCTTTTTCACGGATTCCGTGATCTTGTCCGCATTCTTCACCAGTACGCTGACCTGCCAGATCTGCGTTTCCGTCAGTTGGCCCTTGAATCCAGGCATCCCCGACATGCGAATCCCGTTTTCCACTTTCCAGTACGATTCCCACGCATCGTCGTCCGTCACGCCAACGCCATGAAAGAGTTGTGGCGGCGCGGGAAACATCCCTTGCGCGACCGCGGTTTTGGGTTCGTTCGGTAGGCCATGGCATGTGGCGCACTGCTCCTTGTAAACCTTTGCGCCGGACACCAGGTTGGCTTCGTCCGCCGGTGCCTGGGGCTCCGGGTGCGGCAGCTTATCCAGATAGGCATGCAGTCCCAGCCTTGCCAGCGTCTTTTCAAATGGGATCGGAGGTGCCGAAGTGGCCACCGGGGCGCGCCCCGAGGAGAAGTAGAAGTAGACGCCCCCCGCTACCAGCAGGATTCCCAGCAAAATCCCCAGGATCAAGCCCTTGAGCATGTGTTTTTTGTCTCCTAGTCATCCAAGTTTTTGGCTGTTTGTTCCGAAACCAGCACCGTTCCGCGACAGTCTACTTTCTCCCGGACAATTCTGCACGTCTCAAATTGCCAGAATCTCCTCGGTTGCGATGCTGGTTTGACCACCCGGACGCCACGGCCGGCTTCCCGGCGCCCTTCGTAACCATTTGCCTCCAAAAACCGTCTTATCTAGGCGCAGGCCATAGTCTCCGGTAAGCTGTTTGTGTCTGACGCCGCAGCCCCCAGCGTCTACTTGCGATTGTCCTGCCTTCGGCAGATTCTCTCGCGGAACCGCCTTCATGACAGGAGCGAACGGATGGGCCAGACCAAGTCCATAGACCTTCCCGAACCTGGCTCTCGCGGCACTGCCGCCACAGCGCCCTCCAAGAGCCGTTGGTGGCTCTGGGTTCTCGTACTTGGAGTTATCGCTCTTGGTGGTTGGTATTACCGCAACTCGAGGAACGCCAGTTCGGCAGCAGACGCCGCCGCTCCCGGGGCGGCCGGCAAGGGCAGGGGGGGGTTCGGCGCGGGCAGCCTGATCGTGCCGGTTGTCGTTTCGACCGCCCAACGTGGCGATTTGCGCGTCTATTTCAATGGCCTTGGCACGGTCACCGCCTTCAACACCGTCACGGTTCGCAGTCGCGTCGATGGCCAGCTCAGCAGCATCGCGTTTAAGGAAGGTCAGTTTGTCCACGAAGGAGATCTTCTCGCCCAGATTGATCCCCGTCCCTTCCAGGTCCAGCTTGAGCAGGCTCAGGGACAACTTGCTAAAGACCAGGCGCAACGGAAGGATGCAGAGGTCAATTTTGAGCGTTATAAGCTGCTCCTTAAAGAAGGCGTCATCCCGCAGCAGCAGCTCGATACCCAGGCCGCATTGGTTGGCCAGTTTGATGGCGCCATTACATCGGATCAAAGCCTGATTGACAACGCCAAACTCCAGCTCACCTATTCCCGCATCACTGCGCCGATCAGCGGCCGCATCGGTCTCCGCCTCGTCGATGTCGGCAACATCGTGCATGCCTCAGACACCAACGGACTCCTGGTCATCACCCAGCTCCAGCCAGTATCGGTGATTTTTAGCCTGCCACAGGATCAGCTTCCCCAGGTGAACGCCAAGCTTCGTTCGGGCGTCCAGCTCGCCGTCGATGCCTATGACCGCGACGACACCGCCAAAATCGCCAGTGGAAAACTGCAGACCATTGACAATCAGATTGATCCGACTACCGGGACCTATAAGCTCAAGTCCATCTTTAGCAATGCCGACAACGCCCTTTTCCCCAATCAATTTGTCAACGTGCACCTGCTCGTCGACACCAAGCGCAATCTCACCATCGTTCCCACTGCTGCCATTCAGCGCGGCCCACAGGGTACTTATGTCTATGGTGTCGCTAAAGACCCCGCGACGAAGGACACGGTTGCGAGAATTTATCCCGTCACCATCGCGCAAACTACCGGCAACAGCGTCGGCGTGAGCTCTGGTTTGAATCCCGGTGATGTCGTGGTTATCGATGGCCAGGACAAGTTGCAGGATGGGACCAGAGTCAATCCTAGCGCTGCGGCCGGCGCGAATGGCGCGGATCGCGGCTCTGCGTCTCCGTCTCCCGCTAAAGGTGCGCCACAATCCGGGAGCCCGTCGAAGGGCCGCGCCGGAGGGTCTCCGCGATGAGCCCGTCACGGCCGTTCATTCTGCGGCCGGTCGCCACCACCCTCTTGATGGTCGGTGTCCTCCTGGTGGGTTGGGTGGCCTTCCGGCAATTGCCAATCTCTGCATTGCCCCAGGTCGACTACCCCACCATCCAGGTACAAACGTTTTATCCCGGTGCCAGCCCGGACGTCATGGCTTCCTCAGTCACCGCGCCACTCGAGCGCCAGTTCGGCCAGATCCCCGGCTTGAACCAGATGACCTCTACGAGCTCCTTCGGTAGCTCGATCATCACCCTCCAATTCGGCCTGGACTTGAACATTGACGTCGCGGAGCAAGGAGTTCAAGCCGCCATCAACGGCGCATCCAATCTCCTCCCGCAGGGTCTTCCCAATCCTCCGATCTACAGCAAGGTCAATCCTGCTGACGCGCCCATCATGACCCTCGCGCTCACTTCAACATCTCTTCCGCTCTCCAAAGTCGAGGACCTCGCCGATACCACACTCGCCCAGAAGATTTCTCAACTCTCTGGAGTCGGACTCGTCAGCATCAGCGGTGGCCAGCGTCCCGCCGTTCGTATTCAGGCGAATCCCACGGCCCTGGCTTCTTACGGCATGAGTCTGGAAGATCTCCGCACCGCCCTCGGCCAGGCCAATGTCGATCAGGCCAAGGGCACTTTCGACGGCCTGCATCAGGCCTACACCATTGGCGCAAACGACCAGCTCATCTCCAGCGACAGCTATCGCCCTCTGATCGTTGCCTACCGAAATGGCGCGCCGGTGCGGCTGACCGACGTGGCCACCGTTGTTGACGGCGTAGAAAACGTCAGGCAGGCCGCCTGGGCCGATCAGAATCCCGCCGTCATTCTGAATATTCAGCGCCAGCCCGGCGCGAACATCATCGCCGTGGTCGACCGCGTGACAAAGCTTTTGCCTCAGCTTAAGGCCGCGCTTCCCGCCGCTGTTAAGGTGGACATTCTCACGGACCGCACCACCACCATTCGGGCCTCCGTCGAAGACGTGCAGTTCACCTTGGTGCTCACCGTCGCTCTCGTCGTCATGGTTATTTTTCTTTTTCTCCGCAGCATTCGCGCCACCATTATTCCCAGCATTGCCGTTCCTCTTTCTCTCATCGGCACCTTCGCGGTGATGTATCTTCTCGGCTACAGCCTTAACAACCTTTCTCTCATGGCGCTAACCATCTCGACCGGTTTCGTCGTCGACGATGCCATTGTCATGATCGAGAACATCAGCCGTTACATCGAAGAAGGGGAATCGCCGCTGCAGGCCGCGCTCAAGGGTTCCGAGCAGATCGGCTTCACCATCGTTTCGCTCACCATTTCGCTCATCGCCGTGCTCATCCCTCTTCTCTTCATGGGTGATATCGTCGGCCGCCTGTTCCGTGAATTTGCCGTGACCCTTGCTGTCACCATCCTCGTTTCCGCCTTTGTTTCTCTGACGCTCACCCCCATGATGTGCGCCAAGCTCCTCCGTCATCACAAAAAGGAAGAAGAAAGCTGGATGTATCGCAAGTCGGAAAATGCTTTTAACTCCATCATTGCTTTCTATGGCCGCACCCTGCAGTTTGTCCTGCGGTTCCGCACCACCACGCTGCTCGTCACCGTCGCCACTCTTGTCGGCACCATTCTTCTCTATATCTACGTTCCCAAAGGATTTTTTCCGGTCCAGGACACCGGCGTAATTCTGGGTGTCTCCGAAGGTGCGCAAGACATTTCTTTCGCCGCCATGGCCCAGCGACAGCGGGAGTTGGCCGGCGTAATCCTCAAGGACTCGGCGGTCGAGAGCCTTTCCTCTTTCATCGGCATCGATGGCACAAACACCACGCTCAACAGCGGCCGCATCCAGATCAATCTCAAGCCGCTCGCTCAGCGCAAAATCAGCGCCTCCGATGTCATCCGCCGGCTCCAGCCCGAACTCGCCAAAATCGACGGAGTTTCACTCTTCCTCCAGCCCGTTCAAGATCTGACCGTAGAAGATCGTGTGAGCCGGACCCAATTTCAGTACAGTCTTGAGGATGTTGATCCCAAGGAACTCTCCTACTGGACGTCCCACTTTATCGACAAATTGAAAACACTACCCGAGCTGCGCGATGTCGCTAGCGACCAGTTGAACCAGGGCCTCGTCGCCGCACTCACCATCGACCGCGACTCCGCTTCGCGGCTGGGCATTCTTCCTGCCGATATTGACAACACGCTTTACGACGCTTTCGGACAGCGCCTGGTCTCCACCATTTTCACGCAACTCAATCAGTATCACGTCGTCCTGGAAGTGGACCCGCGATTCCAGCAGGATCCCGATTCGCTGAAATATATTTACGTAAGATCCTCCAACGGTTCGCAGGTTCCCCTCAGCGCCTTCACGCGCTTCGAGCCCGGCGCTGCCGCTCTGGCGCTGAACCATCAGGGTCAGTTTCCTGTTGTCACGCTCTCGTTCAACCTTGCTCCCAATGTCTCGCTTGGCGACGCCGTCAACTCCATTAACCGCGTCAAGCAGGATCTGAACATGCCGCCCAGCGTGCAGGCCACCTTTCAGGGCACCGCGGCGGCCTTCCTTAATTCCCTCGCAAATGAGCCGATCCTCATCCTCGCGGCAGTGATCACGGTCTACATCGTTCTCGGCATCCTGTACGAAAGCTACATTCACCCAATAACGATTATTTCCACGCTCCCGTCCGCCGGTGTCGGCGCTATCCTTGCTCTCCTGATCTGCCGCACCGATTTCAGCGTTGTCGCCCTAATCGGAATGATCCTTCTCATCGGCATCGTCAAGAAAAACGCCATCATGATGATCGACTTCGCTCTCGAGGCGGAGCGCAAGGAAGGAAAGGCGCCGCTTGACGCCATCTACGAAGCCTGCCTCCTTCGTTTTCGCCCCATAATGATGACCACCATGGCAGCGTTGCTTGGCGGTTTGCCGCTCGCGCTCGGCACTGGCGTCGGTTCAGAATTGCGGCGCCCCTTGGGGATCACCATCGTCGGCGGCCTGATCCTCAGCCAGTTGCTCACGCTCTACACCACGCCGGTGGTTTATCTTGCATTTGACTGGTTGGCCCACCGCTTCTCGTTCCACGTCGGCAATCCCGTCGAGGAGCCCGCGCCAGGAGCCGCGTCTGGAGATTGATCGGTGAATTTCTCTTCCAACTTTTCAGCGCCCTTCATCCGACGGCCCGTGGCCACCTCGCTGATTACTTTCGCCATTCTTCTGTCGGGAGTCGTGGCCTTCCGATTCCTGCCGGTTGCGCCGCTTCCGCAAGTCGATTTTCCAACCATCTCCGTCGGTGCCGGCCTGCCGGGCGCAAGCCCGGAAACCATGGCTTCCGCTGTCGCCACGCCCCTCGAGCGCCAGTTCGGCCGCATTGCCGGCGTCACCCAGATGACTTCCTCGAGCGGCCTCGGCTCCACGGGCATAACGCTGCAGTTCGATCTCAATCGCGATATCAACGCCGCCGCGCGCGACGTGCAGGCCTCCATCAACGCCGCTCGCAGCCAGCTTCCCGCCGATCTTCCCGGCCAGCCTACTTATCGCAAGGTCAATCCCGCAGATGCTCCCATCATGCTCCTGGTTCTGACGTCAGAGAACATTCCACCCGCGGAAATCTACGATGCCGCTGATTCCATCCTTGCCCAGAAGCTCGCGCAGGTCGAAGGCGTCGGCCAAGTATTTACCTGGGGCAGCGCCCGCCCCGCCGTGCGTGTCGAAGTGAACCCTAATCAGCTCAATAGCTACGGCATCAGTTTGGAAACGGTTCGCAAGTCGCTCCAGGCGGCCAACGCAAACCTTGCGAAAGGCGCCCTCGCCGACCCCAGGCACACCTGGGCCGTCACCGATACAGACCAGCTTTTTAAGGCCTACGAATATCAGCCTTTGATCGTTGCTGGACACGTAGGCGCTCCGGTACGCTTGCGCGACGTCGCAGAGGTCATCGATTCCGTCGAAGACACGCGCAACTTGGGACTTTCAGGCGGAAAGCGTGCTGTGCTTCTTGCCATCTTTCGCCAGCCCGGTGCCAACATGATCGAGACGGTGGACCGCATCACCGCCCTTCTCCCACTACTCAGCGCTTCCATTTCTCCCTCTCTCCATCTGAGCGTCGCCGTTGACCGCACCACCACGATTCGCGCTTCGGTCCATGACGTGGAAGTTGCGCTCATCATTTCCATCATCCTTGTGATTTTCGTGGTCTTTGCATTTCTCCGGAATGTTTGGGCCACCATCATCCCCAGCGTCGCTGTCCCGCTTTCGCTCATCGGCACTTTCGGGGTGATGTATCTCTGCCACTACAGTCTGGACAATCTCTCTCTCATGGCCCTGACCATCTGTACGGGTTTCGTAGTTGACGACGCCATCGTCGTCATCGAGAACATCTCCCGTCACATCGAAGGAGGCATGAAGCCCTTCGAGGCCGCCATGAAGGGCGCCAGCGAAATCGGTTTTACCGTGCTCTCGATGAGCACTTCGCTCGTGGCTGTCTTTATCCCCATTCTTATGATGGGCGGCATCGTGGGCCGTCTTTTCCGCGAGTTTGCTGTCGTTCTCAGCGTGGCCATCGCGGTCTCTCTTTTCGTTTCTCTCACTACCACGCCCATGATGTGCGCGCGCTTCCTCCGCCACGAAACAGGCAAACACAACAGGATCTACCGTTTTTCCGAAAACGCCTTTAACTGTCTTCTCCGGACTTACGATTTCTCCTTGCGCTGGGTGCTTCGCCACCAGTTCCTGATCTTGCTGGTCACGATCGGCACGGTTTGCCTGAATGGTTACCTCTTCTACCAGACTCCCAAAGGCTTCTTCCCGCAGCAGGACACCGGCCGAATCAACGGCAGCATCCAAGGCGATCAGGATCTCTCTTTTGCCGCCATGTCGAAAAAAATGCGTACTTTTACCGACATTGTTTCGCAAGATCCCGCCGTGGACACCGTAATTTCATTCACTGGCGGCGGCAGCGGTGGCAGCACAGCCCGCATGTTCGCTCAGCTCAAGCCGCTGAACGAGCGGAAGCTGAGCGCAGACCAGGTTATCGCACGGATCCGCTCCAAGACGAGTGGAATCCCCGGCGCCGCTTTGTATTTGCAGGCCGTTCAGGACCTCAGCGTTGGTGGTCGCGGAAGCGCCGCTCAATATCAATACACCCTGCAGGCCGACAATCTTGACGATCTCACTCATTGGGCTCCCATTGTTCAGCGGCGCCTGGCTAAAATCCCCGAGCTGCGCGACGTCAATTCTGACCAGCAGATGCACGGGCTTGAAAGCGCCATCGCTATCGATCGCGACACCGCCAGCCGTCTGGGCGTCGATGTGCTGGACATTGACAACACCCTGAGCGACGCCTTCGGCCAGCGGCAGGTCTCCAACATCTACAAAGGCCTCAACCAGTATCACGTCGTGCTGGAAGTCGCGCCGGAATTCCAGCCAGGTCCGGAGGCCCTCAACTCCGTTTACGTGCCCTCCAGTTCCGGGAAACTTGTCCCCCTTAGCGCCTTCGCCCACTACGAGCATTCCAACACCGCGCTTTCCGTCAACCATCAGGGCATCTTCCCGGCCATCACCCTATCCTTCAATCTCGCGCCGGGCGCCTCGCTCGGCCCCGCTGTCCTGCATATTCAGGCAGCCCAGCACGAACTCGGTGTTCCCGCGACCGTCCATGCCACCTTTCAGGGCACCGCGCAGGCCTTTCAGGATTCCCTTGCAAATCAGATGGTGCTCATCATCACTGCTCTCGCCGCCGTCTACATTGTTCTCGGCATCCTCTACGAGAGCTTCATTCATCCCATCACCATCCTCTCCACGATTCCTTCTGCTGGAATCGGCGCGCTCCTCGCGATCCAGTTCATCAAGTCCGATCTAAACATCATTGCGCTCATCGGCATTATTCTGCTGATTGGCATCGTCAAGAAAAACGCCATTCTCATGATTGATTTTGCGGTTCAAGTGGAAAGGGAAGAGGGATTGTCTCCCGTCGAAGCGATCTACAAGGCCTGCTTGTTGCGTTTCCGTCCGATTCTGATGACCACCATGGCCGCGCTACTCGGTGCCATGCCTCTGGCGCTCGGAGCGGGTGTCGGCTCCGAACTCCGCCGCCCACTGGGCATCACCATCGTCGGCGGGCTCATCTTCAGCCAGATGCTCACGCTCTTCACTACGCCCGTCGTTTATATCTACATGGATCGCTTGCAGTCTTGGATTCAACGCGCGCGCTCCCACGGGGTTTCACCCGCCCCTGCTCCAGCCCAGACGGACTAGCCACCTTGCTTGATGACCAGATTCTTGGCTGGGCCATGGCATTGTTTACCTGGAGGTGCGAAGTGCTGTGCGTGTCTTGTTGCGCTCTCGTCACACATCACGCGCTGCCGATCAGCCAACCCGTCAAAAATACCAGTACCCCGCCGACAATCACTTGAAACGCTGCCTGCAGGAACGGCGTATCCATGTAGCGGTGACGGATGTAACTGATAACCCCGAGCTCCACGGCCACGATGATGACGGCCACCAGCATTGCGAGACGAAAATTGCTGATCAGGAAGGGAAGGGTATGCCCGATTCCGCCGGCCGTGGTCATCAACCCGGTCACCCCACCGCGCAGCCACGGCGATCCGCGCCCCGTCAGCGACCCGTCGTCGGAAAGCCCCTCGGAAAAGGCCATCGAAATCCCCGCGCCGATCGAAGCTGCCAGTCCCACCAAGAACGCTTCCCAGCTCTTGTGCGATGCGAAGGCCGCTGCGAACAGCGGCGCCAGCGTCGACACCGAGCCATCCATCAAACCCGCCAGCCCCGGTTGCACTACTTGCAGCAGGAACAGCTTGCGGTGTGATTCATCCTCAGTGGCTTTGGCGCTTGCGGTAAGGTGCTTTTCTTCGAGTTCACCCGCTGTCTGTGTGTGCTTTCTCTCTTCGTCCGCAAGCTTGTTCAACAATTCCCGCGTCGACACGTCCCCGGTCCGGCTTGCCGCCCGTGCATAGAACCGGCTCGCTTCCATCTCCATCAATTCCGCTTGTTTCCTTGCAACCTTCACGCCCAACGGCCGGACCAGCCAAACCGGTTTCCTGGTCAAGAATCCCTTCACGTTTTCCCGACGAATCAGCGGAATGTGATCTCCGAATCGTTGGCGGAACATCTCAAACAATCGGTCGCGATGTATCACCTCTTCTTGGCGCATCTCCTCGAACATTTGCGCCGTTGATGGATATGCTTCCCGCAGGGCATCCGCAAACTCCCCGTAAATCCGGCCGTCTTCCTCTTCCGCGGCAATGGCGATCGCCAGAATCTCTTTTTCCGTCAGCTCTTTGAATTTTTTCAGCATCGTTCTCTGTCCTCGGACTTCTGTGCGGAAGAAGAATCGCACAAACCGAGCAGGGAAGTCATCCTCAGCCTCGGATGCGACGCAAGTTACTCTTTGCTATGCGTGTCAATTCAAGAATCGGAAACTGAACACTGAACGCTAAAAACTACGGCATGAACTCCTGTGTCCGGCACGCCTGCTCAATTGTCCAGACGATCGTCTGCGCCGATGTTGTGCGTCATTCAGTACAAGCGGTTTTTCACCGTGCCTTCCGACAGACAAAAGCGATTGGCAATTTCCTTGTTGGTGAGCCCCTCCACGATGAGGGGAGTCGTAATCAGCGATTTGCTGGAACTCCACGGAACACCACACCAATGCTATTCTCCGCAAACGCGCCGGGATACACCCACCAACTCTCTCCATCCGCCGTAAATCCCCAGCAAAGGAACCGTTTAGGGTCTCGACCATAACTTCCTCTGACGTCTCGAATTGGTACCAAGTCGGTTCGCGCCTTCCCTTTGGGATTTCTCGCTCTCCTCTTCTTCGTCAGCACTCAGCGCCGTTTTCCACACCCCTCCCTTCCGTTTGTAGTACTTCCGTACTACCATTTTCTTGGAACGTCCTTGGGTACGTTTCCGCTATAGGTTTAGTTGTCGCCCCCGGGTTACACTCTTCTCGGATGGAGCGCGACGTTTCTCCGGAAAGATGGTTTACCCTTGGCGACCCAGCACGATCTGATGACGAAAAAACCCCCAACAGGAACTTCCCCTAAACAGCCGGTTTCACGTACGGAGCGCCGCGGCAGCCGCCGTTGCAAGATTACGCAGCTCATGCGCGTGCGTCCCTCCGACCCGGAAAAAGACGACTTTGAAGACATGCGCGGCTCAGTCAGCGTTTCCCGCTCCGGTGTTTTTTTTCAGTCCAGTGAACCTGGCTATGAAGTTGGCATGCGGCTGTTCGTAACCATGCCCTACTCACAAGATCCCGCTTCCATGGCCCGCGAGTACCTAGCGGAAGTCGTTCGAAGGGACGTTCTCCCGACTGGTATGTTCGGCATCGGGATCAAGATCCTCATGGAAATGGGAATCCGACACTCTTATAACTTTGGCTCCGCCAACTTTCGTTAGTCTAGGTCGCGCGCTTAGCCATTCCGCTGAGCCGATGAAAGCAAGAGCGGGCGCCCCGGGGGACCGGGACGCCCGCTCTTGTGTTTGGGGGGTGGAGAGATCGATCTTATGTCGTCTGCGCGAACATCCGCATGGCGCGGTGCCTTAATATTCCTAGGTGACGGTTAAGCGGGTGCCTACGGCCGAGGAAGCTCAGAACGGGAGCTCGGCGCGCCGTAAGTTTGTTCATGGCAATGGTCAGCCGTATGTCGCGGCGCGCAAATTTCAGCCCGGTCTGCAAAGCGTCAACGGCGTCGGCGCGCCGCCCAGCGGTGGCATAAACCTCAGCGAGATTCAAGTAGAGCTGTGCCTGATTTCGCTTCATGCGAACCGCAGAGTCACACAGCCGTTCCGCTTCGCCCCATTTTCCTTCCGAGCGCGCCAGGACCACACCCAAGTAGGACATGTAATAGGGATTGTTCTTGTCCAGGTCGACGGCGCGCCGCATATGCGGCAGAGCTTTCATGGCGTAATTATCTCGCAGGAGTGTCAATCCGGTCTTGAATTCACGGAAGGCTTCCGTATCCATCATCGGCTCACCTCATCCACCGCGAGGCCCGACGGGAAACCAGGCACGTGGCGGTTGCAGGAGAATAGGATTTCCGGGACATCGGGAAGTTCCCGCGCGACGCCTGGGGAGTCGCGCCACACCAATTGTGAGTCATCCAAAAAAAATGTCCCACCCAGCGGGGTCATGGGCAGAACATCGAGTAACACGGTCGCGAATAGGCTTCCCATCCCAATCCTTCTCGAAGCTACTCGTAGTCTTACTCAGAATCTACTGACCCGGAGGACAGTCTTAGGCCAGCGGAACTCTAGTGGGAGGGCCTATAATGAGGACAGGTCCTTTGCCAGCGTTTAGCGAGGGGCGGAGCGCTTCCCATCCCGCTGCAACTTTTCTCAATCTTTCCCGGTTGTTGCCAGCATGGTCTTTGGGAGCCAGCGGCCCCGCTGCGCCGCAAGACCTGGGCGCTGCGCCATAACGAGCGCGTACGGCGGCGGCCAGAGCTGTGTCCAGCGGTAGAAGGTGGTTTTTCGTCATGTGCTAATGCTTTGGCGCAAGATCCTGTCTAATGATCGGGAGTTGCCCTGCCAGCCACTGCTAGAAAATGGGCCGTCGCTTTGAGGATGTTCATACGAGCCCAGGGATTCCCCGTTGGGCTAAACGTGGGCGTGTTCGGTTCGCGCTGGACCGCCTCGCAAGCGCGCCTCATAGATCGGGAATCCTGATGCCAGCTCCGCAACTTGCTTGCGCACGCGCTGCTCGACCTCGGTGTTGCCGATGTTGGAGAGAATTTCCGTGATCCAGTCACCGATCTGTTCCATCTCCGGTTCGCGCATGCCGCGTGTGGTGACCGAAGGGCTGCCCAGACGAATTCCGCCACCTTTCATGGGCGGGAGAGGATCGAACGGTATCGAATTCTTATTCACGGTGATACCTGCGCGATCGAGGGCTTTTTCGGCGTCTGTTCCGGTGATGCCGCGCGAGTGCACGTCGATCAAAAAGAGATGGTTGTCTGTCCCGCCGGTGACAATACGGAACCCGCGCTTGGCAACAGCTGCGGCCATGGCTTTCGTGTTGGCCACGACCTGTTTCTGATATTCCTTGAAGGACGGCTCCATCGCTTCCTTCAAGCACACCGCCTTTGCCGCCATCGTGTGCACCAACGGACCGCCCTGGGTCCCGGGGAATGTCAGCTTGTCCAGTTCCTTGGCAAACGCCGCCTTGCACAGGACCAGGCCGCCGCGTGGCCCGCGCAGCGTTTTGTGCGTCGTCGTCGAAACAATGTCCGCGTGCGGAACTGGGCTCGGATGCATGCCCACGGCCACGAGTCCGGCGATGTGCGCCATGTCCACAAAAAAGAGCGCGCCAACGGACTTCGCGGCTTTGGCAATGCGCTCGAAATCGATGATCCGCGAATAAGCGCTGGCACCGGCGACGATCATCTTTGGCTTGTGCGCGCTGGCGAGCTTCTCGATTTCGTCGTAGTCGATGCGCTCGTCTTCCTTTTTCACGCCGTAGGCTACGAACTTGTACATCCGCCCGGAGAAATTTAGGGGATGCCCATGGGTCAGGTGGCCTCCGTGCGAAAGGTTCATTCCTAGAACCACGTCGTCCTTCTGCAGGGTTGACATGTAGACGGCCACATTCGCGGATGTGCCCGAATGCGCCTGCACGTTAGCGTGCTCCGCTCCGAATAGCTCCTTTGCGCGATCGATCGCGAGCTGCTCTACTTTATCGGCATACTCGCAACCGCCGTAGTAGCGCCTTCCGGGATAGCCCTCGGCGTACTTGTTGGTGAAGATCGAGCCCATGGCTTCGAGCACAGCTTCCGAGACGAGGTTTTCCGAGGGGATCAACTCGAGACCTGTGGCCTGTCGCTTGGCTTCTTCGCAGAGGAGATCGGCGATCTGGGGATCGACAGAGTCCAGTGGGCGGTTCATCCGGTCATTGGCGTTTGTAGTCTTGCTCATCGTGATTCCTCGTTTGCCCGGTGCATTTGCCGGCACGTTGTGGCGGTGAGGCAATTTTAGCGGATGGGGTGTGCGAAAGCCAATTTGCTGTGGCCGGCCGAAGAGGGTTGCGGTAGACCGCTGAGAGTCGAATGAAAAAAGAGGACTTAACGCCCCGACCGGTCGAGGCAAGCGCCGGTCACAGAGAACAGGAGAGCGCGCAAAAACGAAGCATATTCAAGAATGGAATGAAGTCACGCTTTTAGGAGAAGCTGCGTCCGCCTGATGGCCACGATCCGGAGCTGGCTGCGGTTGGCATGCTGTCGCGCTACTCCCGGACTTAGGAGAACTTCTGAGCCGGTGAAGCGCAATCCGAGACAGCTGGTCCAGCTCATCGTGTCATCGTGACGTTTCGCTATTAGTTGTTTGCGAACGAGTGTTATAGTTTTTGCAATTCGCTATCTGTTACGATGGAGCCGCCACGTTAATGCTCAGTGCTAAGAACGTGCGTTTGTCGGACCCGCTTAAGCAGCCACGGCCATGGGCGGGCGCTTTTTTCACCTGCACCCTGCTGCTGCTCATGATTGGAGTGTTCGCGGCATCTCTCCAGGCCCAGAACAAGAATCCCCTTGCGGGCGATCCGCGAGCGGCAAAGCTCGGCGAATTTGAATTTCGAGCAAACTGCGCGTTTTGCCACGGATTGGGCGCGCGGGGCGGAGGCCGGGGACCCGATTTGACGCGCGCGAAGAAACGGCATGGAAGCACGGATCCCGATTTGTTTCGAACCATTAACGAGGGAGTTCCGGGCACGGCCATGCCGCCGAACGGAGCGACACAACAAGGCGTGGGCATGACGGAAGAAGAGATATGGCAGGTGATCAGCTACATTCGGAGCGTGGAGAAAAAGGGTGAGGCTGCCGCCATTGGGAATGTGGCGCACGGGAAGGAGCTTTTCAACGGGCCGGCGGGCTGCAGCACGTGCCATATGATTCAGGGAAAGGGAGGCCGCATCGGGCCGGACCTGAGTACGACGGGCTCGACTCGTTCTACCGGCTACATTGTAGAGTCGCTGCGGAGCCCCAGTCGCCGGCTGGCTCAGGGCATTTCCGAGGCCATGAAAGAATTCTCGCAGGAATACGAAACCGTCACGGTGGTCACGGCGGACGGGACGAAATTCATGGGCGTGGTGTTGAACGAAGACCACTTTACGCTGCAAATGATAGACACGCGAGAGCAGCTTCACGTTTTTGAAAAGGACAGGCTACGTTCGTTCGAAAAGAGCCGTGAGTCGTTGATGCCGGCGTACGATCAAAAAATGTTGAGCGATAAAGATCTTCAGGATGTGATCGCCTACCTGCTTTCCGTGGGTGCCCAATGAAGAGCACCTTCATGAAAACGGGAATGCAGCTGGCTATGGCTCTGCTAAGTTTGGGCGGCTTGGCCTCCAACGCTCGCGCGCAGGTGACGCCGCAGCGGCTGCTGGATTCGGGGAAGGAGCCGCAGAACTGGCTGATGTACTCCGGCGACTACGCGGGACACCGGTTCAGCGCGCTCGACCAGATCAACGCGTCGAACGCAGCGATGCTCGTTCCCAAGTGGGCTTATCAGACGATGGCGGGCGGGAAATTCGAAACGACACCGCTGGTTGTGGACGGCATCCTCTATGCCACGGGCCAGGACGATCGCGCATTTGCGCTCGACGCGCGGTCGGGCCGGCCGATCTGGCAATATCAACGCGCGCTGGCGGCGGATATTCGGCCGTGTTGCGGGCGCGTGAATCGCGGGATGGCCATTTTGGGAGACAAAGTTTTTCTTGGCACGCTGGATGCGCATATTATCGCGCTGGACGCCAAGACCGGAAGCGTGGTGTGGGACGCTACGGCGGTGGACTATCGCAATGGCTACAGCATCACGCTCGCGCCGCTGGTGATCAAGAATCTCGTGCTCATCGGAGTGTCGGGCGGGGAATATGGAATTCGCGGCTTCATTGACGCGTACGATGCCGCGACCGGCGCGCGCAAATGGCGCTTCTACACGATCCCTGGTCCCGGCGAGGCGGGACATGAGACGTGGGAAGGCGACTCCTGGAAAATCGGAGGGGCGCCCGCGTGGATCACGGGGACCTACGATCCCGCTACCAACACTACTTTTTGGACCACCGGCAATCCTTCGCCGTCGAATCGCGGGGAAGGACGCGCGGGCGACAATCTCTACAGCAATTCTTTGTTGGCGTTGGATCCAGACACGGGAAAGCTCAAATGGTATTTTCAGTTCTCCAAGCATGATGAGCATGACTACGACGCCACCCAAGTGCCCGTCATGATCGATCAGGGCGACCAGCACCTGATCGTGCAAGCGAACCGCAACGGGTTCTTTTATTTGATTGATCGCACCAATGGAAAGATCGTGTTCGCGAGCCCTTTCGCGAAGGTGACATGGAGCGACTCGAAGGACGCAAGCGGAGCTCCCGTGGCGCGAAAGGACGCCTCGCCGACTCCGGAAGGGAATCGCGTGTGCCCGGGGGCGGCCGGAGCAACGAACTGGATGTCGCCTACTTACGATCCGCAAACGCGGCTCTTCTATGTAACGGCGCGGGAGCAGTGTGACGTCTTCAGCACCGCCCCGCAGCCATACGAAGCGGGGCACGCTTTCTACGGCAGTGCCTACTTTCCGAACGACGATGCCGAGCCGTTCACCGGTGCGCTGCGCGCCATCGATCCGCACACCGGAAAATTGAAGTGGGAATGGAAGCATCTCTCGCCGACGTGGTCCGGTGTGCTTTCTACGGCAGGGGGGCTCGTCTTCACCGGCGATGCGGAGGGCAACTTCATGGCCCTGGAGGCCGCTTCGGGCAAAGCGCTCTGGCACTTTCAGTGCGGAGCGTCGGTGTATTCGTCACCGATGTCCTTTGCGATCGACGGCAAACAATATGTGGCCGTCGCGGCGGGGTCGGCGCTCTTTGCGTTCAGTTTGCCGTAGGCGTGGCTCAGCGTTTTTTCCTCACGGTGTTCTATCCCCCCAAATGTTGTACCTAGCGGCCAGCGCGAACGCCCAATCCACGCTATACTTAGAGGGTTATGCTCTCGGTCAATAACATTACCATGCGGTTCGGCCCGCGTATCCTGTTTGAGAATGTGACTTGCACGTTTATGGCCGGGCGGCGCTACGCCGTCACCGGGCCGAATGGCGCGGGCAAGTCCACGTTTATGAAGATTTTGACCGGGGAGATTGACTCCACCAGTGGATCGATAACGCGGCCGAAGAAGATGGGCGTTTTGCGGCAGGATCAATTCGCGTTTGACGAATATCGCGTCATCGACACGGTCATTATGGGAAACGTATCACTGTGGAAGGCGCTCGAAGAACGCGATGCACTCTATGCCAAGCCGCACGACGAATTGACGGACGCCGACGGGATGCGGCTTGGGGAGCTCGAAGGCATCGTTGGTGAAGAGGGCGGCTACACAGCGGAAGCGGATGCGGCGGTGTTACTTGACGGTTTGGGTGTGGAAGGCGCTCTGCACGAGTGCAAGATGGGCGAATTGCAGGGCGGGCAGAAGGTGCGCGTGTTGTTGGCGCAGGCGCTCTTTGGCAATCCGACGGCGCTGCTGCTCGACGAACCCACCAACAACTTGGACCTCGATTCCGTGCACTGGCTGCAAAGGTATCTTTGCGACTATGAAGGTGTGCTGATTGTCATCTCGCACGATAGGCACTTTTTGAATAGCGTGTGCACGTACACTGCGGACATCGACTACGAGACGATCATCATGTACGTCGGTGGGTACGACGACATGGTGGTGGCCAAGACGCAGATTCGCGGGCGCATCGAAGCGGACAACGCCAATCGCGAGAAAAAAATCGCGCAGTTACAAGAGTTTATCGCGCGGTTTTCCGCGGGCACGCGTTCCGCACAGGCAACCTCGCGCAAGAAAGAGGTCGAGCGTTTGCAAACGGCGGAACTGGCGAGGAGCAACATCCAGAGGCCGTACATCAAATTTGACATGAAGCGGAATTCTGGGCGCCATCCGCTGGAGATTCGCAGCGTCGAGAAATCCTATCAGGATTTGAAGGTGATTCCTCGATTTTCGGCGAGCGTGGTGCGGGGCGAGAAAATCGCGTTGATGGGCCGGAACGGCACCGGTAAGACTACTTTGCTTAAATCGCTTGTTCGCAATGCGCCGGGATACATCGAGGAGAAGGACCAGCAGTTTCCGATCGATGGCGGCGAGGTGAGATGGGGACACGAAGTGGCGGTGGGCTACTTCGCGCAGGACCACGGCGAATCCATCACGAAAGGTATGACGGCGATCGAGTGGCTGTGGCAGTTTGATCCCGCCGCGTCGCAACAGGAACTGCGAGGCTTGATGGGACAGATGCTGTTCAGCGGCGAAGATGCGCTGAAGCCGACGCGTGCGCTTTCCGGCGGCGAGTCGGCGCGCCTGATCTTTTGCCGGCTGATGCTGCAGAAGCCCAATTTCTTGGTGCTCGACGAGCCGACCAACCACCTCGACCTGGAATCGATCAACGCGCTGAACATAGCGTTGCAGCGGTACGACGGGACGGTGCTGCTCGTGACGCACGACCACGACGTCATCGACGAAGTGGCCACGCGCATTTGGCATTTCCAGGGCGGGAAGATCGAGGACTTCAAAGGTCCCTATGAAGAATACGTTGCTTACGCGGAGCAGGAGGCTTCCTAGGTACGCAATCTTCGAGATCCTTCGTTGTTTTCACAGCGCGCGGCCTGCGGCGGCACCCGACGCCCAAGCCCACTGAAAATTGAATCCACCCAAATGACCGGTGACATCGACGACTTCGCCGATGAAAAATAGTCCTTTGATCTTTAGACACTCCATCGTTTTGCCCGACAATTCGGCGGTATCCACGCCGCCGGCCGTCACCTCTGCCTTGTCGTAGCCCTCGGTGTCCGCCGGCTTGATCATCCACTCGTGTACCTGCTTCTCCAATTTCGTCAGCGCATCATTGGTCCAGGCGGCGGGGGCATAGTTTTCCAGCCAGCGTTCGGCGAGACGCTTCGGCAGAATTCCGTGAAACGCCTTTTGCGCCGCGCCTAGATTACGAGCTTTCGATGCGCGAATCACTGCAGTGATCTCGCGTTGCGGAGCGAGATCGATCTGGATAGATTGCCCCTTCTGCCAATAGGAGGAGATTTGCAGGATCGCTGGCCCGCTCAAACCGCGGTGGGTGATCAGCATTTTTTCGCGGAAGGAGTGATGATTGGTCCTCGCGACTACTTCGGTCGAGAGGCCCGCCAAGTCGCAGTATCGGCGGCGATCTTTGTCGGCCAGGACGAACGGCACTAGCGCGGGTCTGGTCTCCACGATTCTTAATCCGAATTGACGCGCCAACTGGTATCCGAACGGCGTCGCACCCATTTTGGGAATCGAAAGTCCGCCCGTGGCCACGACGAGGGCCGGGGCTCGAAATTCGCCGGATTCGGTGCACACCATGAACTCCGTGGTGCGCTGCACTTCCCGGATTCGGCTCTGCAGAAAAATCTGCACTCCCGCCGCCCGGCACTCCGATTCCAGCAATTCGGTGATGTCCTCGGCGGAACGGTCACAGAAGAGTTGCCCGAGCGTCTTTTCGTGGTAAGGAATGCGATGCTTTTCGACCAGTGCGATGAAATCCGCTGGCGTGTACCGCGCCAGCGCGGATTTTGCGAAGTGCTCGTTCGCAGAAATGAAATTTTCCGGCTGGCAATAAATGTTGGTGAAATTACAGCGCCCGCCGCCGGAGATCAGGATTTTCTTGCCGACGCGATCGGCATGCTCGAGCACGGCGATACGACCCCCTCGTTTGCCGGCCTCGATTGCGCAGAGGAGTCCAGCGGCTCCAGCGCCAAGGACCAACGTGTCAAAGTTGCGCTTCAAGAGTGAGTCTCACTTGAGCCGGAACCAGCGGCCTTCTGAGTTTCCACAGCAATGACTCTCAAGGTTAAACTATGTACAGGAGAAGGCCGAGAAAATTGCCTCCGATCATAAGCGCGCAAGGACTGTCGAAGAGATACGGTCTCACACCGCTCTTCCAGAACATTTCGTTTACCGTTTCGGAAGGGGACCGCATCGGCGTGATTGGGCCGAATGGTTCGGGTAAGTCGACGCTGCTGGAGATGCTCATCGGTCGCGTCAAACCGGACAGCGGAGACGTGGCGGTTCGCAAGGGTACGCGGCTCAGTACCGTCGCCCAGATTTCGCAGTTTGCGCCGGGCGTGACGATTCGTTCTGCCATTGAGACTGCTCTCGAACGCGCCGCCGTTCCCGAAGCCGAGCGAGCCTCGCGTTTTGCCGAAACACTGGGCCGCGCGGGCTTTACGGATCTTGATGCGCACGCCGCGACGCTCTCAGGCGGATGGCGCAAGCGGCTCGCCGTCGCCGAAGCCTTGGTTCAGGCGCCCGACATCCTGCTCTTGGACGAGCCTACGAACCATCTGGACCTCGCGGGGATTCAATGGCTCGAATCCGTTCTTCAGAACGCTGCGTTCGCGTGCGTGGTGGTCAGCCACGACCGCTACTTTCTGGAAAACGCTGCCAATGAAATGGTAGAACTCAACCGGGCCTATCCGGATGGTGCGTTCCGCGTTGGCGGAAACTACAGCGCATTCCTTGAAGCCAAGGAAGAGTACCTGCATGCGCAGAAAAAGCGGCAGGAGTCGCTCGAGAACCGCGTTCACACCGAGCTCGAATGGCTGCGCCGCGGACCCAAGGCCCGCGCCACGAAGGCGAAGGCGCGCATTGACAAAGCACACGAGATGATCGGCGAGCTCGCCGAGATGAACGCTCGCAGCCGCACGTCCAGTGCCGAAATCGATTTCTCCCCGACGAACCGGAAGACCAAACAGCTCATCACCCTGGAGGGAATTTCCTTCGACGTCGGCGGTCGCACACTCTTCAAAGACATTCACTTCAGCGTGACGTCCGGAATGCGAATGGGGCTGGTCGGTCCAAACGGCAGCGGCAAAACCGCCTTGCTACGCTTGCTGCACGGAGACATCAAGCCAGCGTCAGGCAAAATTCGCCGCGCCGAGGGATTGCGAATTGTGTACTTCGACCAGAATCGCGAACTCGATCCCGATGTGACTTTGCGCCGGGCGCTTGCCCCGGACAGCGACGCGGTGATTTATCAGGATCGCGTCATCCACGTCGCTTCGTGGGCCGAACGATTTCTTTTTTCGGCGGAAAGTCTGAACCAGCGGGTTGGCCGGCTTTCCGGGGGTGAACGGGCCCGCGTGCTGATCGCACAATTGATGCTTCAACCTGCGGACCTTCTCCTGCTGGACGAGCCGACCAACGACCTGGATATCCCCACACTGGAGATTCTGGAAGAGAGCCTGGTCGAATACCCCGGGGCGCTGGTGTTGGTCACGCACGATCGATTCATGCTGGACCGCGTATCAACCGTGGTTGTTGGGCTCGATGGCCAGGGAAGCGCGGAGCGCTTTGCCGATTACGCACAGTGGGAAGCCTGGCAACGATTACGGCCGTCCAAAGTTGCTTCTAAAGCGGGGGACGGAAACCGCGGCCCGCAAGCAACTGCAGTCCAGGGTCGGCCTGCCGCCACAAGAAGGAAACTCTCCTATTCAGAGTCCCGCGAGTTCGACAACATGGAAAGCCGCATCGCTGAGGCCGAGAGGGAACTGCACACCAAGCGTGGCGCGCTCGATGATCCTGCGATCACCAGCAATCGTGTCGACCTCCAGAATGCTTGGACTCAATTGGACGAAGCCCAGAAACTGGTGGATAACCTGTACACGCGCTGGGCAGAACTAGAACAAAAGCAGAGCTGATACGCTCCGCCCTTGTCTCGCCGTGGGGCAGCAGTTACGGGGCCCTGCATAGCTTCGAATACCGGACTCTTTACGATTCCGTTGCACGCGCGCTGCCTTCCTTGATTACCTGTCCTAGCCGTAAAGCCCCGGCGTTCAGGCCGGGGATATAAGGCTGCTCTCTTTTTTCTTCGGTTTGTTCTATCGCTATGCCCGCTGAAGTCCTATCTCAGGTCGCGCAACGTGCCCACTTTGGCTGAAGCTCAGAGGAACGCCCTCTCGTTCGGGCCGAGTTCGACTTTCCTTGGCGTAGCCGCGCACCATCGCTGGCATTACTTGCTGCCGCTGAGTAGGCTCTTCCAGCGCACCCAAGCGTCGGCGCGGGCCTTCTTGTCGGCCTCTTTTGCATCGGGGGCTTCGCCGGCGCGCATGAAGCCGTGTCCGGCGCCGTCGTAAGTTACCGGGTCATACGCTTTGCCGGCCGCCTTCATTTGAGTGATGGTATCTGGGATGGTGGCGTCGATGCGTGCATCATTCCCAGCATAGAAGCCGTAGACTGGCGCTTTGATGCGCGCCATCGCCTCCTTCTCCGGCGGCCCGCCGTAGAAGACGAAAGCGGCCGCCAGGTCACCGCGGTTGGTCGCGAACCGGAATGTTTGACTGCCACCCCAGCAGTAGCCGCCAACAAAGAGCTTGCCATTCGAAGCGGGGAATTTCAGCGCATAATCCGCCGCGGCATTCAAATCCGCGGTCACCTGGTCGGGATTCAGGTGGCTTACGGCTTCCATCGTTTTGCCTTCCGCAAAATCGCTGCTGCGGCCGCCGTTCGGGCCCATGCCGGACAGAAGATCGGGAGCGGCCGCGATGTAGCCCGCCGCGGCCACCTGATCCGCCAGATCCTGTACCCAGTCGGTCATGCCGAAAATTTCATGGATGATCAGAACCACGGGAGTCTTGCCCTTCGATTCGGGATAAACGACAAATGTTTCTACCGAGCGGCCATCGTGCTTAACGGTGACCCATTCGCGGTGGCGCGAAGATTTTTCGAGCGTCGCGCGTGCCCAATCTTGTGCCGAAGTGACTTGCGCTGTGCAAAGAACCAGCAAGGAAATCAAGGTGATGCGTTTCATAGCGTGATTTCTCCTTCATCGAGCATCGCTGGCCGGACACGGCCTGGAAGCGTCCGTTCAGAACGAGTGAGATAGTAATTCCTTGTGAGTGGGTGGGCAAGGCCGTGATGGAGACGACCTCGGACGTAAACGCAGTCCTGCCAGGAGCGGCTGAAACGAAGCAATACTTGACCTAGGCCAGAATCAGCAGCAGTTAGGCGTCTCACTGGACTACCAATAAAGCTCTGAAATCTTTCCTCCATGCTGGAACGGGCAAGAGACGGCGTGCGCCATAAAAGTTATCCGCGTCGCCGGTCGCCCAACAGACTCGGCGCGAATGCGTGGGGCAGCTCCTTCATCATCGTGGACGGCGAGATGTTTCCGGTTGCCAGCTTGGTTCGCTGAATGGAGCACCACCGATTTTGGCTGGTGCGCTTGTCGAAGACCCGAACTCACTTGCCGCGCCTGGATTTGTCGATGGCATGCGCGAGTGTCCTCCGTTCCGCTAGTTCAATGGGAATGGCGCCATCTGCAAGGATGATCAGCAATCCTACCGTGCTGTCGAGCCAGCCATTGGTCTTACCGCGGCATCGTTCCTGATGTTTGCATGGTGGACAGCGGTTTCTTCCCGGGCGGGGATTTGTCCCCCCGCCCTGGGCAACCGGCCTTCCCCAGGACCAAGCCCAATCCGCTGTGGCCGCCGCGCCGGAGCGCCATCATTCGCGCCGGACCTTCGTAACTACGCGACTCTAGACGCCATTACATTTGCTATTCGTTTCGTTGACACATCGCGGCGCCTCCGATACGCTTTTGAGTTCACGCGGCACGATTTTTCTTCATCGCTGGCGGTTCTGGTGAGTCATCCCCGGAGCAAGAAGTGTCTTCGCCACTGCGCGTGACGAGGAGAACGGACAAACCGCTGCATGGCCGAAGAAAAGCTTCCTACTCGCGCACAAGATTTTTCCGAGTGGTACAACCAACTGGTCGTCAAGGCGCAGTTAGCTGATTACGCACCGGTGCGCGGCTGCATGATTGTGCGGCCTTACGGTTGGGCTTTGTGGGAAAACATTCAACAAGCGCTCGACCGTCGCTTCAAGGCCACCGGCCATCAAAACGTGGCGTTCCCGATGCTCATTCCACGCAGCTTCATCGACAAGGAGAAGCATCACGTGGAGGGATTTTCGCCGGAGCTCGCGGTTGTCACTATTGGCGGTGGCGAGGAGCTCGCTGAACCCCTGGTCATCCGCCCCACATCGGAGACCATTATCGGCCATATGTGGTCGAAGTGGATTCAGTCTTACCGCGATTTGCCCGTACTGATGAACCAGTGGAACAGCGTGGTTCGCTGGGAATTGCGCACGAAACTTTTCCTCAGAACGCTGGAGTTTTATTGGCAAGAAGGTCACACCGCGCACGCGACGCGCGAAGAGGCCGAGGCGGAGACGCGCCAGATGCTGGACATCTATGCGGATTTTGCGATAAACGACGCGGCGATTCCGGTGATCCCCGGGAAAAAATCCGATGCCGAGAAATTCGCCGGTGCCGACGTGACTTACTCCATCGAAGCGATGATGGGCGACGGCAAGGCGCTTCAGTCAGGCACGTCGCACTTTCTGGGACAGAATTTCGCCCAAGCCTTCGAGGTCAAATACCTCGACCAGAACGGCCAGCTGCAGCATTGCTGGACGACATCGTGGGGGCTCTCCACACGCATCATTGGGGCCATTATCATGGTCCACGGCGACGATCAGGGCCTCGTCCTCCCGCCGAAGCTTGCGCCTTGTCAGGTTGTGGTTGTCCCCATCTTCAAGACGGACGAAGAGAAGGTGTCCGTCCTCGACACTGCGCGCAAACTGAAGGCCGAGCTGATAAAAGCCGACATCCGTGTGACTCTCGATGAACGCGAAGGTCAGAGCCCCGGCTGGAAATTCAATGACTGGGAGATGCGGGGAGTCCCGCTGCGCGTGGAACTGGGACCCAAGGACGTCGCCAAACAAGCCGCCGTGCTGGCGCGTCGCGACCGCCCTGGCCGGGAAGGAAAGATCAGCTCCTCACTTGCCGACTTGCCTGCTTCCATCGAGCGGTTGCTGGCGGAAATCCAGCAATCGCTTCACGACAAAGCGCTGGCTTTCCGCAAGAGCAACACTCGCGATGCCCAGACCTACGACGACCTGAAGAAGGCCGTCGAGAATGGCTTTGCCTACTCCTTCTGGTGCGGGAGTGCCGATTGCGAGGCCAAAATCAAGGAAGAAACCCGCGCCACCATGCGCTGTATTCCGCTGGAACAGGAGGGTGGAAGCGGGAGTTGCGTTTACTGCGCCCAGCCCGCCGCTGCCCGCGCGATCTTCGCCCGGGCCTACTAGGCCCATTTCTCTCCGGGAACATGTCCCTCGCCAATTTCTCGACACTCGTTCAAGCAGGTGCTAACTTTGAGAAGTTAAGGGAGCACTTATCGCCGTTCGCGCCGTGCGCTTACTGTGGCACGAACGGACCGGGGGAGACGAATCTAGTGCATTTCCGAGATCGTCGCGCGCCACTGCACCGCCGCTCCGAACGGGGAGAGGGCAAGCTCAAGGCCATCATTTACCTGGTGATCTTGCTGCTCATCATCTATTCCGCGGTCAAGATTGTGCCTATCTATGTTTCGAACTATCAGCTCACGGACAAGATGCTGGAACAGGCGCGCTTCGCGGTGGTGAATCGCTACACCGAAGATCAGATTCGCGACAATGTTTTCAAGATCGTGCAGGAACTGGAACTTCCTGTGAAGCGGGACGCCATCAAGGTATTGGCCACGAATTCCGTCGTGAAGATATCGACGGAATACACGATCCCTGTGGACTTGCTCTTCTACCACATGGATCTTCATTTTTCTCCGTCCAGCGAGAATAAGGCCCTCTTCTGAGTTATCGCTGCCGCGGTTGCCCGCTTTGTTGGCAACCAGGATCGCCTTTCCCAGAGTGCGGTCTTGCGAGACAATAAGAGTTCAGCCCTCGGGAGTTAAGACTTGCGCATCCGCGTTCAAAAGGGATTCTTTACTTCAACCATCGGCCTGACGATCCTGGGCACTGTTTTCGCCTCGTTTCTGGCCGCCGGCGGAGTTTTCATCTACTACTACGTCAAGTACTCGCGCATGATCGATGCGCGACTCTCCGGTAACGTGCTGCAGAACACCACGCAGATCTTCTCCGCGCCGGAACACATCTCGGCAGGTCAAGCCTGGGGACCGGAAGATCTAACCGCGTATCTCACCCGCGTGGGATACCGTCCGATCCAGGATGCAAACGCCATTGGCCAATTCACAGCGCAGGAGAATACCGTCGATATCCGGCCTTCGAAACTTTCCTATTTCGCAGGGAACAATGCTTTGGCGGTTCAATTCCGGGGAAAGAGCATTCGATCCATCAAACCGCTTGCCGGCGGCGGAGAACTGGATACCGCGGAAATCGAACCGGAACTCATTACCAATCTTTTCGACAGCGCGCGTGAGAAGCGGCGGCCAGTGCGCTATGAAGACTTGCCGGTAATGCTGGTGGACGCGATTCTTTCTGCCGAGGACAAGCGCTTCTTCGAGCACGGAGGCTTTGACTTCATCCGCATCGTGGGGGCGGCGTGGGCCGACGTGCGGCACAGCAGCCAGCACTATCAGGGCGCCAGCACCATTACGATGCAAGTGGCGCGCACGTTCTTTCTGTCGACCGATCGCAACTGGCGGCGGAAGCTCTCCGAAGCCATGATTTCGATCGAGCTCGAGCAACGCTTCAACAAGCAGCAAATTTTCGAGCTGTACGCCAACGAAGTTTACCTGGGCAACCGCGGGAGCTTTGGCATTCGCGGATTCTCGGAAGCCAGCGTGGCCTACTTCGGAAAGGATTTGAGACAACTGGGGTTGCCGGAATGCGCCTACCTCGCGGGAATTATTCGCGCGCCAAATTATTATTCGTCCGCTGACCGTCACCCGGAGCGCGGAGTGCAGGCTCGCGACCGTGTGCTGACGCAGATGCTCGACAACAAATACATCAGCGCGGAGGACGTCCAGGATGCCAAGCGCGCCACGCTAAAGATTATCCGGACCTCGATTTCGGGGAGTGAAGCCCCCTATTTCGTCGACATGGTGAAAGACCATCTGTTGGACAAGTATTCCGAGAACGAATTGCTGAGCGAGAATTTCCGCGTCTATACGACGCTTGATCCCGTTCTGCAGCGTGCCGCGGCCGCCGCCGTCGATGCGGGGATGAAGAATGTGGACTTGCTTCTGGCGAAGAAGTACGACAAGTGGCGGCGCGAGCAGGCCAAGAAGGGAAGTACCGAGCCGATCCCGCAGGCGCAAGCGGCGCTGGTCGCGCTGGATCCTCGGACCGGGGAAATCAAGGCCGTCATCGGCGGGCGTGATTACGGGCAGAGCCAGCTGAATCATGCGCTGGCGCACCGCCAGCCCGGCTCAGTGTTCAAACCGTTCGTCTATGCCGCGGCATTCGACAATGCCGTTGACGGCGTGCAGCCCGTCATCACTCCTGCCACGACGATTGACGACGAGCCCACGACGTTTGAATTCGACGGCAAGGAATACACGCCGGATAACTACCATGAAAGATTCATGGGGCGCGTCACGGTGCGCGACGCGCTGACGAATTCTCTCAACGTCGCGACCGTCAAAGTCGCCGAACTCATCGGCTACGGTCGAGTCGTGCAAGTCGCACGGAAAATGGGCCTGGGCATGAACATTCAGCCGACACCATCTGTCGCTCTCGGCGCGTATGAAATGACGCCTATCGATGTCGCCGCCGGTTACACGACATTTGCCACGATGGGGACGCGCGCGGAGCCGCAGTTTCTGCGCATCGTTGTCAATGCGGACGGTACGCCGCTCGAGAAGTTCACGCCGCAGACGCACTTGGCGCTGGATCCACGAGTGGCATTCTTAGTCGACAGCCTGCTCAAGGATGTTCTGAACCGGGGCACGGGCGCGAGCGTCCGCGCGCGCGGCTTCACACTCCCCGCCGCGGGAAAGACCGGGACGTCTCGCGACGGATGGTTCGCGGGATTCACCTCGAATCTACTCTGCGTGATCTGGATTGGCTTCGATGACAATCGCGACATTGGACTTGCAGGCGGTGTAGTAGCGGCACCCATCTGGGCGGACTTCATGACCCGTGCCACGGCCCTCGCACAGTACCGGGATGTGAAGGATTTTGCGATGCCGGATGGAGTGCAATCCGTGTTGATTGATCCGGACACCCTGCAGCTCGCCACGGCCAATTGTCCAACGACGCGGGAAGAGGTCTATGTGGTAGGCTCCGCACCGACCGTATACTGCGAGGTCCATGGGAGCCATAACCTGTTCACTTCGGCGGGTTCCATCCTCTCCCGAGTCTTTGGGGGCGAGCCCAAAACGCCGAAAACGGATGCCAATGGTCAGCCAGTCACCCCCTATGATCCCAATCGGCCGCCCCAGGCAACCGGCCAAGCCCCTGTTGATACTTCAGCGCAATCCGGCGAAAAGAAAAAGAATCCTTTACAGAAGATTTTTGGTATCTTTGGGGGTAAGAAGAAGGACCCCGACAAGGCTAAGCCTAAGCCGGAGAAGGGAGATTCGCCATGACCAGCATTAGAATGGCGTTTCCAGCAATCGTTCTCCTCTTCACGCTTTCCATGTCCTCTGCAGGACAGACTTTCGTTGAGACTCCGGGTCTTCCGGTGGCGCCGCGGTTAGGGCAGTCGCAACCACAATCCCCGGCGGAGTCTTCCGTCATCGTCGTGAAGCCGGAGCTCACCGACGAGCAGCTTGCCGATCTTTACATGGCGCGCAAAGACTATCGAGAGGCGGCCCTTTCCTACAAGCGGCTTGCGGATCAGAACCCCCAGAATCCGGTGTATCTGAATAAGCTCGGAATTGCGCTGCACCAACAGGCAGCTCTGGGGGCGGCGCTAAAGTATTACGAACGTGCGTCGAAGGTTGATCCTTCCTACGCCGATGCGCAAAACAACATCGGGACAATTTGGTATCAGCGGAAGAAGTACGGCCGCGCCATCAAGGCGTATCAAAGAGCGATCACCATTCGTAGCGACATGGCCGTCCTCCACAGCAACCTTGCCTATGCGTATTTTGGCGAAAAAAAATACCAGCAGGCCATCTCCTCGTTCCGTCAAGCGCTGGCGTTGGATCCACAGCTGTTCGAGCACAATAGCTCGAGGAGCGGGTCGATTCTGCAGGACCGCTCTGTGGGTGACCGGGGGCGATTCTATTTCCTGCTTGCCAAGTCGTTCGCGGAAGCCGGCAACCTGGAGCGTTGTCTGATTTACCTGCGAAAGGCCAAGGACGAAGGCTACAAAGAGCTGTCGGCCGTGAAGACCGACCCCTCTTTTGCAGCGGCCCTGAAAGATCCAGCGATGCAAGAAGTTCTTACTCCCAAGTCCCCCGGCGGCACGCAACCCTGAACCGATTTCGATCCGCACGTCCACCGCGAAACGTGCGGTTGCGTCTGTTACAATGCAACAGACATGGGGCGCCCTTTCCTCAGCGCGCGTTATCTGGTTTTACTCTCCGTCGTCGTCGTTTTTGAAACCACTTCGGTTGCCGCGCAACCACCCGCTCCCTCTCCGCGCGCGGGAACTGCCGCAGCTTATCAACACGGGATCTATCTGGTTTTTCCGTTTGAAAATGCCGGCGCATCTCCACGATTGGATTGGCTGGGTGAGGGCCTGGAGGAGTTGACTATCCAGCGGCTGTCGGGAGCCGGCGAGCAGGTGTATTCGCACGCGGGGCGGCTTGTCGAACTGGAACGGTATGGCCTGCCGCGTTCTTCGAAACTGAGCCGCGCGACCATGCTTCATATTGCCGAAGACCTCGACGCGGATTTTGTGGTTTTTGGCCGGTTTTCGGTGGACGGGACGTCGCTCACCATCGAGTCACGGATGCTAAAGGTGAGTCCGGCGCGACTGCTGCCGGCGTTGCGGGAAACCGGTAAGTTGGATTCGCTTATGGACCTGCACTCCCGGTTGGTGTGGCGAATGCTCTCCGCATACGATCGTAATTATTCGCTGAGTCTCGCGGAGTTCACAAAACGCCAGCGTCCGCTGCGTCTCGATGCATTTGAACATTACATTCGCGGCGTGCTGGCCAGCGAGGATGATGCACGTTTGCGGGAACTGCGGGAAGCGGCGCGTCTGGAGCCGGAATGGCCGGAACCCGACTTCGCGTTGGGGGAAGCTTATTTCATGCGGCGCGACTACGATTCCGCGCTCCTGTGGTACGCCAAGGTGCCAAGAGCTCACGATCGCTATGTGGAAGCGTTCTTCGCGACAGGCGTTTGCCGGCTTCTGCTTGGTCAGCCCGATCACGCGGAGGAAGTGTTCATTTCGTTGCAGGAGGCCTTGAAGAACAACAGGGTCGCCACAGCGGACCTGCCGGAAATTCTGAATGACCTGGCGATTGCGCGGGCACGGCAGGGCAAGACGGCTGCGGCGCAAGCCGATTTTCGCCGCGCGGCCGACTTGGATCCCGACGAAGACGACTATGCCTTCAATCTTGGCCTGCTTGCGTTACAGACCAACGATGCCGCCGCTGCGGCGGCGTATTTCCGCGAAGCCGCGGAGCGCGAGCCGGATAACTCGGAAGACCGGGCGCTGCTGATACTGTCCCTGGAAAAAGCCGGCAACATAACCGAGGCCGACCAGGAACGCGAGGCGGCGAACGAAACCTTTGGCCCCAACGGACTCCCGGCGATTCACCTGGACGCGAAGAACGAAACGCTGGCGCGGCTGAATCGCGTCAAGACCGAGCTCGACGTAACGGCTCTTCACGCGGAGATTGAATCGGCGGAGCTTCCTGCGAGCGCGGCTGCTTCCGCTGCTTCCGCTGCTTCGAGCGACACACCTGCAACGCGCATTCGGCGCGGTCGGCAGGAACTCTCCGCGGGACACGCCGATGCTGCGGAGAAGGAATTTCGTGCTGTTCTTGCGGATGATCCCAGCAGCGGCGCCGCGCACCGCGGGCTTGCGGAAATTGACCGCCGCCAGGGCAAGCTGGATGATGCGGTGAAGGAATTGCAGGCTTCGCTGGTAGCGCGAGATTCCGCGGTAGTGCGAACGATGCTGGCGAGAATCTACCTCGAACAGAAGAAGCCGGATCTCGCGCGGGCGGAACTCGAGAAAGCGCTCAAGCTGGCGCCGAACTATGCAGAAGCCAAGCAACTGTTTGAACACCTGCAGAACTCCAAGCCAACCGAGAAAAAACCAGGCGGAGGTGCCGAATGAGCGATTGGTGGCATAAAATGAAGCGCTCCTTTTATCCCTGGCGATCCGCATTTTTTGCCGCCCCCTTCCTTTTTTGTGTCCTGGGTGCTGCCGTAGTTTTCTTGCTGATGCCTGCGGTTGCGGCGGACCAGCACTCGTCCGTTTCCGTCGTTCTGGAGCTTAGTCTTGATGGCGAAGTGGAGCCTATCTTGGCCACGTACATCGACGAAGGACTTGCCGACGCGGCGCGGCGCCACGCCGCGCTGGTTCTGATCACCATGGATACGCCGGGCGGGCTCAGCGATTCGATGAAGGACATGATCCAGCACATCCTGGCCTCAGCTGTGCCGGTGGCCGTTTATGTTTCACCGACCGGTGCGCGCGGCGCGTCGGCGGGTTTCTATATTCTTCTAGCCGCGGACATTGCCGCCATGGCTCCCGGCACACATGCAGGCGCGGCTTCGCCCATCATCGCGATCGGGGGATTCCCTCAGCAAATTGATGAAGTTTTTCGAAAGAAGATCAACCAGGATGCGATGGCGTTTCTGCGGAGTTTCACGGACCGGCGCGGCCGCAACCCGGAATTGGCGGAAAAAGCCATTACCGAGTCGAAAGCCTTTACCGAGAAAGAGGCACTGGATGGAAAAATGATCGATTTGATTGTGAGCTCGCCCGATGATTTGTTACGGCAACTGGATGGGCGAACAATCAAGCGCTTCGACGGAACGCAGGTGCCATTGGTCCTGAAGAGTCCGGTGCGAACGCCCTTTGCACTCTCGGCGCGGCAGAAGTTTCTGGCGCGCATCGTCCAGCCCGACGCTTTTTTTGTGCTGCTGATTCTTGGTGTTCTTGGCCTCTATACCGAATTCACGCATCCGGGAGTGATCGCTCCGGGTGTTATCGGTGGTATCTGCTTGATTCTCGCGCTTTACGCCATGAATTTTCTGCCTGTGAATCTTGCGGGTCTGTTCCTGATTGCGCTGGCCCTGGCGTTTTTCATTCTTGAAGCTAAGGCTCCAAGTCACGGCATACTGGCCTTCGGGGGAGTTGTGTCGATGTTTCTGGGCGCGATCTTTCTGATTCGCTCGCCACTTACTTCCGGAGGAGTGAGTGTAGGAGTGGCGCTGGCAGGGACGCTGCCCTTCGCGGTGCTAGCCGTATTTCTGATGCGGCTGGTTTTGCGGTCGCGGCAATGGAAAACGTCGACGGGAAAGGAAGAGCTGATCGGAGCGCGGGGCGTCGCGGTTGCGCGGCTGTCCGCAGGAGCTGAGGGCATGGTTCGCGTGCATGGCGAACTCTGGCGGGCCGAAGCTTCGCGGCCCGTGCAGGAAGGCGAGACCGTCATGGTTTTGCGTATCGAGGGATTGAAGCTTTACGTTGAGCCGGCCGGTGTGGCTGTCTCGGCAGCGAAATAAGAATTCTTACCTTCAGGAGGAGAAGATGGAGATCAGTTTCATCGGGATGGCGTTGATCGTGGGCCTCGGGCTCATCTGGTTTTGGAATTCGCTGTACATCATCAAGGAGTGGGAGCGGGGCGTGGTACTTCGGCTCGGGCGATTGATACCCGAGGCAAAAAGCGCCGGCATAAATCTTGTTTTTTGGCCCATTGAAACACTCTACCGCATCAACATGCGGATTGAGACCCTCGACGTTCCGCCACAGGACATCATCACGCGAGACAACGTTTCAGTGAAGGTCAATGCGGTTTGCTACTTCCGCGTGGTCGACGCCAACCAGGCGCTTTCGCAGGTTCAGAACTACACGTATGCGACTTCGCAGCTCGCGCAGACGACCATTCGCAGTGTCGTCGGGCAGTTTGAACTCGATGAAATACTCTCGCAGCGCGATAAGGTCAACGCCAAGCTCCAGATCATACTCGACACAGACACCGAACCTTGGGGCATCAAGGTTTCCAAAGTCGAGGTGAAACAGGTCGACATCCCCGAACAGATGCAGCGTGCAATCGCAAAGCAGGCGGAGGCCGAACGCGAGCGCCGCGCAAAAATCATTCACGCTGAAGGAGAGTTCGAAGCTTCACAGAAACTCGCGGATGCCGCGAAAGTTCTGGCCACGCAGGCTTCCGCAATCCAGCTCCGTTACTTGCAGACGCTGACGGAGATAGGTGTCGAGAAGAACACAACGATTGTGTTTCCCTTGCCTATCGATATCATTAATCAGTGGACTAAGAATTTAGGGGGGCCGCAGAAATAAGCATGGCTTCTGGCGGAAAACGAGGGGGCGTCGGAGAGCGTGTGCTCGAAAGCCGGCATGTTATCGGCCTGTTCATGCTGATGCTGCTGTTTTCGGGCGTGTTTTTTACGCTCGGCTACGTCATGGGGCGCAACCAGTACGATAGCCCCGTGCGTGCCTCAACAGATTTCTTCAAGAAGCCGGAGAATTCCGTTTTTCCCAAGTCGGACGCCAGGTCGAAGCGCACCAGCAGTCCCGCTCCTTCCGCCACCCCGACGGACACAGCGGCGCCGCCGAATTCGGATTGGGAGTTTTATCACGCCGGCGACAATAAGAAAACCGAAGACCATCTGAAGCCCGCAGCGTCTCCAACCGCGCCAGCACAAAAAAACGTGCCCGTGCTTGTGAGGTCCACCGCGCCGCCGAGAACCTCCGGCGGTTCATCGAAGACTCTGAACACGCCACCCATTCCAGGGGGTAGTTATACCCTGCAGGTGGCGGCGCTGACAAAAGAAGCGGATGCGCTGGAACTCGCGACGCGTTTGCAGAAGAAAAACTTTCCCGCGTTCGTTCTTTCTCCGCATGCCGACAAGTATTACCGCGTGCAAGTCGGCCCTTACGCCGATCCGAAGGCCGCCGACGCGGCCAGGATAGGCCTCAAGGGCGCAGGTTTTAGAGCCATCGTGAAGCACTGATGCCTCGGGGCAGTTGGCTCTCCTATCTTCGCGTGCAGGCCGGTGCGGAAATACCTGCAGGCTTACGTCTCATAGTTGGCGCCGTGTCTGGTGCCGCGCTTTCGCTCTCCTACACTGGTCTCTATCTGAGTATCTATTCCTGGCTTTGCATTGGGATTCTTCTCTTTTCCCTGTTTGGCGCGCGAGCTCGCGTGGCGTCTGGTTGCGGATTTCTACATGGGCTTCTTTTTGTCCTAACGTCAGTGCCATGGATTGCGACGGTTCTTGCCGTTCACGGCGGCCTCTCGGTGGCCGGTGGATGGGGCCTCTTGCTGTTGATCGCCATTACCTGGGGAATTCTCACTGGCGCTTTTGCTTGGACCGTTCACCGGGTGTCCCTTCAAAGTATCGAGCTGGCATGCATAGGTGCGCCATTTATCTGGGTGACGTTCGAGTTTGTTCGCGCACATCTGCCGGAAATTAGTTTTCCATGGAACTTGCTTGGCTATCCCGCAGCTGCCAATCTGGGCCTCGTTCAGCTCACCACCATCACGGGAATTTACGGGCTATCCTTTCTCGTAGCGTGTTTCAACGCATTGCTCGCATGGACGAGCAGTTCCGGCACGCTGACGCCTCGCGGGCGCATGGCATGCGCGGCCATTGCTACGGCGATACTTTTGGGCGGCACGCTGGCCGGGCCGCGACTTGTACCCCAAGCGCAAGCTCATCATTTCGCCCGCGCCGTTCAGCTCAATTTCCCGGAGGTGGACTCGTACGCCGCGGATTGGTTCCCGGCGCACGCGGAGGACCTCGAGGAAATCGAACGAATGAGCCTTGCCCCTGCGGCGGAAAAACCGGACCTTCTGGTCTGGCCTGAAGCGCCCGCGCCTTTCTCGTTTCAAGATTCACAATTCGCAAAGATTGCCTCAACACTGGCGATCCGCTTCGGGCACCCATTCCTGGCAGGGGCCATCGAATGGAAATCACCGGTGAACGCGTCCGACACGGCGCCCCAAGGCAGTCTCCTGCCGTACAACAGCGCGCTGCTGTTTGATGCGCAAGGCCGGCGCACATTCGTATACGACAAGGTCCATCTCGTTCCGTTCGGCGAGTATGAGCCGTTTCCATTGATCCATCGCGTAGTGACCAGTGTGTCCGGCGAAGTCGGCGGCTTCCACAAGGGAAACAAGTACGTTGTCGGGCAGCTTCCGCAGGGGAATAGCTTCGGTGTCTTTATCTGCTATGAAGCGATCTATCCGGGCGAAGTGCGCCGGTTTGCCGCCGGCGGTGCGCAGCTATTCATCAACATTTCGAATGACGGATGGTTTGGAAGGTCCGCCGCCGCCGAGCAGCATCTGCGCATGGCGCGGGTGCGCGCCGTGGAAAACCGCCGCTGGATCGTGCGCTCCACGAATAATGGCTTTACGGTTTCGGTCGATCCCTACGGCCGCGTCTTCGAGCCGCTCCCCCCGGATGTGCGCGCCGCGATCGATCTTCCTTATGATTTTCGAACTGACGAAACGATTTACGCGCGCTTTGGGGATGGGTTCGCCTGGCTCTGTGTGCTCGTTTCCGTTATTCTAGTTGCGGCAACTTTTCGAAAGGCCAAGTGACGTCCGTCCCTGACGGGCGCTTTACCAGAAAAAACATGATCCTCGAAGATCTCCAGCATCGTTACGAAGGGCTCAATCAGCGCGTTACGCTCGTGCGGAGCTATCTTTGACGCGCCACAGTATCGTGAGCGCCTGAAGGCTCTCGAGGCACGCGTCGCCGACCTCAATTTTTGGAACAACCAGGAAGCTGCGCAGAGCGTTCTGCGCGAGCGAAAGCGCGCCGAAGAGCAGATTGCCGCGGATGAGAAACTCACGTCGATCTCTGGCGACATCGAGACCTACATCCACCTTGCTCAAGAAGAGACTAACGTCGAGCAAAAAAACGATCTGCTGAAAGAGCTGGACCGCGAGCTCAATGCTGCGGATAGCTATGTCTCCGAACTGGAAACGAGGACGCTGCTCTCCGGCGAAAGTGACCACCTCAACGCCATCATGACCATCAAGCCCGGCGCGGGTGGTACGGAATCGCAGGATTGGGCATCCATCCTACTTCGCATGTACCTGCGATGGGCGGAGCGCCGGGGGATGACCGCCGCGGTCCTCGATGAGACTCCGGGAGAAGAAGCTGGCATCAAATCGGCGACGATCCAATTTTCCGGTGAAAATGCCTATGGTCTTCTCGCGGGGGAAACCGGCGTTCACCGTCTGGTTCGAATCTCTCCGTTCGATCAGGCCGCGCGGCGCCACACTTCTTTTGCATCCGTCTTCGTAATTCCTGAAATTGACGACCGTATCGAGATCAACATCCGTCCCGAAGACTTGCGCGTCGACACGTTCCGGTCGGGTGGCAAAGGTGGGCAAAACGTCAATAAGGTGGAGACCGCCGTCCGTATCACGCACATCCCAACCAACATCGTCGTGGGCTGTCAGGCCCAGCGCAGCCAGAGCAAGAATCGCGAGCTGGCCATGAAGATGCTCCGCTCGCGCCTCTACGATCTGGAAATCCAGAAGCGCCAGGCCCACACCGACAAACTTGACGAGAGCAAGCTGGACATTTCATTTGGCAGTCAAATCCGGTCCTATGTCATGCAGCCTTACCGCCTGATCAAGGACCACCGCACGAAGTTCGAAGTGGGCGATGTAGACCGGGTGATGGACGGTGATCTGGATCCCTTCATCCGCTCCTACCTGATGGCCAAAAAGACGAAAGGAAGGCTGAACATCCAGCCGGACGATGATGCAGACGCGGCCTAGCCCTGGCCCACTCCCAAGCAGCAATTCGCCGTTGGCAGCCTGATTTCGACCGTTCGACGCAGGAATAAGCTAGCCGGAATCAATACGTTGATTCTTCTCCGCGCGAATGGTAGTTTTGTAGGGTTTAGCAGAGAGCTGAATAATCAGGCGTGTATGCTAGCAGTGCATTCCCCTGCAAGTCACGAAGGAGAATTCGTTTGAGCGAAGCCTTACGCAACTTTTTATTTACGTCGGAGTCCGTCACCGAGGGCCATCCGGACAAAATTGCTGACCAGATTTCTGACTCCGTCCTTGACGAGGTTATGAAGCACGATCCGAAGGGGCGAGTCGCTTGCGAGACGCTTGTCACTACGGGCGTGGCGGTCATCGCTGGTGAAATCACCACCAGCGCGCACGTCAACTACGATGAGCTTGTACGCAGTACCATCCGTGGTGTCGGCTACGATCGCGCAAAGTACGGCTACGACGCAGACACCTGCGCCGTCATGTGCACGGTGAAGCGGCAGTCGCCGGACATCGCCTTGGGCGTGGACACCGGCGGAGCGGGCGACCAGGGCTTGATGTTTGGCTTTGCCTGCGACGAAACAGAAGAATTGATGCCCATGCCCATCCAACTCGCCCACCGCCTCACGCAGCGCCTCTCCGAGATTCGCAAAGCCAATAAAGTTGATTTTCTCCGGCCCGATGGAAAATCGCAGGTCACCATCGAGTACCGCAACGGCCGCCCGGCCCGCGTCGATTGCGTGGTGATCTCCACGCAGCACAGCGAGAAGGTCTCCAACTCGGACCTGCGTGAGGCCATCACCGAATACGTCATTAAGCCGATTATTCCCGCCTCGATGCTGGACCCAAAAACCAAATATCACATCAATCCGACGGGCCGATTCGTCATCGGCGGTCCCATGGGCGACGCGGGTTTGACCGGCCGCAAGATTATCGTCGACACTTATGGGGGTTACAGCCGTCACGGCGGCGGAGCGTTCTCCGGCAAGGATCCCTCGAAGGTGGATCGCTCGGCTTGCTACATGGCGCGCTATATCGCAAAGAACATTGTGGCCGCGGGCCTGGCGCGAAAAACGGAGGTGCAATTGGCTTACGCCATCGGCGTCGCCGAGCCTGTCTCGGTCATGGCGGAAACCTTCGGCACCGCCAATGTGCCGGAAGAAAAAATCACCGCTCTGATCCGTGAAATCTTCATGCTGACGCCCAAGGCCATCATTGAAACGCTCAACCTGCGCCGTCCGATTTACAAGGCCACGGCTGCTTATGGCCACTTCGGCCGCAGCGGCGCGGGATTCACATGGGAGCGCACGGACCGCGCGGATGCTCTCCGCAAGGCCGCTGGCCTCGGGGCTGCCGCGACTGCCGAGGTCGGGGCGCGCAGCTAACTTCCAAGACTAGAGAAACATAGACCCGGCACGTGCGGGCCTTTGACCGGGGACGTTGGGTTTATTCCCCTTCCGAACGAAATCCACAATTGAGGAGCAAGACTTTGGCAATCGCTGAGCTGAAAAAGGGTGATGTAAAGGACATTGGGCTGGCCGATGCCGGCAAGCGCAAGATCGAATGGGCGGGACAGCAAATGCCCGTGCTCGAATCGATCCGCAAGCGCTTCGTCAAGGAGCAGCCGCTGAAGGGCCTGCGTGTCTCCGCCTGTTTGCACGTGACGAGCGAAACCGCAAACCTGATGATCGCGCTGCGTGACGGCGGCGCCGACGCGGTGCTGTGCGCCTCCAACCCGCTATCCACGCAGGACGAAGTCGCCGCTTCGCTGAATCGCGACTACAACATTCCTACTTTCGCCATCAAAGGCGAGGACAACGACACCTACTATTCGCACCTGAGCGCGGCGCTGGAGCACAAGCCGCAGTTCACCATGGACGACGGCGCGGACCTGGTCACCATGTTGTTGACCAAGCGTACCGAGCTCGTCCCAAACGTGATCGCCGGAACGGAGGAGACCACTACCGGGGTGATCCGTCTTCGCGCAATGGCCAAGGACGGCACGCTCAAGTATCCCATCATTGCGGTGAATGATGCGATGACCAAACACTTCTTTGACAATCGCTACGGTACCGGGCAGTCCACGATTGACGGTGTTATTCGCGCGACGAACGTTCTGCTTGCTGGTCTGAAGGTAGTCATTGCCGGTTACGGCTGGTGCGGGCGCGGCGTGGCCATGCGCGCCAAGGGCCTCGGCGCGGACGTGATCGTTACGGAAATCGACCCGGTAAAGGGCATCGAAGCTGTAATGGACGGCTTCCGAGTTATGCCCATGGCCGAAGCGGTGAAGGAGGGCGACGTTTACATCACCGTGACGGGAAACAAGAGCGTGATCCGCGGCGAGCATTTCGAAAAGATGAAGGGCGGGGCCATTGTTTGCAACTCCGGCCACTTCAACGTGGAGATTGACATCTCCGCGCTGGAAAAGATGTCCAGTGGCAAGCGCGAAGTGCGCCCGCTCGTGGACGAATATCAACTGAGGGATGGCCGCAAAGTTTACCTGCTTGCAGAAGGACGTCTTGTCAATCTGTCGACCGCCGAGGGACATCCCGCTTCGGTAATGGACATGAGCTTCGCCAACCAGGCGCTGTCCGCCGAATACCTTCGCGCGAACTACAAGAATCTCAAGCCGCAGGTGTATGTCGTGCCGGAGCATCTGGATAAGGAAATCGCGCGCCTCAAGCTCGATTCGATGGGACACAGACTGGACAAGCTCACGGCGGAGCAGGAACGCTATCTCGCTTCCTGGCAGGAAGGCACGTAACTCTCGCCGCCATTCCGGGCTGCTTGATGGTGTTATCTTTCTGCGGGGCGTAGCATTCCGACGGGTCGGAACAGTGCTGCGCCCTTATGCATTTGCTGACAGGTTTTTCAGTCTGACTTACACGCATGTGGGATCTCTGCACAAACGCGCTTGATACGGCCAAGCTGCGCGGGGCTACCTACGGCGACGTGCGCGTGATGCATCTGCGCCAGCGCGACCTCACGACAAAGAACGGCCAGGTCGGCACGCTGGCACAGAGCGAATCGCTAGGCCTCGGCATTCGCGTTCTGGCGAATGGTGCCTGGGGCTTCGCCTCTACGGACCGTTTGACACGCGAAGGCCTTGCGGCTTGTGCGGCGCAGGCCGTTTCCATCGCCAAGGCTTCGGCACTGGCAAAACGCAGCGAGGTCGTTCTTGCCCCGGAAAAGGCTTACGTGGACAGTTGGCAGAGCCCGTTCCGTAAGGACCCGTTCGAAATTCCCCTGGAAACCCAGCTGGCATTGCTGCTCGCGGCCGACGCCGAAATGCGCCAGGTGAAAGGCGTGACACTGACGGAAACGGACATGCAATTCCGCAAGATCGATTCTTGGTTTGCTTCGAGCATCGGCTCGCGCATTCACCAGCGCAAAGTGATTTCCGGGTGCGGAATTGCCGCCACTTCTTTTCAGGGTGAGGAGATCCAAAAACGTTCATATCCTAATGGTTTTGGCGGCCAGCATTCGCTGCAGGGTTACGAACTCGTTGAATCACTCGATTTGATGAGAAACGCGCCACTCATCGCCGAAGAAGCCGCCGCGCTCCATTCGGTATCGCAATGCCCGGAAAAGGTCGGCACACTCATCCTCGGCGGCAGCCAGCTCGGACTGCAGATTCATGAATCGATCGGCCATCCGATCGAACTGGACCGCGTCCTCGGCCAGGAAGCGAATTTCGCGGGCACGAGTTTTCTGACGCTCGATCAGTTGGACCAGCTGAAATATGCTTCGAGCATTGTGAACGTGGTCGCGGACGCGCGGCTCGATCACGGACAGGGACTGGGCACCTTTGCCTACGACGACGAAGGCGTTCCCGCGCAGTGCACGGACATTATCAAAGATGGCACATTCCGCGGCTATCTTTCCAATCGCGAAACCGCGCACCTGGTGGGCCTGGATCGCTCTTCCGGAACGATGCGCACAGAAAGCTGGAACCGCCTTCCGATCATTCGCATGACCAACGTCAGCTTACTGCCCGGCACATGGGACTACGACGATCTGATTTCCGACACGCACGACGGAATCCTGATGGAAACAAATCGCTCCTGGTCCATCGATGACCGGCGCTACCAGTTTCAGTTTTCAACGGAAATCGGCTGGGAGATCAAAGGCGGAAAGAAAGTCCGCATGCTGAAGAATCCCAGCTACAGCGGAATTTCCACGGAGTTCTGGAATTCCTGCGACGCCATCTGCAGGTTCGATCACTGGACGCTGTGGGGCACCCCCAATTGTGGAAAAGGGCAGCCTATGCAGACCGTGGGCACCGGCCATGGGGCAGCACCGGCGCGTTTCCGCAACGTGCACATCGGGACGGCATTTTCGAACCAATGAAACCGCCCGCCCAGAACAGGAAAGTATCAACGGCATCGAGCGCCGGAGCCGCTGAACTTCTCCACGAGCGCGAGCTTCGGCGAATCGTCGATACCGTTCTTCGTCTCGCGAAATCCACGGGAGCCGAAGAGGCGGAAGTCCATGTGGACGAAGTTGCGGACGCGTTGACGCGTTTCGCCAACAACGCCATCCATCAAAACGTTGCCGAGCACGGGCTGACGGTGTCGATTCGCACGGTCGTCGACGGCCGCACTGCGCGCGCCACAACCAATCGCATTCATGAAGACTCGCTTCGCTCCGCGATCGAAGTTTCTCTCTCTCTTGCACACCGCCAGCCGAAGGATCCGCGCCTTCTGCCGATGCCAGGAAAACAGCGTTATCGCGCCGTGAACCGTTTCATCAAACAGACCGCCGCCCTCTCCGCTGAAGAACGAGCCCGGGCCGTCCGGCATGCCTGCGATTTGGCCGTTAAGAAAGGCCAGGTTGCCGCCGGAATCTATTCGAATGGCCAAAGCCAGTCCGTAGTGGGAAATTCTCGAGGCCTTTTTGCGGCCTATCGTGAAACGCACTCGGAGTTTTCCATCACGGCTCAGGAAGGCCCTGCTGCGAGCTGGGCCAAAGCCAATTCCACAGATGTTCGCGCGTTCGACCCACAAAAACTCGCCGCGCGAGCCTGCCAAAAAGCACACCTTGCCATCAACTCCCGCGAGCTTGCGCCTGGACGCTACACGGTAATCCTCGAACCTGCTGCGGTGTTAGATCTCGTGGGGTTTCTCTTCTACGATTTCGCCGCCACTGCCCTGGAAGACAAACGGTCCTGCCTGAACGAGCGCATGGCCAAGCAGCTCTTCGGGCAAAACATCAGCATCAGCGACGACGTTTATCACGCACTCCAACAGGGCGCGCCATTCGACGGCGAAGGGCTGCCGCGTCAGCGGGTATTGCTGGTGGATTGCGGTATTCCGAAGAATCTTGTCTATTCACGCGCTGCCGCCCAAGCCGCGGGCAAACGGCCCACCGGACACGGTTTTGCGCTGCCCAATGAATACGGGGAAGCGCCCATGAATCTCGTCTTCGGCGGCGGAGACTCGTCGATGGACAAAATGGTCACTTCCACCGACCGCGGGCTGCTGGTGACCCGCCTGTGGTACATCCGGGAGGTCGATCCTTATGAAAAGGTGATGACCGGGATGACCCGTGATGGCCTCTTTCTCGTTGAGAATGGGCGGGTTACCGGCGCCGCGCGCAACTTCCGATTCAATCAGTCGCTCATTGAAATGCTCAAAAACGTCGAGCTGCTCGGTCCTGCCGTTCGGGCCACCGGAGAAGAGGCTTTCGAGATGGTCGTGCCCGCCATGAAAGTTCGTGACTTCTGTTTTTCCGAAGTGACCAAGTTCTAGCGTTTCTGGCGCTCACCCTCAGCTATCAAGAAATCAATTCACAGAATCAAAATTCTGCGTTGTACATCCACCCCCCGCCCGTTCAATAAACTGGTATGTACTACCCGAACGGTCGAGGCCACAGCAGCGCGGCGGATGCGCGAGCGCGTTCGACCGAGGGTGGTCACCCCAACTGGGGCCACCCAGACCACGACGCCTGCGGTACAGGGTTCATTGCCCGCCTGGGCGGCGCTCCCAGCTACGATATTATCCAGTTTGCTTTGACGGCTTTAGAGCGCCTCACCCATCGCGGAGGCGTGGACGCCGATGGAGCCAGCGGCGACGGCGCCGGTTTGCTCACTTCGCTCCCGCAGGCCTTTTTCCGCGCCCGCACGGCAGAGCAGGGAATTGAACTGCCCGAATTGTTCGCGGTCGGCTGCGCCTTTCTTCCTTCTTCCGTCATCGACGAAGCCCGCGCCGCTGTCGAAGCCGCCGCAGACGTTGAGCGTCTGCGCGTCATCGGCTGGCGCCGTGTGCCGGTGAACACCAATGCTCTAGGGCGCCGCGCGCTTGAAACAATGCCCGAAATCTGGCAGTTTTTTGTCGAACCATTCCATCCGGCGCGGGCCATGGCGCGATTCGAGTGGCGTCTCTCTCTTTTGAGAAAACGGGCAGAATCACTCTTGCCGCCGCGATGTTACATCTGCTCGCTCTCCTCGCAGACCATCGTGTACAAGGGGCTGCTTACGCCTTGGCAGTTCCCGCAGTTTTACGAAGATTTGCGCGATCCTTCGTTCGCAACGACATTCGCCGTTTTTCATCAGCGCTATTCGACCAACACTCAGCCTTCCTGGCATCTGGCACAGCCGTTTCGTTACGTGGCGCACAACGGTGAAATCAATACGATTGTCTCGAACCGGCGCTGGCTGCGGGCCAAGGCAACCGAATTCCGCTCGCGGCTTGCAGTGGGATCCTGGTTCCCCCTGCTCGAAGAAAACGTCAGCGATTCCGCCAGTTTCGACAACGGGTTCGAGCTGCGGCTGCTGGAAGGCTTGTCATCGGAGGAAGCCATGCTTGCCATGGTTCCTCCCGCCTTTGAAAAGGATCCTTTGCTCTCGCGGGACGTGCGCGGCGCGCTGACCGCGCTTTCGCAACGCAGCGAACCCTGGGACGGCCCCGCTGCTTTGGTTTTTTCCGACGGCCAGTTTGTGGGAGCGAAGTTGGATCGCAATGGATTGCGCCCGCTGCGCTACACCTTGACGCATGACGGGCTGCTGATCGCGGGATCCGAGACCGGCTTGGTTGATTTGGACGAATCGCGAATCGCTGAGCGCCAGCGGCTTGGCCCCGGAGAAATGATCCTTGCCAATCCCGCCACCGGGCTCTTTTTGCGCTGGCGCGACATCCTCAAGCGCCTCGCGATCCAGCAGGCCCGCAACGCCATTCCGCAAAGAATGCTGACAGCGTCGGTGACCCCAGCGCCAGCCCCCCTCCATGAGCCAAAGCGCATCGCGGGCGCCGCCGGCTGGACGGAAGATCAGTTCAAAATTCTCTTTTCCGCCTTGGCGCACGGCAAAGAAGCGGACTGGAGCATGGGAGATGACGCGCCGCCCGCATTTCTTTCTGCCCTCCCAAGGACTCTGTGGGACTACTGCAAGCAACGGTTCGCGCAGGTCACGAACCCGCCAATCGACCCCTTGAGGGAAACCCACGTGATGTCTCTCGATGTCCACTTGAAAGACGGAATCACGCTGCCGAGCCCGGTGATTTCGGCCGGGCAGCTGTCGCAACTCTTCGCGATTCTTGGACCAGAGCAGCGAATCGATATTACTTTTTCTGCCGCCAGTGGAGTCTCGGGGGCGCGCTGCAGTTTTGCTCAGCTTTCTACTACCCCACTGAGTAGCAGTGGGCGCCCGGGGCTCCTCCTCCTTTCCGATCGCGCGGTTAATGCCGATCGCGCATCGCTGCCTGCGCTGCTTGCTACTGCGGCAGTGTGGAAAGCGATGGTTCGCGAAGGCTGGTGGGATGTCCCGCTGATTGTTGAATCGGCACAGGTCTTTGATACGCATCATGTGGCGCTGCTAGTCGCGGCTGGCGCCAGTGCCGTGGTGCCTTACCTTGCGGACGAGTTTGCGGAATCTCTTGAACCCGGCGGCATAGAAAAGGCCCGTGCGGCCATCAATGCCGGGCTGCGCAAAGTTCTCGCGCGCATGGGTGTCTCCACCCTGGCCAGTTATCGCAACAGCCATCTCTTTGAGATCGTGGGCCTCTCCGAGGATCTCTGCGCTGAAGTGTTTGAAGATGCCGCTGATTTTCCTGGCCAGAAATCGCTGGACGATCTTCTCTTGGATTATCTGCACTTGCACAAAGCAGCCTTTTCTCGTGAATCCGATGACTTGGCGGATGCCGGTCTTTATCGGTTCCGGAAAGGCGCAGAACTTCACGCCAGTTCGCCCGAAGTTGTTCGCCGGCTCCACGCGCATGTGCGCGCGCCCGGAGCGAAAACCTATTCGGCGTTTGAAGAGCTGGCAGACCATCAAGGCCCGATCTTCCTGCGGGACTTGCTCGACACCGTTCCGGACACGGCCATTGCGTTGGAGGAGGTCGAGCCGCTCGAGTCCATCGTCAAACGGTTCAGCACACAAGCAATGTCTCTCGGTTCGCTCAGTCCGGAAGCACATCGCACGCTGGCGCTGGCGATGAATCAGCTTGGTGGCCGGAGCAATACCGGGGAAGGCGGCGAAGATCCCAATACCTATCGCTTTGAGCCAGCCGCGGCCAACAAGATCAAGCAGGTTGCCTCGGGGCGTTTTGGAGTCACCGCGGACTATCTCGTCCACGCCGAAGAAATCGAAATCAAGATGGCGCAGGGCTCGAAACCCGGTGAGGGCGGCCAGTTGCCCGCGAAGAAAGTCAGCGAATACATCGCGCGCATCCGGCACGCTACGCCAGGCACGCCGCTGATTTCACCACCGCCGCATCACGACATTTACAGTATCGAAGACCTCGCCCAATTGATCCACGACCTCCGCGCCGTGAATCCGCGCGCGCGTATCGGCGTAAAACTCGTTTCCGGCGCCGGAGTCGGCATCATTGCCGCGGGCGTTGCGAAAGCAGGTGCGGACGTCATCACCATCAGCGGGCACAACGGCGGTACCGGCTCCTCGCCATTGACCTCCATCAAGAATACTGGTCTTCCCTGGGAAATCGGATTGCGCGAAGCCCATGACACGCTGGTTCGCGCGGGCCTCCGTTCACGACTCTCTCTCCGCGTGGACGGAGGCCTGAAATTCGCGCGGGATATCGTGTTGGCCGCTATTCTCGGCGCGAACGAATTCGGCTTTGGCACCGCGTCGCTGTTGGCCATCGGATGCGTCATGGCGCGGCAGTGCCATCTCAATACTTGTCCGGTGGGAATCGCCACGCAGGACGAAAAGTTGCGTGCGAGATTTGAAGGCAAGCCGGAGATGGTGATCGCGTACTTCCGTTCACTGGCCGAGGAAGTGCGCAATCGGCTGGCGCAACTTGGCGTGCGTTCGCTCAGCGAGCTCACGGGTTGGTACGACCGGCTCAGTGCGCGATCGGGAATGGATCCGCTCCTGATTGTGCCGATCTCCTCCTCGAATCGAGTGGCGCCGCAGCAGGAGCGGGGCCTCCACGTCGCGGCGCTGGAAGATTCGGTTCACTTCAATGCTTCGCTGACGCTGCAAAATGAGTCCCAGCCGATTCAGAACTCGGATCGCAGCGTTGGCACGGGCCTGAGCGGCGAACTGATGCGCCGGCGTAAGAACGGTCACCGCGTCGATGGCGAAATCAGCCAGGAATTTCACGGCGCGGCGGGTCAGAGCTTCGGGGCTTTTCTAGCCGAGGGAGTGACGCTCAAGCTCCATGGCGAAGCCAACGACTACGTCGGTAAAGGACTGTCCGGCGGGACCATCGCTATCGCCGCCGGGCTTGCTGCTTCCCGGCGCGGTGACGTTCTTGCGGGCAACACCGTGCTCTACGGCGCGACGTCGGGCCAGCTCTTTGTCGCTGGCCGGGGCGGCGAACGTTTTGCCGTCCGAAACAGCGGTGCGCTCGCGGTGGTGGAAGGTGTCGGTCAACATGGCTGTGAGTACATGACCGGCGGCGTGGCCATCATTCTTGGGCCACTCGGCCTGAATTTCGGTTCGGGCATGACTGGCGGTCTGGCTTATGTGTTGCGGGCCGAGGCCGAGGATGTGCTTCATCGCGATTTCGTGACGCTCGCCGACCTCGATGCTGATGAAGAGAATTGGTTGCGGCGCACTCTGGAGGAGCACGTTCACTTCACGGCGAGTCCTCGCGCGGCTCGCTTGCTCTCGCGGCGAGGGGCTTTGCCGTTAATGCGCGTGCAGCCGGTACATTTTCAGGGTACGGTGGAGGGTACTTGGAGAGCCATTCTCGCCCAATTCAAACGGCGTCGCACGATTTTGCCGGTGCCAGCGATCGCGCCGATTTCACAAACTGCGCTTCACGCCTGAGAGGAAGGACAGTAACTCCGCGTCCGCCACGGAAGAATCCGCTATAATTATCACCGGACGTTTAGACTATGGATTTCGATCAACTTGCTACTTTTGTTTTCGTCGCCAAACTGAAGAGCTTTTCACGCGCGGGCCAGAAGGTCTTCCGCTCGCAATCCGCTGTTAGCGCGCAAATTCGCCAGCTCGAGCAAGCATACAAGGCTAGGCTGCTCGACCGCTCCGCCAAGTCCGTGGAACTGACTCCTGCCGGCGAAGTCCTTTTCGAGTTCGCGGAAAAGCTGCTTCGCTTGCGTGACGAATCCATTCAGGTCGTCGCGGACCGCGGCAACGTGGTTCAGGGCCCAGTCGTTTTTGGCGCCAATGAAGCGACGTGCCTCTACCTGCTTCCTGATATTTTTGCGGAATTTCAGCGCCGCTATCCGCTGGTGCACATCAGTATTTACCGCAACTTCAGCCACAAGATCTTGCAGCGCGTGGAGGACGGCTCCGCCGACGTGGGCATCGTCACCCTGCCTATCAAATCCCCTAATCTGAAGATGCACCACATTTACAAAGACCGCCTGCGCTTCATGGTCAGCTCGCGAAACCCACTTGCCCATCGCTCGAAGATCACGCTCGCAGAGGTCGCCGAACAGCCGCTTATCTTTCCGAGGACTGGTTTTACGCGCCAGGTGCTCGACAAACTCTTCCGTCCGTACCGCTCGCGCCTTCACGTGACCATGGAATTGCCGAGTATCGGCATGATCAAGCGTTTCGTCGCCGCTGATGCCGGCGTCTCGTTTATCAGCGAGAGTTTTGCCAAGGATCAGGTGAAAGCCGGCGAGGTAAAGCTGCTCACCGTCGAAGGCGTGGATCTCTGGCGCGAACTCGGCCTGGTTTACCGCCGCGACCGCAGCCTCCCTCGCGCCGCCCAGGCCCTCATCGGCATGATCCGCGAACACCGTAAGCTCGCCGAGCCTGGCGAAGCCGCCGCCAGCTAGGTCGGTTATCTCTGCCCACTTTTCTCTAGACCTCGGTCGTGGTACGGACTGGTTTTAAAGTCTGACGGTTTTCGCAGCTCCAGTCGGCGCCCGGCCGCTTTTTCGTTCTCAACCCAAAGACTATCGCAACATCTGTCGTATCAGGTAGTTACGCACTCTTTCGCTGCCCGGTGCGGAACGCCAAGCCATAAAATCCTTCTTGCATCCGCTTTTGCACATTCTTGCACGTATGCAAGATTCAACTCCTTTTCTTTTCAACCAGTTCCGCGCTCTCTGACGAAAAACAGCCGGCGGTACCAGGGTAGCGCGGTCGCTGACGTCCCGGCTCGCGGAGGTTCTCAATTCGTTTGGGGGGAACCAAGGAAGATCGAGCGCTTATTCTGCTGTTATTAAGAACTGCCAACCGCAGAGAGTGGGCTAGTGCGCGTTGAAAACGAGACTGGCGATGGCCCGGGCGATCACGTTTTCCTGAATCTGAATGAGGTCACTGTCGGCATAGGTCATCGCCAGCACCGTGAACACGTCCTTGCCGCGCGCAACAACCACCAGCTTTCCCGACCAGTCGTGGTCGTCGGCCTTCCCTCGATACTGATACTCCACGGCTGGTAGTCCGCCGACCGCCGTTTTGCGCTCCGATAAGCGCTGGTAGTTGGAGTAGACCCCATGCAGCCGCTTTTCCACACCCGCGGCGGCCGCATCCAAAGGCTCTTTCGTTTGCTCCTCGCCGACTACCATCAGGGTTGATTCGTTGGATGTGCCCATTGCCACGATCGCGTTTGGCAGGCCGCCGCGCGCTTCCTCGATCAAGCTCCAGCTCGGCGCTTTGTACATGCGGAAGCCGTGAGTGTAATTCGTGTAGAGATTGCCTTGGATCTCTTCGCGGTTTGCGGGAACTTCGGGCTCTTTCGGCGGGGCAGGCGATGCCGTAGCCGACGCCAGTCCATTAGCGACTACCACCGGAGATCCCTTAATCGCCGGCGCAGGGAGATTGGCTGCCGCTGTATTCGCGGGAACTTCGGGCTTCACAGCCGCGTTCCCTATTTTCGGCCGTGCTTTATCGCCTTTCCCCGCCGGGCCCGGATCTGCCGTTCTTGCGCTCGCATTCGCTGGTGTGGCCGAAGCATCGGAAGACGATGCGACCGCTGGCTCAGCCTGTGGTTGTGAACCGGCGTCGGGCTTGGATGGATGCTGGGCCGCATCTTTCTTCCCCGCGGGGGGCGTTTCCGGTTTTCCTGCCGGTGTTGACGGAACAATGGACGCGATTTTGTCCTTTTCGATGAGCTCATATCCAAAGTCGGTTTTGATCTTGAACATGTTGTCTTCGTAGGCGACAATCACGCCGTAAAGCTTCCTGCCGTCTTTGAGGCGAATCTCATCCGCCCGTGCGGAAAGAGCAATCGCGGAGAACGTCAGAACAGTGATCGTCAGCAAAAGGGGGCCGCGCTTATGGGGGACAGCCATAGAGAAAGTATCCCGCCGCTGAGCGCGGCCCGCAACCTTCACACTCGCGGGGGTGTCCGTCGTGCTACCTCCGCCAGCAGCGCCCGCGTCCGGGCTACTAGCCGCTCGAGTTCGTTTATCGTAGTGCTGAGGCGTGCGCGCAGTGGTTCGGGGAGCTGTGCGTGAATTTGCTGCAGCGCTAGCGCCTCGGCAATCATACGAATCTGCCCGCGGCTCCGCGGATTCAATCGCTCCCAGAGCCGGC
>Ga0209158_1000167_pt1 | contig 52401 bp, 49 predicted proteins | sample GraSoiAngelo_140_FD_185897 | JGI IMG/M metagenome (GOLD analysis project Ga0209158, IMG submission 185897) | Grasslands soil microbial communities from the Angelo Coastal Reserve, California, USA - 14_0929_12_30cm (SPAdes) (version 2) | ecosystem: Environmental > Terrestrial > Soil > Grasslands ...
TCGCCGTGGCCGCGCTGGCGGAGGTGGGGCATACCCTTGCCCTTCTGCTTGAGGATCTGGTGGGGCTGGCTCCCGGGCGGGATCCGGAGCTCCGCGGTGCCGTTGAGCACCGGCACCTGGACCTCGGCGCCGAGCGCCAGCTGCGCGAAGCTCACGGGCAGGTCGCAGTAGAGGTCGGCGCCCTCGCGCACGAAGACCTCGTGCTCGCGGATCCGCACGAGGACGTAGAGGTCGCCCGGCGGCCCGCCGTTGGCGCCGCCCGAGCCCTCGCCGCTCAGCCGGAGCTGCATCCCGTCCTCGATGCCCGCCGGGATCTTCACGGACAGGAGGCGCTCGGCGCGCTGGCGCCCCTCGCCCCGGCACCGCGTGCAGGGGTGCCGGTTCAGCTGGCCCGCGCCCTGACACTTGGGGCAGGGCTGCGCGACCGTGAGGAAGCCGTGCGTGCGCCGGACCTCGCCGCGGCCGTGGCAGAGGTCGCACGTCTCGAGCCGGCTCCCCGCCTCGACACCGGTCCCGCGGCAGGCGTCACACGGCTCGAGCCGCGGGATCTGAATCTTCGTTTCGACGCCGGCCGCCGCCTCCTCGAGCGTGATCTTGAGCTCGTACTGGAGGTCTTCGCCGCGGGCGGCGCGGGAGCGGCGGCTCGAGCGCGCGCCGCCGGAGAAGAAGTTCTCGAAGATATCCTCGAACAGCGTGCCGAAGCCCGTGTCCGTGAAGCCCCCGCCCGCGGCCGGACCGGCCGTCCCGAACCGGTCGAAGTGCGCGCGCTTGTCGGCGTCGGAGAGGACGGCATACGCCTCGTTGGCTTCCTTGAAGCGCTCCTCGGCGTGCTTGTCCCCCGGGTTGCGGTCGGGGTGGTATTGCATCGCGAGCTGCCGGTACGCCTTCTTCAGATCCGCGTCGGTCGCGCTGCGTGGGACTCCGAGGACCTCGTAGTAGTCGCGCGGCACGGGCTCAGGCGTCCGCGTCGGGCGCGGTGGCGACCACGACGAGCGCGGGGCGGAGGACGCGGTCGTGCAGCAGGTACCCCGGCAGCTGCTCGCTCACGACGGTGTTGGGCGCGGCCTGTCCGCTCACCACACGCGCGATCGCTTCGTGCCGGGTCGGGTCGAAGGTCTGGCCGACCGCGGAGTAGCGCGTGACACCCGCGCGCTCGAGCACCTTCAGCAGCTCGCGCTGGATGAGCTCGACGCCCTCCACGAGGTTCGCCGCGGTGCCCGCGGCCCGCGCGGCGTCGAGGGCCCGGTCGAGGTTGTCGAGCACCGGGATCAGGTCACGGAGCAGCGACTCGGTCGCGTACTTGGCGAACTCGTCGCGCTCGCGCTGGGCGCGCCGCCGCGTGTTCTCGGCGTCCGCGAGCGCACGGAGCAGGCGGTCGTGCTTCTCGTCGAGCTGGCGTCGGAGCTCCGCGACCTCAGACCTGGGAGCCTGCGCCGCCTCGGCCGACGGCGCCCCCTCGAGAGACATGGCGTCCTCCATCGGAGAATCGTCCACCATGATTGAATTATAGCAGCCGCGGAGCGCCGACCCCGGCTACGAGGGCAGATACAAGTCTTGGCGGACGCGCGAGAGCGCTTCGGTCACGTGGCGCGCGGTCTCGTTGACGACGGAGATGACGTCGGGGTAGGGGAGGCGCCGCGGGCCGACCACCCCGAGGATGCCGACCACCCGGTCGTGGTAGAGGTACGTCGAGGTGATCAGCGTGCACTCGCGCATCTCTGAGTACGGGTTCTCCTCCCCGATCGTGACGCGCAGCCCCTCGCCCTCGGCGAGCACGGTCATGAGGTCGGCGAGGCGCTCCTTCTGCTCGAACGTGCGCAAGAGGTCGCGCGTCGTCTCGATGTCCCAGAACTCGGGGTGGTCGAGCATGTTGATGGCGCCGCTGACGTACAGCGTGCGTCCCTTCAGCAGCGCGACGATCTGCTCGGTGACGGCGCGCGCCCGGGTGTGCAGGGTGTCGAGCGGGTCGCTCGGCGCCGACTCCATGTCGACGATCTGCTCGACGGTCCGCCCGCCGAACCGCCGCGAGAGCTCGCGCCCGATCGAGCGCACCTCGTCGGCGGAGCGGGGCGGCTCGAGCGTGACAGCGCGGGCCGTGACCCAACCGGCGTCGGTCACGAGGACGGCGAGCGCGCGGTCCCCCTCCTCGAGGGGGATCAGCTCCACGCGGGCAAGGGTCGTGTTCTGCAGCGGCGGCGCCAGCAGGAGCCCCGTCAGCTTCGTCGCGACCGACAGGTGCGCCGACGTGCGCTCCATGAAGCCGTCGATGCCCGAGCGCCGCGTGGGCAGCGTCCCGGGCGCTGGGGGCGCCTCGGCCGCCTGCGCCGGCGGGAAGGAGTTCACGTAGAACCGGTACGCCTTGTCCGTCGGCACTCGCCCCGCGCTCGTGTGCGGCTGGGCGAGGTAGCCCGTCTCCTCGAGCTCGGCCATCACGTTGCGAATCGTCGCCGGCGAGAGGGTCGGGAAGTGGCGCCGGGTCAGGACGCGCGATCCGACCGGCTCGGCCGAGTCGACGTACTCACGAATGATCGCGATCAGGACGTCGCGATGACGGGCATCCATCGACCTGAATTATAGCAATTCGACGAACAGCGCGTCCGAGAGGAGGAAGCCCGCCTCGGTCAGCCGCACCCGGTCGCCGGCGTCCGTCAGGAGTCGCTCGCCGCGCCACGCGTCGACCGTGCGGCGGAGCGGCGCGGCGTCACGGAGCCACGCCGCTCCTCGAGCAGGCGACCCACGGTTGGAACCGGGCTCGCGGCCCCCGCTACAGAGAAGCCGTGCGTCGAGCCACGCCGCCGGCACGCCGTCGGCGGTCCGGAGCCCGAGGATGAGGCGCTCGGCGAGGCGCTGGCGCGGCGTGAGCTCCTCGAAGGTGTCGAGCGGCAGCCGACCCTCCTCGAGCGTGTCCGCGTAGCGGGGCGTGGCCCGCACGTTCGCGTAGCGGACGCGACCGACGAAGCCGCACGCGCCCGGCCCGGCGGCGAGGTACTCCGCCGCGCGCCAGTAGATCTGGTTGTGGCGCGAGCGGAAGCCGGGCCGCGCGTAGTTCGAGATCTCGTAGTGCTCGAAGCCGCGCTCCGCCGCGCTCCGCGCGAGGCGCCAGTACTGCGCCACCACCGTCTCTTCGCGTGGCAGACCGGCCACGCCGGCGGCGCCCCAGAGGCTCCCCGCGTCCAGCGTGAGGCCGTAGGCGGAGAGGTGGTCGGGGTGCCAGTCGAGGACCGCGTCGACGGTGTGGCTCCAGCCCTCGAGGTCGAGCGCCGGCAGGCCGTACATCAGATCGACGCTGACGTTGTCGACGCCGGCGTCGCGTGCCGCCTCGAAGGCCCGGCGCGCCCCCCGCCCGTCGTGGAGCCGGCCGAGCCGCCGGAGGATCGCGTCGTCGAGCGACTGGACGCCGAGGCTCAGACGGTTCACCCCGGCCGCGCGGTACGCGTGGAGCTTCTCGCGAGTCACGCTCTCGGGGTTGCTCTCGACGGTGATCTCCGCGCCCGGAGCGACGGGGAAGCGGCGCCGGAGGCGCGCGAGGATCTCCGCCAGCGCCGCGGGGTCGAGGAGCGACGGGGTCCCACCGCCGAAAAAGACGGTCTCGATCCGCACGCGCGGGGCCCACGGGAGCGCGCCGAGCAGCTCGAGCTCGCGCCCGAGGGCGGCGAGGTAGCGCGTCATCGCGCTCGCGTCGAGCGGCGCCGTGTTGAAGCTGCAGTAATGGCAGCGCTGCGCGCAGAACGGGACGTGGATGTAGAACCCCAGCGTGTCAGCCGCTGGCGGGTTGTCCGCCAGGACCGAGCCACCCCGTTCCTCCGGCAGGCCACCCACGGTGGGAACCGTCCTCGCGGACCCCGCTACAACGGAGCCGGGGCGTGCCTGTCTCGGGCCACCCACGGTCGGCGCCGGCCTCTCGGCACCCGTTAAGGGATATAGCGGGCCAGTCGCCACCAGCGGAGCCAGTAATGGTCGCCGTCCCACGACCAGTAGATCAGGAACGCCTTGCCCTTGATCTTGTCGCGCTTGACGAACCCCCAGTAGCGACTGTCCTGAGAGTTGTCGCGGTTGTCCCCCATGACGAAGTAGGAATCGGGCGGCACGAGCGTCGGCTCGCAGCCGTAGGCGTAGCCGCAGTAGGCGTCCTGCGCCGAGCGCCCGCCGTCGGCGAACTTCGTATAGGGCTCGACGAGCGATCTGCCGTTCACGTACACCTGGCGGCCGCGGATCTGGATCCGGTCGCCGGGCGTCCCGATGATCCGCTTGATGAAGTCGCGCCGCTCGTCTTGCGGGTACTTGAACACGATGATGTCGCCCCGGTGTGGGCTGCGGAGGCCCGGCATGTGCCAGGGGGTGAACGGCACCTCCGCGCCGAAGAGGAATTTGTTCACGAGGATGTAGTCGCCGACGAGCAGCGTGTCCATCATCGAGCCGGACGGGATCGTGAAGGCCTGGACCACGAGCGTCCGGATGACGAGGGCGAGGAGGATCGCGATCCCGATCGCCTCCACGTACTCGCGCAGCGCCGACTTCCGCTTGGGCTTCACGGCTTCGGCGACGCGCTCGGGCGCGGCCGGCGCCGGGACGGTCACACCGATCTTCGTGGGCTCGATCTCGATCTTGCGCTCGTCCATGCTCAGCTCTTCAGGACCGAGAGAAATGCCTCTTGCGGAACTTCGACGCGGCCGACCTGTTTCATGCGCCTCTTCCCTTCCTTCTGGCGCTCGAGGAGCTTGCGCTTCCGCGTGATGTCGCCGCCGTAGCACTTGGCGGTCACGTTCTTGCCCATCGCCTTCACGGTCTCGCGCGCGATGACCCGGCTGCCGATCGCGGCCTGGATGGCCACCTCGAAGAGCTGGCGCGGGATGACCGCGCGCAGCTTCTCGACGAGCACCTTGCCCTTCTCGTACGCTTTGTCGCGGTGGACGATGACCGACAGCGCGTCGACGGGCTCGCCGTTGAGCAGGATGTCGAGCTTGACGAGATCCGAGGCGCGGAAGTCCGCGAACTCGTAGTCGAACGACGCGTACCCCTTCGAGATCGACTTCAGCTTGTCGTAAAAGTCCACGACGATCTCGGCCAGGGGGAAGTCGAACCGGATGTGCACGCGCGTGCCGTGGTACTCGAGCGCCTTGTGCTCGCCGCGCTTGTCCTGGGCGAGCTTGTAGATCGCCGTCATGAACTCCGTCGGGACGAAGACCGACGACGCGACGTACGGCTCCTTCATCTCGGCGATCCGGTCCGGCGTCGGCAGCTTCGATGGGTTCTCGATGTCGAGCACCTCACCCGCCGTGGTGAGGATCCGGTACCGGACGCTCGGCGCCGTGACGATCAACGAGAGATCGAACTCGCGCTCGAGCCGCTCCTGGACGATCTCCATGTGCAGCGTGCCGAGGAACCCGCAGCGGAACCCGTAGCCGAGCGCGAGGGAGGTCTCCGGCTCGTAGGTGAAGGCGGGATCGTTGAGGCGAAGCTTCTCGAGGGCGTCGCGCAGGGCTTCGTAATCGGTGTCCTCGATCGGGTAGAGGCCGGCGAACACCATCGGCTTGGCGTCGCGGTAGCCGGGGAAGGACGCGGCGGTCGGCCGCGCGGCCTCCGTGATCGTCTCCCCCACCTTCGCGTCAGCCACGCGCTTGATCCCCGCGATGATATAGCCCACCTGGCCCGCGGACAGCTCCTCGACGGGTCGCATGTCGGGCGAGAAGACGCCGACCTGCTGGACGTCGTCCGCGCGGCCGTTCGACATCAAGAGGATCCGCATCCCGGGGCGCACGTGGCCATCCGTGAGGCGCACGTAGACGACGACGCCCTGGTACGAGTCGTAGAACGAGTCGAAGACGAGCGCCTTGAGGGGCGCGTCCGGGTCGCCGACCGGCGGCGGGATCCGCGTCACGATCGCCTCCAGCACCTCGGGCACGCCCGTCCCGTGCTTGGCGGAGATGGCGAGCGCCTCGCTGCCGTCGAGGTCGAGCGTGGTCGTGATCGCCTCGCGCGTGCCCTCGACATCGGCCGCCGGGAGGTCGATCTTGTTGATCACGGGAAGGATCGTCAGGTTGGCGTCTCGCGCGAGGTAGAAGTTCGCCAGCGTCTGGGCCTCGATCCCCTGGGCGGCGTCGATGATGAGGATCGCCCCCTCACAGGCGGCGAGCGCCCGCGAGACCTCGTAGGAGAAATCCACGTGGCCGGGCGTGTCGATCAGGTTGAGGGTGTACTCGTGGCCGTCGCGCGCGCGGTAGAGGAGACGGACCGTGTGGGCCTTGATCGTGATGCCCCGCTCGCGCTCGAGATCCATCGAGTCGAGCACCTGGTCGACGGCCTTCTTGGCGTCCATCGTGCCCGTGAGCGCCAGGAGCCGATCGGCCAGCGTGGACTTCCCGTGATCGATGTGGGCGACGATCGAGAAGTTGCGGATGCGGGACAGGATCATCGACTCAGTCTAACACGCGGCCTTCCCCGGTCGCGGGCGCCGCGTCGCCAGCGGCGTCAGCGGGCGAGCGTCGCGCGCTCGGGAATCACGGCCCCCGACTCGAGCACGATCCCCGGGCCCACGCGCGCGTGCGTGCCGATCTTGACGTCGGCGCCGATGACACACTCGCGCAGCACCGCGCCCGCGCCGACCTCGACCCGCTCCCAGAGGACGGCGCCCTCCACCCGCGCGTCCGGGCCGATCGTGGAGCCGTCGCCGATCACGGCGGCCGGCCCCACCTGGCAGCGCGGGTGCAGCGTGACCCGCGCGCCCAGGACCGCGGGCGGGACGACGCGGGCGTCGGACGCCACCGAGCCGCCGGCCGCGCGCCAGCTTCCCCCGTCCCACGCGCCCGCCGGTGAGAGGAGCATGCGGGCGCGCCCCTCGAGCAGGTCCATCTGCGCCTCGCGGTAGGCGGCGGGGCTCCCGATGTCCCGCCAGTACGCCGGCGCGCACCAGCCGTAGCTCGGGACGCGGTCGGCGATCAGCGCGGGGAAGAACTCGCGTTCGATGGACACGGGCCGGTCGCCCGGGATGCGCCGGATGAGCGCGGCGTCGAGGAGGTACACGCCCGCATTCACGGTGTCGGTGGTGATCGTCTCCGTCGCCGCCGGCTTTTCGCGGAAGCGCGCGAGGCGCGAGTCGGCGTCGAGCTCGACGAGGCCGTACTGGCGCGGGTCGGTGACGCGCGTCAGGAAGATCGTCGCGCGGGAGCCACGCTCCGCATGGAACCGCTGCATCGCGGACAGGTCCACGTCCGTCAGGACGTCGCCGTTGAAGACGAACACCGTCCCCGCCACGAGGTCGGCGGCGTTCCTGACACCGCCGCCCGTCCCGAGGGGCTCCTTCTCGACGACGTACCGGAGCCGCACCCCGAGCTGGCTGGCGTCGCCCAGCGCCGCGCGGACGTCGTCCACGCGGTAGGAGCAGGCGAGGATGACGTCGGTGACGCCGTGCTCGCGCAGCAGGGCGAGCTGGAAGGCGAGGAAGGGACGGTTGAGGAGCGGCACGACCGGCTTCGCGCGCGCGAGCGTGAGGGGGCGCAGCCTCGTCCCCTGGCCGCCCGCCAGAATCACGGCCTGAGCCGGTCGCTCGCCCGCCACTACCGTCCCGGCGACCAGGCCTCGGCCTCGTTGATCAGCATCACCGGGATCCCGTCTCGGATCGGGTAGGCCTTGCGACAGGCCGGACAGATGATGCGGGTCTCCTCGAAGAGGAGATCGCCCTTGCACGCCGGGCAGACCAGAATCGCCTTCAGCTCGTCGTCGATCATGCGCGGGTCTCCTTTGGAGCGGGGTTCGCGAGCCCGCCTCCACCGTGGGTGGCCTGCTGGAGGTTCGCGTGGCTCCGTTCTCTGAAGTATTCGAGCGTCTTCGCCAGGCCGGCGTCAAGCGGCGTCGCGGCGACCCACCCGAGGAGGGCCTTCGCGCGGGAGGCGTCGAGCACGCTCTTCCGCTGCTCGCCGGGCCGCGCCGGCCCGTGGCGCGACGGGCGCGTCACGCCGGCCAGGCGCGCGAGCCGTGTGTAGAGGTCGTTCACCGACGTCGCGACGCCGGTGCCGATGTTGACCACACCCGTGGCGTCAGCGTGCGCCAGGGCGCGTGCCACCGCATCCGCCACGTCCCCGACGTAGACGTAGTCCCGCGTCTGCTCGCCGTCGCCGTTGACGACGCACTCGACTCCGGCGAGGAGCCTGGAGCTGAAGATCGCGACGACGCCGGCCTCGCCCGCGGGATCCTGGCGCGGGCCATAGATGTTCGCGAGCCGGAGCGTCAGCGCCGGCGTCCCCGTGAGTCCCGCCCAGCACTCGAGGTAGCGCTCACCGGCGAGCTTCGACACGCCGTACGGCGAGGCGGGCCGCGTCGGATGCTCCTCCGGAGTCGGCAGCACGTCCGTGTCCCCGTACACGGCGCCGCCGGTCGAGACGTAGACGACGCGGCGCACCGCCGCGCGGCGGGCGGCGTCCAGGAGCCCGAGCGTGCCGAACACGTTGACGCTCGCGTCGAAGCGCGGGTCGGTGACCGAGCGCGAGACGGCCGCCTGGGCGGCCAGGTGGGCGACGGCGTCCGGTCGCGCAGCCGCGATCGCGTCGTCGAGGCGCGCACTTCTCAAATCACAGACGACGAGGCGCGCCGCCGGGTTGACGCGCTCGCGCCGGCCGGTCGAGAGGTTGTCGAGGACGTCGACCGCGTGGCCGTCGGCGAGCAGCCGGTCCACCACGTGGGAGCCGATGAACCCCGCGCCGCCCGTGACGAGGACCCTCACGCGCGGAGCCTCCGCCTGAACCAGTCGATGGTCAGGCGCAGCCCTTCGTCGACTTCCACGCGCGGCTCCCAGCCGAGGAGCGCGCGGGCGCGGCCGATGTCCGGCTGGCGGACCTTCGGATCGTCCGTCGGGAGCGGGCGGAAGACGATCTCGCTCGTGGTCCCGGTGAGGCGGAGGATGCGCTTGGCGAGGTCCAGGAGCGTCATCTCCTGAGGATTGCCGAGGTTGACCGGGTCGTTGACGGACGCCCGCATGAGGCGCCAGAGGCCGTCGATCAGGTCGGCACGGACGCCCGCATGAGGCGCCAGAGGCCGTCGATCAGGTCGGCGATGTACTGGAACGAGCGCGTCTGCGAGCCGTCGCCGAAGACGGTCAACGGCCGGCTGGCGAGCGCCTGCGAGATGAACGCGGGGATCGCGCGCCCGTCGTCGCCCCGCATGCGAGGACCGAAGCAATTGAAGATGCGGGCGATCCGCGTGTCCACGCCGTGCGTGCGGTGGTAGGCCATCGTGATCGCCTCGGCAAAGCGCTTCGCTTCGTCGTAGACGCCGCGTGGGCCGACCGGGTTCACGTTGCCCCAGTAGTCCTCGCGCTGCGGGTGAACGTGCGGGTCGCCGTAGACCTCCGACGTCGAGGCGAGCAGGAACCGGGCGCCGGTGGCCTTGGCCACGCCGAGCGCGTTGTGCGTGCCGAGCGCGCCGACCTTGAGCGTCTGGATCGGCAGCTCGAGGTAGTCGCGCGGGGAGGCGGGGCTCGCCAGGTGCAGGACCCAGTCGAGGGGCCGGTCCACCCGGATGTACTCGGTCACGTTGTGGCGTACGAGGCCGAACCCGGGCCGCGCCTGGAAGGGCGCGACGTTCTCCGAAGACCCGGTGACGAAGTTGTCCATGCAGACGACCTCCCAGCCCTGGTGCAGCAGGAACTCGCAGAGGTGGGAGCCGATGAACCCCGCGCCGCCCGTGACGAGCGCCCGCATCGCGAGCGTCAGGCTGGGAGCACGGGCTTGCGGCCGATCGAGTGGTACTCGAAGCCCAAGCGCCGCATTCGCTCGGGCTCCCAGAGGTTACGGCCGTCGAAGACGATCGGCCGGCGCATGACGGCGCGGAGCCGCTCGAGATTCAGGAGCTTGAACTCGTTCCACTCGGTGACGAGGGCCACCGCGTCGGCATCGGTGGCGGCGGCGTACGGCGAGTCGCAGTAGACGACGCCCGCCGGTAGCACGCGCCGCGCGTTCTCTGCGGCGACGGGGTCGTACGCGCGGATCTGGGCGCCGAGCTCGACCAGACGCGCCGCGATCTCGCTCGATTTCGCCTCGCGCATGTCGTCCGTGTTCGGCTTGAAGGCGAGGCCCAGGACGGCGACGCGCTTGTCGTCCAGCGGGGCGAGCGCCTTCTCGATCATGCGCACGAAGTGGCCGGCCCGCTCCGCGTTGATCTCGACCGCAGCCCGGAGCAGGGCGAAGTCCACGCCGAGCGCCGTGGCCGTGTGGACCAGCGAGTCGGTGTCCTTGGGAAAGCAGCTGCCGCCGTAGCCGAGCCCGGCCCCGAGGAACGCGGGCCCGATGCGGGGGTCGAGCCCCATGCCCTTGACGACCTGGGTGATGTCGGCGCCCGCCAGCTCGCAGATGTTGGCGATCACGTTGACGAACGAGATCTTCGTCGCGAGGAACGCATTGGACGCGTACTTGATCATCTCGGCCGAGGGCACGTCGGTGATGATCATCGGGCGCTCGAGCGGCGCGTAGAGCTCGAGGAGCGTCATCGCGACCTGCTGGGTCGGCGCGCCGATGACGATGCGGTCCGGGCGGAGCGTGTCCTCGATCGCGCAGCCCTCGCGCAGGAACTCGGGGTTCGAGACGACGTCGAACGCCACGGGCCTCGGCTGGTGGCGCTCGATGACCTCGCGCACGAGGTCGCCGGTGCCGACGGGCACCGTGGACTTGTTGACGACGACCGTGTACCGCTCCATCGCTCGGCCGATCTCGCGCGCCACCGCTTCGACCGCGCCGAGGTCGGTCTGCCCGCCGTCCTTGGCCGGCGTCCCGACGGTGATGAACACGACCACGGAACGGCGGACCGCGTCGGCGATGTCGGTCGTGAAGGCGAGCCGGCCGTCGGCCACGTTGCGCGCGACCATCTCCTCGAGCCCGGGCTCGTAGATCGGCAGCCGGCCCGCGCGGAGGACGGCGATCTTCTCCGCGACGTTGTCGACGCAGACGGCATCGTTGCCGAGGTCCGCGAAGACGGCCCCGGTGACGAGGCCGACGTACCCGGTCCCGACGACGCAGATGTTCATAGACCCTCGATCATAGCAGAGGTTTCCCGACGGGCGAGGGTTCCTCGTCGGCCTCGGCGGCGGCCCAGCGGAAAAACACGACCGTGAACGCCAGGAGCGGGATCACGCCGGCCGGCACCCACATGATGACGCCGCCCAGGCGCTGGTCGGCGAGCGGTGTCAGGCCCCAGAGCCGGGGCGCCGCCCCGTAGAAGGGGTAGAGGACCTGCTCCGCGCCCGTGATCATCGCCGCGACGACCGTCATCGGCATCCCGAAGGCGAAGAGGTAGAGGATTTGCGCGCCGTAATGGAGCCGCGGCGCCAGCGTGGACGCGGAGGCGACCGGCCACCACGCGAGCACGGCCGTCGCGAGCAGGACGAGGTGCTCGACGATGTGCCAGCCGTGGATCTCGAGGGCCGTGGTGTACGGTCCGGGCAGATGCCACGCGATGAGCGCCGCGGCGTACAGGGCGAGCGCGGGGACGGGTCGCGTCAGGCGGACGGCGCCCCGACCGAGCGGCCGCCGGAGCAGCGGGGCGAGCAGCCGATCGAGCATCCACCCGGGGGTGCCGGCGAGGAGCAACGGGGCGACGACGAGCGTCAGCACAAGATGCTGCACCATGTGGGCGCTGAAGAGATAGTAGTCGCTGAGGTCGTGCAGCGGCCCGTTGAGCGCCGCGAGCAGCGCGCCGAGCCCGGCGAGGAACGCCACGGGCCGCGTCGCGCCCACGCGCGGGCCCCGCGCCCAGGCGAGGGCGTACGCGGCCCCGAGGAGCCCGGCGCCCAGGAGGATGTCGGCGTGGATCTCGCCCGAGGTCCAGGCGAAGGGCGGCGGCGCGGGGGAGGCGTGCATGCCTACCTTTGTAGCGGGGGCCGCGAGCCCGGCGCACTCCGTGGGTGGCCTGAGACAAGGTGCGACCCGGCAGTGTGCCTCAAGCCCCGTCTCATTCCATTCACCTGCCGAAGACGAGGAAGGCGCCCGTCAGCGTCATGAGCGCGATCATGATGCCCGTCGCGAGGAGGAGCGGGCCGCAGAAGAGGAGCGTGAGAACGCGCGACTCGTAGCGCAGGTGCATGAAGAAGAGGACGACCAGCGCGAACTTCGCGGCGGACATCGCGAGCAGCAGCGGCACGATGATCGGTGTGAGCTGCCGGATGTAGATCGAACCGACTTCCAGGATCGTCACGCCGGTCAGCACGAGCGCCACCTTGAGGTAGGTCCGGACGGTGGCGTGGGCGCCTGTGACATTCACGTCTGCGGCCCTCACGGGATCAGATAGACGAGCGTGAAGATCGCGATCCATACGACGTCCACGAAGTGCCAGTAGAGCCCCGCCACCTCCACCTTGACGGCGTCGGCGGCCCGGAGGCGACCGCGGAGGTCGAGGAGCCAGAGCGAGAGGAGCCAGACCACGCCCACGGCCACGTGCGCGCCGTGGAAGCCGGTCAGCACGAAGAAGGTCGAGCCGAACAGGTTCTGCTGAAGGGTCAGCCCTTCCCGCACGAACTGCGTGAACTCCCAGGCCTGGAAGGCGAGGAAGATCAGCCCGAAGAACGCCGTCCCGAACAGCCAGAGGCGGGCGTGACGCCGGTCGTCCCGCTCGACGGCCGCCAGCGCCAGCACCATGAGCAGGCTCGACATCAGGAGGTCGAAGGTCGAGACCGTCGTCAGCGGGATGTTGAGGATCTCGTGGGGTTCGGGGCCGACCACGCTCCTTCCCCTGTAGGCGAGGTACGTCGCGATCAGCGTGCCGAAGAAGAAGCATTCGGAGCCGAGGAACACCCACAGCGCGACCTTCCGATGGTCGAGGCCGAGGCCGCCCGTCTGGTGCTCGTGCGCGGGGGTCCGGTGGTGCTCGAGTGCCAGGCGGAAGATGCCGACGATCGTGACGAGCGCGCCCATCAGCACGATCGTGAGATGGGTGAGCGCGCCGACCGCCAGGACCGCCATGCCGAGCCCGACCACCACCGGCCAGTGGGACGGAGCCGGGAGGTGGATGTGGTCGTGGGTGGGGGCAGGGGGGGCCCCGCGCGGACCATACTTCTCTCTCCAGAACGTGTCTCTCCCGAGGACCGGAGGGATCGTGTCGAAATCGTGCGGCGGCGGCGGCGACGAGGTGCGCCACTCGAGCGTGCGCCCGTCCCACGGGTCGGCGGGCGCAGGGGCGCCCGCACGCAGGCTCCACCACGCGTTGACCATGAAGAGGAGGACGCCCGCCGCGATCCCGAAGGCGCCGACGGTGGAGACGGCGTTCCAGAGGGTCCAGCCGGTCGCCCCCGCGTACGTGTAGATGCGGCGAGGCATCCCGATCGCGCCCAGGTAATGCTGGGGGAAGAAGGTCGTGTTGAAGCCCGCGAAGAGGACCCAGAACTGGAGCTTGCCGAGCCTTTCGCCGAGGAGCCGTCCGGTGATCTTCGGCCACCAATAGTAGGCGCCGGCGAAGAGGCCGAAGAGGCTGCCGCCGATGAGCACGTAGTGCAGGTGCGCGACGACGAAGTAGCTGTCGGTCTGCTGGAGGTCCACGGGCGGCGAGGCGTGCATGATGCCCGAGAGCCCGCCGATCGTGAAGAGCCCGACGAGGCCGACCGCGAAGTGGAACGCAGTCGTCGCGCGGATCGATCCGCCCCAGAGCGTCGCCAGCCAGTTGAAGATCTTCACGCCCGTCGGGATCGCGATGAGCATGGTCGCGATCGAGAACGCGGCGTCCGCGACCGGCCCCATGCCCGCGGCGAACATGTGGTGGCTCCACACGCCGAAGCCGAAGAAGCCGATCAGGACGCCCGAATAGACGACGACCGGCGCGCCGAACAGCGGCTTGCGCGCGAAGGTCGGCAGCACCTCGGAGACGATCCCGAAGGCCGGCAGGATCAGGATGTAGACCTCGGGGTGCCCGAAGATCCAGAAGAGGTGCTGCCAGAGGTGGAGGTCGCCGCCGGCCGCGACGTCGTAGAAGTGGCTGCCGAAGAACCGGTCGAACATGAGGAAGATCAGCCCGACCGTGATCGGCGGGAACGCGAGCACGATGAGGAACTGCACGACCAGCGTCATCCAGACGAACACCGGCATCCGCATGAGCCGCATGCCCGGCGGGCGCATGTTGAGAATCGTGACGATGAAGTTGATCGCGGCGATCATCGAGGAGACGCCCAGGAGCTGAAGGCTCAGCAGCCAGAAGTCGACGCTGTGACTCGGCGAAAACTGCTTCGACGTCAGGTTGGCGTACCCGAACCAGCCGACATCGGGGGGCGTCCCCACGAGGAAGCTCGCGTTCAGGAACAGGCCGCCGAAGAGGAGGATCCAGTAGGAGAGCGCGTTGAGGCGCGGGAACGCGACGTCGCGGGCGCCGATCAGCAGGGGGACCATGTAATTGAAGAACGCGGCGTTGAGCGGCATGATCGCGAGGAACACCATCGTCGTGCCGTGCATCGTGAAGAGCGCGTTGTAGGTCTCGGCGCTGACGACGTGCGCGTCCGGTGCCGCGAGCTGGAGCCGGATCAAGAGCGCCTCGAGGCCGCCCAGCAGGAAGAACGCGAACGCGGTCACGCCGTAGAGGATGCCGATCCGCTTGTGGTCGACGGTCGTGATCCAGGATGCTGTCGCGAGGACCCAGGAGACCGGCGCCGAGCGTGAGTGGCCTGCCGGAGGCGCGCGGTGGCTCCGCGCCGCACCCATGGCTTGAGGGTCTCCACCCATTACTTGAGGCTCTCCAGATAGGCCGCGACCGCCTTCGCCTGGTCATCGGTCAGCCCCAGCACCGGCATCTTGACGCCAGGCTTGAGCGCACCCGGGTCTTTCACCCACGCGGCGACGTTCGCCGGCGTGTTCGGGACCAGGCCCGCGGCGAGCGTCCGGCGACTCCCGAACGTCGTGAGGTCGGGCCCGAGCACGCCCGCCGACACGCCGCGGATCGCGTGGCACCCGACGCACGCCCGGCTCGTGAAGATCGCCTTGCCCTCGGCCGCACGCCCGCTCGGCTCGGGCGGCGTCACCCGCTGCGCCGCCACCCAGCGCTCGAATGCCTCGGGGGCGTCGACGATGACGCGCATCCGCATGTTGGCGTGCGACACGCCGCAGAACTCGGCGCACTGTCCCCAGTACTCCCCGGCGATCTCGGGTGTGAACGCGAGCTGGTTCCGACGGCCGGGCACGACGTCACGCTTGCCGCCGAGCTGGGGTACCCAGAAGCTGTGGATCACGTCGGGGCCTTCGAGCCGGAGTGCGGCGGGCCGGCCGGCCGGCAGGTGCAGCTCGTTGGCCGTCGTGATGCCGAGCGTCGGGTAGCGGAACTCCCACCACCACTGGCGGCCCAGCACCGTGACCTCGAGCGCCTGGGCCGGCGGCGCGGCCTGGGTCCGGAAGATCACGTGCAGGGTGGGGATCGTGATGACCAGCAGGACGAGCGCCGGCGCGATCGTCCACCCGATCTCGAGCAGCGTGTGGCCGCGCGTCTGGACGGGCAGCGGCGCGCCGGGCTTCGCGCGGAAGCGCAGCAGCGCCAGGACGAGCGCGGCCCCGACGACGAGGGCGATCCCGGCCGCGACCCACGTGACGATCGCGTAGAGGTGGAGGATGTCGCGGCCGAAGTCGGAGCGCGGGATCACGGTGGTCATCGGCGTGTCCCACGCGCATCCGCCGAGCGTCGGGACGAGCGCCGCGAGCGCCGCGCGCACGCAGGCCCGGCCGCTTGTCCGTCGATTCACGGAGCTTGAAGCTACCGGAGCGCCGACCGCTCCGCAAGGGGCGCGCTACGCCGCGAGCGAGAGGAGCGTGTGGAGGAGGACGTTGGCGCCGCGCTCGATCGCATCCCAGTCGCTCATCTCGTCCACGCGGTGGCTTCGTCCGCCCTTGGACGGGATGAAGATCATCCCCGCGTCGGTGATCGCGGCGAGGTTCTGCGCGTCGTGGCCCGCGGCGGAGTGTAGACGCGTCGATCGAAGGCCGAGCGCCGAGCACGCCCGCTCGATCGCCTCCTGGACCCGCGCCGAGCAGCCCGCCGGTGTGGTCGCGGACATCGGCTGGATCTCGACCTCGAGCCCGCGGCGGCGCGCCACGCTGCGCGCGAGGGCGACCGCGCGACGGTCGAGTCGCGCGAGCGTTTCCGCGTCGGGCCCGCGCATCTCGTGGACCAGCTCGCCGCGCGCGGGCACGATGTTGGTCACGCCCGGGTGAACCCGCACCACGCCGATGTTGCTGACGCTCTTGCCGCCGCCGTGCTTGACGACCAGGTCGCGTGCCTTGAGCGCGTACTCGGCGGCCCCGAGGAAGCCGTCGCGGCGCCGCTCCATCGGCGTGGTGCCCGCGTGATCGGCCTGGCCGACAAACGCGACGCGGGTGCGGCGCACGCCGACGATCGAGTCCACGACGCCGATCGGGATCCCGGCCTCCTCGAGGCGCGGGCCCTGCTCGATGTGGAGCTCGACGTACGCCGCGACCGCGCCGGCGGGGGCCTGGGCCTCGGCGACCCGGCGCGCGTCGAAGCCGGCCCGCGCCATCGCGTCGACGAGCCGCTCGCCGTCGACGGCTGCCATCGCCTCGACCCGCGTGAGGTCGAGCCGACCGCAGAAGGCGCGCGAGCCGAAGAGGCTCCCGTAGCGGCCTTCCTCGTCGCTCCACGCTGCGACGGCGAGCGGGCGGCGGTGCGGGGCGTTGGTCTCACGGATCGTCTCGAGCGCCTCGAGCCCCGCCAGGACGCCGAGCGCGCCGTCGAGGATGCCGCCCTCGGGCACCGTGTCGATGTGCGAGCCCGTGAGCACCGCGGGAGCGTCGGCCCCGAACGCGCGGAGTCCGAGGGCGCCGAAGACGTTGCCCGCGCGGTCCACCCACGTCTCGAGCCCCGCGGCGGAGAGCTCCCCCGCGAGCCAGGCGCGCGCCTCTTCGTGCTGCGGCGACCAGCACGGGCGCGTCACGCCCGCGCCGGGCAAGGCGCCGAAGCGGGCGAGCGCCTCGATCCGTGACTGCAGGCGTGACGCCGAGATCGTGATCACGGACGACGAGTATAGCCTTGACTTCCCCGGAGAAGGGTTCCTAGAATGAACCACCGTTCAGCGTGGTCGGAGCACCCCACCTCAGGAGGGGCAATGGACTTCTCGCTGACTCCCGAACAGCAGGCGTTCCGCCAGACGGTGCGCGCCTGGCTCAGGGACAACATCCCGCGCGAGTGGAAGCACGTCGGCAGCTCGGAGATCCCGCGCGTCGAAGCGTACGAGCTCCTCCGGACGTGGCAGCGCTCGCTCTTTGACGCGGGGTTCATCGGTCTCACGTGGCCCAAGGAGTACGGCGGTCGCGGCCTCACGTTCATGGAGGAGCTGATCCTCCAGGAGGAGATGGCGCTCGCGAAGGCGCCGCCGATCCTGAACGTGCTCGGCGTGGGCATGGCCGGCCCCACGATCATCGCCTACGGCACGGAGGACCAGAAGAAGCGCTATCCGCCGAAGATCCTCTCGTGCGAGGAGATCTGGTGCCAGGGGTACTCCGAGCCGAACGCGGGCTCGGACCTCGCGTCGCTCGGGACGCGCGCGGTGAAGGACGGCGAGTTCTGGGTGATCAACGGCCAGAAGGTGTGGACGTCCTTCGCCCAGGTCGCAGACTGGATGATGCTGCTCGCGCGCACCGACCCGAATGCGCCCCGCCACAAGGGGATCACCTACTTCCTGCTCGACATGAAGCTGCCCGGCGTCGTGGTGAAGCCGCTCCGGCAGATCACGGGCGAGGCGGAGTTCAACGAGGTCTTCTTCGACAACGTGCGCGTCCACGAGTCGCGGGTGCTCGGCGGCGTCAACAACGGCTGGCAGGTGGGCATCACGACGCTGATGTACGAGCGGCTCACGCTCGGCTTCGGCCTGCAGATGCGCCTCCGGATCGCGCTCGATAGCGTGATCGAGCTGGCGCGGCGGATGGAGAAGCACGGGCGCGTGATCACGAAGGACCCCCTGTGGCGCCAGAAGCTCGCCCGGCTCTGGATCGACACCGAGTGCCTGCGCGTCACCGGCGCCCGGGCGATCACGAAGCTGCTCCGCGGCGAGATGCCGGGCGCCGAGGCGTCGACGGGGAAGATGATCTGGGTCGAGACGCACCAGCGACTTCAAGAACTCGCGATGGAGCTCGAGGGCCCGTACGCGCAGCTCTGGAAGGGCGCGGACTGGGCCGTCGACGGCGGCGTCTGGCAGCACTCCTTCCTCCGCTCGCGCGCCAACTCCATCGAGGGCGGGACGACGGAGATCCAGAAGAACATCATCGCCGAGCGGCTGCTCGGCCTGCCGAAGGACTAGTCATGGATTTCGGGTTCAGCCCGGAACAGGAGATGCTCCGCGCGACCGCGCGGAAGTTCCTCGAAAACGAGTGCGCCTCGACGTTCGTGCGCGCGCGGATGGAGGAGCCGGCGGGCGTCACCGACGAGTTCTGGATGAAGCTCGCCGAGCAGGGCTGGCTCGGCCTGGTCTACCCCGAGGAGTACGGCGGCAGCGGCCTGGGCTTCGTGGACCTCACGGTGCTGATGGAGGAGATGGGACGCGCGGTGATGCCCGGACCGTTCTTCTCCACGGTGCTCCTCGGCGGCCGCACGATCCTCGAGGCGGGCTCCCCCGCGCAGAAGAAGGAGTGGCTCCCGCGAATCGCGGCGGGGGAGGCGAAGGCCGCGCTCGCGTGGACCGAGCCGAACGCGCGCTGGGACGCCGCTGGGGTCACGGCGACCGCTCGCGGGAGCAAGGGCGGGTTCGTCCTGTCCGGCACGAAGCTCTTCGTGGTCGACGCGCACACGGCCGACGTCGTCGTGGTGGTCGCGCGCACCGCGGAGGGGAAATCGCCCGAGAACGGCGTCGGGCTCTTCCTCGTGCCGAAGGGCGCCACGGGGATGACGGTGAAGCTCCTGCCCACCATGGACGCGACGCGGAAGCTCTGTGAGGTGAGCCTCAAGGACGTCGCCGTCGGCGCCGACGCCGTGCTCGGCGCCCAGGGCGGCGGCTGGCCCCCGCTCGCGCGCGTGATCGAGCGCGCGACGGTCGCGCTCTGCGCCGAGATGTGCGGCGGCGCCCAGAAGGTCCTCGACCTGACGAGCGAGTACGCCAAGATCCGGGTCGCCTTCGGCAAACCCATCGGGACCTACCAGGGCGTCAAGCACAAGGCGGCGGACATGCTCGTCGGAGTCGAAAACGCAAAGTCGCTGACGTATTACGCGGCCTGGGCGGTGGACGAGAACGTCCCGGAGGCGCCGCTCGCCGTGTCCATGGCGAAGGCGTACACCTCCGACGCGTACCGCGAGGTCTCGGGAACCGGGATCCAGCTCCACGGCGGCATCGGCTTCACGTGGGAGCACGACCTGCACCTGTACTTCAAGCGCGCGAAGTCGTCGGAGTTCACGTTCGGCGACGCGACGTATCACCGCGAGCGGGTCGCCCAGCTCATTAATCTGTGATGTTGAGGGGTGACCCGCGACGGTCCCCCCTCAAACTCCCCTGTTCGCGTCTCAAGCGAGCCGGGGGCTCGCTTGCCTCGGCGATCCACCCGCCCCCCAGACCCCCCGACTCGCGCCTCGAGCGAGCCTGAGCCTCGCTCGCTCCAGCGGACTCGCTGACAAAGCCCGTCATGAGTCCGGCCGCGACACCCGTGGAGCCGAAGCCGGCGGCGTCAGTCGTCCTCGTACGCGCCTCGCCGCCCGGCGCGCCGGAGCCGATCGAGGTCTACATGATCCGGCGCCAGCGGTCCATGAAGTTCCTCGGCGGCTTCTACGCCTTCCCCGGCGGCAAGGTCGATCCGGCCGACGGCTCACCGGCGGCGCTCGCCCGCTGCCATGGGCTCGACACCGTCGGGGCCGCGGCCGTGACACCCGTGGAGCCGAAGCCGGCGGCGTCAGTCGTCCTCGTACGCCCCTCGCCGCCCGGCGCGCCGGAGCCGATCGAGGTCTACATGATCCGGCGCCAGCGGTCCATGAAGTTCCTGGGCGGCTTCTACGCCTTCCCCGGCGGCAAGGTCGATCCGGCCGACGGCTCGTCGGCGGCGCTCGCCCGCTGCCATGGGCTCGACACCGTCGGGGCCGAGACGGTCTTCCGGGGCGACGACGCCGCGCCCGCGCTCGCGTTCTGGGTGGCCGCCGTCCGTGAGCTCCTCGAGGAGAGCGGCATCCTCCTCGTGTGTGACGGCCACGGCCGCCCGCTCGACGCGCGGGAGGCCGCGGTCGCCGTCCGGATCGAGCGCTGCCGCAAGGCGCTCATGGCGGCGGAGGCGCCCTTCGCCGAGCTCCTCGCGCGCGAGGGGTGGTACTGCGACCTCGGCGGCCTCCGGTACCTGTCGCACTTCATCACGCCCCGCTCGAGCCCGATTCGCTTCAGCGCGCGCTTCTTCCTCTGCCGCGCGCCCAGTGATCAGGAGCCGCGGCTCTTCACCGAGGAGACGTCGGAAGGGTTCTGGATCCACCCGGGCCTCGGCTACCGGCGCTTCCTCGCGGACGAGATGACGATGGCCGAGCCGGCGGAGTACGGTCTGGCGTGGCTCGCCCAGTTCGGGTCGATCGAGGACCTCTGGGAAGCCCACGCCGACGGCCGCCACAAGTTCCACGGGATCGTCGACCGCATCGATGTTTTCTGGCAGCGCTTCGACTGGAAGCAGAACCGCTTCCCGACGTGATCGAGCACACGACGACGGTCCAGGTGCGATGGGGCGACGTGGACGCGGCGGGCATCGTCTTCTACCCGCGCTTCTTCGAGTGGTACGACCTCGGCTGCGAGGCGCTCTTCGCGTCGCTCGGACTCGCGTGGCCCGAGGCGTTCCCGAAGTACTCGATCGTCGGCGTGCCCATCGTCGAGTCGGGGTCGCGGTTCGTGAGCCCGGCGCGCTACGGCGACGTGCTGACGATCCGGTCGCGGGTGGCGTGGGTGCGGGCGACGACGTTCCGCATGGAGCACGAAATCTCGGTCGGCTCGCGGCTCTGCGCGACGGGCTTCGAGGTCCGGGCGTGGGTCGCGCGGCCCGAGGCGGCGGGTGAGCCGCTCCACGCGACGCCCATTCCTGACGACGTGGCGAAGCGACTCACGGGAGCGTGACGTATACTCGTCCCGCGCCGGCCGCGTCCGGCGGAGGGGGTGAGCACCCGTGTCCGGCGAGCTGGGCTGCGTCTACCTCTCGGTCCACACGCCGCGCTACTGCACCTACGAGGCCGCGTTCGCGGGCAAGGTGGCCCACCCCGACTTCCGCGCCGTGCGTGACGGGCTCGTCGAGCAGGGACGGCACGTCGCGGACGCCCGGCCCGACGTGATCGTCATCAACTCCTGCCACTTGATCACGACCTTTCCGACGGTGGTGGACGGCACGCCCCGCCACCGCGGCGTCCTGACGGCCCAGGAGGCGCCCGAGCTGATCCACGGCGTCGCCTACGACTTCCCGGGCGACTGGGAGCTCGGCTCCGCGCTGATCGAGCACGGCCGGGCGGCCGGGCTCCAGTGCGTCCTGGCCGACGACCTGCACTACCCGCTCGACTACGGAACCGTGATGCCGCTCGTGTGCTATCTCCTGGGCGCAAAGAAGAAGTTCGCGGCGACGGTGCACGCCTACGGCCCGTCGTCGGGGAGCGGCAACTACGTGATCTCGCTGGCCGCACGGTGAGGACGCGGGTCCACGCCGGCGCGCCTGGACTCACTCGGAGGCGTTTGCTAGAATCGCGAAACTCATTTCCGGATCGTGCGGGCAACGGCACGACCGCGAGCGAGACCTGGGGGAGGATACCGTGCGCACGATGACTCGAGCGGTTCTCGTCGGGCTCCTCGCGACCCTCGCGGCCGCCCCGCCGGCGTCGGCGGAGACGGTGAGGATCGGGTTCATCACCTCGCTCTCCGGCCCCGCCGGCATCATCGGCAAGCACATGAAGGACTCCGTCGAGCTGGCCCTCGACCACCTCGGCCGCCGAGTCGGCGGGCTCGACGTCGAGATGATCTACGGTGACGACCAGCAGAAGCCCGACGTGGGCAAGCAGGTCGCCGACGAGATGCTGAAGAAGCACAAGGCCCACTTCGTCAGCGGCATCATCTGGTCCAACGTCATGCTCGGTGAGGGTCGGGTTCATCACCTCGCTCTCCGGCCCCGCCGGCATCATCGGCAAGCACATGAAGGACTCCGTCGAGCTGGCCCTCGACCACCTCGGCCGCCGAGTCGGCGGGCTCGACGTCGAGGTGATCTACGGTGACGACCAGCAGAAGCCCGACGTGGGCAAGCAGGTCGCCGACGAGATGCTGAAGAAGCACAAGGTCCACTTCGTCAGCGGCATCATCTGGTCCAACGTCATGCTCGCCGTCGCGCCGGTGGTCACGCGCGAGCGGGTCTTCATGATCGGCACGAATGCCGGCCCCCACCAGCTGGCCGGCAAGGACTGCTCGGAGTACTTCTTCACCACGTCGTGGCAGAACGACCAGACGCCCGAGGCGATGGGCAAGTACATGACGGACCAGGGCCTCACCGACGTGCACATCATGGCGCCCAACTACGCCGCCGGCAAAGACATGCTCAGCGGGTTCAAGCGGTACTTCAGGGGCCGGATCGTCGCCGAGGTGTATACGCAGGTCAACCAGCCGGACTACCAGGCCGAGATCAGTCAGATCCGGGCCGCGAATCCGAAGGCGGTGTTCGTCTTCTATCCGGGGGCGATGGGAATCCAGTTCGTGAAGCAGTACGCCCAGGCGGGGCTCCGTGAGCAGATCCCGCTCTACTCGGTCTACACGATCGACGAGGTGACGCTCCCCGCGCTGAAGGAGGCGGCGCTCGGCATCTGGGAGACGCGGTACTGGAGCCCGGACCTCAGCAACGAGGCGAACACGAAGTACGTGTCCGACTTCCGGAAGAAGTACGGCTACACGCCCGCGTTCTACGGCGCGCAGAGCTACGACGGCGTGATGTTGATCGACGCCGCGGTGCGCGCGGTCAAGGGTGACCTCGCGAACAAGGCGGGGATGATCGCCGCCATGCGGAAGGCCGACTACAAGTCGACGCGCGGTCCCTACAAGTACAACCTGAACCACTTCCCGATCGAGAACTTCTACCTTTTGAAAACCGTGCGGACGCCCGAGGGCGAGTTCGCCATGCAGATCCAGAAGACGGTCTTCGAGAACCACAAGGACGCCTACGCCAAGGACTGCGGGATGCAGTGGTAGGCGCGACGCGGATCGGCGGGCCAGGGGCGCGGGCGCAGCTCGCGCCCCTTTTTTGCGCCGGCCGGGCCGGACGGCCGACGCGCGGGAGCGAGACGTGCTGCTGGTGCTCGAGCAGGGACTGAACGGGCTGCAGTACGGCGTCATGCTGTTCCTGATGGCGGCGGGGCTGACCCTCGTCTTCGGCATCATGAACCTCGTCAACCTGGCCCACGGCTCCCTCTATATGGTGGGCGCCTACCTGGCCACCGCCTTCGCCCGCTGGACGGGCTCGTTCGTGCTGGGCGCGCTGCTGGCGCTTCCAGCCACGCTCCTGGTCGGCGTGGTGGTGGAGGTCATCGCCCTCCGGACGCTCTACGAGCGTGACCACCTCGATCAGGTGCTGGCCACCTTCGGCCTCATCCTGTTCTTCAACGAGCTGGTGGCGATCGTGTGGGGGCGGGCCGCGATCTACACGAGCCTGCCGCCGTCGCTCTCGGGATCCTTCGTGCTCCTTCCCGGCCTCCGGTACCCGACCTACCGCGCCCTCGTCATCCTGGTGGGCGTGGCCGCGGCGGTGTTCCTCTACGTCCTCGTGACCTCCACGCGGCTGGGCATGCTGATCCGCGCCGGTGCGTCGAACCGCACGATGGTCGCGGCGCTCGGCGTGAACATCCGGCGGCTCTACACGCTCGTCTTCGGCCTCGGCGCCGCCCTCGCGGGCCTCGCCGGGCTCATGGCGGGGCCGATCTACGCCGTCCAGCCCGGCATGGGCGAGCAGATCCTGATCCAGGTCTTCGTGGTCATCATCATCGGCGGTATCGGCTCGATCCGCGGCGCCGTGGCGGGCGCGATGGTGGTCGGCATGGTGGACACGCTCGGGCGGGCGTTCCTGCGCCCCACGCTCAGCACGATCGTCTCGCCCGCCGCGGCGGACAAGGCGGGGCCGGCGCTGGCGTCGATGCTGATCTACCTCATGATGGCGGCGGTGCTCTTCTTCCGCCCGCAGGGACTGTTCCCGACCCGCGGCCGCTGACGATGGCGATCTCCCGACGGGCGATCGTGCTGGCAGCCGGCGCGGTGCTGCTGGCGCTGGTGCCCCCGGTGGCCGGGCTCCTCAACCAGCCCTTCTACGTCGACCTGTTCCGGCGGATGATGATCTTCGCGATCGCCGCCCTCAGCCTGGACCTCATCCTGGGCTATGGCGGCATGGTGAGCTTCGGTCACGCGGCCTACCTCGGGATCGGCGCCTACGCCGTCGGCATCTTCGCCTTCTACGGCGTGGACAACGGGTTCCTCCAGTGGTCGGTGGCGATCGCCGCGTCGGCGGCGGCGGCGCTCGTCATCGGCGTGATCTCGATCCGGACGAGCGGTGTGTACTTCATCATGATCACGCTCGCGTTCACGCAGATGCTCTACTACCTCGGGATCAGCCTCGAGACCTACGGCGGCGACAACGGGATGCCGCTCAAGACGCGTAGCCAGTTCGCCGGGCTCGTCGACCTGCGAAACCCGTCGGCGTTCTACTACGTCGTCCTGGCGCTGCTCCTCCTCTTCCTGCTTCTGGGCCGGCGGCTCGTCGACGCGCGCTTCGGCATGGTCATCAGGTCCGCCAGGTCCAACGAGCCGCGCGCGCGGGCGATCGGGTTCGCACCGTTCCGCTACAAGCTCGCCGCCTTCGTCCTCGCGATCGGGTTCGCACCGTTCCGCTACAAGCTCGCCGCCTTCGTCCTCGCGGGGGGCGCGTGCGGCCTCGCGGGCGCGCTGCTCGCGAACCAGACGGAGTACCTCACCCCTGACTTCATGCACTGGACCCGGTCCGGCGAGATCATGTTCATGGTCATCCTGGGCGGGATGCGCACGCTGTTCGGGCCCGTCCTCGGTGCGGTCGTGCTCCTCGGCCTCGAAGACGTGCTCTCCGCCCTGACGGAGCACTGGCAGATCATCCTGGGGCCCTTCCTCGTCGTCGTGGTCCTCTTCGCCAAGCGGGGCCTGTTCGGGCTGGTCTCGCGTGATGGCTGAGCCGCTGATCGCCGTCCGCGGCCTCAGCAAGAGCTTTGGCGGCCTGCGCGCGACCGACCGGGTCGACCTCGACGTGGAGGACGGCGAGACGCACGCGATCATCGGCCCGAACGGCGCGGGCAAGACCACGCTGATCGGCCAGCTCGCGGGCGACCTCCGGCCCGACGCCGGCACGACGCGCTTCGCGGGGCGGGACGTGACGTCGCTCGACGCGCCCGCGCGCTCACGGCTCGGGCTCGCGCGCTCGTTCCAGATCACCAGCATCTTTCCCGACTTCTCCGCGCTCGACAACGTCGCCCTGGCGGTCCAGGCGCATTCGGGTCATAGCTTCCACTTCTGGCGACCGGCCCGCGCCGAGCGCGAGCTCCGCGAGCCCGCGCTGGCGGTCCTCGGCGGGGTCGGCCTCGGCGCGCGCGCCGACGTCCTCGCGGCCAACCTCGCGCACGGCGAGCAGCGGCAGCTCGAGATCGCCATGGCGCTGGCGACCCGGCCGCGGCTGCTCCTGCTCGACGAGCCCGTCGCGGGCATGGGCCTCGAGGAGACGCAGCGCATGGTGCGCCTCCTCTCCACCCTCAAGCGGCGCGTAACGATCGTGCTGGTGGAGCACGACATGGACGCCGTGTTCACCCTCGCCGATCGGATCTCGGTGATGGTCTACGGCCGGATCATCGCCACCGGGAGCCCCGAGGAGGTCCGCGGCAACGCCGAGGTTCGCCGCGCCTACCTCGGCGAGGGGACCGAGTCCTGATGCTCACCGTCGACTCGCTCGAGACGGCCTACGGCGTCAGCCAGGTGCTCTTCGGCGTCAGCCTCAGGATCGACGCGGGTCAGGTGGTGACGCTGCTCGGCAGGAATGGCATGGGCAAGACGACGACGGTGCGCTCGATCATGGGGATCGTGCGGCCGAGGGCGGGCGAGGTGCGCTTCCTGGGCCGGCCGATCCACGGGCTGCCGTCCTATCGCGTCGCGCAGACGGGGATCGGCCTCGTGCCCGAGGGCCGCCAGGTCTTCCCGAACCTCACCGTGCGCGAGAATCTTGTCGCGACCGCGGCGAACCGCGGCGGCCACGGGGACCCGTGGACGGTCGAGAAGGTCCTCGACCTCTTTCCCCAGCTCGCCGGTCGCCAGCGCGTCCTCGGCGGGGCCCTCTCGGGCGGCGAGCAGCAGATGCTCGCGATCGGGCGCGCGCTCATGACGAACCCGCGCCTGCTCATCCTCGACGAGGCGACGGAGGGGCTCGCGCCGCTCGTCCGGACGGAGATCTGGCGCTGCCTGGTCCACCTCAAGGCGCGCGGGCAGTCGATCCTGTTGATCGACAAGGACGTGGCCGCGCTGGCGCGGATCGCCGACCGACACTACATCCTCGAGAAGGGCCAGATCGTGTGGAGCGGCGCCTCGGCCGAGCTCCGTGCACGCGCGGACATCCAGCACCGTTACCTCGGCGTGTGAGAGACTGGCGGGCGTGAGCTGGATCGATCCGGCATTCCCGAAGACGGCGACGGTGTCCCAGCTGGTCGGCCGCGTGCTGGGACTCAACCCGGGCATGATGACGGGCCCGGGAACCAACACGTACCTCGTCGGTCGCCGCGACCCGATCCTCATCGACACGGGCGCGGGTGTGCCAGACTACCTGCCGCTACTCGAGCGTTACCTCGGCGAGCGCGGGTTCACCCAGCCCGCCCGGGTCGTGCTCACGCACCGCCACCGCGACCACATGGGCGGCGTGGCGCAGCTCCGAGCGCGGTTCCGCGGGCTCCCGGTCGCGAAGATGATCCACAAGGACGGCGGGCTCCCCGAGCCGATCGAGGACCTCCGCGAGGGCGAGCGTATCGAGGGCGAGGGCGTGACGCTCGTCCCCGTGTACACGCCCGGCCACGCCTCCGACCACCTCTGCTACTACCTCGTCGAGGAGAAGGCGCTCTTCACCGGTGACGTCATCCTCGGCGGGTCGACGACGGTGATCCCGTCCGACGACGGCGACCTGCTCGAGTACCTCGACTCGCTCCGTCGTCTCGCGCAGCTCGACCTCCGCCGCATTTACCCGGCGCACGGCCCCGTCATCGAGGACGCGCCCGCGAAGATCCAGGAGTACATCGACCACCGCCTGATGCGCGAGCGGCAGATCCTCGCGGCGCTCGGCGACGGGATCGCGACGATCCCCGACATGGTCGCGAAGATCTATGCGGAGGTGCCGAAGGAGCTCCACCCTACGGCGGCGATGTCCGTCGAGTCGCACCTGAAGAAGCTCAGGAAGGAGCGGCGCGCCCGGGAGGTCGTCCGGCGGGACGCGCCGTCCCGCTGGGAGCTGGTCTAATCAACGTTGGGGGGAGCGGCGCCGCTCCCCCCAACGCCCCCCACCGGTCATCCGCAGCGGCCTGGCCCGAAACCCGATGGCGCCGGCGAAGCCGGCGCTCGAAACGCAGTTACTCAGACGCGTGTCGAGCGGCTCGCCCGCCTGCGCGCCTCGCCGACCAGCGCCGCGAAGAGGCTGCGTGCGACGGGGTCGCGCGCGACGAGCTCTTCGGGATGCCACTGCACGCCGACGACGAAGCGGTCGCCGTCCGCCAGCTCGACTTGGCCCGAGACCCGATGGCGCCGGCGAAGCCGGCGCTCGAAACGCAGTTACTCAGACGCGTGTCGAGCGGCTTGCCCGCCTGCGCGCCTCGCCGACCAGCGCCGCGAAGAGGCTGCGTGCGACGGGGTCGCGCGCGACGAGCTCTTCGGGATGCCACTGCACGCCGACGACGAAGCGGTCGCCGTCCGCCAGCTCGACTCCCTCGATGATTCCGTCGGGGGCCCAGGCGACCTCGCGGAGCCCGCGGCCGAGCGTCTTGATCGCCTGGTGGTGCATGCTGTTCACCGCGAGCTCGAGCGCCCCGACGATGGCCGCGAGCCGCGTGCCCTCGCCCAGCACCTTCACGGGGTGCGTGGGCTGGTCGCGCGGCTCCGCCTGACTGTGCCGGAGCGGCGTCCGCTTCGCGTCCGCGGCGTCGCGGTACTCGCCGGCGATGTCCTGGTAGAGGCTCCCGCCGAGCGCGACGTTGACCACCTGGACGCCGCGGCAGATCGCGAAGAGCGGCACGTCGTCCGCGAGCGCCCGGTGGACGAGGTCGAGCTCGAGGGCGTCGCGGGCTGGGGCGACGTCGTCCGTGGCCGCGTGGCGCGCCTCGCCGAAGCGCGCGGGGTCGATGTCGCCGCCGCCCGTGAGGACGAGGCCCTCGAGCCGTCGCCAGAGGGTCGCGAGCGCGTCCCCGTCGAGCCGAGGCGGGAGCAGCACGGGGATCCCGCCCGCCGCCTGGATCGCGGAGAGGTAGGCCGTGTTCACGTACGCGCGCTCGGGGGATGTGTCGACGGTGATCGAGGTCGAGACTCCGATCAGCGGTGGCTTCACGATCCGAGCGTAACACGTGCGCTTGGCTGGGGGGCGCCCGAGCGCGTATCATGAGGCCCACGATGAGCCTGGACTCCGTCTCCTCGCCGCCGCACGCCCCCCTCCACGCGCCGACCTCGACCGTCCAGGTCATCGGCACGCGCTGGGCCGTCGCGGCCGGCCACGCGCTCGCCTCCGAGGCCGCGGCGTGCCACGTGCGCTTGGCTGGGGGGCGCCCGAGCGCGTATCATGAGGCCCACGATGAGCCTGGACTCCGTCTCCTCGCCGCAGCACGCCCCCCTCCACGCGCCGACCTCGACCGTCCAGGTCATCGGCACGCGCTGGGCCGTCGCGGCCGGCCACGCGCTCGCCTCCGAGGCCGCGGCGTGCGTGCTGTGGGCGGGCGGCAACGCGATCGACGCGGGCGTGGCGGCGGGGCTCACGCTCGGCGTCGTCCACCCCGACATGGTGAGCGTCGCCGGTGTGGCGCCGATCCTCGTCCACGTCGCCCGAACCGGCGAGACCTTCCAAGTGTCCGGCGTCGGGCCGTATCCGCGCGCCTCGAGCGTCGCGTATTTCCGCGAGCGTCACGGGGGCCAGATCCCGCCCGGCCTCCCGCGCACGGTCGTCCCTGCCGCGCCGGACGCGTGGCTCACCGCGCTCGAGCGCTGGGGCACCATGTCCTTCGGCGACGTTGCGCGCGCGGCGACCGAGCACGCCGAGCGCGGCTTCCCGGTCTCGACCTTCTCCGCGTACCAGATGGCCACGAACGCCGACAAGTACCGGCGCTGGCCGACGTCCGTCGCGCTCTTCCTCAGGGACGAGCGTGCCTACCGGGCGGGCGAGATCCTCGTCCAGCGCGAGCTCGGCGAAACGCTCCGCCGCATGGCGCGCGCCGAGGCGAAGGCGGGCGGGAGCCGCGAGGCAGGCATCCGTGCCGCGCGCGACGAGTTCTACCGAGGCGAGACGGCCAGGCGCATCGCCGAGTTCCATCGCGCCTCGGGCGGGCCGCTCACCGACGAGGACCTCGCCGAGTTCGGCGTGGAGGTGGCGCCGGCGCTCACGACCCCATTCGGCGCCTGGGACGTCGCCGCCTGTGGCTTCTGGTGCCAGGGGCCGGTGCTCCTCCAGATGCTGAATCTGCTCAACGGCGTCGATCTCGCCGCGCTCGGCCACAACGCCCCCGCGTACCTGCACCGGATCGTCGAGACCGTGAAGCTCGCGTTCGCGGACCGCGACGCGTACTACGGCGACCCGCGCTTCGTGGCGATTCCCGTGACCGGCCTCCTCTCGAAGGCGTACGCCGAGGCGCGCCGCGCGCTCGTGGGCGCCCGGGCGTGGCCCGAGATGCCGCCGGCCGGGGATCCGCATCGGCTGACCGCCGAGCGACGTCGCGAGGCGGCGCTGCCCCTCGCGGGCGGCTCGCACCCGGCGCAGTCAGGCCGGGAGACTGACGCGCTCGACACGAGCTACGTCGCCGTCGTCGACGGGGCGGGGAACGGGTTCTCGGCCACGCCGAGCGATCCCAATGTGGACTCGCCCGTCGTGCCGGGCGTCGGCTGCGTCGTCTCGCCTCGCGGCTCGCAGGGCTGGCTCGATCCGCAACACCCGAGCGTGGTGGCGCCCGGCAAGCGGCCCCGCCTCACGCCCGCGCCGGCGATGGCGTTCACCGGAGGGCGGCTGTTCATGGCGTTCGGCACGCCGGGCGGCGACGTCCAGCAACAGGCGATGCTCCAGGTCTTCCTCAATGTCACGGTCTTCGGCATGGAGCCGCAGGCCGCGGTGGAGGCGCCGCGCCTGGCCTCGCGCAGCTTCCCCGACTCGTTCTGGCCGCACGCGATGGCCCCCGGCAAGGTGGAGATCGAGCGGAGGATTCCACGCGAGACCCGTGACGCGCTCGCGGCCCTCGGCCACGTCGTCGCCGAGTGGCCCGAGTTCGAGTGGCGTGCGGGCGCGGTGTGCGTCGTGCGCGTCGGGCCCGACGACACGCGCTGGGCCGGCGCCGATCCACGGCGCGGCTCGCTCGCGATCGCCCGCTAGATAACTCGGAGGGGCTTCGCCCCCCTTCCGAAACCTCCCTCCCCCCAGGATCGAGTGCGCCGGCGGAGCCGGCGCTCGAACCACGATCGACGGCCCCTTTTCTCCGACACGCTAGAGCAGTAGCTACCCGGGCCGACGGCCGATGAGGGAGAGGCCGCGGATCGTCAGGACGACCGCGCCGTGCTGGTTCCGCATCTCCATGAGCGAGCGGATCAGGCCACGGTCGGGCTTGCTTCGCGACGGAATCGCCTCGAGGATCGTCATCCGGCCCGACAGCGTGTCACCGGGGCGCACCGGGTGCAGCCAGCGCAGCTCGTCGAAGCCCGGCGAGCCGAGGCTGGCGGTGTCGTGCAGCAGACCGTCGAAGAGGATCCGCATGAGCAGCGAGCCCGTGTGCCATCCGCTCGCGAGCAGGCCACCGTAGATCGAGCGCTTCGCAGCCTCCTCGTCGATATGGAACGGCTGCGGATCGAACTCTCGGGCGAAGGCGAGGATGCGTTCCTTCGAGATCGTCCGGGCCCCGAGCTCGATCACGTCCCCCGGCGTGAAATCCTCGAAGTAGCGCACCGTCAGGAGAGGGCCGGCGCCGGGGAGCCCATCGGGCGCGAGGCGATCGGCTCCTCGCGGATCGCGAGGGCGAGCCCGGCAGCGAGGAACCCCATGAGCGCCGCGGAGACGAACGCGATCGTGTAGGCGCCGGTCCATTCGTAGATCCACCCGGCCAGCGCCGCGCCGAGCGCGGCGCCGACCTGGTGCGCGAAGAAGATCCAGCCCGACAACTCGCCGACCGAGTAGCGTCCGAAGATGTTGGCCGTCAGCGTGGTCGTCGGCGGCACCGTCGAGATGTAGTTGAGGCCGAAGATCGCCGCCCAGAGGTGGAGCGACGGGGCGTTCCAGACGTAGAGCAGGAACAGGAGTGACAGGCCGCGCACGAAGTAGTAGAAGGCGAGCGGGCCCCGGCGCCCGAACCGGTCGCAGATCCAGCCCGAGCCGACCGTCCCCAGCACGTTCATCGCGCCCATCACACCGAGCGCGGTCGAGGCCTGGAGCTCGCTGAAGTTGTGCTCGAGCGCGTGCGGCATGAAGTGGGTGAGCACCATGCCGTTGGACGTGTAGCCGCAGACGAAGAACGTCGCCATGAGGAGCCAGAATTGCGGCACCACGAGCGCGTCGAGCACCGACACTCGCTGTGCCTTCTGGGTGGCGGCCGCCTGCGCCGCGGTCTGGACGGGCCCGGTCGCGCCGTAGGGCCGGAGACCGCGCTCGGCGGGGTCGTCGCCCACGAGCCAGACGGCGATCGGCAACACGAGCACGAGCAGGCCGACGCCTTGCCAGAGGAAGCTCATCCGCCAGCCGAACGCGAGCGTCAGGGCCATCGCGAGCGGGATCACGACGAGCTGACCGGCGGACATGCCGCCGGCGGCGATCCCGATCGCGACGCCGCGGCGCGCCTCGAACCAGCGCGCGGCGACGGTCGACGCGGTCGTCAACGCGAGGCCCCCGGCGCCGAGCGCCATGAGAAGCCCGGTCGTGAGATAGACGTGCCAGAGCCGCTGCACGAACGCGGCGCCGATCGCGCCCGCGCCCAGCAGCACGAGGGCGACGGTGACGACGCGGCGCGGTCCCCAGCGGTCGGCCAGCCGGCCGACGAGCGGCCCGGCCGCACCGAGGACGAGGAGGGAGATGGCGGCGGCACCGGAGAGGGCCCCCCGACCCCAGCCGAACTCCGCTTCCATGGGCTTGATGTAGACGCCGAAAACCGACCGCAGTCCCGAGCCGGCCACCATGCAGAGGGTGACCGCGCCGAGGACGATCCACGCCGGGTGGACCCGCCGGGGAGAGGGCATGTGGTTATGATGCCAGCACCCCGCCCCGGCGATTCACGGAGATGCGGTCGTCAGTCCGCGACCCGGGCGGTCACCGCGCGCCTGAACGTGATCGTCTCGCCCTCGGCGTCGACGACGACCGTGTCGCCGTCGACGAACTCGTGCTCGAGCAGTTTGAGCGCGAGCGGGTCCTGGACCAGGCGCTGAATGGTCCGCTTGAGCGGCCGCGCGCCGAACGTCGGGTCGTAGCCCTCCCGGCCGAGGAGCGTCTTGGCGGCGTCGGTGACCTCGAGCTGGATGCGCTTGGCCTCGAGCCGCCGCTCGAGATGGCCGAGCTGGATCTCGACGATCCGGGCGATCTCGTCGCGCCCGAGCGCGTTGAAGATCACGAGCTCGTCGATCCGGTTGAGGAACTCTGGCCGCAGGGCGTTCCGCAGCTCCTGCATGATCAGCGGCCGCACCTTCTCGGGGCGCTCGTACTCGCGGAAGATGTGGCTGCCCAGGTTCGACGTCATGATCAGCACCGTGTTACGGAAGTCCACCGTTCGCCCGTGCCCGTCCGTCAGCCGGCCCTCGTCCAGCACCTGGAGGAGGATGTTGAACACGTCGGCGTGCGCCTTTTCGATCTCGTCGAAGAGCACGACCGCGTACGGCCGCCGTCGCACGGCCTCGGTGAGCTGCCCCCCTTCCTCGTAGCCGACGTAGCCGGGGGGGGCGCCGATCAGGCGCGCGACGGCGTGCTTCTCCATGTACTCGGACATGTCGATGCGGATCATCGCCCGCTCGTCGTCGAAGAGGAACTCGGCGAGCGCGCGGGCCAACTCGGTCTTGCCCACGCCGGTGGGACCGAGGAACAGGAAGGAACCGATCGGACGATTGGGGTCGGACAGCCCCGAGCGGGCCCGTCGAACCGCGTTGGAGACGGCGCGGATCGCGTCATCCTGACCGACCACCCGCCGTGCGAGCCGCTCCTCCATGCGAACGAGCTTCTGGATCTCGCCCTCGAGCAGCCGGGTCACGGGGATCCCGGTCCACTTGGCGACGGTGGCGGCGATGTCCTCCTCGTCCACCTCCTCGCGCAGCATGCGGCCCTGCGCGTGCTGGTCGTGGAGCCGCGCCTCGAGTTCCCCGAGCTGCTTCTCGAGGGTGAGGAGCGTGCCGTAGCGGAGCTCGGCCGCACGGTTCAGGTCACCGCGGCGCTCGGCGTCGACCATCGCGTGCCGCGCGGCCTCGATCTCCTCCTTGATCTTGCCGATCCGGGTGATCCCTTCCTTCTCCGCCTGCCAGCGCGCCTTGAGGCCGGCGCTCTTTTCCTGGAGCTCCGCCAGCTCGGCGTCGATCTTCGCGAGCCGCTCGCGCGAGACCGGGTCGTCGTCGCGCGCGACCGAGACACGCTCGATCTGGAGCTGCATGATGCGGCGCTCGATCTCGTCGATGTCTTGGGGCATCGAGTCGATCTGCATCCGGATGCGCGCGGCCGCCTCGTCCACGAGGTCGATCGCCTTGTCGGGCAGGAAGCGGTCGCTGATGTAGCGGCTCGAGAGCACGGCCGCGGCGACGAGCGCCGTGTCCTTGATCTTCACCTTGTGGTGGACCTCGTATTTGTCCTTGAGGCCCCGGAGGATCGCGATCGTGTCCTCCACAGACGGCTCGCGCACCATCACCGGCTGGAAGCGTCTCTCCAGCGCCGGGTCCTTCTCGACGTGCTTCCTGTATTCGTCCAGCGTCGTCGCCCCGATGCAGCGCAGCTCGCCGCGTGCGAGCGCGGGCTTGAGCATGTTGGCCGCGTCCACCGCGCCCTCCGCCGCGCCCGCCCCCACGAGCGTGTGCAGCTCGTCGATGAAGCAGATGATGCGGCCCTCGGCCTCGGTGATCTCCTTGAGGACCGCCTTGAGCCGGTCCTCGAATTCGCCCCGGTATTTCGAGCCCGCGACGAGTGCGCCGATGTCGAGCGCCACGAGCCGCTTGCCCTTGAGCCCCTCGGGGACATCGCCGGCGACGATGCGCTGGGCGAGGCCTTCGACGATGGCGGTCTTGCCGACACCGGGCTCGCCGATGAGCACGGGGTTGTTCTTGGTCCGTCGTGAGAGCACCTGGATGACCCGGCGGATCTCCTCGTCGCGCCCGATGACGGGATCGAGCTTGCCCCGGCTTGCCAGGTCGGTGAGGTCGCGCGAGTAGCGCTGGAGCGCCTGGTACTTCTCCTCGGGATTGGGGTCGGTGACCCGCTGCGTCCCGCGCACCTCCGCGAGCGCCTTGTACACGGCCTCCGCCGTCACGCCGTTCTGCGCGAGGACGCGGCCGACGACGCCGTCGCGGTCCTGCGCGAGCGCGATCAGGAGGTGCTCGGTCGAGACGTATTCGTCCTTGAGGTGTAGGGCCTCCGTCTGCGCCCGCTCGAGCACCTGCCGCGTGCGCTCGCCGAGATACTGGCCGCTTCCGCCGCGGACCGCGGGGAGCTTGGCGAGCTCGGCCTGGAGTGCTCGCTGGATCGCGTCGGGATGGGCCCCGAGCTTGGCAAGGAGGGGACCGACGATACCCTCGCGCTGCTCGATCAGGGTGGTGAGCAGGTGCTCGGGCTCGATCGCCTGGTGGCTCTGCTGCTCCGCCAGCGACTGGGCGGCCTGGAACGCTTCCTGTGCCTTGATCGTGAACTTGTCCAGCCTCATCCTCGAGTCTCTCCTTCACTCGCCTCGGCCGGCGGGGGCTCGATTCACAGACTCGCCTTGCCTGCAGCTGCGGCTCGCCCTGCGGCCCCGCGACGGCCTGCGGCTCACCTCACCCCTGATACGCGCGCGGGTTGTCTCCGCGCTGCGCTTTGAGCTTCTCGTAGAGGTCGCGTTCTCCTGGTGTCAGGTCGTTGGGCATCACGATCTTCACCGTGACGATCTGGTCTCCCGCCCCGCCCCCCTTGAGACGTGGCATCCCATAGCCAGGCAACCGGAACGCGCGGCCGCTCGAGGTGGCCGGGGGGATCCGCATCGACACGCGGCCCTTGAGCGTCGGGACCTCGATGGTCGTGCCCAGCGCGGCCTCCGGCGCCGTGATGGGCACCGACACGTGGAGGTCGTCGCCCCGGCGCTCGAAGAGCGGGTGCGGTGACACCGTCACGGCGAGGTAGAGATCGCCGCGAGCTCCGGCGCCCCCGGCGCCCTCGCCGGAGACGCGCACCCGCTGGCCGCTCTTGACGCCCGCCGGGATCTTCACGTCGACCTGGCGGCGCGTACGCTGCCAGCCGCCGCCGTGGCACGTCGCGCACGGCTGGCCCTTCACGTTGCCGGCACCCTGGCACGTCGGGCAGGGCTCGTCGAGGTCGAGCGCGAACGTCCGGTGCGTGCCGCTGAAGGCTTCCTCGAGCGTGATCTCGACGCTCGCCTGCACGTCCTGGCCACGACGGGGTCGACGCGCCCCGAACAGGTCCTCCGCGTCGAAGCCCGCGCGGCGCCCGCCGAGATCGCCGAACACCGAGCGGAAGAACTCGGAGAAGTCCCCGAGGTCGCCGAGATCTCCGCCGTACTGGACCCTGGAGCCGCCAGGTGCGCCGGGTCCGGGTTGGGCGTAGCGCTGCCAATCTGAGCCGAGTGTGTCGTAGCGCTGGCGCTTCTCCGGATCCGAGAGGACTTCGTACGCCTCGTTGATCTCTTTGAACCGCTCGCCGGCGTCCTTCGTCTTGGCGACGTCGGGGTGATACTTGCGGGCGAGTCGCCGGTAGGCAGACTTGAGGGTCTTGTCGTCGGCGTTCCTGTCGACACCGAGAATCCTGTAGTAGTCCTTGAATTCAACGCCCATGAGCCTCAGACCCTACAAAGAGTATAGCAGATGATTTTAGTGTGTCTCGCTCAGGCGGCGGATGGGATAGCCGACAGAGCGTTGCTGTAATTCATTGAAAAACAGGTAGTTTACCCAGTAAAGGCCAAGTCTTCAGCTCGCCCCAGAATCATCCTCGACTAACCGTAAAGGCAACGTAGAGAGACATCTGGCCACGCTGGAGGAGGAAGGCAACCTGGTCGCCCTCCTTGACGTCGCGGGTGGCCCGCTCGAAGTCGGGGAGGCCTCGAACATTGGTGAGGACGTTCTGGCGCTTGATCTGCTTGACGACGTCACCACGCTGGATCCCGGCCTCGGCCGCCGCACTGCCCTCCTCGACACGCGCGACGAGCACGCCCTCGGTCGACTTCAAGTTGAACCGCTGCGCGAGCTCGGGGGTGATGGGCCGCACCTCGAGTCCGAGCAGCGAACGCGGCCGCCCGGCCGGGCGCTCGCGCGCCTCGCGCTCGTCGGGCGCCTCGCTGACCTTGATCTCGACGGTCTTCTCGCTCTGGTCCCGCCAGACCTTCATCTTCGCGGACTGGCCGGGCGAGAGCAGACCGACCGCGCGCTGCAGGTCCACCGGCCCTTCGAGCCTCTTGCCGTCGAACTCGACGAGCACGTCGCCGCGCTGGATTCCGGCCTTCGCCGCCGGGCTGTCGGGCACGATGTCGCTGACGAGCACGCCCCGGGCGTCCTTGACGCCGAACTCCCGCGCCAGCTCGGGCGTCAGCTGCTGGATCTGGACGCCCAGCCAGCCGCGAGTCACGCGTCCCTTATCGAGCAGCTCCGTGTAGATCTTGCGGGCCATGTTCGACGGGATGGCGAAGCCGATGCCCGAGCCGCCGGCGACGATCGCCGTGTTGATGCCGATCACTTCGCCCTGCATGTTCACCAGCGGCCCACCGGAGTTGCCCGGGTTGATCGCGGCGTCGGTCTGGAGGAAATCGTCGAACGGCCCCTGGCCGATCTGGCGCGCCTTGGCGCTGATGATCCCCGCCGTCACGGTCGCCTGCAGGCCGAACGGCGATCCGACGGCGAGCACCCAATCGCCCACCTGGACCCGGTCCGAGTCGCCGACCTTCGCGGCCCGGAACGTGCCCTTGCCGTCGTCGAGCCGGAGCACGGCGAGGTCGGTCTTCCGGTCGAGCCCGACGACTTTCGCCTTGTGCTTGTTGCCGTCGAGCGTGATCACCTCGATGTCCGTCGCCCGCTCGACGACGTGCGCGTTGGTGAGGGCGATCCCCTTGGGGTCCACGATGACGCCCGAGCCGAGGCTCCGCAGCGGGATGCGCTCGGGCAGCTCGCCGAAGAAGCGGCGGAAGAACTCCTCGCCGAAGAACTCCTCGAACGGCGTGCGCCCCTGGAGGCCGGCGCCCCGCGACAGCGTGTTGATATTGATGACGGCCGGCTTGATCGCCTCCGCCACTGCGGCGAACGACACGGTCGGCAGCGGCATCTGCACCGGCACGATGCGCGGCTGGGCCTGAGCCGTCGCGGCCGGCCCCGGCGTCTGTCCGGGCTCGATCCGGCCCTTGGCGAGGGCGCCCAGCGTGACGCCGATCAGTAGAGTGACCGCGACCACACCCAGGAACGTGTTCCGCCGGAGCTGCATCATTGCTCCACTCTCCCCGTCACGCCACGCCCTCGCCGGCCAGGGCGCGCCGCAGCGGCTCGCCTTCCAGCGTCTCCAAGCGCTTGAGCTCTTGCGCCGCGGCCACGAGCACCGCCTTCTTGGCCGTGAGGATGCCGCGCACGCGGTCGTGGGTCCGGTCGAGGATCGCGCGGACCTCTTCGTCGATCGTCCGCGCCGTCTCCTCGCTGTAGTCGCGCTCGCCCATCCCCGTGCCCTTGAGGAAGAGCGGCGTGCGCTCGCCGAACGTCGCCAGCCCCACGCGCTCGGACATCCCGTACTTCGTGACCATCAGGCGGGCGATCTCCGTCGCGCGCTCGAGGTCGTTGTGCGCGCCCGTCGAGACCTCACCGTAGACGAGCTCCTCGGCCACACGGCCGCCGAGGAGCACCGCGATCCGGTCCTCGAGCTCCCGACGCGTCATGAGGAAGCGGTCCGCGGTCGGCAGCTGGTAGGTCATCCCGAGCGCGGCGACCCCGCGCGGGATGATCGTCACCTTGTGCACCGGGTCGGCGTTGACGACCGACGAGGCCACGAGTGCGTGTCCCATCTCGTGGTGGGCGACGATGTCGCGCTCTTTCTCCGAGAGCACCCGACTCTTCTTTTCGAGTCCCGCGACGACGCGATCGATCGCTTCTTCGAAGTCGGCCATGCCCACGGCGTCCTTCTCCTTCCGCGCCGCGAGCAGCGCCGCTTCGTTGACGATGTTGGCGAGGTCCGCGCCCGCGAAGCCAGGCGTCCGGGCGGCGATCACGCCCAGGTCGACGCTCGGCGCCAGGACGACGTTGCGGGCGTGCAATCTCAAGATCGCCTCCCGGCCGCGGATGTCCGGCTTGTCCACGACCACCTGACGGTCGAAGCGGCCCGGACGCAGGAGGGCCAGATCGAGGACCTCGGGGCGGTTCGTCGCGGCCATGATGATGACACCCTTGGACGAGTCGAAGCCGTCCATCTCCGCGAGCAGTTGGTTCAGGGTCTGCTCGCGCTCGTCGTGGCCGCCGACGAACCCGGTCGCCCCCGCCCGCGACTTGCCGATCGCGTCGAGCTCGTCGATGAAGATGATGCACGGCGCCTTGTCTTTCGCCTGCTCGAACAGGTCGCGCACGCGCGCGGCGCCGACACCGACGAACATCTCGACGAACTCCGAGCCGGAGAGCGTGAAGAACGGCACGTCGGCCTCGCCCGCCACCGCGCGCGCCAGGAGCGTCTTTCCCGTGCCCGGCGGACCGACGAGGAGGACGCCCTTCGGGATACGACCGCCGAGGCGCTGGTACTTCTTCGGATTCTGGAGGAAGTCGACGATCTCGACCAGCTCGGCCTTCGCCTCGTCGACGCCCGCCACGTCGGCGAACGTCGTCTTCAGCTCCTTCCGGTCGTAGATCTTGTGCTTGGAGCGGCCGAACGACAACGCCTGCGTCGGCCCGCCGCCCACCCGGCGCATCAGGAACATCCAGATCGCGACCATGACGCCGAGCGGGAGGACCCAGCCGAAGAAGAGGTCGCGCAGGAACGTCGACTCGATCTTGCCCGTGAACTCAACCCGGTGCGCCTCGAGCTCGGTGATGAGCCGCCCATCGTCGATGCCGGGAATTCGGGTGACGGTGAAGACGCGGACCTCGGAGCTCGAGCCGAGCAGCTCGCGGAGCCGGTCCCGGGCGCCGCCGGGCGCGGTCGGCAGGGCGTCGGGCTTCGCGACCCCCCGGACCTCGCGGTCGGTGATCGCCACACGCTCGATCTTGTCGGCCCGCAGCAGCTCGAGGAACTGCGACATCGACAGCTCCACGGTCCGGGGCGCCAGGAGCCAGGACTGGAGGAACGACAGCACGACCATCGTGACGAGCAGGTACGCGAGTGTGAACTGGAAGCGCTGGGACAGCTGCGGCTTCATCGAGGGCCTCAAAGGGTGATGCTAGCCTCGGGGATGCAGTGTGTCAAACGCGCGCGGGCGCTTTTCTCCTTGACACTCCAACCGCTTTGACCTAAAAGTTGGCGCTGATCGGGCCTGTGAATTCGCGAACAAGCGCATCGAGAGCTTAGGGTCGGCCAACGTCGCTGTTGAGCTCTAATCCGGGAGCCAGGGTGAGGGGTCTCCACGTGGTCCGGCAGGCCGTCCGGGCGGCCGTGCCGGTGGCGGCTCTGCTGCTCGCGGCGACCGCGCTGCCGGCCGCGGCCCAGGAGGCGGCCAGGGAGCCCGCGTACCGGGCCTTCCCGTTGATCGGCTCTCGGCTCGCCGTCTGGGCGATCGCGCAGCTCCACCTGAACTTCGCGGCCTTCATCCTCGGCGTGCCGATCTTCGCGGTGATCATCGAGATCATCGGGTGGCGCACGGGTGCCCCGCGCTACGACTGGCTCTCCCACGAGTTCGTCAAGCTCATCTTCGCCGCCTTCTCGACGACCGCGCTCCTGGGCGCGTTCCTCCTGTTCCTGTTCGTCGGCTACTACCCGAAGTTTTGGGCATACATGACGTCGATCTTCTTCCCGACGTACTGGATCTACGCGCTCCTCTTCTTCGCCGAGACGTTCACGGTCTACCTCTGGTACTACGGCTGGGAGTGGCTCAGCGGACCGCGGAAGTGGGTCCACGTCAGCCTGGGCGTCCTCTCGAACCTGTTCGGCACGGCGATCCTCCTCATCGGGAATTCCTGGGTCACCTTCATGATGTCGCCCGCCGGCGTCACCGAGACGGGCGCGCTCAAGGGGTCGGTCTGGGCGGCGATCAACAACTCCACGTGGATGCCGATCAACATCCACCGGTTGATCGCCAACATCGTCTTCGGTGGCACGATCGCCGCGGCGTACGCCGCGTTCCGCTTCCTCAACGCGACGACCGACGAGGAGCGCGCGCGCTACGACTGGATGGGCTACGTCGGCAACTTCGTCGCGCTCTCGGCGTTCATCGTCCTGCCCTTCGCCGGCTACTGGCTCGGCCGCGAGATCTACGCCTTCAACCAGACGATGGGCATCACGATGATGGGCGGGTTCATGTCGTGGCTCTGGATCATCCAGGCCATCCTGATCGGCGTCCTCTTCCTCGGCTCGAACTACTACCTCTGGCTCGGGATGGAGCGGATCCCCGGCTCCGAGCGCTACCGGAAGTACGTGCCCTACATGCTGACGATCCTGGCGATCGGCTTCATGGTGTGGGCGACGCCGCACAGCCTGATCGTGACCCTCGAGGAGGCCCGGGCGATGGGCGGCACGCACCATCCCTTCCTCGGCTTCTTCGGCGTCATGTCGGCCAAGAACACGGCCGTGAACCTCATGATCCTCACGACGTTCCTCTCGTACGTCCTGTACCGCCGGGCCAACCGGCTCTCGATCCGGCCCTGGGTGGTGATCGGGATGGCGATCCAGTGGGCGGCCTTCGCCGTCGCCGCGGCGATCGTCGTCTTCTACGGGGTGTACGGCTATTTCGTCGAGTCGATCGTGCGGATCGGGTTCTCCGTCTACCAGGTGGGCGCGGTCCTCGGCGCGATCGTTCTGGTGATGACGATCGACGTCCCGATGTTTCGCGGCGCCAAGTCCACCGGCGCGATCCGATGGGGCAGCATCCCGGCGCGCTCGCAGTACGTGCTGATCCTGCTCGCCGTCACCTTCACCTGGCTCATGGGGCTCATGGGCTTCGCGCGCTCGGGCATCCGGCAGTACTGGCACGTCTACGGCATCCTGCGCGACACGTCGGTTGACGCGGTGACGCCGGCGCTCGGCTACGCGGCCAACATGATCACGACCGTCACCATCGTCTTCTTCGCGCTGGTGATGTTCATCTTCTGGCTCGGCGGCCTCTCCGAGAAGGGCAAGCCGGGAGCGCACGGCGCGGCGGCGATGCCGGTGATCGCCGGCGGGAGCGAGGATCCTCGCTAGTGTCCCGTCTGAAAAGTCATGTTAACGACTGCCGCGCTCGCGCCGCGCAGCGGCCGACGGGCAGGTGCGGCAGGGGTCGACGGGACCCGTTCCCGCCCGTGGGCGACGGACACCGTGTCCCCAAATGGAGCCCAGCCGCAACGGGGCAGCGCACGCGTGCCGCGTGGTCCCGCGATCCCTGCCGCGCGTGCCCGTCGGCCCCGGCGCCGTGCGCTGGCGGGCGCTCAACATGACTTCGAGGACGGGACACTAGCGATGCGTGTTCCAGTCGGGCTCAAGCTCAGCGTCTTCTCGCTGGCCGTCATGGGCGTGTACACGTACTTCGCCAACTCGATCCCCCAGATCGAGTCCAAGCCCCCCGAGGAGCTCTCGCTGGAGGGTGGCAACGTCACGCCGGCGCAGCTGGTCAAGGCGGGCGAGCAGATCTTCCACACGAAGGGGACCTGCGAGGTCTGCCACAAGATCGGCGAGAAGGGCACGCGCGCCCCCGATCTCGCCGGGGTCGGCGCCCGCGCCGCCAAGCGCAAGCCCGGCCAGAGCGCCAAGCAGTATCTGATCGAATCGCTCCTCGATCCCGGCGCCTACCTCGTCGAGGGGTATCCGAACATCATGCCGCGCGTCGACAAGCCGCCGATCGGGCTCAACCGATCCGAGCTCTGGGCGGTGGTGGCCTTGCTCGAGTCGCTCGGGGGCAGCGTCGACGTCAAGCTCGATGACATTCCCAAGACCGCCGGGGCCCCGGCGGTCGGTGGGACGGCGGCCGAGCTCAAGCTGCCCGGCGACCCGAAAGCGGGCGAAGCGGTGTTCGCCGGCAAGGGGGCGTGCATCGCCTGTCACAAGGCGGGCAAGGTCGGCGCCGCGCAGGTCGGGCCCGATCTGTCGCAGATCGCGCGGATCCAGACGCCCGAGTACATCATGGGCAAGATCCTGAACCCCTCGGCGATGGGCACCGTGGCGGGCTACCCGAAAGGCGTCATGCCACCGATCTTCGGCCAGACCCTGACGGCGAAGGAGTACGTGGACCTCGTCTCCTTCCTGCTGACCCTCAAATGACGCCGGCATGAGCGTCCTCCGCTCGCGCTTCGTCCAGGCCGTCGTCATCCTCGTCGGCGCCTTCCTGGCGCTGCGCTTTGGCATCCGTCCGCCGGCGCCCTGGAGCGTGATCCAGATCTACATGGCGGTGGTGTTCCTGGCGGTGCTTATCTTCGTCTCCTCCGACACGGACTCGTGGCGCTCCTTCGTGAACCCGATGCGCGCCGCGCTGGTCGACCCGAGCCAGCGGCCAGTGCGCATCGTGCTCGCGGTCGCGCTGCCGATCCTGCTCGGCTACTACGCCTACACGCAGGCGGCGGCCAGGCCGCAGGCGCCCGCCGAGCTGCGCGCGGTGCATCCGGCGCCGCCGGGCTCGATCCAGTTCCGGGGCAAGGAGATCAACATCGCGGGCGTCGACAACCCGCTCCGCAAGGACGTGGCGACCTTCAAGAGGAACGTCGCGGCGGGCGGCGAGATCTACGTTCGGAGCTGCATGTTCTGCCACGGCGACAATCTCGACGGCCACGGGCTCTTCGCCTCCGCGCTGAACCCGCCGCCAGCGAATTTCGAGGACCCCGGGACGATCGCGATGCTGCAGGAGTCGTACCTCTTCTGGCGGATCGCCAAGGGCGGGCCGGGGTTGCCCAGGGAATCGACGCCGTGGAGCTCGGCGATGCCGGCGTGGGAGGATCGCCTGACCGAAGAGCAGATCTGGCAGGTCATCGCCTATCTGTACGACGCGACCGGCCAGGAGCCGCGGCGCTGGGAGACGGCGCACTGATGCGTGCGATCGTCCTGGTCGGCGCGCTCGCGAGCGCCGTCTTCCTGTTCGCGAGCGCTTCACCAGCGGGGGCGCAGGCAGGGGATGCCCAGGCGGGGAGGGCCGTGTACGAGAGGAAGTGTGCGCTGTGCCACGGGGAGAAGGGCGACGGCAAGGGGCCGGGCGCCGACCTCCTCGACCCGCGGCCGCGCGATTTCACCACGGGGATCTACAAGATCCGCACCACGGTGAACAAGACGCCGACCGACCGGGACCTCTTCGACGTGATCACCCGCGGCATGCCTGGCACGTTCATGCCCGCGTGGGACGTCCTGCCCGAGAAGGACCGCTGGAACCTGGTCGCCTACCTCAAGGCGTTCGCCGCGGACAAGTTCAAGGAGGCGCCGAAGAAGCAAGAGCTGCCGAAGGAGGTCGCCGACCTCTTCGACGTGATCACCCGCGGCATGCCTGGCACCTTCATGCCCGCGTGGGACGTCCTGCCCGAGAAGGACCGCTGGAACCTGGTCGCCTACCTCAAGGCGTTCGCCGCGGACAAGTTCAAGGAGGCGCCGAAGAAGCAAGAGCTGCCGAAGGAGGTCGCCTCGTCGCCGGAGTCGATCAGGCGGGGCAAGGAGATGTACGAGGCAATCGAGTGCAACAAGTGCCACGGCGCCGAGGGCCGGGCCGACGGCCCTTCGCGCCCCGAGCTCAAGGACGAGTGGGGACATCCGATCCGGCCCGCGAACCTGACAAAGCGTTGGACCTTCCGCGGCGGAGGCGGCCGCGCGGAGATCGCGATGCGGCTCACGACCGGCGTGCTGGGCACGCCCATGCCGTCGTTCATCGACTCGGTGGAGAAGCCCGACGACATCTGGCACCTGGCGAACTACCTCGCGTCCCTCGGGCCCGAGTCGCCCCACTACGCGACGCTCCTGACCGCCGAGGCGGTGAACGGCGACATCCCGGCCGATCCCGTCGCGGAGTTCTGGAAGCGGATGGCGCCCCAGAACATTCCCCTGGTGGGGCAGGTGACCATCGACCCACGGAACTTCAACCCCTCCATCGACATGGTGGCGCTGCGGGCGGCGTGGAACGACAAGGAGGTCGCCTTCCACGTGACCTGGGACGACCCGACGCAGTCGGGGGCGGACGCCGCGAAGAAGGCCTCTCCCGACGTCGTCTCGCTCCAGTTCCCCCAGAAGGTCGCGGAGGGCGCGGACCGCCCGTACTTCCTCATGGGCGGAGACGCGGACGCCGTGTATCTGCTGCGGTGGGAGAACGGCAAGGGCGCGACCGAGGCGAGCGCGAACGGGCCGACCCGGATCGTGCCGCTCGCAGGCGGCGAGGTGACGGGCCAGGCCGCGTACGCGAACGGCCAGTATCGGCTCGTCCTCAAGCGGCCGCTCGTGTCCAAGGGCCCCGACCGGCCCACGTTCCAGCCGGCGGTCTTCCTGCCGATCGCGTTCCAGGCTTGGGACGGCGGCGCGGGGGAGACCGGGGCCAAGATGTCGCTGACCTCGTGGTACTATCTGCGGCTGGAGGAGCCTCAATCGAGCCGCCGTTTCGTCGTTCCTCCGGTCGTGGCGATCCTCACGTTCGCGGCGATGCTGCTCGTGGTTCGCGTCGCGAACAGACGCGCGTAACCTCGCGGAGGGGAGGAGTCAGAGCAATGCGGAGAGCACTCGGAGTCGTCCTGGCGGCGGCGCTCGTCGCGGGCGTCGCGCTGTTCGTCCAGCGCCCCGACCCTGTGGACGCCCAGGGAGGGGGCACCGTCGAGGTCACGGTCACGTATAACGGCGCGCCCGTCGTCGAGAAGCTCAAGGTCAACAAGGACACCGAGAAGTGCGGGACCGAGGCCGTGATCGAGAAGGTCGTGGTCGGCGGCAACAAGGGCCTGGCCAACGCGGTCGTCTCCGTCCCGACCGCCAAGGGCGCGCCGAAGATGGCGAAGGCGACGGTCGACCAGCATGGCTGCAAGTTCGTGCCGCACGTGACCGCGATGACGCCGGGCGACCTCGAGCTCAAGAACTCCGACGACATCCTGCACAACATCCATACGTACTCGACGGCAAACCCGTCCATCAACAAGGCGCAGCCGAAGTTCAAGAAGGTGATGATGGAGAAGTTCGAGAAGCCCGAGATCATCAAGCTCACCTGCGACGTGCACAGCTGGATGCTCGGCTGGGTGGCGGTCCTGCCGACCCCGTTCTTCGCGGTCTCGGACGCCAGCGGCGCGGCCAAGATCGAGAACGTGCCGGCGGGCAAGCAGACCGTCGAGGTCTGGCACGAGACGCTCGGCAAGCAGACGAAGGAGGTCGACGTCAAGGCGGGCCAGGTGGTGAAGGTCGGGTTCGAGATGAAGAAGTAGGGCGAGGAGGCTCGCGAGCATGCTCGACTGGTGGCTGCCAGAGAACGTGTCGACGTACGGAGCGGAGATCGACTGGCTGTTCCATCTCATCTACTACATCACCGGCGCGACGTTCGTCCTCGTCTTCGTCACGATGCTCGTGTTCATCGTGATATACCGCGACCGGCCCGGGCGGACCGCGCGGTACACGCACGGCAACACCCCCCTCGAGATCGCGTGGACCATCGTGCCGGCGCTGATCCTCGTGATCCTGACGGCCCTCAGCGTGCCGGCGTGGTCGAGGATCAAGATGCAGGTACCGGCGAGCGACTTCGACGTCAACGTGACGGCGAAGCAGTTCAACTGGCAGGTCGGCTACCCGGGGAGCGACAAGGTCTTCCTCGACGAGATGCACGTGCCGGTCAACAAGGTCGTCCGGGTGCATCTCAGGTCGCAGGACGTGAAGCTTCTTCGTCCCGCAGTTCCGCATGAAACAGGACGCGGTGCCGGGCCGCGAGATCGTCCAGTGGTTCGAGGTGGTCAAGCCGGGCAAGTACGAGTGGCCGTGCGCGGAGCTGTGCGGGTTCGGCCACTCCGGGATGCGCGGCTGGATCTACGTGCACACGCCCGAGGACTACGCCAAGTGGGCGGCCGAGAACCTTGAGGGAAAGGGCAAGCAATGAGCGCCACCAGCGCGACCGCGCATGCGCACGTCGAGCCCGCCGGGCACCACGAGCTCGGTTTCGTCCGGACCTACATGTTCTCCACGGACCATAAGATGATCGCCCGGCAGTTCCTGTTCCTCGGGCTCTCCATGATGATCATCGGCGGCCTGCTGGCGCTGGTCGTCCGCTGGGAGCTCGCGTGGCCCGAGACGCCCGTGCCAGGGCTGGGGATGATCCTCACGGAAACCGGGGGGATCCTCGAGCCCTCGCAGTACAACATGGCGTTCACCATGCACGCGACGATCATGATCTTCTTCGTGATCATGCCGATCCTGGCGGGCGCCTTCGGGAACTTCTGCATCCCGCTGATGATCGGCGCCCGTGACATGGCGTTCCCGTTCCTCAACATGCTGTCGTTCTGGGTCGGAACTTCTGCATCCCGCTGATGATCGGCGCCCGTGACATGGCGTTCCCGTTCCTCAACATGCTGTCGTTCTGGGTCGCCGCGGTCGCCGGCGTGCTCATGCTCGCCGGCTTCTTCGTGCCGGGCGGCCACGCCGCCGCGGGGTGGACCTCCTACGCACCGCTCTCCGCCGTGCCGGAGTACACGGGAACGAACTGGGGGCAGAACCTCTGGTGCATCAGCCTCTTCGTCCTCGGCATCTCGTCGATGATGGGCGCGATCAACTACATCACGACGATCATCAACATGCGGGCGCCGGGCATGAAGCTCTTCCGGATGCCGCTCGTGGTCTGGTCGCTCTTCATCACCGCGATCCTGCTCTTGCTGGCGCTGCCGGTCCTCACCTCGGGCGTCGCGATGCTCCTGTTCGATCGCACGCTCGGGACGAGCTGGTTCAAGCCGTCGGGCGGCGGCGAGCCGCTCCTCTGGCAGCACCTCTTCTGGTACTTCGGTCACCCCGAGGTGTACATCCTGATCCTGCCCGCGATGGGCATCGCCTCGGAGATCCTCCCGGTCTTCTGCCGCAAGCCGATCTTCGGCTACCACGCGATGGCGTTCTCGATGATCGCCATCGCGTTCCTCTCGTGGGTCGTCTACGGCCACCACATGTTCGTGAGCGGCATGAACCCGGCGCTCGGGATGGCGTTCACCGTGACCACCATGATCATCGCCGTGCCGTCGGCCATCAAGACGTTCAACTGGCTCGGCACGCTCTGGGGCGCCCGGATCCAGTTCACCGTGCCGATGCTGAACGCGCTCGCGTTCGTCTCGATGTTCGTCATCGGCGGGCTCTCGGGTATCTTCATGGCCTCGACGCCGGTCGACATCTACATCCAGGACACGTACTTCATCGTCGCGCACATCCACTACGTCGTCTTCGGCGGCTCGATCTTCGGTGCGTTCGCGGCGATCTACTACTGGTTCCCGAAGATGTTCGGCCGGATGACGAACACGGTCCTGGGGCACCTCCACTTCTGGCCGACGTTCGTCTTCTTCAACCTCACGTTCTTCCCGATGCACATCATCGGCGTCGGTGGCCAGATGCGGCGCATCTACAACCCGATGCAGTACGAGTTCCTCCAGCACCAGCAGCACTGGAACGTGTTCATCACGATGTCGGCGCTCGCTCTCGGCCTCGGGCAGATCCCCTTCGTCATCAACTTCTTCTGGTCCCTCTTCGCGGGGAAGAAGGCGCCGCTGAACCCATGGAACGCGAACACGCTCGAGTGGACCGCGGCGTCGCCGCCGCCGCACCTGAACTGGGGGCCGACACTGCCGACGGTGTACCGCGGCCCGTACGAGTACAGCTCACCCGAGTCCAGGGACGACTGGCTGCCGCAGACCGCGCCGCCGGTCACCGCCGCGGGAGCGCGGCGCCACTGAAACGGGTGAGGGCGGTGGCGCACCGAGTGGCGCTCGTCACGCTGGCGGCGACGTTCGTGCTGATCCTCTTCGGGGGGCTCGTCACGAACACGGGCTCGGCCCTGGCGGTGCCGGACTGGCCGAGCACGTTCGGCGACAACCTCTTTGTGTTTCCGTGGTCCCAAATGGTTGGCGGGATCTTCTACGAGCATGGCCACCGGCTCATCGGCGCTCTCGTGGGGCTCTTGACACTCGGCCTGGCCGCGACGCTCTGGCGCACGGGTGGGCGGCTCCGCTGGCTCGGCCTGGCCGCCGTCGCGGCCGTCGTGGCCCAGGGCGTGCTCGGCGGGCTCCGCGTGGTGCTCCTGGCAGACACGCTCGCGATCGTCCACGGGAGCCTGGCCCAGGCGTTCTTCGGATTGCTCTCGGCGATCGCGCTCCTCACCTCGCGCGCGGCGGAGCGCCCACCGGGGGACGTGGACCCGTCGCTGCGCTCACTGACGCTCGGCGCCGCCGGCCTCGTGTACCTTCAGATCGTGCTCGGCGCCCTCTTGACGCACGCGGGCTGGCTCGCGCTCCATCTCGCGGGGGCCGTGGCCGTCTTCGCGGTCGTGCCGACCGTGACCGCTCGGCTCCGGCGGAGCGCTGATACCGTTGCCGCCCCCGTCGCCCGGACGCTCCTTGCGCTGCTGGGCGTCCAGCTGTTCCTCGGCGTCGGGAGCTACCTCGCGCGATTCTCGCCGATCGGGATCCCGGGCGGGCAGACGACGATGCTCGTTCTGCCGGTCGCCCATCGCCTCGTCGGAAGCCTCATCTTCGGCGCCGCGGTGGTGCTCGCCGTGCGTGTCGGCTCGCGGGTCCCGGAGGTGACGGTGGGACGGGAGCGGGGCCGGGTCGCGCCTCCCGTGAGCGCGACATGAAGAACGGAGCCGGGGGGTGGGACGGGAGCGGGGCCGGGTCGCGCCTCCCGTGAGCGCGACATGAAGAACGGAGCCGGGGCGCGCCTCGACGGCGGCCTCGCGGTGTCGGCTCCCACGGTCATGGCCGCCTCGATCGCGCGCGAGCGACGCCGGGTCCTCGCCGACCTGGTCGCCCTCGCCAAGCCGCGGGTCGTTCTCATGATCCTCGTGACGGCGGCCGTGGGCTATTATGTCGGGCTGGCGGGCGCGCCGGACTACGCGCGACTGCTGCACCTCCTGGTCGGCACGCTCCTGGCGGCGGGCGGATCGCTCGCGCTGAATCAGTACTGGGAGCGCGACGTCGACGCGCGCATGGAGCGCACCCGGGCGCGGCCTCTGCCCGACGGCCGGCTCGCGCCGCTCGAGGCGCTCCTGTTCGGGAGCGCCCTCACGGCCCTGGGCCTCGTCTACACCGCCGTGTTCATCGGCGGGCTCGCGCTCGGCGTCACCGCCGCGACCGCGGCGCTCTACCTGTTCGTGTACACGCCGCTGAAGCTCAGGACGCCGCTCTGCACGCTCATCGGCGCCGTGCCCGGGGCGCTCCCGCCCGTGACGGGCTGGGTGGCGGCCCGTGAGGACCTGGGCGTGGGCGCCTGGGTCCTGTTCGGGATCCTCTTCCTCTGGCAGCTCCCGCACACGCTCGCGATCGCGCGGCTCTATCGTGACGACTACGCCCGCGCCGGCGTCCGTCTGCTGCCGGTCGTGGACGCCGAGGGAAGCAGCACCGAGCGGCAGATCGTGACGGGGTGTCTCGCGCTCCTCGTCGTGAGCCTCCTGCCGACGCTGATCGGGCTCGCGGGCGCGGTCTACTTCGTCGGGGCGTTCCTGATGGGAGCAGCGTTCGCCGCGCTGGGCACCTGGCAGGCGTTCGTGCCCTCGACCGGCTCGGCGCGCCGCGTGCTCCTCGCGTCGCTCCTCTACCTGCCAGCGCTCCTGGCGCTCCTGGCGTTCGACAAAGCCTGAGATGACCACGACCCGCACCTCGCTCAGGCCACCTGCGGAACGACCCGGCCTCGCGGACCCCGCTACAACAGCCCGCCAGACACTCCGGGTCCTGCTCATGATCATCGCGGCGCTCGTCGTCGCGTCGTTCCTCGTGGGGATCCGCTGGTGACGCAGGGGCTCCTCGAGGCGCCGCCCAAGCGCGGGCCGGTCACGGACCGGCCGAACGGGCCCGTCGGGCCACCACCCCCGCCGACGGGCGGCGGCGACGGGCCGGACCGCGAGCCGTCGCCGCGGCGACCCGTGCTCGACAATATACAGTTGGCCGTCCTCTTCCTGATCGGCGGCGAGGTGATGTTCTTCGCCGCGTTGATCGCGGCGCTCTTCGTCACGCGGCTCGGTCAGCCCCTCTGGCCGCCGCCGCACCAGCCGCGGCTCCCCGTGGGCGTCACCGGCGTCAACACGCTCGTGCTCCTCGCCTCGAGCGTCATGATGGCGCGCGCCGTCGGTGCGCTCGCGCGCGGCGAGGAGAGCCGTCTGGTGAAGCGGCTCGCCGCCACGGCTGGCCTCGGCGCGCTCTTCCTGCTGGTCCAGGGCTACGAGTGGGCACGCCTGATCGGCTTCGGGCTGACGGTCTCGGCCGGCACCTACGGCGCCACCTTCTACACGCTGATCGGCGCTCACGCCGCGCACGTCTTCGGGGCCCTGGTCTGGCTCTCGGTGACGCTGGTGCTCGCCTCCCACGGCCGCTTTGCGCACGGCCGGACGGCGCCGGTGAAGGCGTGCGCGATGTTCTGGCACTTCGTGGTCGGGCTGTGGCCGATCCTCTACGTCGCGGTCTACCTGCTCTGAGCGCTGCCGTGAGCCCGGCGCGCAACGACCACGACACGCTCAAGGAGACGATATGAGCCCGTCAGCCTCCGTTCACTCGGCCATCGAGCCGGCCGAGACACCGCTCACACCCGAGAGCTGGGGCAAGCTCGGCATGTGGATCTTCCTGGCCGGCGACGCCGTCGGCTTCGGCGTCCTGCTGGCGTCCTACGGCGGGATGCGGGCGACGAGCGCCGACTGGCCGAACCCGTACGACGTCCTCGGGATCAACCTGACCGCCGCGATGACCTTCCTTCTGATCTGCTCGAGCGTCACGATGGTCAAGGCGCTCGAGTGGCTGGGCGGGGGCGACCGGACCAAGTGCCGGATGTTCCTCTTCTTCACCGCGCTCGGCGGCGCGATCTTCGTGTGCTGCCAGGCCTACGAGTGGTCGAAGCTCATCCACGAGGGGCTCCACATCAACGGCAACCCGTGGGGCGCGTCGCTCTTCGGCACGTCCTTCTTCCTCATCACGGGGTTCCACGGCCTGCACGTCACCGGCGGCGTCATCTACCTCGTCTCGATCATCCGGTACGTCACGAACCGCCCGTCGCCGGCGGCCAGCTACAACGCCGTCGAGATCACCGGGCTCTACTGGCACTTCGTCGACCTCGTGTGGATCATGGTGTTCACCTTCATGTATCTCATCTAGGGGGCCGAGGCGATGGCGGGCGCAGAGCACAAGCACCCCAACTACATGGCGATCTTCTGGTACCTCGCGATCCTCACGGCGATCGAGATCGCGGTGATCTACGCGCCCCTGCCGAAGGTGACGATCGTCGTCCTCCTGTGCGGGCTCGCGCTCGGCAAGGCCGCGCTCGTGGCGATGTACTTCATGCACCTCCGGTTCGAGACGCGCACGCTGGGCCTGGTCGCGATCACCCCGCTCATGATCGCGACGCTCCTGGTGTTCCTGCTCCTCCCGGACGGCCTGGCCGTCGCGAAGCGCACGGTGGGCGTGAAGGCCGCCGTGAGCGCGCCCGCCAAGCACTGAGTGGCGGGGGCGCGGAGCTCCGAGGTGCGGCATGGCGCGCGAGCGTCGAGCGGTCCGCGTGCGGCGGGCCTTCGGGCGGGCGGCGCGCCTCCTGTGTCCCCGGTGCGGCGCGGCCCCGATGTTCCGAGGCTGGTTCCGGATGGCGCCCGTCTGCTCGGCCTGTGGTCTCCGCTTCGAGCGGGCGCAGGGCTACTTCGTCGGCGCGATCTACCTCAACTACGCGGTGACGACGTTCCTCGTGATCGGAGGTTACGTCCTGCTCTGGGCGTTCACGGAGCTCACGACCGCGGCGCAGCTCGCCCTGTGGCTCCCCGTGGTCGTCGTGTTTCCCCTGTGGTTCTTCCGCT
>Ga0209158_1000168_pt1 | contig 52292 bp, 41 predicted proteins | sample GraSoiAngelo_140_FD_185897 | JGI IMG/M metagenome (GOLD analysis project Ga0209158, IMG submission 185897) | Grasslands soil microbial communities from the Angelo Coastal Reserve, California, USA - 14_0929_12_30cm (SPAdes) (version 2) | ecosystem: Environmental > Terrestrial > Soil > Grasslands ...
CTCGCGAGAGCGGCTTGATTTCAGGCGGCATCGCAGCCAGGGGTGGCTCGTTCGGATCAGTCGGCAGCTCAGCAGCCGCATCGGCCGCGCGGTTTTTCTCCGCGATCATCTCGACCGTCTTGCGTAATTCCTGGTCCGCGACAGGGCTCGAAGGATCCATGGCCTGCGCCCTTTGGAATTCGCCCGCGGCGCCCTGGAGGTCGCCCTGTTTCCGTAGTTCAACACCGCGCTTGACGTGCAATTCGCTGGCCTCAAAGCGTACCCGGTTCAGCTTGATCTTGTAAGTGGCGTTGTACGGGTCAGCCTTGGCGGCCTTTTGGTAGAAGGCGAACGCGGCGTCGTAATCCTGAAGCGTCTCCGCTTTCCTACCTTGGTTGTAATCGGGTTGGCCCTTGGGACAGCCCACGGCGAGCAGTCCGAGACCAACACACAGAAATAGGCTTCCCCAGCGGCGCATGCACTCTCCGAGGCCTCGACATGAAGCCTAAACAAGCAGTCTAACATTCGATTTAGAGGCCCGGCAAGGATGCTGGGTTGGCCGCCTAAATGAAACAACCTTGCCTTGTGTCGAGAGTGACAAGTCTTAATACTGAAGTTATGATGGAAAGTTGTGGCCAAGCCTGCCAATAAGACAGAGAATTCAGCGAAGTCCGGCGAGCACATCGTCGCACAAAACCGCTCCGCCTCCTATAACTACCAAATTCTTGAGAAACATGAGGCTGGCCTGGTCCTTCATGGCACCGAGGTCAAGGCCCTCCGCGAGGGCAAAGCGAACATTCGCGATGCCTACGTCGATTTCAAGGCCAACAGCGCATGGCTCGTTAACGCGCACATTGCACAGTACTTACCCGGGGGGCCTTGGAATCATGAGCCATTGGGCTCGCGAAAGCTCCTGCTTCACAAGAGGGAAATCGACAGGCTTTCCGGTCGCACCGAGTCCAAGGGTCTGACGGTCATCCCCTTGAAGATCTACTTTCGTAACGGCATCGCCAAGATCGAAATTGCTCTGGCACAGGGCAAGAAGTCGTGGGATCGCCGCCAGGACGAACGTACCAAGGAAGCTCGCAGGGAAATTGAACAATCCATGTATCGCAATCGGAGGCGATAGCGCACCATGCAGATCACGCTCGTTACCCAGCCGTTCGCAGCAATCGAAACCGATGCCCTGGTTTCCTACGTATTTGAAGAGACCGACCTTGTTCAAGGCCGCATCGCCGAGATCGACCAGGCGGCCGGAGGACTCCTGCGCAAGCTGGCGAAAAGCGGGGAATTGACCGGCAAAATGTTGGAGTTCACGCTGGTCCATGCGCCCGCGGGCCTCAAGGCCGCACGCTTACTGCTAGTCGGAGTAGGAAAGCGCGAGCAATACAGCATTGCAGCGCTTCGCAAAGTCGCCGGCGCCGCCTTGCGGCATCTGAAGGCGCGCTCCGTCAAAAATCTCGCTTTCCTCGTTCGAGAGGGCCACGCCGCCGAAGAATCGGCCCAAGCCATCGCCGAAGGCGTGCTCGCTGGCAATTTCGAGACGGACAAATACAAGACCGAAAAGAAAAACGACAAGAACATCGAAACTGTCCTGCTCGCTGGTTCCTCAGACGCCGAACGTGCGTCGGCAGAGAAGGGCCTTTCGAAAGGCCGCATCATCGCCGAGGCGCAAAACTTCACTCGCGACCTCGTCAACGAGCCGTCCAACAAGCTCACGCCGCGCATCCTGGCCGAAAAAGCCGAAGCCATGGCCAAGGGAGCCGGACTTTCCGTAGAAATTCTAGATGAAAAGAAAATCGCTGACCTCAAGATGGGCGCTTTGCTCAGCGTCGCCCAGGGTGGTCCCGAACCGCCCCGCGTCATCGTCGTCACCTACACTCCCGCGAACTTGAAACCTGGCGCACCAGTGATCGGTCTCGTCGGCAAGGCCATCACCTTCGATACTGGCGGCATCTCCATCAAGCCCGCCGACGGCATGGAAAAAATGAAATACGACATGGCCGGGGGCGCCACCATGCTCGGCGTGATGCGAGCACTCGCTGCCCTCAAGCCCAGTGTCAAAGTGATCTGCGTCGTCCCGTCTTCTGAAAACATGCCCGGCGGCAAAGCTCAGAAGCCCGGCGACATCCAGACCGCCATGTCCGGAAAGACCATCGAAGTCCTCAACACGGACGCGGAAGGCCGCCTCGTCCTTGCCGACGGTGTTCACTACGCCAAGCAGCTTGGCGCCACGTATCTCGTAGACGCTGCGACTCTCACCGGTGCCATCGTCGTAGCGCTCGCCAACGTCAACGTCGGTGTCTTCGGCTCCGACCAGCCCTTCACCGACCGACTGCTCGCCAGTTCGAAAGCCGTCGGCGAAAAAATGTGGCAAATGCCCATCGACGACGACTATCGCGAATTCATCAAGGGGACTGTCGCCGATATCCAGAACATCGGCAGCGGCAAAGGCGGCGGCGCCATTGCCGGCGCCATGTTCATCAAGGAGTTCACCGGCGACACGCCGTGGATTCACCTCGACATCGCGGGCACCGCCTGGAACGACGACGCCAAGCCCTGGCTGGCCAAAGGCCCCACCGGCGTGGCCCTCCGCACCCTCGTCCACCTGGTGTTGTCGTATTAGGTGCCCGAGGTCAGTTCGGTGTAGGGGCCTGCCTCAGTGCAGCGCACGCTTGTCTTCTGGCTACATTTTCTCCGGCGCTGCAATCCCCAATAATCCCAGCGCCTGCACCATCTGCGCCTCCACCAACTCCGTCAGCCGCAGCAGAAAGGCCCGCTTCTGCCCGTCCGCTTCCGACAGGATATGATGTTGGTGATAGAAGTTATTGAACGCTTGCGCCAATTGAAATGCATATTTCGCCAGGAACGATGGCTCTTGCGTAGCAATCGCCGCATCCACCGCGTAGTCGAGCGAACCCCCGGCGACCAGTAACTCCCAAAGAGAATCTCCCTCCGCACCCGAAAGTAGTTGACTAACGGATTCCCTAGTTACGTCAACGTTGGTCGCCCCTGCTTCCGCACCCTTTCGCCTGATCCCGCGTATCCGCACTACCGCATATTGGCAATATGGCCCTGTCTCTCCCTCAAAACTCAACGCATCTTTAAAGTCGAACGCAATAATCGCATTCCGGGTAAATTTCAGCAGAAAAAACCGCAACGCCCCCACGGCGATTGCCTGGGCCGTCAACTCTTGTTCTTCTGCTCTCATCTCCGCGTGCCGCTGCTGCACTTCCGCCAGCGTCGCTGCCACCAGCTTGTCCAGCAGATCGTCCGCTTTGACACCAAAGCCTTTGCGTCCGCTCACTTCCACATACGGCTTCTTGGCCTCTTCGGGCGTAAGCTCGTAGCCCATTTCCGCGGCACATCGCGGCGTCAGCGCCACTATTTCATACGACAAGTGAATCGACTGCTCCGCCTCTTTCCCATGCCCCAGCGCTCGCAACCCCGCCGCCACTACCCGTTGCAAATACGACTGCCGTGCATCAATCACGTTGTAAACGCTCGATGCCGCCTCGCCAAAGTGCGGTGCGCCCGGATCATTCGACCCACTTGTGGTAGCCCAAACCGTTGGCCCCCGCGGCGCATTCGGCCACTTCCGGTAGTGAAAATCCTTCCCCAACAATCCGAATTTCCAAAGTTGGTAGGCAATGTCCTTCCCAACGTAGGTCACCGTCCCATTCGAACGCACAATAATCTTGGCCTGCGAATTCTCCTCCTCTTGCTCGGGAGTCTTTTCCTTTACCTCTTTGACCGTCTTTACTTCCTGAACCTCTTTTACCTCTTCTTCCCACGGCATGATCCAACAACCCGCCATCTTCCCGCTCGTCGCCAATTGAATCGCGCCCGATTTCTTCAGCATCTCGAACGCCGCATCCCAAAACTTCAGATGCAGAATTTCGCTCTCCCGCGCCAACAGCTCGTAGCTGATACCCAGCCGCGCCATCGTCCGCAGGTGGCATCCGACAATCGCATCCGCCACGACTTGGGCAACCTCGGCGCCCTCCCCTTGTCCTTCCTCGATCGACTTCAGCGTCTCCCCGCGCAACTTCGCCGCGCGCGCCTTGTCCGCCCCAAAGAAGCTCGTCGCTTTTGCATACAGCTCCCAGCAGTAGTGATCGAACTTTGGTTCCGCTGCCCGGTTCCGCACCCAAACCGGCGTGACCTTTTCCATTTGCAGCAGGCCGATCACCACATCCGCCACCTGCACGCCCGTGTTATCGATGTAATTCTGAATCTGCACCCTGTTACCTGTGTGCCGCAGGATCCGCACCATCGTGTCGCCCAGCACCGCATTCCGCACGTGTCCGATGTGCGCTGCCTTGTTCGGATTGATGCTGGTATGCTCGACGATGATTTTGTGGGACTGCCGGCCCTGGCCGCCCTCTTCTTTGCCTCTTCCGATTGAATCACGCGGCGTAGCTTCTTTGTGGGGGGTACCTTCAGGTGCGGCGTCATCGCCTACCGGCAAACGAGGCTTTGGCCCGTGAAGGTCCGCGGTCTGAAGTCGGGCCGCCTCTGCCTGCGCGCTCTCCCAAAATCCCGCTCGGTCGAAGTAGGCATTCAAATACCCTCCACCCGCCACTGCGACTCTGGCGATCCCATCGATCCTGCCCAAACCATTCGCAATCTCCTGCGCAATCTGCCGCGGCGCGCGCTTCAACTGCTTCGCCAATTCAAAACAAACTGGTGAAGCCGCCTCGCCCATCTCAATCTTCGGCGGCCGCTCCAGCACAATCGCCAGCTCCAGGCCGTATTGCTTCAGAATGTGCGCCGCCAGCGTCTCGCGCAACCGGTCCGTCAGTCTCTGATACACATGTCCTCGTTCCGCCCAGCGATCATCCTCAAGGTTTCTTAGTATAGAGAGCCCTGCAGCTCGCGGTCAAAGAATCACTCTTCTGACGGTGGTGGAAAGGCCTCTTGCAATGAAGCAGGTCCCTACCTATTCCAATAAATAGCCGGGGTGTACCCCGGCTCCTCCCACTATCATGACGTTTCAAAGCCCCCGCTGTCGCAGTCCCATCACCAATCACAAGTCAGCGCCAGCGTTTGACACCCTCACGCTCCGCCGATAGTATCAATCTGCACCTGGCGGAGAGCCGTTTCAGGCAGCAATCCCACCCGCACGGCGGCATCCCATGAAACTCGCCTATTTCGACTGTTTTTCCGGCATTAGCGGTGACATGACCCTTGGCGCGCTGGTCGATGCCGGCTGTGACGAGGAACAGCTTCGCACTGAACTGGGCGGCCTCCGGGTCCCTGGCTGGGGACTTACGGCCGAAAGAGTTTGGAAGAACGGCATGGCCGCCACCCACGTTAAGGTGAAGACAGAAGATCAGTCGAAGCATCGTTCGCTCAGCGCGATTCTTGAAATTCTAGAGAAATCGCAGCTCGCGCCTGGTGTGCGCGACCGTGCCGCCGCGATCTTCACAAAACTTGGCGAAGCCGAGGCCCGCGTCCACGACGTGCCTCTCGAGAAAATTCATTTTCACGAAGTGGGAGCCGTTGATGCCATCGTGGACATTGTTGGCGCGTGCATCGGATTTCACGCTCTGGGCATCGAAGAGTTCGCTTGCTCCGCTTTGAACGTCGGCGGCGGAACCGCAAAAATGGCGCACGGAATTTTGCCTGTCCCCGCGCCCGCCACTGCGAATTTGCTGCAAGGCAAGCCCACCTATTCCAACGGCGTACAAAAGGAACTCGTCACCCCCACCGGCGCGGCCATTGTTGCCACGTTATGCGAGTGGTTCGGTCCGCAGCCGCCGATGAGCGTCACCGCCATCGGCTACGGAGCGGGCACTGCTGATCTCGAAGGCCAGCCCAACGTTGTCCGCCTCATGATCGGGGAAGCCTCGGGAAAATCGGTCGCCGGCTTCGACGAAGAAATTGCCGTGATTGAAGCGAACCTCGATGACATGAATCCTCAAATCTACGGCTACTTCCTGGAAAGGGCTTTGGCCGCAAGCGCGCTCGACGTTTACACCACACCGGTGCAAATGAAAAAGAATCGTCCCGGCACGCTGCTCACGGTTTTGTGCAAGCCGCAGGATACCAATACGCTCATTTCGCTGATCTTTGCCGAAACCACGACTTTCGGCGCGCGCACCTACCGGGCGCAACGCCGCACGCTGCCGCGCGAATTCCTGAATGTCACAACAGCTTTCGGCGACGTGCGCATCAAGATTTCCCGCGTGAACGGCCGCATCCTGCACGTCGCGCCTGAATACGACGACTGCCGCAAGCTGGCCGTCGAAAAAAACGTGCCACTGCAGCGCGTGATCAGCGAAGCCCTCCGCGCCTATGAGGCGCATTCGTGATGATGCTTGGTTTCGTCAGGGGCGCGATACATCGTAGCCTCTTCGATTTGATTTCGGTTTGCCGCGAGGCAGCCGGCCGCGGTAGGCTGCGCCCCAGCTTGGCAAGGTGTCGCGAAGGCCATGGGTCGTAGCGGGGCCGCCCGCTTTTCTTACCTAGAGCTGAGAACGGAAGACTGAATACTCAAAAAATGACAGGAAAACCAAAATATTATCTGACCACGCCGATCTATTACACGAACGGCTTACCGCATATCGGCCACACCTATTCGACCGTCGTGTGTGACACCATCCGCCGCTACAAACGCATGCAGGGCTACGACGTGCTCTTGACCACCGGCACCGACGAACACGGCGTCAACGTCGAGCGCTCCGCCAAGAAGGCTGGTGTTCCCGAATCGGAGTTTGTCGCAAAGATGGCCGCCGAGTGGCGCGCCCTTTGGGACGAACTCGGTGTTCAAGGCGACGAATTTATCCGCACCACTGACTTAAAGCACGCACATACCGTGCAGTGGCTTTTCAAGCAATGCCGCGAAAACGGTTTCGTCTACCCCGGACACTACACCGGGCAATACTGCATCTACGATAATGCCTACGTGGACGTAAAGCCTGGCGAGAACTGTCCCGATTGCGGCCGTCCAACGGAAACCGTTACGGAAGCAAATTATTTTTTCAAACTCTCTGCATTTCAAAAACCGCTTCTCGACTGGTATGCTAAGCATCCGGCCTTCATTCAACCGGAAGCCCGCCGTAATGAAGTTCTCAGCTTTGTCGAAGGGGGCCTCCGGGATCTCAGCATCACACGCACCACGATTCGCTGGGGCATTCCCGTCCCTGGCGAAGAACCGCATGTCTTTTACGTCTGGTTCGACGCGCTCACCGCGTACCTCAGTGCTGTCGGCGGGCCGCAGTATGAGAAAACTGGTTTCTGGCCCGCGGATGTTCATCTCGTCGGCAAGGAAATTATTCGATTTCATGCCGTCTACTGGCCGGCATTTTTGATGGCGGCCGGCCTCCCATTGCCCAAACAAATCTGGGCACATGGCTGGCTGCTCATGGACAGCACCAAGATGAGCAAGTCGCTCGGCAACGTTGTTCGTCCGCGGCCGATCGTGCATGTCCTTGGCATGGATGCTCTTCGCTACTATCTTCTGCGCGAAACGGTCTTCGGCCAAGACGGCAATTTCAGTTACGAGGCCCTCGTCCAGCGCTACAACAGCGACCTCGCCAACGGCCTCGGAAACCTCGCCAGCCGCACGCTCACCATGATTGAAAAGTATTTCGACGGCAAGATTCCTGACCCGCTATTGGGGGACAAACTTTCAGACAGCGAAGATCAAGCTGGGCAGAGTATCCGGCAAATCGCTGAGCTCATGACGGTAAGTAGTCCCAGCGCGGGGCTGGCAGTCTGGAGCATGGAAAACTTTCACTTTTCACGGGCCTTGGAATCAATCTGGACCTTGATCTCGGCAGTCGACACCTACTTGACCACCAACAAGCCCTGGGCTCTGGCTGAGGATGACACCAGGCGCGGTCGTCTATCCAGGGTTTTGTACAATGCCGCCGAAGCTTTGCGATTTGTAGCAGTTTTAGCTCATCCCGTTCTTCCGGAGTCGACAACCAAACTCTGGAAACAGCTGGGCCAGCCAACCACTTTGGGTGATTGGCCGATAGACGAACTCCGCTGGGGACAGCTTATGCCGGGTACGCCACTTGGCAAGTCTCAAGCGCTTTTCCCGCGCATCGAAAAAGCAGAAGCAATCGAGAGGATGGAATCCATGGAAAACGAAGCACAAAAGCAGCCGTCGCCCGTTACCGCGCCCACGCCCGCGAGCGCGTTGGCCGCCGGCAGCACCACTGCCGCATCGCCAGGCGCGGCGGAGAAAATCGGCATCGAGGATTTCGCCAAGATCGAGATGCGTGTCGGGCAGATCAAAACCGCCGAACGCATCGTTGGCGCGGATAAATTGCTCAAGCTCACCGTCGATATCGGCACCGAGATTCGCCAGATTTGCGCCGGGATCGCGCAATACTACGAACCGGAAAAACTGATCGGCCGCAAAGTCGCCGTCGTGGTCAACCTCGCGCCGCGCAAGCTTCGCGGCGTCGAATCTAACGGCATGATCATCGCCGCCTCCGTCGGCCCCGAAGGCCGCCCTGTCCTCGCAGGTTTCCCCGACGAAGACGTCGAAATCGGCGCCCGGCTCAAGTAGGTTTTTGGCACAGCCACTCCGGGGTCACAAAAATCATGTTGCCCTCCATGGAACTGATCGACTCACACGCGCACATCGACTTCCCGCAATTCGCCGAGGACCGCGAAACCGTGCTCGATCGCGCGCGTTTGGCTGGCGTCTCGACGCTGCTCGCCATTGGCACCGGCCCCGGCCCGCAGAAACTGGATTCCGCATTACCATTTGCCGAGCAGCATGATTGGATTTACGCCACTGTCGGCATACATCCCCACGAAGCGAAGGAGGTAATGCCGCAACATTTGCATGACCTGGCCCGACTGGCCAAGCATCCGAAAGTCATCGCCTGGGGCGAGATCGGTCTCGACTACTACCACGATCATTCTCCGCGCGAAGTCCAGCATCGCGTATTCCGCGACCAGATGGATCTTGCACAGCGTGCAAAACTGCCGATCGTCATTCATTGCCGCGACGCATGGCCCGATTGCCTGAAGCTCTTGGAAGAGGTCTGGCGACCAACTGGACTCGGCGGCATTCTGCACTGCTTCACCAGCACGCTCGAGGATGCGCGGCGCGGAATCGAGATAGGTTTCCTGGTTTCCTTTGCGGGCAATTCAACTTATCCGAAAACGCAGAACCTTCGCGACGTAGCGAAGGAATTGCCGCTGGAGAAGATTTTGATTGAGACGGACGCTCCTTATCTTGCGCCGCAGTCCCGACGTGGCAAGCGCAACGAACCCGCCTACGTTGCCGAGGTAGCGCACATGCTCGCGAGTGTGAGAAACTTGTCGCCGGATGAAGTTGCCGCCGCCACATCCGAGAATTTTCGCCGCTTCTTCGGTCTTGTTCGGCCAGCAACTCTGGCGACCCCAGGTCTGAAGGACAAGGGTTAGATCAGGAGATTTGCCATCGCGGTTCTCACGGCTAAAGAGATTTTTGATCTCGTCCGCGACGACCTCATTTTGGTCGAGGAAGAGCTCGCGCGACAGAGTGATGCCGCCTTTCCACCTGTCTCTGAAATCGTCGCCTATCTGCTGGGCGGGGGAGGGAAGCGCATGCGTCCCGCGCTCTTGCTTCTTTCCGCGAGCTATGCGGGCCGCAGGGACCGCAGCGCCATTCGCCTAGCCGCCGTCGTCGAGCTTCTTCACAGCGCGACGTTGATCCACGACGACGTCATCGACAGCGCCGACACACGCCGCGGCCGCCCGTCCGCCAATTCCAGATGGGGCAATCATCGCAGCGTGCTGACCGGCGACTGGTTGTACATGCAATCCTTTCAGATGGCTATGGAAGAGCGCAATTTTCGTATTCTCGACATTCTGATCGACCTGACTCGGAAAATGGTCGAAGGCGAACTGATCCAACTCGCGAAAATCGGCCGTATCGACGTGACAGAAGACGACGCGCTGCGGCTCGCTACTTACAAGACTGCCTGTCTCTTCAGCGGTTGCGCGCGGCTAGGCGCGGTCCTGGGCGGTCTGGAGGGTAAAGAAGAGCAGGCCCTGGCCGACTATGGGCGATACGCGGGCCTAGCGTTTCAACTTGTCGATGACTTGCTTGATTTTACGGCGTCAGCGGAGCAACTCGGCAAACCTGTTCTCAGCGACTTGAAAGAGGGTAAAGTCACGTTGCCTCTGATTTACGCGATGGAAAACGGCCACCGCGACGCGCGCGAGCTTGTCGCCCGCGTGCTGGAAGAAAAAGAATTTAATTCCGTGCGGCCGGAAACCATCGTTTCGTTGGTTCATGAATCCGGCGCGCTCGGCCGTGCCCGCAATCTGGCGCAAGACTTCGCGCATCGCGCCAAGGGGTGTCTCAACGGCCATCTGGACTCCGAGTATGCCCGGGCTCTCGCCACGCTCCCCGACTTCATCCTGGAGCGCGAGAATTAGTTCCTAAGGGTTTCCGACTAGCGGCGCAGACGCCAGAATCGATTGCTTCTTGCCACATGCTTCCATTTAAGTTGGTATATCACGAACGCTACGACCTGAACCTCGGTCCGCATGTCTTTCCATCGCAGAAATTCCGTCTCATCCATGAAATGCTTCTCCGCGAAGGCGTGGCCACGCAGAAAGATTTCTTGCGTCCAAATCCTGCGACAGACGAAGACATACTACGTGTTCACACGCCAGACTGGCTGCGCAAACTGAAAACCGGCACGCTTACCGCCAGCGAAGTGATGCTGCTGGAAGTGCCGTATTCGCTGGAACTGGTCGAAGCGGTGTGGCTTGCCGCTGGTGGAACCATCCTGGCCGCGCAGTCAGCGCTACGCGACGGCTTCGGTTCGAATTTGAGCGGGGGATTTCATCATGCGCATCCCGAGCATGGTGAAGGATTCTGCGCGATACATGACGTGGCCGTGGGGATTCGAAAACTGCAGGCGGACGGCGCGGTGAAAAAGGCCATGGTTGTCGATACGGATGTGCACCAGGGTAACGGCACCGCCGCCATCTTTCAAAACGATCCTACGGTATTCACGCTTTCCATTCATCAGGAGAACAACTATCCGGCGCACAAGCCGCCATCAAGCATCGATCTCAACCTGGCCGACCGGGCCGATAACGATGAGTATTTGGGAGTGCTGATTCCGGCGATGCGGCAGGCGCTGGACGATTTTCGGCCGGATATTCTTTTTTACGTTGGCGGCGCCGACCCCTACTGCGAAGATCAGCTTGGAGGACTGGCGTTGACGAAAGAAGGTTTGAAACAACGCGATCGGCAGGTTTTCGAGGAAGCGCGCCGCCGCAGGATTCCCGTCGTGACCACACTTGCCGGCGGCTACGCGCGACGGGTGGAAGACACCGTTCGAATCCACGTCAACACCATCTTGGCCGCTCAGGAAGTGGCCGAGAAACATCCGCAAAGTTCATCGATGCGCGGCTAGAGCTCGGCGCGCTCAGGGGGTGGGGTTTCCCGCAGGCGGTGACGCGCGGGGCAGAGCCAGCGCGCGGCGGACGGCCGCTTCGAGGTTGGCCTCAAAGGTGTCAGGTTCGAAACCATCCGAGCGATAGGCAATTTTCCCGGCGCGATCGATCACTATCACCGTCGGGAAAGAGTTGACGGTGAAGAACCGGTCGAGACCATCTGCGAATACGACCGCCGTGAGAGGCTTGTCCGCCGCCAGATAGGGAGCCACCAGAGACTCGTCTTCGTCACAGTTGGCGGCCAGAAAAAACACATCCGGATTCGGCTGGAAGTCCGCAGCGACACGAGCGAAGGAAGGTTCAAGCACATGGCAAGGGCCGCACCAGGTGGCCCAGAAATTAACGACCAGGACTTTCCCCCTGGTGTCTTTCAGCGGGAAAGCCGGCCCTTGGGGCGCTCTCCTGAGCGTGAAATCGGCGATTTCGTGGGCGTCCGCATTTTTCCTCGGCTTGGCCGCCATGGAGGCCTGCGAGGCGTCATCGTAAGTGCGGAGCAAATAATCGCCCAGACCATCGTCCGAGCCGTGGGCAAGCCGCCAGACATTTCCCAGTTTTTGCCGGATCTCGCGGCGGCTGGCGTTTCCGTTCGTTGCGTCGGCCAGCGCGAACGCGCGCGCGTATTGCTGGATCGCGCCGTTCGAATCCTTCTTCAATTCGGCGATTTCACCGAGCTGCTCCGCGGCCGTCGCGCTGGGCAGGACCGCGTAACTCGCCGCCAGATCTTTTTGAGCCGCAACGGTGTCCTTCAATTTCAGTTCGAGTCTTCCGCGCATCGTCAGCACGGACATGCGATCCCGGTTCTTCTCCGCGGTCCACTCTTCCTGGGAAACCTTTGGCGATTTCGCGGACGAGCTGCGTTCGACAAATTCCAACACGCGGGTGGCATAGTTTGTGGCCCGGCGGAGAGCCGCTTCGTCGCCGTTCTGTTCGAGCAGCTGAATTGTCAAGATGGTCATGGAGATGTCGTCAGGGCTGAGAGCGACGATGCGTTCCGCGTAGCCGGCGGCGCGCGCGTTGTCCTGCAATTGCATGCTGGCTTCCACAAGAGCGCGGTAAATCTGTGGCCGCTGCTGCGAATCCGGATATTCTCTTAGGAACGCCTCCAAATTCCGGACCAGTGCCGCGCGGTCGTTCCCGGAGCTGCTGATGGCTTGCTGCAATTCTACTTCCGGCGAGGATTGCTTGGCGGGAGCGGTCTGCCCGGAGGAGACGGCTTTGGACCATGGCGGCAATGGGTTCTGATTCTTTTCATCTTGCGCTGGGGCCTGACCGCAGAGTGAAGAAGCCGCCGCGCAAAGAAAGAGAATCGAAATCGCGCACCTGCAGAAGGGCTGAGGAGCCATACAGGTGAATTCTAAGGGTATCGGGAAGAATTGTCGCTAGCTCTTAGCTGTTTTTTCGAGAACGAGGACCTGCATGTACACAAGCCTATTTCGTGCCGCTCACGCGAATTTCGCCCGAGACGGTATGCACGTCCACGCGGCCGCCACCACTGCCCATGTGGGCCCGAAGAGAATGCTTGCCTTGTTCTTCAATGACGATCGGAATATCGGTGCGAATCTCGCCGGAGACCGCTTCCGCCGAGAGATGGAGATTCGCAGAGGCCGGTACGCCCAGTTGAACTGCACCGGATACTGTCCTAAGTTCCCAGTAGTTGTCCGCGCCTGGATTTCCCTGCACGAAAACGCGTCCCGAGGCTGCATGTGCCTTCACGTCTTTTGCTGCCCCATGAATCTCGACTTCGCCACTGGCGGTATCCGCTTCGATTCGCCCCCCGGGATTCGATACGCTAATGATGCCGGAAATGGCGTTCACGCGCACGTCGCCCCGGGCGTTCGACACCGTCACACTTCCCGAAGCGGACGATACGCGGACATCGTCGCCAATGTCAGTGGCCGACACGGTCCCGCTGAGGGTGGTAAGTTGGGTGTCGCGCTCTATTTTTTCCACACGGATGACCCCTGAAGCGGCCTGCACTTTCACCGGGCCGCGCACGCCACGAATCGTCTGAGCTCCGGATGCCAGGGTGGAACTGACTTCCGTGTCCCGCGGCACCTGAATGGTGTAAGCGATGCTGATATTGCGCATGCGAGACATTTCTTTTCCGATGCGAATGGTGTCGCCTCTTTGTTCGATCGGGGGATTCGCGAGCGTATCGTCCAGGCGCGTCCGCGGATTTTCAAAGCCGAATCCCGATGCGCGGACTTCGCCGCGCACGTGCACCTTGCCATCGGCGCTGCCGGTGATGTCCACGTCACCGGAGGCGTTGGTGAGTTCCAGGCGAATCGGACCGCTCACCTTATAGTTGCGATCGAAGGTGCCGCTAACCGAAGCCCCGCTGTTGCAGCCGGCCAGGACCACGGCGGCCGAAAAGAGCACAAGCGGTAAGCAAACGTTGCCGTGGCGCGCCATTCATCCTCCGTAACGGTCGAGAGACGTGTGCCATCCCACTTATAGTTACGCACGAGCAGGGAATTATGTTCCCCGGGCAGAACGCGGGCCGGCGGGAGAAAGGGTCTCGTTCAGAGAGCCCTGGCGATATCCCTCCAGGTCCAGGGCGACATAAGTAAAGCCTGCTGCTTTTAGCCGGTCCGCCATGGCGACCGCCATTTCCGGTGCGAGTGCGCGGGGCATTTCTTCGGGCGATATCTCCACGCGCGCCAGCCGATCGTGGAGCCGTACGCGGAATTGGCGGAATCCAAGCCCGCGCAGCGCTGCTTCGCCGCGTTCCACTAGTGCCAGGCGCTCCAACGTTACTTCCGTGCCATAGGGCAAACGCGAGGCCAGGCAAGCGGAGGCCGGCCGGTCCCAGGTGGGTAACCCGGCACGGTGGGAGAGAAGCCGAATCTCGGCCTTGCTGAGGCCGGCATCGAGAAGAGGAGCAAGCACCTGATGCTCTCGCGCGGCGCGATGGCCAGGACGAAAATCGAGCGGGTCATCGGCATTGACGCCATAGGCGACGATGGCAAAACCACGGGCATGCGCTAATTCGTCCAACGCGGAAAACAGTTCGTCTTTGCAGAAATAACAACGGTCAGCCGCATTCGCGCGGTACGCGGGATTATCCATTTCGTGCGTTTCGATAAATTCGTGGCGCACGCCCAACTTGTTCACAAACTCTTCCACAACGGCGCGATCGTGGGCGGAGTAACTCGGCGAGAGCGCCGTGACACATAGGGCTTGGGCACCTAGCGCCCGGTGAGCTGCCCAGGCCAGGTAAGCGGAATCCGCGCCACCGGAGAGCGCGACGACAAGAGAAGGGAAGCTGGCGAAGCGAGCGAGAAGAAGATTTTCTTTTTCTTCCGCGGACACCGTGGAGCCCTGCTGATGGCGAATGTGAATAAGCTCCTTCATTCCAGTGCTGAGTATATCTCAGAGTGCCGCTCACGTCGCAGCTCGCACCGCATCAGAAATTACTTGAAATCCAGCAGCACATCAACCGTTCCGCTTCCCGCATCCGTCTGCAGCCAATGGCCCACGTTCTCATAATGCACCGGTAACTCGCCGAAGACCTGTTCTTGGTGCGTTTGCAGCTTCGCCAACAGTTCCTCGAACTTTGCTTTGTCGAAAATCTCACCCGCAGCGATGGGCCAGGCGGCGTGCAGCTTTCGCTCGGCAGCAGGGGAAATTCCAGTGAGGACCATTTTGCCAAAGTGGAATTGCGGTCCTTCTTGAATGCTCACCGAGTAGGAGACGGTATGCGCCTGATCGTCATATGCCGGAAGCGCATCAAGCTTTGCTTCCAGATAGCCGCGATGAGCGTATTCTTCGCGAGCGCGATCCCAGCCTGCTTCGATCTGCATGCCATCGGCGATCTCTCCTGGCTTGATCCCGAGCAGGCCGTCCAGGGTGAATTCCGATACCAGCGTGTTTCCCGTCCAATGGATGTCTTTCCAGCGATAGACCGCGCCCGACGCTATCGGCACATAGACAGGAATCTGCGAGGGCAGCTTAGAATGGGGATCACCCGTGAGCCGAACTTCCGGCGGACCGAGCTTCGCGCGCAGAAACCCCTGCTGCAGATAAATGGGCCTTACTGCTTCGGAGAGAAAGAGATCGATGGTTACCCGCGAATACGGCTTTCCAAGGATCTCGGATAGATGTTGCTGTACGGCTTTGGAGGCGGCCAGGGAAGGGTCGCCGAATTCCAGCTTCGCGATTTGGAGTGCCGCGCCTTCGACCATGATTTCCTGTACGTTACCTTCACCGCTCGGATTTGCGATTACCGTGTGCGCGAGCGTCACTTGCAATCCGCGCGTCGAGAGTAAATCCTTCACAGCTTCGCTGGCCTGATCCACCACGGCCCCGGCTTCCGGGAGGGTTCCGTCGAAGAAAGGAAATTTATTGCGGATGGCATTGCCCAGCTCTGAATCCAAAAACCACGGAATGTTGTCGAAGTACACCGGGATTCGCGGGGCTTCCTGCACGTGATAGGTCACTAGGATGCCGGCGTACTTCGTCTGGAAGTTGTAACTTACCTTGGCGAATAGCCCGCTTTGCACGAGCCTGTCGGCGCCGGTTTGCAAATCATTCCGGCCGATCTGCGCGCCGGTGACCAAGCCGGTTATCGCGATGACCTGTGCTTCGTTCAAGAGTTTTTCGCCGTCGGCGTGGACTTCGTGCAATGGTGCGGTGACGGCGTCCGGAGCCTGAGTAGGAAATCCGGCCGGCAGCAAGAAGAACGAGATAGCGCCGAGACACGGGCGAAAATAACGAAGCATATTCCTATAGTAACGGAAACGGCCCCGACTACTCCACGGTGACGGATTTCGCCAGGTTGCGCGGCTGGTCGACGTCGCATCCGAGGCGCACGGCGATGTGATACGCGAGCAATTGGAGCGGGATGATTTCCAGTAAGGGCACCAACAACTCCGGCGCGGGAGGAAGTTCGACGATGTGATCGGAGGCCTCGCGTGCGAGATGATCTCCCTTGGTGACAATAGAGATGACGATACCGTCGCGCGCCTTGACTTCCTTGATGTTGGAAACGCTCTTCTCGTAGCGCGTCATTGCTTCGGGGTCGGATTCGTCGCGTGTCGCCAAGACCACCACCGGCAGATTCTCGTCGATCAGCGCGTTGGGGCCGTGCTTCATTTCGCCGGCCGGGTAGCCTTCAGCGTGGATGTAAGAGATTTCCTTGAGCTTCAGCGCGCCTTCGAGCGCGATCGGGTAGTGGATTCCTCTGCCAAGGTAGAGAAAATCGGTATAGCGAAAGAATTGCCGCGCCAGGTTTTCGTAAAATCCAGATTCATCCATTTGCAGAACTGCCTCGATTTTGTGGGGAATGCGCGTGAATTCCTGCATTAACGTTCTGGCGGCACCTTCGCTTAACCTGCCGCGAACCTGGCCGAGATAGGAAGCGAGCAGGAGCAGCGCGGTTAATTGCGAAGTGAAAGCCTTGGTGGAGGCCACTCCGATCTCCGGCCCGGCGTGCGTTGGAATCGTGCCATTCGCTTCGCGCGTGATCATGGACCCCATCACATTGCAGATCGCCAGTGAGGGCGAGCCCTTGAGTTTTGCTTCGCGCTGGGCGGCCAGCGTGTCCGCGGTTTCGCCAGATTGGCTGATGCACACGGTCAGCGTTTTCGAGTCCAGAATGGGGTCGCGATAGCGGAATTCGCTTCCGTAATCGACTTCGACAGGAAGACGGGCAAGACGCTCAACCATGAATTTTGCGGCCAACCCGGCGTGCCAGCTGGTGCCGCAGGCGACGATTCGAACCTGCTGAAATTCGCGGAACTGCTTTTCCGTAATCGCCATTTCATCCAGAAAGACTCTTCCCGTGTCCTGCGAGATCCGCCCGAGCAAGGTATCGCGCACGGCCCGGGGCTGCTCAAAAATTTCCTTTTGCATGAAGTGCTTGTAGCCGCCCTTTTCCGCCATGATAGGATCCCACGCTACGTGGTGCGCGGGACGCTCGACGGGGCGGCCGTCGTGGTCCATGACGCGCACGCCTTGTGCTGTCAGCACGGCGATGTCGCCGTCCACGAGGAAAAAGATCTCACGCGTGTGCTGGAGCAGTGCAGGGATGTCGCTGGCCACGAAGTATTCTTTATCGCCGAGTCCAATTACCGATGGCGGGCCCAGGCGCGCCGCAACAACCTTTTGAGGATCTTTCGCGGAGACGAATACCAAGGCGTAGATGCCGCGTAATTCCTTCAACGACCGACGCACCGCTTCCTCAAGAGGAAGGCCGCCTTGCGAATGTGTTTCCACGAGGTGGGCCACGATCTCAGTGTCGGTCTCGGTGACGAACTTGTGGCCATCCTTCTGCAGCTTCTCTTTCAGCTCGAGGTAGTTTTCGATGATTCCGTTATGTACAACGACGATTTGGCCAGTGCAGTCGCGATGGGGGTGGGCGTTCTCTTCGGTGGGGCGGCCGTGGGTGGCCCAGCGCGTGTGCCCGATGCCGTAGGTGCCTTCCAGCGGCGACTTGGAGATAACCTCTTCGAGATTACGAAGTTTGCCCGGAGCGCGGCGAATTTCCATTTTTCCGTCCTGGGTTACGACGGCGATGCCCGCGGAATCGTAGCCACGGTACTCCAGCTTACGCAGACCTTCGATGATAACGGGAACAACCTTCCTGGGCCCGATGTAGCCGACTATTCCGCACATGCGCGGCGTCTCCTAGAGAGAGTTTCTAGCAGCGTAACATGCTGGCAGTCTTACCAAGACGAATTCCAGGCAGCGCGTCGTGAATCAGATTAAGGTCGGGAGAGAGTGCCTGCCGCGGTCACAAGCTCGTAGGACTTCAGATTGTTACGGGTATCAAAATGAAACGTGACGCGTGCGGTGGCGGGCTGAAGCGTGTCCGTGTCCACGTGATGAACGATGGCCACGATTTCGTGGTGATCGCAGCTGTCTTCCACGGGAAAATTCTGAGAACTCAGGTAAAAGGTTACTCGCGATCTGGCGGCGCCCGAGGGCAACTGAGAGTCCGGCATTTCGTCGATCTGCCGCAAGCGCGGATCGGAAGTGTGCCCGTTCTGCTTGCAGCCGGCGAGCGCGAGGATGGTGAAAACGCCAAACCAGAGGAAGCCGGCGGAACTCCTTGGTAGGTGGCACAGGTTTTTCATGAGACCGGCGGCTCAGTCCACGATCTCAAAGCGATATTCCTCGATGACCGTGTTGGTGAGCACTTCTTTTGAAATATGCTCGAGCTGTTGCTGCGCTTCATCGCGGCTCCAGCCATCGAGATTCAAAACGAAGAATTTCCCTTGCCGGACGTCGCGCACCGCGGAGTAGCCGAGCCCGGAGAGGGCGTGCTGGATCGTCTGTCCCTGGGGATCAAGTACCGTGCGTTTTGGCATTACCCAGACGTGTGCTTTCATGCCGTCAGTATAACATTGCCTCCTCCCGCTTCATGCCCCACGCCTTTCGCCCGCAGGCATAAAGGCGCATTCGAAACCCATGGCGACGATTCGCGTCAGCTCGTGTTCTCGTAATCCCATGCGTGCGGCGTTTACGTACTCTTCGTGAAGCGTCGTCTGAAACATGGCCGGGTCATCGGTGGAGAGCACAATGGGTATTCCGTGGCGCAGGAATTTTGGAAGGGGATGATCTTCGATCCTTGCCTCTTGGCAACGAAGTTGCCGGGCCAGGGCCGCCGTTTTCATGTTACTCGTCGGGCATATCTCAAGCGGGATGTTTCGCTCGGCGAGCAAGTCCATTAGCTCGGGATCGTTGATCGCGGCTATTCCGTGGCCAATGCGCTCCGCACCCAGCAATTCGATGGCTTCGCGAATTTTCTCCGGCCCGCCAACCTCGCCTGCGTGCATCAATCGGTGCAGACCTACTTGAGCGGCCCGGTTGTAGACGGGGCGGAATTCCCTTGTCTGAACGCTCAACTCATCGCCGCCGATGCTGAAGGCCACGATGGCTTTCGAATCGCAGCGCTTTGCGCATTCCACGACTTCCATCGCTCGGTCTGCGCCAAATTGCCGGGCGGCATCGAATACCCACTGGAATCGGAGTCCGCGGCTTTGGAACGGCTCGGTGGCGCGGAGAAGGGCTTCGAAATTTGCTTCCGGCCGCTGTTTTCGCAAAAGCATCACACCGATGGACAGGGTTACTTCCGTATAGACCACCCGTTGCGTGAGCAAGTGCTCGGCGAGGTCGCGCGCGATGAGCGCATAGTCCTCAGGTTCGCGCAAGAAAGAAGTGACCCACTTGAAGGCTTGAATGAATTCGGGAAAGTTGGCGCAGGCGTAGCGCTGGCGAACTTCCTGCTCGGTCATGACGAGACCGTGACGAGCCGTCAGCAAGCAGACGGTGGCAGGCTGGATGGAGCCTTCCAGATGGAGGTGCAGCTCCGCTTTGGGCAGCAAGGCAATTCGGTTGGAGAGCAAGGGCGGCGTCATCCGCGAAAGATCAGCGCGGCAGTTGCGGCCGGCCAGCGTTTACCCACGCCGTTAGCCAGAAAGAGCCCACATCGGTTGCCGCGTCGGAGAGTTGACGAATCAATATTGCCGCTGCTTGGTTATAGAAGCGATCGTAATACTCGTCGGTGAAGGAGTTCTCCCCGTGACGCGCGTTGCGGTCAGCGAGAAGAATAGTCTCCAGCCAGCTATGAGAGCTGAGGCACGCTTCGAATGCGCGATCGGTAGGGTCGTTGATGAAAATCGCGTCGTTGGGGCGCATGGGGAAAAATGACGAATAGCGGTCGATCAGCGTAGTCGCGAAGCGCTCGTTGACTCCCGGTTGGGCGCTTAGATGTCCGTCGAAATTGTCCGTGGTGTTGAACGGATCGTGCGCTTCCGCGACATAGTTCGCGAGGATAGCCGCGTCCAGTCTTGCTTCGTCCCACTTGCCGGCCTTCATCGCTTCTGTCAGCTTCTCGCTATACACGCCGATTTGCCAGGGAAGAAGTCCGTTGGCATCGAGTTTCGCTTTGCCAAATTTGGTTACCGCGGCTTTGTAGTTGCGAGGCAGAGCTTCGAACGGGAATCGTCCATATTTGTCGAGAAGAATGAAATGGTTATGCCTCTCAGCGGGAGACTTGGCGATGGCATCCAGTGGATCGGTAACATGCTGCGAGAGCAAGGCGAGGTTGGATTCGAAGAACGGGCGAATGTCCTGGGGCAAGGTGTCGATGGCTTTGTTCACGACTAGCCTGTGCCCATTCTTTCCCCAAGCGAATGCATGATCGGGGAGCGATAGTCCGAGCGCGGCACAGAGAGCTAAGGCGCTCTTCCGTCGCCACGTCCGCCGAATGACCGCTCGCCCCATCACGCGATTCCCCTATGCCCGGTTGGCCGCACGCAATGTGCTGCGTTTGCGTCCGTAGTTGTAATAGATCACAAGACCAATGGCCATCCATGCGAAGAAGCGGATCCAATTCATGATGGGGAGGCCGGCCATTAGCAGGAGACAAGTAAGAATCGTCAAGATCGGAGCAAAGGGCCCTCCGGGTGCACGAAAAGCACGATGGCGATTCGGTTCGCGGTAGCGGAGAATCAGCACGCCTCCGGCCACCAGCGCGAAAGCAAAGAGCGTTCCGATGTTCGAGAGATCAGCGAATGTTCCGATATCGAGGAGACCTGCGGGAATGCCCACGACAAACCCGGCCATCCAAGTGGAGAAATCCGGCGTTTGATAGCGCGGATGGACGCGGCCAAAGATCCGGGGGAAAAGGCCGTCACGGGACATGGCGAACCATACGCGTGCTTGCCCAATCTGGAACACGAGCAGAGAAGAGGTCATCCCCATTAGTGCGCCGATCAGGACTATCAGCCGTATGCTGGAGATGTGCAGCCTCTTGAGCGTGTTGACGACGGGAGCGGCATCATCGACGAGGGTATCCCAGCGAACGAGTCCGGTGAGCACGACGACGACCGAGATATAGAGCAGGGTACAGACGACTAGTGTGGCGATGATGCCGATTGGCAAATCGCGCTGCGGCTTCTTGCATTCTTCCGCCGCCGTAGAAACCGAATCGAAACCGATGTAAGTGAAAAATACGATCGATCCGCCCGTCAGAATGCCAGGCCAACCGTTGGGAGCGAAGGGATGCCAATTGGACGTATGGATGAAGCGCGAGGCGAACGAAACAAACACAAGAATGGCAATGATCTTCATCATCACCATCACGTTGTTGGTCTCCGCCGACTCGCGGATACCACGAACTAGGATGACCGTCAGGAGCATCACAATTATGAACGCCGGCCAGTTGAAGCCGAAATGCCACCCGGGCCCATAGAGCACGTTGCCTTCGAGGTCGAAGAGTCCACTGGGGAGGTAGGCGGGCGAAATCCAGCGAGGATTCGGATGCACGCCGAACCAGTCCAACAAGTTGACCAAGTGCTGCGAAAACCCAACGCTGACGGCCATGTTGCTCACGGCGTATTCCAGAATCAAGTCCCAGCCGATAATCCAGGCGATGAGTTCGCCCATCGTAGCGTAGGTGTAGGTGTACGCGCTGCCTGCAATAGGAATCATAGCGGCAAGCTCGGCATAGCAAACCGATGCGAATCCACAGGCGATAGCGACCAGGATAAAGGATAGGGCGATCGCCGGTCCCGCGCCAGGTCGTCCAAACGACGCCGAGCGGTGAATGAGGTATTCCAGGAGCGGAGCATTCAGAATCGACGAGGCTTGAAACTTCTGTCCGGCGATCGCCGTGCCGACGATGGTGAAGATTCCCGAGCCGATGACCGCGCCGATGCCGAGCGAGGTTAGGCTCAGCCATCCCAGAGATTTTTTTAATCGGACCTCAGCGTTCTCCGAATCCGACAGCAGTTGATCGATACTCTTGCAGCGGAAGAGGTGTGATCCCACCCATGCTCTCCGATCGCATCCGGGCAAACCGGAAGCTGAAAATACTGGCTACGCATTTAAGGAATGAAAGCGCCTCACTGTACCCCGAGACGCCCCATCACGCAACCGCCCGGCGCAATCTGCGCAATCTGCCGGCGCATTGGTGTTCACGGGCAGGTTCCGCACGTTATGCCTGTTCGAGTTGTGCGTACCGCTCGATAAACTTTTTCGTGCCGCGTCCGGGGAAGCTCACGGATACACGGCGGTCTTCGTCGTCGCCCTCCACCCCCACGATGGTTCCAACGCCGAAGCTCGGATGACGTACTTTGCGTCCCAGCATGGGATTCGAATTGCCGCCGCGTTTTACAGCGGGGCGCCCGGAGGAACCTTGAGCCGGCTGGCGGCGCGGCGCGGCTTCTGCCTGCTTTGGCCCGCCGCGCACACGGCGGAGAAATTCTTCCGGCGAATAGGAATACTCGGGGTCGGGTTCGTAGCGTCGGGTCTCGCCAATTTCTGCCATTGATCCGCGAACTGTGTCCACCAGTTCCCTTGGAATTTCGGCAAGGAAACGTGACGGCAGGGAAGCGCGCAGTTGCTGCTCATTGCCGAAGATGCGCCGGTACACGGCGCGCGTCAGCGTGAGCGACTGCCGGGCTCGAGTCATCCCAACGTAAACGAGACGACGTTCCTCTTCGATTCCTTTTTCTTCAGTTATGGATCGGCTGTGAGGGCAGATGCCTTCTTCCATGCCCGTGAGGAAGACGTGATCGAATTCCAGGCCCTTAGTGCTGTGCAAGGTTATCAGCGTCACGCCGGGCTTGCCTTCAAATTGATCCGCGTCACTTACGAGTGCGGCGGCATCGAGAAAGTCGGCGAAGGTCTCTCCAGCTTCCATGCCTTCGGCCACGGCACGAGCAAGCTCTTCCAGGTTTTCCAGCCTGGCCACATCCTCCGGGGTGTTGCGGTCCTTGATCATGGCCAGGTAACCGGATTCCTCAAGAACGGCATGCAAGAATCCGGGCGGTTCCTGGGTGGCAAGCGCATCCTGTAATTTGCGGATGAGCTCCTGGAACGCCCGCAAGGGAGTCACCGCACGACCCGCCGATGCACCGGAGATAAATTTCTCAATGGCCGCCCAAAGCGGCGTTCCGTCAGCGCGTGCGGACTCGCGGAGCGCATCCACGGTGGTCTTGCCGATGCCGCGCGGCGGCACATTCATGACCCGCAGTAGCGAAATGTCATCCTCCGGATGCATTGCCAGGCGCACGTAGGCTAGCGCATCCTTCACTTCCGCACGATTGTAGAAGCTGAAACCGCCCACGAGTCTGTAACGCACGCCGCGGCGACGGAAAACCTCTTCGAAGGCGCGCGACTGAAAATTAGTGCGATATTCCACCGCACACGTTTGGTCCGAATCGTCGTTGAGAATGCGCTCGAGCTCACCAGCCACAAATTCTGCTTCAGCCTGCGCATCCCGCGCCTCCAGATACTTCAGATTCGATCCCGGGCCTTTCTCCGCGCTCAGCGACTTGCCCAGCCTCTCAGGATTGTTCGCGACCACCGCGCCGGCGGCGTCGAGAATATTCTGCGTCGAACGGTAGTTGCGCTCCAGTTTGACGATTCGAGCAGCGGGAAAATCCCGGGAGAAACTCAGGAGAATGGAAACGTCCGCACCTCGCCAGCGATAGATCGATTGATCTTCGTCGCCCACAACACAAACGTTTTGCTTCGGCCCGGTCAGCAGCCGCAGCAGCTCATATTGCACGCGATTAGTGTCCTGATATTCGTCCACGTGAATGTATTGGAAGCGTGCTTGCCACTTTTGCCGCGTCGCCGTGGATTCGCGCAGCAAACGCGCCGATCGCAGGAGCAGGTCGTCGAAGTCCAAGGCTTTGCTGTCGTGAAGGAGCTTTTCGTATCCCACGAAAATATCGGCGATGCGCCTCCCGTTTTGGTCGAACGCTTCGGCGCGCAACTGCTCGGATGTCTGGCCATGATTTTTCGCATGGCTGATCCGGCTGAGAACATTCCGCGGCGTCAGACTTTCGTCTTCGATCTGCAGCTTGGCCATGGCCAGCTTGACTGCCGTAAGCTGGTCTTCATCGTCGTATATCGCAAAACCCCGCGGCAGATCGGCGGCAGCCGATTCGCGCCGCAGCAACCGCGCGCAGAGCGAATGAAACGTGGAAAGCCACGGCCCCCCAGGAGGGACCCCGGCGCGCAACAGGAGGTCCGAGACACGATTGCGCATCTCTTCCGCGGCTTTGTTGGTGAACGTGACCGCAAGAATGGCTTCGGCGGGGACTCCGCTGGCAATCAGATTGGCCATGCGATACGTGACCGCACGGGTCTTGCCGGTGCCGGCGCCGGCGAGGATCAGCACCGGGCCTTCCATGGTTTCGACGGCCAGCCGTTGTTGGGGGTTCAGATCATCGAGAAGAGCGAGCATTTGTCCAGTGTGGTTGGAGAAAGTTTGCACACGTCATGTTAGCCGACGGCGGCGACGCGCGCAAACCGGTGTGTTTGAACTGTAAGTCCCGGGTCGTTCAACGTTCCGCGGACCGGCTCAGGTCAATTTCGAAGTACATGAGGCTGCGATTCTTTTCGAGGGCCACGATCTCGGGCACATATAGATGAGCGCTATTCAGAAGCTCGAATTGGCTTCGCAGGTTGAAATAAAGAAGCCCCTGCACCGTGCCGTGCGGCGCCACCACGCTCGCTTGCACTCCCGCGTCGCGTATAGACTGTTCCACTTCCGTCCATTTCTTGTCCCGTCCGGTCTTCGGGCCGCCCAAGGGGATGGGCAATCTCTTACTGGTTACGTTTTTCGTGGAGGGATGGGTGATCACGTCGGCCGCTTCTTCCGGCGACAGCGGGTACAGCGCCTGATGTTCTTCTTCCGACAGGATGAGGTTTAGTCGAATGCGCTCCAGGTTGACCTTCATGCTGTCGTCGGAATCATTTCGAAAAACGACCTGCACGGCGATGATGCCTGCCGCCACGGGCGACTTCTTCGGGAACTTCTCCTTGTAGAGCGCGGGGTCGGTCCATGGCCGGGCCGTAATGGTCATGCCTTCGTGGGATTCCAGAGAAGTGGTCTTGAGCAACGACGGTTGCTGCGTGGCTCCCTGTTTGGCCGCCAGCAGCGAGACGGCAACAAAGGGAAGGATGAGGGTTAGTTTTCGCATCGGGTTATAATAGACTTTCTCATCTTGAGGCCTTCGATTCCTGGGGGTTGTCCAGGGTTGCCCTGCCTCGCACGCCGCCTGCTACTGGCGGAGCGCGGACAGACCGGAGCCACGCTTAGTGTATTTCATTTATAGCCTTCTCATGGGCCTAGCGGCCTTTCTGCTAGCTCCCTATTGGCTGGTCGAGGGAATGCGCCACGGAAAGTACTTCTCTAACCTCGGAGAACGCTTGGGATTCTCCTTTCCGGGGCTCGCCAAGCTGCCCGCGCAGTCCACGGGCGCGATCTGGATTCATGCCGTGAGTGTCGGCGAAGCCCTTTCCAGCATTACTCTTGCGCGGCGGTTGAAAGAAGCCTACCCCAAGCGGCCTCTCATTATCTCCACGACCACCAAAACGGGGCAGCAGCTGGTGCGCGAACGCATGCCCTTTGCCGATGCCATCATCTATTTTCCGCTGGATTGGGCCTTCTGCGTCCGTCGCGCCCTCGGTGCCGTGCGACCGTCGGTTGTGCTGGTGCTGGAGACCGAGATCTGGCCGAATTTCCTGCGAGAAGCCGGACGGCGCAAGATTCCTGTACTTTTCGTTAGCGGGCGCATTTCTGACCGCTCGTTTGCACGTTATCAGAGCTATCTCGGTGTTTTTGCTTTTTTTCTTCGTCCCTTCCTGAGAAACGCATTGTCCAACGCCAGCGCCTTCCTCATGCAGAGCGAGAAAGACGCGGAGCGCGTGCGGGTCCTGGGCGCCCCGGCGGAGCGTGTCCGGGTTAGTGGAAATTTGAAATACGACCTGGAGCTTCCTCGGCCCACGCCATTGTCGAATTGGCTTGCAACGGAGATCAAGCGCAGCGGCCGATCACCGATCATCGTTGCGGGAAGCGTCGTCGCCACCGAAGAGCCGCACGCGCTCATCGCGTTTGGAACTTTACAAGGGGAGTATCCAAAGGCGCTGCTTGTGCTGGCGCCCCGCAAGCCCGAGTGTTTTGATGAAGCTGCGGAGTTAATCGATGAATCGCATCGCAAGTTCATCCGGCGGTCGCGATTGCCAATCCCAGGGCCGGCACAGCCGCACGCCATTCAGTCGTCCGATCACTCCACCATCCCCGACGACGTAACCGTTCTCCTGCTTGACAGTATTGGTGAGCTGGCCTCGCTTTATGGACTGGCCGACGGTGCCTTTGTCGGAGGCTCGCTCGTTTCTGCCGGCGGTCACAATATCCTCGAACCGGCGGCCTTCGGTAAGATCCCCGTGTTTGGCCCGTCGATGGAAAACTTTGCGGAAATTGCCGCGCGTTTTGTTGCGGCGGGCGCCGCCGTGCAAGTAGAGAGCCCCGAAGATGTCGGGGTGGCCTGGATTGAGTTGTTCCGCGATCCACCGCGGATGAAAGAGATGGGCGCGACGGCGCGACGGCTCGTGGAGGACTCTCGCGGCGCGACCGATCGCGCCATGACCGAACTGGCCAAGCAGATGGATGGTGCCGTTCGATGAATGTTTCGTCACTATTGCGGCGACTGCTGTGGCCCTTCTCGCTGCTCTATGGTGGCGGAGTTCGCGTGCGGGTTTGGTTCTATGCCAACGGATGGTTCAAAGAGAAGAGCCTGAAAGGGACGGTCATCAGTGTCGGGAATCTGACCGTTGGTGGTACCGGCAAGACGCCTATGGTTATCTGGCTCGCGGAGAAGTTCCTGGGGGACGGGAAGCGCGTTGCGATTTTGAGTCGCGGCTACCGAGGCACGAATGGGACAAGCGACGAAATCGAGTTGATGAAGTTCCGTTTGCAGGGCCGCGTCACATTTGGAGTTGGCAAAAACCGCTTCGCCGAGGGGCGCCGGCTCGAATCGCAGCAGTCCATCGACGTTTTTCTTTTGGATGACGGTTTTCAGCATCTCCAGCTTGCCCGCAACCTTAATATTCTTTTGATGGATGCGTCGCGACCGCTTGCGGGGGAGTCTTTACTACCGGCCGGCAGACTTCGGGAACCACTGGTGGCCATGAGCCGCGCAAATTTGATTGTTTTTACCCGCGCCGAAACAGCATCGGGAACGCTTGAGGCGATCGGGAAGCTCAATCAGTATCCGGTTTTCGCTGCCTCGACGCGGCTGCTGGGATTCCGCCGCTTCGGAGGTGAGAGCACTCTTCTCTCTGCCAGTGAAATCGGTGCCGGTCCGTTTTTTGCCTTCTGCGGCCTCGGCAATCCCGACGCGTTCTTCCGCGATCTTGGAAATTGGGGGCTTGCCATTTGCGGCCAAGCAATCTTCCCCGATCACCACCGCTATACACAGCGTGACATCGTGGAGGTCAGGCGGGTAGGGAAGCAGGCTGGTGCAAACGCGTTTGTGACCACCGAAAAGGACGCACAGAATTTGCACGATCCCAAGTTTGAAGAAGTCCCGATCTACATCGCGGTGATCGACCTGGCAGTGACTCCAGAGGCTGATTTCAGAAACGTTCTTGATCAAACGCTCGCAGCCGGCGCGGGAGCGGCGGTGTGAAGATTCTCATACGCGCGACGAACTGGGTCGGGGATGCCATCATGGCGCTTCCGGCGCTTCGCGCGGTGCGCAAGCGTTTTCCTGATGCGGAAATCATGATCGTCGCGCGACCCTACGTCGCGGATATATATCGCGATCAAGAGATATGTGATCAACTCATCCCCTACGACCCGAAAGGCTTGCACGCAGGGTTTTCCGGCCGTGAGCGGCTGGCAGCGGAACTTCGCGCGCGGAAGTTCGATGTCGCGTTGTTGCTGCAAAATGCGTTCGATGCCGCGTGGCTGGCCTGGCGCGCGAGAATTCCAGAGCGTATCGGATACGCGCGCCACGCCCGTAGCTTTCTGCTGACCCACAGCGTACCCCTCCCCCGGCAGGGGGAAATTCCTGCGCATGAAACGTATTATTATTTGGAACTCCTGCGCCGCGCGGGATGGGGGCACTCCGTGAAGGACGACACGTTTATTGGCCTGCGCGTTCCCGACGAGAAGCGCCGGAGTGCCGATGAATTTCTTTCGAAATCCGGCGTGCGCCAGGGTGCCATGCGGATTGCCGTCGCGGCCGGCGCGTCCTACGGATCAGCAAAGTGCTGGCCGCCTTTGCGCTTTGCCGAGGTGGCAAATCGGCTACAGTGGGAGACGGAAGCCGAGATTATCCTCTTTGGAACTGCCGCCGAGGCCAACGTTTCGACGGCCATCTCCGCCGAAATGCCCCGGCCGCCCATTGATCTCACCGGGAAAACCGCAATTGCCGATCTGCCTGCGCTGCTCTCGCAGTGCCAGCTCTTCATCGGCAACGATTCCGGCGCGATGCACATTGCTGCTGCTGTTGGCCTGCCCATCGTCGCCGTGTTTGGCCCCACCGATCCGCACGGAACGGCCCCGGTCACGCCGCGCTGCAGCATTGTTCAGCAAAAGCCTTACTGCAGCCCATGTTTTCTCCGCCGCTGCCCGACCGATCATCGGTGCATGACCGCAATCACCGCCGACATGGTGCAGGCCGCGGCAAAACCCTGGCTGTCCTCGATCCAGGTGCGGCGTGCCTGAGCAATCCTCGTTGCGACCCGCCGTTTTCCTCGATCGCGACGGGACCATCGCCGAGGAAGTGGGCTACTTGAATCACGCCAGCCGTTTTCGTATGTTTCCCTTTGTCGCGGCCGCCATTCACCGGCTCAACGAAGCGGGCTTGCCTGTCATTGTGGTCACCAATCAGTCTGGCGTCGGGCGCGGTTACTTTCCGGAATCGCTCGTGCACACCGTGAACGAGCTTATGACGAAACAACTTGCCGAAGGGGGCGCGAATATCGACGCGATCTATTATTGTCCGCACATCTCCGCAGATAACTGTACCTGCCGCAAGCCAAGAACCGGCATGCTGGACCGCGCGGCGTCGGAGCACGCGCTCGATTTGCAACGCTCCTTCGTAGTTGGAGATCGTCACGGCGACGTGGAACTCGCGCGAAACGCCCGTGCGCGCGGCGTGCTCGTCCGCACAGGTTACGGTGAAGGCGAGCTTGCCTGGCATTCGGTGAAGTGGTCCAGGCAGCCCGATTTTATCGCCGATGACCTCACCCAAGCGGCGGATTGGATCCTGAGGCAACAAAAATGAAGCGTTCGCGCGCGCAAAAACCAGCTTCAACCTCCGTCGACCTTCTCGCCCTCCGCGAGTGCGTCGAGCAATTCACCAGCAAGACCGTGGTTCTCCTCGGCGATTTCGTAGCCGATGAATTCCAATATGGCGAAATCTCTCGCGTCTCTCGTGAAGCACCGGTCCTGATCCTCAAGCATCGCGAAACTAAAATTGTTCCTGGAGGCGGCGCCAACGCTGCCAACAACCTTGCGTCTCTCGGCGCGCACGTCCTGCCTGTCACGGCGGTGGGCGATGACTTCGCCGGAGACGCGCTGATCGTTCAGTTTCGTCGCCAGGGAGTCGACATTTCCGGGATTTTCCGTGTGAAGGGCTGGACGACGCCGACCAAGAGCCGCTTTCTGGCGGGCTGGGCGCACACTGTGGGACAACAGGTCTTGCGCGTCGATTACGAACCGAAAGGGCCTCTGCCGGACGCGGTTCGAAAAAAGCTCCAGCAGCGGCTTTCGGCAAGTCTCGGCCATGCGCACGCACTGGCGGTGTCCGACTACGGCTTTAACATAGCGACTCCGGAGCTTGTGCAGCAGGCATCCGCGAAGCGCAAGAGTTCGCTGCAGGTCACACTTGACGCTCGTTACCGGCTGCACCGTTATGCGAAGGCAGGCATCACTTCCGCTACCCCCAACGAATCCGAGCTGGAGGCGGAGCATCACACGGCCATCGGTCAAGATACCGGCGAGCTCACGCGCGCAGGCCGCGAAACTCTTTCGGAGATGAAATTGCAATCACTCCTGGTCACCAGAGGACGGCACGGTGTGGCCCTTTTCGAACCAGGCGATCGCCTCGCGCAGATCCCCGTTCACGGCAGCGATCAAGCCGTGGATGTCACTGGTGCCGGAGACACCGTTCTTGCCGCCTACACTCTGGCTCTGGCCTGCGGGGCATCTCCTCTGGAGGCTGCGCACATCGCCAACATCGCTGGCGGCTTGGTGGTCATGAAGCGCGGAACGGCTACCATTTCGCGCCAAGAGCTTCTCGACGCCATCCGCGGCGAGGCATCCGGAGCTGGCTCTTAAGTTATGCGTGAAGCCGCTTCCAAAATTATCGCGCGAGCTGCGCTGGGCGAGAGCCTTCAGAAACACCAGCGCCGCGGCCAGCGTATTGTTTTTGCCAACGGCTGCTTTGATACCCTGCACGTCGGACATATTCGTTATCTTGAAGGTGCCCGGCGCGAAGGCGACGTTCTGGTTGTCGGTGTGAATGCTGATTCCGGCGTCTGCGCACTCAAAGGGCCCGGCCGCCCCATCCTCGATGAAAACGCGCGTGCCCAACTCGTTGCCGCGCTTCGCTGCGTGGATTACGTCGTGCTATTCGGCGAACCCAACGTCGAAGCTCTTCTGGAAGAACTGCGCCCTGATGTCCACGCCAAAGGCACCGACTACGCCGCCGAGAGTGTGCCGGAGCGTGCCGTCGCCGCACGGCTTGGCATCCGCGTGGCCATCGTGGGTGACCCCAAGGAGCATTCCACGCAACAGCTGCTAGAGTCTATTCGTAAGGCGCCGCATGCCTGAGCCGCGCCTCCTGGTCGTGCGTCTTGGTTCCCTCGGAGATATCGTCCACACCTTTCCCGCCGTCGCCGGTCTGCGCGAATCGTTTCCGGAAGCTGAAATCGTTTGGCTGACGCATCCCCGCTGGAAAGCGCTGGTCGAAAGCAGCGAGTTGGCAACGGACGTCTGGGAGACGGAGACTCGCTCCTTCCAATCTTTGCGCGAAATCATCGGACGAATCCGCAAGGCGCACTTCACGACTGCGATCGACTATCAAGGGTTGTGGAAGTCTTCGGCACTGCCGTTCTTCGCCGGCGTTTCACACCGAATCGGATTTTCCTCGCAAACGGTTCGCGAGTTCGGCGTACCGATCCTCTACACCGATGGCGTCCATTGCACACAGACCCACATCGCCGATCAGAATGGAGAATTGTCGCAGCGCGCTGGTGCTCGCAAGGGCGTGGCGTCCGTCGTCCTCTCGGTGCCGTCGATTCAGGAAGTGTTTGTCTTGCAACTCCTGCGAAGCATGGCTATCGAACGGTACGTCGTATTGAGCCCCGCCGGGGGCTGGCGCTCGAAATGCTGGCCGCCGGATCGCTACGGCGCTCTCTGCCAGAAAATCCGCGGCACGCTCGGACTGCGTTCGGTTCTGAATTATGGCCCCGGTGAAGATGGGGTAGTCTCCGTGGTCAAAGCCGCCAGCGGGGCAGCCGACCCCATCGCTTACAATGGTTCAATCGGCCAACTCATGGCTCTTCTGCGCAATGCGGTCTGCATCGTCGGTGGTGATACCGGGTCGCTGCATCTGGCGGCCGCTCTAGGAACGCCTGCCGTCGCCATCTTTGGTCCAACAGACCCGGCGCGAAATGGTCCCTATCGAATGAGCGACGGCTGTGGCAACGCTTCTCCCATCAACATCGTTCTGCGTAGTCCGCACGCGGTGACCACCTACAAACGAGGCGACCAAGCCGCTGCTTCCATTCTGGAAATCGCCGTCGACGACGTGTTCGACGCGGTTCGCCGGCAGGTTGAGATTCGCCGATGAGCGGGGTCGGCAATTTTTTTGTGCGTTGGCGTGTACGGCTGGGCTATCCGCTCGCGATAGCAGTTCTCGGTTTCTCCAGGCCCACACCTGGCAGCATCTTGTTGGGGGCCCTGGCGGGAGCTGTCGGTCTGTCGGTACGCGCGTACGCAGCCGGCTATCTTCACAAGCAGGAAGTCCTCACCGTCACCGGCCCTTACGGTTACACTCGAAATCCGCTCTATCTCGGCAGCGCCATCCTGGCTCTCGGAGCCGGAATTGCCACGCGCTCGTGGATCTCAGTCTCCATCCTTTTTTTCTACTTCGCGATTTTTTATTCCATCGTGATGCGGAGGGAAACGACTGAACTCCACCTTCGCCACCGGGCATCTTTCGAAGAGTATGCACGCGCCGTCCCGCTTTTTATTCCTCGTCTGACCGCCGCGAGACTGCCTCGAGACTCGGCCGGGTCCTTCTCTCTGACCCAGTACAAGAAAAACCATGAGTGGCAGGCCCCCGTTGGCTTCTTATTTCTACTCTTGGTCTTGCTGGCCATCTGGCGTCTCCGTCCGCACTGACGCGGTAGCGTTTGCAGTACCTGGACACGCAACGAAGCAGATGATTTCCATCCGTCAACATATATACCGCGCCGGCCGCGAGGAATTCCGGCGTAGTTGAATTCTTGCCTCCGTGATGTCCGATCTTCAGCGCACCCGAGTGCATTGCTTCCGCGCTGTTCTAGAAGAGAACTTCGCGTTCCACTTGTTTTTCGGATGCTCCGTCCGCCTGGAGCGCGGCTTAGGCACCAGCGAGTCATTGCTCGTCACTCGAGAAGCGACCCCTTCCGGAGGAAACTCGGGCCAGAAAAAAGTCTCCCTCGAAGCCATCCCAGCCAAAAGCATTGCCACCCAGCTCGGGTTCGATGCGGATTGTCGGTGCGCGCCAATTCTTCGCGTCTCGGCGGGGCCGGGGAAGACAGTTCACGCCCGATTCAGAGTTTCGCAACAGGACCATGTTCCCGGATTTGAGAAAGCCCGCCCCGATGCCCGAGCCTGAGGAGAAGGATGGCGGCCAGCAGGAGAACAACTATCGTCACCAAAGAAGAGGAAGGGAGAATAAGAGGCGCACCATTTCGCACCACCGCGGGGTGCAGGTCTATCACCATGCCGCAGGCAAATGCCGCGGTCATCGCTGGGGCCGGCAGCCTCATGGCACTCTTTGCAACCTCGCGAGGGTTTCGATATGAAACGTCTGCGGGAACAGATCGAACAGATGCATTTCCGTGATTTCGTAGCGGATGTTTGGCCCGGTGTTTTCTTTCCGTTTCCGGCGTGAGCCCGTCAGCACCGCCAGATCACGAGCCAGTGTGGATGGATCGCAGGAAAGGTACACCATCTCTTTGGCGCCGAGCTCCGCGAGCTTCTCTGCGGGTTCCGCTCCCAATCCTGCTCGGGGCGGATCCAACACCACGAAGTCTGGTTTTTCTTCGGTTTTTTTCAGAAACTCTTCCGCATGTTCGTTGTGCGATACGATCGTGACACCGGCAACCTCCGCGTTGGCGTAAAGATCTCGTGTCGCGGCGAGGTTAGCATCCACGCTCACCACGTTCTGGAACGTCTTTGCCAGCGGCAACGCAAAGAAACCAACTCCCGAATACAAATCCAGCGCCAGCGCGCCATGCGCATCCGCCGTCACCGTCTTCAGCAAATCCTCGATCAGGAATCGGTTCACCTGAAAGAATGAAAGATGGCTGACCCGGTATTTGTATCCGCCGGCTTCGTGCGTCAAGTAACCCGGTCCCGTCAATTCAAAGCGATTCTTCTTTTTGTCCAGCAAAAGCAAACTTTCGATCTGGGGCAAAACGTCCCGGAAGGTAGATGCAAGCTCCGTGGCGGGCTTCGGGAATTTCTCAAACGCCACGTTCAGCGCAATCTTTTCGTCCAGCGAGTCGGCAAAGGCTTCGATTTCCTGGATACCTTCTGGCAACCTGCCGGAGCGGGCCATTTCCTGAAGCTGGGCGAACGTGCTCGCGAGGCGCGGCGAGAGCACGGGGCAGTCATCAATCGGCACGATTATGGAGCTCTCCGGCAGGAAATATCCCAGCGCCCGAGGCATCCCGCTTCGCACTGCCCATTGCGCGCGGTTTCGATAGCCATAGGGCTCCGCCGAATGCTCCACGATCGCGCCATCCCAGGCAATTCCGCCAAGCCGCAAGAGCGTTTCGCGCAGAATGTCCTTTTTGAGTCTCAACTGCTCCGTTGCCGGAATGTGCTGGTAGTGGCAGCCGCCGCATTTTTGAAAATGAGCGCACTTTGCTTTTTCGCGATCTTTGGCCGGGGAAGTGACCTCCAGCAGTTCGGCCCAGATCAATCTCTTCTTTTTCGATTTCGTGGTTGCCCGCACCTCCTCGCCAGGCAAAACATACGGCACGAAAACGGTATTTCCATCGGCATGCGCCAAACCGTTACCGCCGTAAATGAGTTTTTCAATCGAGACTTTTAGTTCATCAGCCATAATTAGGTGTCCTGTCTTAAGAAAAGGCGCCCTTGTGAGCGCAACTCAAACCGCTCTGTCTTGTTTCCGGATACAGAGCCAATTTGTCGGCTCACGCTAAGACAAATAGAAAAGACTTAGGCGCGGGATTCCAAACTCTTCCAGCAGTCGTTTCTGCACATACTGTTTCTCTACCATCGCCAGTTGCTCGGCCCTCATCTTTCGCCGGTACATCGCCAGTTGCCCATCCACTTCGCGCCGGATCTTGAGCATGAGTTCTCCTGGTGCATGACAAGTCAGCAACGCTTGTATCCTCTCATCCAGAATTGTCAGCCGGCGCTCTAGATCTTCCAGGTCCAGCGCCCCCGGCGCATCGAGGAACTGGCCGCAGGACTTCAGAGATTCTGCAATTTCCGTCACCCCGCCGGCGATCTTTAGCTGTCGTTCGAAACTCTCTTCTGCCGCACGATTCAAATGCACCACATTCCTTGCAAAATACGATTTCAATTCATCTCGCGAAAACGCCTCGCTGGCCGTCGCGGGCGCAGTTTTCGGCGCGCTCCCCGCAGCCGCTTCCTGCTGTTCTTCGGCTGCTTCCAGCACTGCGTCCGTGCAATAAGCCAGGTTTTTCAGCGGCTTGGCCGCTCCCCTTCGCGACCTCTGATAGCTCTCAAATGCTCTGTCGATGCCTTTCAGCGCAGCTTCCAGCGGCACCCCGGCTTTGTGCCACGCCTCCATAATCGCCCAATCCAGCGGCGACACCAGCAGATGCGCCCCGCGTTTCTTCCAAAAGTATTCTTCTATTTCCGTAAAATAATTGAAGTAGTTCCAGCCGTCCATTTCGTTGGTGGGGCGCCGCCGGATACCCGGACGCGGGCCGCGATTCCGTACGCGCCGCCAGTGCCGCGGGTTAGTTCTGCGCCTTCTTGGCCGGCGCCGCTGTCGCGCTCTTGCCGTGTTCTGCCGGCTGATTTTTCGCCCAGATCAATCGCAAGCCGGTCAGGGTTAGGAATTCATCGGTGTGTTGGATGTGCTTCGAGCCTTTCGACACGAGCTTCGCCTGCCCGCCGGTCGCAACAACCTTGGCATCTTCGCCGAGTTCTTTCTTCATGCGCGTGAGCATCCCGTCCACCATGTCCACCACGCCGTAGTACAAACCCGCCTGCATGTGCGTGACCGTGTTTGTTCCGATCACCTTGCCGGGGTCCTTGATCTCCACGCGCGGCAGCCGCGCCGTACGCGCAAACAACGCCTCCGACGAAATCCCCAGTCCGGGCGCGATCACCCCGCCGAGGTATTCGCCCTTCCCGGAAATCGCATCAAAGGTGATCGCCGTGCCAAAGTCCACTACGATGCACGGCCCGCCGTACTGGTGAAACGCTGCCACGCCGTTCACAATGCGGTCCGCGCCCACCTCGGAGGGATTGTCCACCAGGACAGCCATCCCGGTCTTGACACCCAGTTCCACGAAGAGCGCCTTCTTCCCAAAATAAATTCGCGACATTTCTGCAAGTGTCCGATTGACCGGAGGCACCACCGAGCTGATGATCACTCCCGTGATGGTGTCCCGGTCGAGGCCCGCCAGAGTGAACAGATTTCTCGTCAGCACGCCATATTCGTCGATGGTTTGCTCACGAGCCGTCGTCAAACGCCAATTCGCGATCAGCTCTTCGCCGCGAAAAACGCCCAGCACCGAGTTGGTGTTCCCCACGTCAATGGTCAGCAGCATCTAGCGTGCCTCCGCGACGTCGCCCGCGATCACCGTCATCAGCTGTCCGCCGTCACGTTCCACTTGCAGCAATCCCTCCGGCCCGAGGCCTGCCGTTGTTCCCACATAGCTTTCTGTTCCGTTTGTTACGCGCACGCGCTTGCCTCGCGCATAACTAGACACCGATTCGAAGCGCGCCACCACGGTGGCCACTCCTTCCCGCAAGAAACGATTGTAATCGGTCTCGAATTCGTGGAGCAACCGGACCAGCAGCTCCATGCGCGATTGCGGTTTGCCCGTCTCCGCGCGAAGGGAAGTCGCTAGATTGGCAAGCTCGCCGGGAAACTTCTCCTGATTCACGTTCAGACCGATTCCCACAATCACAAATCGAATTTGACCTGGTTCCGCGTGCATCTCCGTTAAGATCCCGCCCAGTTTTCTTCCTCGAACGAGCAGATCGTTCGGCCACTTCAGGTCAACTTCCAGCCCGGTCAGCGCTTGCACCGCAGAATGCGCGGAAAGTCCCGCCATCATGGTTAGCAAGGGAGCTTGTACGGGGGCGAGTTTTGGCCTGAGAAGCAAAGTTACATAAATGCCCGTCGCGCGTTCGGAATGCCACGCGCGTCCCCCTCGGCCGCGCCCCGCAGTTTGCTCTTCCGCCAGGACGACCGCGCCCTCCGGTTCGCCAGCATGCCCCAATTCCAGTGCTACTCGATTCGTCGAATCCGTCCTAAAAAAATGAAAGATGCGCTTCCCAAAAAGACTGCCTTTCAGCCGGTGCTTCAGCATGTCCGGAGTCAGGATATCGGGGATTTGCTCCAGGAAGTATCCGGTGCCCGGTTGGCTCTTTACTTTCACGCCCAATTCGCGCAGTCGTTCCACCCACTGCCACACCATAGAACGCGAGACGCCAACCTCTTTGGCGATTCGCGTGCCGCTGGTCACCATGGTGGCATTTTCCGCCAGCAAGGTAAGCAGTCCCGCCAGCCTCCGGTCGGTTGTGCCAGGTAGGGATTCCTGAGTCATGGGGGTCTCACCGCGCCCCTGGGCGCCGCCTAAGCTTACGTTTCCTCGATGTTGTCTACAAGCAGGCTGAGATTTGCGGCAGGCGCCGAGTGTGTGAGCATCCCGGAAGAAAGAAAATCGGCGCCAGTCTCTGCGTATGCTCGCGCGTTATCGAGGGTGATCCCGCCGGAGATTTCGATCACGCACTCAGCGCGAATCCCGCGCGCAATCTTCACGCAGTCCGCCGCACGTTCCGGAGTCATGTTGTCGAGCAGCACCGCCTCCGCTCCAGCCCGGAGCGCTTCAACCAATTCTTTCTGATCGCGAACCTCGATCTGCACGGCCAGCGGTCCCGGGCCGACGACTTCGGGGTCCAACCCGGCCGCATCGTAGGCGCTCGCAGCCCGCGGCGGCGGCACCTTGGGAGACGTATGGGTATGCGCTTTGTCCAGCGCTTCTTTCATACCGCCGGCCAGCGCGATGTGATTCTCTTTCAACAGAATTGCATCGTAGAGTCCGAAGCGGTGGTTGGAGCCGCCGCCCGTCTTCACTGCATATTTTTCGAGCGCTCGCAAACCAGGTGTCGTTTTCCGGGTATCCCGAATACGGGTTCTCGTGCCCGCCAGTTGTTCCACGAAGCGCCGTGTCAGCGTGGCGATGCCGCAAAGATGTGCCAGAAAATTCAGCGTGGTCCGCTCGCCGGTAAGGATGGCGCAGGCATTCCCGTTCATCCGCACGATCTCCGCGCCAGGTTCTACAAACGACCCATCGTTGTGCGGACAGGTGATGCGGATCTCCGGATCCAGCTCACGGAAGATCTTTTCGGCAATCGGAAGTCCCGCGCAAACCAGGGTTTGCCTGGCGAGAACATGAGCCCGTGCCGATACTCGCGGTGGTATCGTCGCCGCGGTAGTCGCGTCTCCCGTGCCGATATCTTCGTCCAGCGCACGCCGTACAAGGTCAGCGATGTAGGGAGAATTCCAATCCATAAGACCTCGTAGAACTATGAATCTCCGTCGAGCTGCGACAAGCGTTCTTGCAATTTGCGAAGCGCGATGCGCTGTTCCGCGAGTGTAACTTCCAACCCTTTGACTATATTCTCGGGCGCGCGGCTCCGAAACGTCTGATCGCCGAACTGCCGCTCCTTCGACGTGATGGCCTTCTGCAGACTCTCGATCTCTTTGCTTAGGCGCGGCTTCTCCCCGGCGATATCCACAGCGTCGGAATACGCGATGCGCACGTCAAACGTGGCCGTGGAGCGCACGGCCTCTCTTTTCGTTTCCAACTGCTGGCGCGGAATCAAGCGAAGTTCTGACAACACCGCGAATCTCTCAATCGCCCCGCGATTCGCCTGAGCCAGGTCACCCGTACCGGCATCGCCGGTGGAGAAGTCCGCCGTCACTTTCTTCTTGGGGTCAAGTTTCAGTTCCGCTCGGATGTTGCGCAGCGCCGTGACCACTTCCTGGATGGCAGCCACATCCGCCGTCGCTTTTGTGTTCTTCCAGTGGCCCTGCGCTTCTGGAAATTGATCCAATGCGATCGACTTGGCGCCCACTTTCTGCGGCAACTGATGCCACAGCTCTTCGGTTAGGAACGGCATGAAAGGATGCAGTAGACGCAACGCCGCATCGAACGCAGCGAACAAATTCTTCCATGCTGCAGTTGCCCGCGCGCTATCCGCGCTCTGCAGTTCCGGTTTCACCCATTCGATGTACCAGTCGCAGAAGTCACCCCAGAAAAATTGATACACGCCTTGAGCAGCCTCGTGAAACCGGTAATTCGCCAGCGCTTCATTGACTGACTCCACAGTTGCCGCCAGCCGCGCAAACATCCACGCATCCACCAGCGGAACGCTGCCACCATAGGCGTAGGGCGCCTTTGCACGCACCTCCGGCGCCGCCAGCTCTTCCAAGTTCGCCCCACGCTCTTCGAACTTGTCCAGATTCACGAACAGGAACCGCGCCGCATTCCATATCTTGTTTGCAAAATTCCGTGCGCTTGCCAGTTTGTCCTCGGTCAGCACGATGTCCGTCCCCGGCGCGGCCATAGCCGCCAGGCAGAAGCGCATCGCATCTGTTCCGTACTGCTGATTGAGTGTCACCGGGTCCAGTCCCGTCCCTTTGGACTTGGACATTTTCTCGCCGCTCCCGGTACGCACCAGCGAGTGCAGATAAACGGCACGGAAGGGGATCTTGCCCGTAAAGTGAATTCCCATCATGATCATCCGCGCCACCCAGAAAAACAGGATGTCGTATCCGGTGATCAGCAGGCTCGTTGGATAGTACGTTTTGTAATCCCGCGTGTCTGCAGGCCAGCCCAGCGTCGAAAACGGCCACAGCCCCGAGCTGAACCAGGTGTCCAGAACGTCGGGATCCTGTTCGAGGTTTGTCGACCCGCACGTCGCACACTTCGCGGGCGCTTCGCGCACCACCGTGACGTGCCTGTTTTCCTTGCAATACCATGCCGGGATCCGGTGTCCCCACCAGAGCTGCCGCGACAACGTCCAGTCCCGGATATTCCTCATCCAGTTGAAGTATTCTTCGCGCCGGTTCTCCGGCACGATCAGGATCTCCCCTCGTTCTACCGCCGCAATCGCCGGCTCCGCCATCGGCTTCATCCTGCAGAACCATTGCGTCGATGCGCGCGGCTCGACAATCGTCTTGCTCCGCTCGCAAAGCCCAATAGCGCTGGTGTGATCGGTGACCCGTTCCATCAATCCCAGCGCCTTCAAATCCTCAACAATCTTTCCCCGCGCCTCGAAGCGGTCCATCCCCCGGTAGACTCCCGTCACCGCATTCATTTTGCCATCGTCGGTCATCACGTCGATTTGGGGCAATTTGTGCCGTCGTCCCACCTCAAAGTCATTGGGATCATGCGACGGGGTAATTTTTACCGCACCTGTCCCGAACTTGCGATCGACCATCGCGTCGGGAATGATGGGGATCTCGCGGTTCATCAGTGGCAACAGCACTTTCTTGCCAACCAGGTGCACATACCGCTCATCTTCCGGATTTACCGCCACGGCCGTATCGCCTAACATCGTCTCCGGCCGGGTCGTTGCCACCACGAGAAACTCCGGCGTCCCCACGACTGGATACTTGATATACCACAAGTGTCCCTGCCGCTCCTCGTGCACCACTTCTAAATCGCTCAGCACTGTCAGGCATGCCGGACACCAATTCAACAGCCGGTTCTCCCGGTAGATCAGCCCTTCCTCATAGAGCCGGACGAACACCTCAATGACCACGCGTGACAATTCCGGAGAAAGCGTGAACTTCTCGCGCGACCAGTCGCAGCTCTCCCCAATCTGTCTCATTTGCCGGGTGATCATGCCCCCCGACTCTTCTTTCCACCTCCACACTCTCTTCACGAATTCTTCGCGTCCCAGGTTTCGATAATCGATTCCTTGTTCCGCCAATTGCCGCACAACCACCCGTTGCGTCGAGATCGAGGCGTGGTCCGTTCCCGGCAAATAGAGTGTGTTGAATCCCCTCATCCGGTGCCAGCGTGTGAGGATGTCGATCTCCGTATGGTCCAGCATGTGCCCGATATGCAGAGATCCGGTCACGTTCGGCGGCGGAATGACGATCGAAAACACCGGCTCGGGCGCATTCGCATCCGCCTTGAACAGTTCTTCTTTTACCCAGAAGTCTGCCCAGCGCGGTTCGATCTGCTGCGGTTCGTACGCCTTGGCTATTTCGCGAGCCATGCGGTGCGCTTCTCCAGTGCAGGGGCTAGCTTGGCTGCCCGCTCTCGACGCATCTCCTGTCGTTCAGAGTAATCTTCGACTATACGAGGGGAAAAGCGGCTGCGTCAATTCGGGGGGCCCAGGCACAGCCCTGCGAAGCACGGTTCCATGCGGATGAATACAAAGTAGGCCTTCGAAGCTACGGGGCAGGGGACTAGGACTTCTTCAACTTCATCTCTTCTTTGACCATTGCTTCCACGACAGGTTTAAGGATTTCTCGTGTAACCGCCTGCAGAACTTCAGGACTCATCCTGGCGAGTACTTTGGCAACGAGGTCGTCCGTGTTGTTTTTGGATGCGGCGGCCTCTGCGGCCTCTTGTCGGGCATAGGAGTTTTCGCTGGCAGCTTGTTCCTCCGCTGTAAGTCTCGCGCCTTCGGCAACCGAAGCCGCCTCCTCACGGACGGCCTCAACAGCGGCCGCGGGCAGGGCCGCTTCCTCGAGCGCCTTCTGAGTCGTCTCGCTGGCCGCACCGGCAGCTTTTTCCGCTCCGTTGCTCGAAGCCGGAAGAGCAGCCACTGGCACCGCAGCATCCCACGCCGAAGCAAGGCGGTTCGCCTTTTCCATCTCGGCGCTCCAGGGGTTTGATGGAACAGAAAACCACGACTCCTTGGAGGTTTTTGTCTCCGGTTCGACTGGCTGCACTTCAGGTACAGTGGCAACTACCGGTTCCGCGGAAGATGGCCCGCGTTCTTTCACTTCTTCCACCGCCGTGACAGTCTCCGTGGCACTGTTTTCCTGCGAAACTGGCGAAGCCGCGGTGGCCCACGTGTCAACCGCAAATGGCGTAGTCGAAATCACTCGGGTGAGCTCGATGGCCTCCGGGATGCTGGCCGGGACGGGGGTTTCCGTCATAAGGTTGCTCGCCGCGGGCGCGGCCTCAACCAGTTCCGGTTGTTCGTCTGTCGGTTCCCACGACTCTCCCTTAGCCTTCCTTGCCAGGATCTGCTCGAAACTACCGGAGCGCCAATCCTTCGCCCCGCTCGTGGATCCGGCATCGGTATAACTATCCGCTTCCTCGCGCCGCCATGGCGCATCCGGTTTCTCTTCTTCCGCTTCCTCGTCCATTTCCTCCAAATCCGGATCGCGCCAATCGCGCTCCGTCGCCAATTCCGGATGCGCCGGCGGCAGAAAGCCGATATCTTCCTCCCTCTCCTCCGCAGGCGTTTCCAGGAGGCTTCCGAAAGCCACCATCTGCGAACCGCTATCAATTCGCACAGGTTCAGGGCGCGCTGGCACTTCATCCACAAAACTTTCTTCATTCGAGGACACAATCGCCGCGTGGGGTGCATCCGTCTCGACAGGCGTACCGCCGATCGCTGGCCCGGCCGCACCACTCGGCGTAAGGAGGTCCGAGGCTTTCATGACTACTGGTTCCGGCGCTTTAGCGGCGCTGGTGTTTCCGTGAAGCGCCGCTGCGCGTTGCAAAGCGGACTTAACCATCGAGATCAGGGGATCCGGCGGAACAAACGGCTTCTTCAACACGCCGTCCGCTCCAACTCGTTGGGCTTCTTGCTCATCGAGCGGATCAAATGCGCCCACCAGCAGGATGACCGGGATATGTGCTAACGAGGGATCCGACTTTACGTACTGGCAAACTTCATACCCGTTCCGAACTGGCATGAATACGTCAGCGAGAACCAGGTCTGGGCGAATATCTGAAATCTTACGTACCGCCGCCTCACCGTTGCCAACGGCAACGACTTCGATGCCCTGATCTCGCAGGGCCAGCCCCACCATCTTCTGGATGTTGCTGTTGTCGTCCGCAACCAGAATCTTGGCCACCGAACGTCCTCCGACGATACTCTACCCACGTGTGCCACACTCAGCGCGCGACCATGCCGAATGACCTACTCTTGAGTATTGGAGCACCCGTGGAAGTACGCGTCAATCTCAACAGGGCAGGCGTGTGTCGGAAGTGAATACTAGCGTTCTGGCCCCTGCCACCGGCCCAGCCAAAAAGCGCACAGGGTGCGGCCCTGTCAGCCTGCACCCCGCGGTCTTTCTCCTGATCTTCGCCTACGGCAACATCTCACCAGGGGACGATTCTTCTCAGTCCCTTCTTTTTCTTGCTGCTCGATTCTTTCTTGCCGCTCCCGTTGGTTCCATTTTGGGTTCCGTCGTGCTCCGTCGAGCCGTCCGTCTTGAGGGCATCGGATCCCTGAGCCGCAGTAGGCGGCGTTGCGTCGGTCTTGGGAGCGGCATCGGCAGTTCCTGCTGCAGTGGTACCACCGTCGGAAGTCTCTGTCGCCGCCGGCGCGTTCGGATCTGGTTGCGTCGCGGGAGTTGCCTCGCTTCCCACTGTCGTCGGAGCCACACTCTCCGCTCCGTCAGCAGTCACGCTGCCGCCTCCTGCCCTGACAGTCGCGACGATTCCTGTGCCGGGGCCACCGCCGCCGATTCGCGGCTGACTCCCGCCTGCCAAAACATCAATTCCCGCTTCGCTCTCCGCCTCCGGCGTCATCGTCGGCTTTCCGTTTATGGCCGCCGCCCGCAACTCCTGCCCCGGGCCGGTATGAATCAGAGCCAGCGGCTTCTTGATGAACAGTTCACGCTGCCGGGGGGCATTCTGTTCTGCCGTCATCCAGGCGACGGCCTGAGGATCGGCCTGTGGGACCGGTGCTCCAAGTGCCTTCAGTCGGCTCTTGGCATCGGGAACCAAAGACGATAGCGGATAATTGCGGACGATTCTCGCATAGTAAGGAGCGGCAATCTCCTTCTTCTCGGTGGATTCCCAGATATTCCCAAGCATCCACAGCGCGCGGTCGGACTTGCTGTAAAGGGGGTAGCGGTTTACGATCGCTCTCAGTCTGGATTCTGCGGCCTTCTTGTCTTCCTTCACGTAGTAGTAGTAACCAATGCGGAAATCGCCTTCCGCCAGTAGTTCTTGTACTTCGCGGAGATGCTGTTCCGCCTTCGGTGCCAGCGGATCAGTCGGATATTTTGACAGGAACGTTTGGAACTCTTCTTCAGCCGCGCGGGCGTGCGTGCGGTCGCGGTCTGGTTTCTCCATCTGCTTGTAGTGCGTCATGGCCACCTGCAACTGTGCGTACGCCGCCTCAGGCAACATGGGAAAGAAAATGTCGAAATCCTTGTAGGCCTGGACAGCCTGGGTCAGATTCGCCGTCCCGCCCTCTTTGTAAAACGAATCGGCGATGGCCAGCTTGGCTTTGGCAAGATAGTCGCTGTCCGGGTAGGTGTTGATGAGCGTCTGCAGGTTCAGCCGGCCGACCTCATGCCGTCCGTGCTTGACGTCATCTATCGCCTTGTCATACAGAATCTTGTCGGGCTCGGCGGTATTCTCCGCGCTGGTCGACTTATTGACCTTTTTCTTCTTATGCAACACTTGTGCATCCGACCGCGTGGCGCTCAGCAGAAACAGTCCAATCATCACGAATAGAGTCCACCGCATGGTGGTCGGCAGGAATGTCGACCGTCTTACGGTCGCCAGCAATGAAGTACGGCGCAAACTTCACCTCTCTCTCGAATCTGGGGTTCCGCGCCACCCGTCCATCAGAGCCCGCGATGTTCCGGCGGGCTCCCCGCGGCTGCGAACTCTCAAGTATAGCCTGAACGAAAGGCCAAGCCGAACAACTACTTTGCCCTTTCGGCCAGTTCCCGCCAGATTACCCCCTCTTTCTGATGCCGCCAAGTCACACAAAGGGTTGCCTTGGCCCGCTCGTCTTCGAAAGGTGGCAGACTATTTCGAGAAATATCCAGTCTTCGTCCGGACCCTCAATCCCGCCTGCTTCGGCCGAATGACAATCTTCCGGAAGGTTTCATCTTTACCTGAATTGGTCGGATAGTACGCCAGCTCATACGAAGTCCTCAGTTCCTCCGCGATGTGCTGAAAACGTGTGCGGACCGGTTGTTTCCGTGTCGATATGTGCCCCGCCGGTCTCCTTGGCGATGCGGTCCATCACCCTGGTCCCATATTTGTTTCGCGCCGTCAGTTTTCCATGTTCTTTTTCGGTGTAGCGAATGGCGTAAACCAGGACATTTTCGGCTTGCGCCGTCTCGATGGTAGTCATCATATCGTGCGAACTGGAATTGTCTTCTCCGTTACTGAATACCAATAGCGCCCGCCTGCCGCTCTCCCGCGCGAGCTTCTCTGTCACCGCGTAATAGATGGAGTCGTAAAATGCCGTGCCCAGGACCCGGTTCTCGAGTGGCCCCAGCTCGGGAACCTCCGCGAGTTTGCCCTTACCCTTCCCCCGTTCCTTATACTCCTTCATGCGCTCAATGATTTCCGGTCCGGATGGCGAGAAATCGCTGACCAGCCGGATATGGTTTGCGAATGTCACCAGAAACACTCGATCCTTTGGCCCGAGCACTTCCTTGAGAAATACTTCGAGGTCGTGCTCGTGCTGTTTGGAGAAACGATCCTGGCTTCCACTGACGTCCACGATCAACCCCAGCGTCAGAGGAACGTCCATGCTCTTGGCAAAGAATGAGATTCTTTGCCGGACGGCATCCTCGTAAACCTCAACATCCTCCTTGGTGAGGTTGTCCAGCAGCGCGCCGCCCGCAACCTGCACGGAGAACGCCACGTTCACAAGGTTGACGGCAACATGAATCGGCTCTTGACCGCAACAAAGGCCGCCGGCCAGGATCGCGACCGCAACGACGAGCGCGGACAAGCAAGAATGGTAAGTGTTTCCTCCGAGGATGCTCATGACTTTTCCTCCGCTGCTGTCTTGCTGTTCTGGTCGTCCTCACTTTGGTTCTTACCGTGCGCAGGCCGCCGCCTCGCTCAGAAGGGCTGAACAAGGCACTCAGGAGAGCAGGGTAGTAGTGCCAGTGCCGGCGGGCCATCCGATTTAGATTTTTAATTTGCGACGGTAAGCTCGATGGTGGAGGAAGCGGCAATCCGCGAGCCGCTCATCGGTGACTGATCAATCACCGCGCCGTGCGGCCATTGTGGCGCTGTCACATAATTTACCTTGCGGCGCATCCGCGCCACATCTAGCCGGTGCTGCGCGTCCGCCTCTCTCAGCCCGATCAGGTGGGGCATCACATACGCCGTTTCACGCGCCCCTTGGGAAACCAGCACGTCCACTCGCGGCGTCGCCGCTCCCGCGCCAGGCTCCGGATTCTGAATCAGCACGGCATCCACCGGCTGGTCCGGCATCGTGACGGCGGAGACTTCGCCAACCTGCAACCCCGTCCGCAGAAGTTCGATTCGCGAAGCGCGCAGCGAATTGCCTTCCAGAAGCGGAATCTGCAATTGCCGCTGCCCGAGGCTCAGCACCACGTGCGCCTGCTGCGACACTTTCATCAGCAAACCCGAGGTCGGCGTCTGCCGCACCACCACGTTGATTGGCTGATCGCTGTAGATGCGGTCAGCCACGCGCAGCACCAGCCCGCGCGACTGCAGCATCTGACTGGCCTCGGAAACATTTTTGCCCACAAGATTGGGCATGGTTACTTCGCGCCCGTGAATCGCGATACGCATCGCCGTGATGGCACTCAGAAACGCCGCCGACGCCAGAATGAAGACTAGCAGGGTTATCCGGCCCAGCCATTCCAGTCTTTCGCGCAATGTCATGGCACTGAGTCTCGAATTTCAGCTCCGAACCGTCAACGATTTCCTCTGCGGAATTACTCTTCCTCGAGGGACAGACTTCCGTCTGTCCCGGGGCGGATTGAAGTCCGTCCTCTCTTTAGTAAGAACCAAGAACTGAAAACTGAGCGAATTGAACACTGCTCACTTCTTCAGTGGCGGCGGCGGATAATCCGGCAACTTGTCCTTGCTGGTATCCGCTCGCTTTACTTCCAGCTCGTCGAAAAGCAGCGATGGGCTGATGATCGTCGTCGGCGCACCGCCGACCCGGTTGCTCACCAGCGGATCATTGCCCACGGCGATCAAATCGCTGCGCAGCGCGCGAATATCCAGTTCACTGAAAACCGCGCCTCGCACCAATTCTTCATGCCCGTCTTTCGCATACACGCGATACAGCAGCCGCGGCGAATTGGCCGGGCCAAGCGTCTCTACACGATAGCCATAAGCCTTGCCCTGATCCGTGACCATCTGGATGACTCTTTTCTTCAACTCGTCGGGCGATTGCGCCTCGGAACTCTTCACCAGCAGCACACCAAGGCTCGGCCCGGGAAAAGATCCCGGCGCGGCCCGTCCGTGTCCATTCGAGGTAGAGAAGTCACGAATGGGTTGGCGGCCCAGCAGATAATTCGTCAGCATCCCGTTCTCGATGGTATCGACGGCTTGCGCTTTCACGCCTTCGCTGTCCACTGCATAACTCCCCACCAGGCTTTTTCCCTGAAAATACTTTAGCGTCGGATCGTCCACAACCGACAGAAAATTCGGCAGCACGCGCGTCTTGTAACTCGTCGCGAATGCCCCGGTGGTCCGATTGGGTTTCCCAAGCTGAGGCTTTTGCCCAAGCACGTTCTGGCCGATCAAGGACGCTACGATGTCGTTCCCCGCATCAGCGGCGAACAAAACTGGCCCGCGGTACTCTTCCTCAACGATTGGCGCTTGCCGCAACGCCACCACCGTTTCCAGCATCTTCTTCGCCTCGCCCAACAGCGCGTCGCGCGTCGGCAATTCTTCCGGCCGTGCCACCATGAACGCCGGGCTCCGACTCAGCCGCATTCCGTCGGCCGCCTGCGCCGAACTGCTCAATTGCACGTTGTATGTCGTCTTTCCGCTCCGCGTGACCGTACCTTCCGAATTCACCAAATACTCGTTGACCGCCGAAAACCTCGCCGACGCGGTCACCGACTGCACGTCGGGATACTCCTTGTACAAACTTGTCACGTCCTCCAGAGTTCTCTTCCACGCCGCTTCGTCGATTTTCAGGGACGCCGTCGGCTCTATGGCAATCATTTGCGGCGCCTTCGCGAAGTCATCTACGGGATTCGGGTCAGCGCTGAATTGCTTCATGGCCGCCTGTTTCTCGGCCAGGGCCTGCCCCGCGGCCTTATAAGCGTCATCCGTTGCCAGCCAGATCTGGTGGCGCAAGGCAATCGGATCGTTGTCCAGCGGCAAGATGCTGGACTCGCCCTGACCCCTGCCGAAATAACTGTCTTGCTTGTAATCGCCGATGCGCACTACCACTCGCAGGACGCGAACGTGCATGTGCTGGTTTTCGCGCAAGGCTCCGAAAGCCGCCTCGGCTCCAATATCCTCGAGTTCGTTCACGCGGTACTCGATGTAGTACGGCGTCTGCACCTGATCCATTTTGAGCTGCGCCTTGGAGCGGTCCAATTCCGTCAACAGCGCTTCGAGCAACCCATCGCCTTTCGCCGCCGTATGTGCCGCGACCATGGCCGCGTCCGGGGACGGTGGCGATCCCGAGGGCGTTGCCCGGCTTGGCGTGGCGCTCAGCGCCAGTGAAGCCGCAATGGCAATCCCCATCAATCGTCGGTAAGTAGGCAAAGCCGTCGGCAGGTGAAGACCCTTCATGGTTTCACCCCCGGCATCGCTTGCGCATCTCCGGCAACACCAGCATCTTCAAATCCCGGTGGCGCCAGTAATGGCGGGCGCTCATGTTCATGCGCGCGCTTCTGTACCTCCATCTCGGAGAAGAGCATCGACGGAGCCACCGCCGCGACCGGCACCTGCCCGCTCTCCGCGCCACATACGCCGTTAAATACGCGCGGCTGATCTCCGGTTGTCAAGATCCGCGTCAGCGCCGCCAGCGGCGTACCCACGATGTCCACCCCGCGCACCAATTCATCTGGACGTCCGTCGGCGTACACCTTGTAAACAAGCACCGGCAGCACCTGGAACGCCTGCGGCAGCGCCCGCGTCGTCAGCGTAAACCCGCCCTGAATATCGTCGAAGTACAAGCCGTAGGGTTTCCCCTGCTTCTTGGCTTCATCAATCAGGTGTTGTCGCATTTCCGACTCGGGAACGGTTTGGGTTGATGTCACGATCAGGTTCCCTTGGCGTCCCGTGGGCATCCGTCCGGGCTGGTTTCGCCCATGTCCATTGGATTGGTCAAAATTCTTCACCGGCATCCGCGACATCAGAAAATTCTTTAGCACTCCGTCCTTGATCACCTCCACGCGCTGCGACGGTTCGCCCTCATTGTCAAAGTCATAGGTGCCGGCCAGCTTCACGCCGGCCATCTCGTGTACCGTCGGGTCGTCGATCACGCTCAGGAATTTCGGCAGCACTTCCTGCCCGATCTTCTTCGTGAATGTCTGTCCTTCTTCTTCATCGCGCTGTCGGTGGCCTTCTAGTCTGTGGCCCAGCACTTCATGGAAAAAGACCGCCGCCGCGCGCCCACTCAATACCGCCGGTCCATCGTATGGCTCGGCCACCGGGGCCTTGCGCAACGCGCTCAAATCCGCAGCCATTTTCTCGATCTTGCCGATCAGTTCCGTTTCGCTCGGCAAACCACTGGCTGCCGGTGCCTGGAAAGTTTCAACCCGTAACAAGTCCATGCCGTCCTCGGCGCGCGTCTGCGCTTCCATGATCAATCGAGCAGAGGTGCTGGGCGACACGATCGCGCTTCCCTCGCTCGAAACCATCCTCGCGTTCGAGCGCTGGAGCTGCATCATGACCGTCGCGTAGTACACTTCCGGGTATTTCCGGAACACCCCGGAAAGTCTCTTGATTTCCCCTTCCCATGCCGCGCGGTCGAATGACGCAGCCGGCTGCACCTCACCGATGTGCGTCTGCGGCTTCTCCTTGGAGAAATCCGGTGATTTATCTTCCTCCTCAGCGCGAACCGCCGTGTTGGTGCGCACATTCAGCAACGATGGCACGGCGCGCTTGTATTCACGATCCGTCAGCTCCCACAAGACGCGCGCGATGGCGTCCTGGTCGTTTCCGAGCGGCAGGCTGCCGGAATTCACTCCGCTCGGTCGGCTCTGTCCGTGCGTGTTGTCCAGTTCCGGTAAGCCCACACGCATGTTCACGTCCGCGAAGCGCCTTTGAGCAACGGTGTCGGTCAGCAGACTGCCGTAAGCGCCCACCAAAACGACAAAATCTTGGTCGTACACCGTATAACTCAAGTAGTAAGGCGGCTGCTCAGCTTTACCAAGCTCCGCAGTCGCTCGGGTGATCTCGTTTTGCATTGCTTTCAGGACGGGATCGCCCGCCGTACTTACCGGACTTGGTGTCGGGGTGGACTTATCGGCCGCAGCCCGCGCACCAGACACTCCCGCAAGCTGCGCAATCAGCATCCAGCATGCTGCCGTGCGCCGCAATTCCTTCCCGCGGAAACGCACCATTCCGCGTCTTGCTGAGGATTCAGAGATCTTCATGTGAGGTGAGCTCCCGTTACTACAGTCCGCCAAAGGCTGTCCGCTCTTAAGTGCCAGGCGCAAATTTCAAGTATGTCCTAGTGGTTTGCGTCGCGCAATCAGCTGTCGCCAAAGCGTTCACCGCTTTTCAATCGCGCGCCGTTGGCAAAATCAGTTGCCTTTACCCGCTTGCGGCCCTCCACTTTGACGATGCTGACGCACAAAACGGTTGCGTCGCCGCACCACACGAACAATCCATGCTCCTCGCCGAGCAAAGTTCCGGGCGCACCGCCGCCCATACCGCTGGGCATGCCAACGAGCCCCGCTTTCGACACCGGCTCGGCCCACACCTGGCAGGTCTGCCCGCGAAACGAGGTGTAAGCCCCCGGCCACGGCGCAAATCCGCGCATCCGGTTGTAAATCTCTATCGCCGGGCGCTTCCAATCGATGCATCCGTCTTCCTTCTTCAGCATCGGCGCGTAGCTGGCTTCCGCGTGGTTCTGAGGTTTTGGGGCGATGGTTCCGGCGGCCAAACCGCGCAAGGTCTCTGCCAGGAGCGGCGCGCCGGACTCGGACATGCGCGCCGCGAGTTCGGGTGCAGTTTCTTTTGCGCCAATCTCGATTTCGCGCTGCAACAGGGTTTCCCCACTATCCATACCCGCGTCTATGCGCATCGTCGTCACACCGGTTCGCGTCTCGCCGTTCACGATGGCCCAATTTATAGGCGCCGCGCCTCGGTACTTGGGGAGCAGGGAAGCGTGCAAATTGATCCAGCCAAGTTTCGGAACCGGCAGCAATCTTGCCGGGATAATTTGGCCGTAGGCGATGATCACCACGCAATCGGGAGCGAGTTTCTGCAGAAGCCTCTCGGCTTCGGGCGACCGTATCTTTTCCGGCTGATGCACCGGCAGATTCGCAGCTAGCGCTGCTTCCTTGACCGGCGAAAAGGAGATTTCCTGCCCGCGTCCCCGCGGCCGGTCCGGCTGCGTGATTACACCAATCACTTCAAATTCGGATTGTGCGAGAAGATGTTGGAATGTGGGAACCGCGAAGGAGGGCGTGCCGCAAAAAACGATTCGCATCCTTAAACCTGCAATTCTCACCCTGCACGATCATGGGAGTGAATTTCTCTTGTACGGGCGCACCGTTTTTCTAGCGGTGTGCCCCACCCTCGGTTGGCGGTTATTCTGACCGGGTCGGGGAAGGCGGGGGTCCTGCCGGCTCCGACACTTACCACTCGCCCTGTTTCCTGAGTTTCTTGATTTTCCGCTTGATCAGGTCGCGCTTCAGCATGCCGAGGTGCTGCAAAAACAGGATTCCGTTGAGGTGATCGATTTCATGGCAAAACGCGCGCGCCAGCAGGTTTTCACCGCGAATTTCAAACGCCTCACCCTTAGCGTTCTGTGCCTTGATGGTCACAAATTGCGGCCGCAGCACGTATCCGCGGAACCCCGGAATTGACAGGCAGCCCTCTTCTTCCCGAACTTCGCCTTCCGCGTGAACGATCTCCGGATTCGCCAGCACGATCTTGGCTTCGGGATTCTTTCCCGCGGTTACGTCCACCACCGCGATCCGCACGCTCAATCCGATTTGCGGCGCCGCCAGTCCCACGCCCTGCGCCGCGTACATCGAGGCGAACATATCCTCGACGAGTTGCTCCAGCTCCGCGTCGAATTTCCTGACGGGCGCGCCCGGCTTCTCCAGGATGGCGTCGCCGTACTTAACGATCGGATAGATCTTGCGCGCGGGAGACGGTGTTTGCAGCGTCTCGGTGGCCGCCGAGGCCCGTGCGTCAGAACTCGTCGATTTGTTGGACATAATTGTCGAAGTTCCGCCGCATCTCAGCGAGCGAGTCTCCCCCAAATTTTTGCAGAAAAGCATCCGCCAGCACAAGGGCAACCATGGCTTCCCCGGCCACCGCGCCGGCCGGCACCACGCACCAATCGGATCGCTCGTAGGCGGCCTTCACCGGTTCCTTGGTCACCATGTCCGTGGTGTGCAGCGGTTGGCGCAACGTCGAAATGGGTTTCAAGTAGCCTCGCACGACCACGTCTTCGCCGTTGGTGATGCCACCTTCCAGTCCCCCAGCGCGGTTCGTCGAGCGCCGAAACCGCCTCACTGATTTTTCGTAAA